>Ga0075432_10000719_pt1 | contig 10226 bp, 9 predicted proteins | sample RhiMethybrSRZTD1_FD_72781 | JGI IMG/M metagenome (GOLD analysis project Ga0075432, IMG submission 72781) | Populus rhizosphere microbial communities from Tennessee, USA - Rhizosphere MetaG P. TD hybrid SRZTD1 | ecosystem: Host-associated > Plants > Roots > Rhizosphere > Soil | place: USA... | reverse complement strand
GATGTAAGAACCCCCATGTATATGCTTAACACAACACCGCCAATCACAAGTGGCGATGCAGGGAATCCGGCCATTGCGAAGAAACTGTTAACCAAAATAAACTGAATGATTAGCGGGATGCTTCTGACCACATCGATGAGCGGCCCAAACATAATTCGCGGATACTTCGAGCTCTCCCGCGCCCAGCCAATGAAAATCCCAAGCAACGTACCAAGCACCACTGTAATAACAGTCAGCAACAATGTGTGGTAAATCCCTGTGAGCAAAAACGGGATATCGCTCCATTGCAAACCCGAATATGGTAGCTGAATTTGCATTGGAATTACTCCCTTACTAAGCGCCAGAAAGAAAACCGCGCGCCGGCCTGAATAATCTTTGACATCGCATAGTAAATTACGGCGGCGATAATGAAGAACTCGAAAGTTCTGAACGATTCGGATTGAGCCGCTTGAGTTGCACCCGTCAGCTCTCGAAGACCAATTATCATTCCGAGTGAGCTATTGAGTAGAGCCCAATTCAACTGGTTTATGTAGGGAAAATAAACCACACGGAATAACTGCGGAAAGACAACGTGAGTATAAGCTTTGAATGACCCTATACCCAAGGATCTCGCGGCAATGTACTGTTGCTTTGGGATGGTTTGTAATCCGCCGCGAAATATTTCAGCCAGGAAGCCAGCGTTGTTAAACGACAAAGCGATGAGCATCGCAACGTAGCTGGACAGATGCAGTCCTAACGCCCCAAGCCCAAAATAGATCATGTAAATTTGAAACAGTGCCGGTGTATTTCGCGCCAACTCAATCCAGCTCGCCGCGAAGCGCATGCCTATTCCAGAGCTTTGTCGACGGAGGAGTGAGAGAAGTAGAGCTATGAGTGTACCAATGATCATCGAGATCACTGTTAACTCAAGTGTCGCTTTAGCACCCTGAAGCAACTCAGGCACCTTTTCCCAAACTATCGACCAGTAGAATGTATACCCGAACATAACTTCGCCCGTAAATTTTAGACGGCCACCAATTAAAAGCGTGGCCTAACAGGATTAATTGACGTCAAAAATCACTATTTTGTACGGTCAATGCTGGCGCTTCTCCAGCGTTGAAGTATGTAGCGTAAAGTTCTTTATATCGGCCAGTTCGCGCTTGTGTCCAAACGAAAACCTTCGTCCAGGCGAGGAAGTCTGCGTCGTCTTTGCGAACCGCGATACCACAAAGGTCAGCCGGCGTTGGAGCCTCGCCTTTAACGACCAGAGCCGGGAACTGTCCGCTTTGAATTAAGGCTGACGCGGAAGCCACGTTCAGTATCATGCCATCAATTTTTCCTTGGCTAAGAGCCAAGTAGCTTTCAGCCTCAGTGCCGAAGCCTGTGTAAGTGCCCTTAGAGTCACTCCATTCCTTTTGGAATGCCACCATCTCTTTTTCTGCTGTAGTGCCCGTAACTCCACCAATGCTTCGCCCTTTAAGGTCCTCAAACTTTTCAATTTTTGAGTCTTTTCGAGTTAAAACAATGTGGGAGTAGTTCACGTATGGCTGGGTAAAGCTTACAGTCAATGCCCGCTGCGGGTTAATTGAAGCGGAGGCTACAAGGACGTCGATACGATTAGACACAAGAGCAGGGATTCGCTCGCCTGCAGTGGTCTCCACGATCTCGGGCTTAACATTTAGGGCCTGAGCCATATCCTTACAATACTGGACATCGTAGCCGTCCGGCTCATTTGCCTGATTACGAAAACCCGCAGGTGGAAAATCCAACTGAACTCCGCAGCGGAGTGTTTTCGAAGAGATGATTTTTTCCAATGTTGTGGCTGCACTTGCCTGTTGCAGCGGCAAGGTGGTCGCGAGGGCGATCAGGAGAGAGCCGTAAGCGTATTTACCGAGTTTCATGTTGAGTTCTCCAGTTCAAAACTGTTCGTTTTTTTTGTAGGCAGATTGCTGGAAGGTATTGATCGGACGACGTCTCAATCGCCTGCTCGTCTCTTATTATAGAAATTGGCTATGAAGGCTCGCTCGATAATTGGTTCTCAATCTTGCCCAGTTCCAATGGATTTGGTCGATAATTGAACGTCTTTGTGCGATTCTCTCCAGCTGAATCGGACTTTACCCTCGGAAAGGTTTCACGGCAACCACATTTTTTGAAAAGAGGTTTTAAGTGCGACCAAAAAGCTGGACAATTGGTCAGAAAGCTGACTTCTGGAGTTGGATATGAACGTAGTCACAGCGGGATTTCAAGCCAAGCAGATCTATGAGCAAGTGGCTGAAACCATTCGAGATAAAATCCTTGATGGCGCCTTTTTACCTGGCAGCCGACTCCCCTCAGAGCGTGATCTTGCAGCCCAATTAGGTGTGAGCCGACCAGCTGTGCGAGAAGCAATTGGCTCTCTTCAAAATGAAGGGTTGGTAGCCACTCGGCATGGCTCCGGCACCTACGTAACGAAGTCTGAAGGAGCGGTCAGAGCGCCATTGCAGGAGCGGGCTATAGAAATGCGGCCAGAGGCTGACCTCAGTCCCGTGGCCACACTTGAGGTTCGAATGATTTTGGAGCCTGCAATCGCTAGGCTTGCTGCCAAACGATCCAAGCGCGATCCGCTTGCTGAGCAGTACCTCGCCGAAATGGCCAATGTTCATGACCTCTCCGACCCGGTGCAACAAGATCTATGGAAGGAAAGTGATCGACTGTTTCATCGGCAGTTGGCAGCGATGACTCTGGATCCTCTGATCATCAAAATTGCAGATGTGATTGCGGATACGATGGAGCAACCCTTATGGAATCGCCTTCGTGACGACGGCATATTTGATCCTGAAAGGATAAGTTTGTACGTCGCAGAGCATCGCATGATCTACGAAGCCATCGTCGCTGGCGACGGTGACGCAGCAGCTTTTTATGTTGAGGGACACATCAAAAGGGTTCGGCGCGATATCGCACCGCAATGACCCAGCCTGGGCTTGTGGGCTTCAGGCTGGGAGCATGTATCAAGTTGCTTTCAGACCTGGGGCCCCCAGGCTCATGAGGCACGAAAGAAATGGTGCGTCTTTATAAGGCGCTCCGCATGTGGTTATGAAATTAACCACATGCGAGCACTTACCACTTTACCAATTTACGAGCTTATTGGTTGTAATTGAACCTCTTGTGAGCTACGGTTGGCTCGGTATGAAACCAATTACCCTTTCTGGCGGTTTGGCTCTCTTAGGTTAGCCATGCAGAAGGTACGTTTGGTCATCGAAATCTCTGTCACGTTAACCGTCACCAAATGAGGCTCAGTATGGCTACTGCACCAACTCCAGAATCACGTGAGGCATTTATCGTTTGCGACCGCGCCGACACGGCGGCTGCACTCGATTTCAAACTGCTCGTAGACGCAGTGAAAGAGGCTGCTCTTCAATACGATAGCGGTGATATTGTTAGCCCGGAACGGATGGTTATCCCCCTGGTGGCTGATGGAGTAATGCTCAGCATGCCTGCCAGCGCTCCAGACGTTGCCATACATAAGCTTGTGAATGTCCAGCCAAGCAACCAGCAACGTGGGCTGCCGACTATTCACGGCCAGGTGTCGGTGTACGATTCAGAAACAGGGCGGCCATTGTGCATGCTTGACGGCCCAGAGGTGACCGGTCGACGGACTGCAGCAGTATCGATACTAGGGATCCAGACGTTCTTGGCCGCGCCGCCAAAAAGTATCCTGATTTTCGGTACCGGAACCCAGGCTCATTACCATCTGCAAGCTTTAAGTTCAGTCTATCCAGAGACCCAGATTTGGATACGCGGTATCAACCTTAAAGATTCTGAAGATTTCTGCGTTCGCGGTGCTCAAACGCACAGCAAACTGAAGCCTTGTGAGCCCAATTTCATTCCGGATGTTGAGGTGGTCATCACGCTGACAACGAGCAAAGTCGCTTTCTACGAAGAGCAGGCTGTCGCCGGACGCCTGATCATCGGCGTGGGGGCTTTCAAACCAGAAATGGCTGAAATTGGTAAAAATACACTGCTGGGAAGTCAAGTTTATATTGATGACCTGGCCGGCGGAAAACACGAGGCTGGCGACTTAATCCAAGCGAATATTGATTGGTCTAACGTGCGTTCCCTTGCTTCTGCATTGCAGCAAAAGCCTGATTTGTCCAAGCCTATTGTGCTCAAGAGCGTGGGAACTGCTGCTTGGGACTTGGCTGCATGTCGGGTTGCACGTAAGGCGCTGAATTGCTAAATGCGTCAAACACTGCACACATTGAAGTAGCCAAAGAATGCCTGGGTTAGGGCTGACTCGCTCTAGCCCCAGGTATTCATTGGTTGCCATTAAGCGTGCAGCTTTACAAAAAATAACTTCTCATAGCTGACTACTTGTTTTTGGTGATAGCTGGTTCAATTTTTTCATACGCTTTCGCGGACGCCGTTAGTACTGAAGTGAAATTAAAAAAGTTTACCTGCTTAGGGAATATCCAAGCTGAGTAAGTGATGTAAGTCATATTACTAACTCGACTGAAGCTTTCGATTGAGACCATGCCGACTTCTCTTGCGCATATCGCTGCTCAAAGCAATGCGCTGAAGATTGTCTCCTACTTGCCCCACACATGCTTTTGGGGTCAACGTCCTGTATTCCATTCACCCGTCGAGTGTCTTGATGTGCGCTGTCGAGATTTTTGCGTGCAAAGGTGCTCATGCCCGAGGGGAGTAGGGGGCGAATCCATTGAAACAGGCAATAGAAGAAACAGTTCCGGCAACTCGTTCGAGGTAAGCCATCCCATACTTTGACTGCCGCAACTCAACGCTGCTGCTACCTGCTCGTCGGCCTGCGTTTAGCGCGTTCTGCCATTCATACCATGGGAATACATCCGATGAAAAAGCTCGTTAAAGGCACTATTGCTGTGTTAGTTCTGGCGTTCGCCGGTGTCAGCCAGGCACAAGATGCGCAAGCGCATGGTTACATGATTGCCAACTACGACATCAAGGATCAGGCGACCTTTCAGGCATACATGGAAGCTGCTGGGCCACTAGCGCCGAAGTACGGCGGTAAGGTGATTGTTTTCAACCTCAAGGCTCCAGCAGTTGAAGGCAAGCCACGTTCGGTCATGGCGATCGCTGAGTTCCCGAGCCTTGCCGACGCTCAACGCTTTTACAACTCGCCGGAATACACCGCGGCTAAAAAGCTTCGTATGGCGGCGACTGAAGGCACTGTCGTCATTACCGAAGGGTACATGCCTGCTCCGCAGTAAGCAGGAGGAGGGCCGGACTTCAATGTCCGATTGCATTCCCTACCCCCCATTTGCTGTATTCAGGAGCCTGACATGGTCAAGTCGCTCGATGAAGTCGTTCACCTGTCCAATACGCCCTCGCAAAGTCGACGCAACATTCTGAAAGTTAGTGCAGCTCTTGCCGCGCTCCCTGTTATGGCCTCGACACTGTCATTTGTTCAGGCCGCGGAGAAAGAAAAGATGACAGCCCCACCCCTCGCACAAGACAAATCAAACGATTTTATCAATGGTCTCGCCGATTTGATGGCGCACTCTACGCGTACTCCGATTCTGCGGTGGCCGAACGAATACGGCATGGAGTACGAGGAGATTTTCTTCACGGCAATGGATGGTGTCACCATTGAAGGCTGGTTCATTCCGGGTAAATCCAATCGCTTGGTGATCTGTAACCACCCGATGCCTTGCAACCGCTACGGCTACCCAGGACACCTGGAACCCTGGACTGGTTTCGGGGGCTTTGAGGTCAACTTCCTCCCGGAGTACAAGGCTCTACACGATGCGGGCTACAACATCATCGCTTACGACATGCGCAACCATGGTCGCAGCGGTACCGGCAGCGGCGGTGTCAACGGCCATGGTGTGCTGGAGTATCGTGATGTAGTGGGTTCGCTGCGCTATGCCAAATCCCGGCCTGACACCAAAAACATGAAGACAGTTTTGTACAGTCGTTGTTTAGGGGCCAATGCCACTATCGTCGGGATGAAGAAACACCCTGATGAGTTCAAACACGTCAAAGCGCTGGTAGCCTTGCAGCCAGTGACGCCGAGAGTATTCGTAGAGACTGCGGTGGAACGGGAGAAGATCGCTAATGGCGTCGAGCGGTTTGATACCGCGTTGCATAGACGCACCGGCTTCCATCTTAAGGATGTCTGGCCGATGGAGTATGCCAAGGCTGTGACCTTGCCAACCTTTGTCGCTCAGGTCCGAAATGATTTTTTGACCAAGCCGTCCGACGTTCAGGAGATTTTCGACACTCTGTCTTCCAAGGATAAAGAGTTGTTCTGGATTGAAGGAACCGACCTTAGATTTCAGGGTTACAACTACTTCGGACAGCACCCGAAATTGATTCTGGAGTGGTTCGAAAAACACATCGCCTGACGCCGGTTTGAGGGTGTCGAGAACTCGTAGAAGTTATCCCATTCAGTGCTTCCATCGCCTGGTGGCCGAATCATTCGGCACGCTGGGCGATGGTCGTCAAGGGGGGCTAAATACGCTCTAACGGAATGCTGACGAAAGCTGCTACTGGATGAGGGCGTCCATGCGGGCGTCGATCTCTTCCAGCAACTGACTACGACTTTGTTGCCAGTAGATTCGACCACGGCGCAGGAAAGTATGATGGATCAGGCGGCCTCCCCGCGCGTCAACTAGGGAGGAGAACGCATCGATCTCGTCCTGTTTGAAGCGGCTGTTGCCCGTCATGATCAGCACGATCTCTTTGCCACTCAGGTCAGTCTGGTCGACGTAAGACCAAAGCGGTGGTGCCGGGCGGAACATCCAGGTCGGTGAAACCAGGTACACACGGCGTGCTGGCCGCAAGTCTATGGGCTCGATCCGGATCGGCGGAAATGCCCCGGATGTTGCATCAGTCATCGCTTTACTCTGGCCCTTGAAGCCCAGAGCGTAATCTGCGTCGATCCTGGCAATCGGCGCGTTGAGCTTGCGCGCGACCTCACGGGCGACCGCCTCGGTGTGGCCGGAACGTGAGTAATAAATGACCGCCGCCTCGCGTGCGGACTCGCCCACCGGTGAGTAGGCGGGGCTGGATACGTAGGTGCGATCCTTCACCGCCATGGTGGTGAAGGCGCTGAGACCGATGGCGACCGCCACCGCCACGAGGGTAATCATATAGGTTCTCCTGTTCATCCTGCGCGCTGAGGCGGTCTCCTGTGTATTAAGCTTCGTCGTGAGCCAGCGAGCAGGAAAGGGCCCGGTGGGCGTCAGCCTGTTCGAGCAGTGTCTTGGCTTTGGTCTCGAAAGCCAGAACAGCGTCTGCGCCACCGGCGAAGCGAGCCGGTGGTGTTTCAGTGCTCGCGAGTTGCACGATAGCCGTGGCGAGTTTGGCTGGGGCGCCGCCCTGTTTGCCGTTCATGCCGCTCCATGCTGTGACGGTCTCGCGGGTACGCTCGGCGTAGTCGCTCAGGGCCGGCTCGGCGAAGGTTGTCGAATCTGTAGTGAGCAATTCGGTGCGGAAAAAGCCGGGTTCCACCAGCATGGTTTTGACACCGAATGGGGCGATTTCCGGGGTCAGCGATTCCATCCAGCCTTCAACACCAAACTTCGCGGCAGCGTAGGCGCTGCAGAAAAGCCCTCCGCTGACGCCAGCGGTAGATGAGATCGTGATCAACAGTCCCGAGCGCTGTTTGCGCATCACCGGCAGCACGACACGGGAGACGTTCATCGGGCCGAACAGCAGCGTCTCGATCTGTTGACGAACCTGTTCAGGACTTAGCTCTTCGAAGAAGCCAGCATAGAAATCACCGGCATTGTTGACCAGAACGTCGATTCGCCCGAATTTCTTGACCGCGGCCTCAATGGCAATTTCGGCATCTTCGGGGCGGGTGACGTCGAGCTTGATCGAGAGCAGATCGTCGTTGCTGCCGATGGCGGTTAGGACCTTTTGCGGGTCGCGACCGGTGGCGACCACCGCGTGTCCTGCGGCCAGCGCTGCTTTGGCCAGGTGAACGCCCAGGCCGCGACTGGCTCCGGTGATAAGCCAAACTTGTTTGTCTGTCATGATTGGTTCCTCGGAAGGTGAAGTGATCGTGCCGCTCGAAGGTGTACGCCCTGCAACCTATGCCGGGCTCGCATCTCGCAGCGTTAACGCATTTTCCGGGCTTTGCGGTCCAACGGTTTGCAGGGTTCGAGGCAAAGGTTGCCTAAAACAACGGGCTTTCAAGTGGACAGGGTTTGCCATCAACACCGCTTGAGATCCAGCTGCCTCCCGGCCTCGACGACGGTTAATTGAAATCACCTTGAATCGGGCAAGCATGCACCCGGATCCGGCAATCGGATCGGCGCTTCACTTCACATACTCCAGTCGAGACCATTAGGCCCTGTCGCAGATGTATCTGCCTTGCAGGTGCCGCCATGGTCGGTCGAAAAACATGTGCGAGAGCTTAATATGGAAAACAACGCGATCCGGTTTGCCTGCAACGGCTGCGGGATTTGCTGCAAAGGCCGTTTGATTCCGCTGACGTTGAACGAGACGAGGCAGTGGCTTCAGCGGGGCCATGAGGTGGCGATAATTCTGGAGGCATTCGACGAGTCGACCTGGGCTTTGGAGCCTCGACACTACGCCCACAGCGCGCAACGAGCCGTGGAAGTTACCAGTGGCGATGCACGGATTCGGGTCGTTGCGGTGCTGGCCGGAAATGCGCTGCAGCAATGCCAGAATCTCGGCGAAGACGACCTTTGCGGTATCTATGAGGAGAGGCCGCTGGTTTGCCGAATCTACCCGATGGAAATCAACCCGTTCATCGTCCTGCGCCCGGAAAACAAGATTTGCCCTCCCGAAGTCTGGGAGGAGGGCGAGATCTTGTTCACCGACCGGATAGTTGATCCGGTGCTCGCCGATCAGGTCGAACGTTCCCGTCAGGCGGACAGGGATGATGCGCAGGCCAAAATTGCAGTGTGTGAAACCATGGGACTGAACGTCGCGGCTTGGAAGGGCAATGCGCTGACGGTTTACTTGCCTGATCGAGCGCAACTGGTTGAGGCTATTCGCAGCTATGACACTGGGATAGCTGCGCTGGTACACCCGGATTGGAAGGTCCGAGTCGACGCTCCGGCGTTACGTCAACAACTGCATCAGGTAGGCGTAGCGCTGGATGATCGGTTGCAGACCGAATACATCTTTCATGCGTTGTAGGCGCAAGACCGGGACTATCGCTTTGGGCATTCCGGTCTCTTGAAACACCCTGTAATACCTATGTGTTGGCGGGAAATCCTTATAAAAGCTCGTTAAATCGGGCAAGCAATAGCACCGATCAGGCAAGCGGTCCGGACGGCGGTCGCAGCATACTGCAACCATGCTGCTCAACGAGGATGGATCGCCGATGGCCTCTCTTTTTACCCCCTACACCTTGAAAGACGTCACGCTGCGTAACCGTATCGTGGCCTCGCCGATGTGTCAGTACCAGGCCCGTGATGGGCTACTGAATGAGTGGCACCAGACCCATTACGAAACCTTGGCCAAAGGCGGTGTCGGCATGGTGGTGGTTGAGGCCACTGCGGTATCCCCCAGAGGGCGGATCACCCCCGGTGACGCTGGCCTCTGGTGCTATTCACAGGTTCCGGGTTTTGCTTCGGTGGCTCACGCCATCAAGATGGCCGGAGCGGTGGCCGGTATTCAGCTTGGTCATGCCGGACGCAAGGCCGGGTGCACGCCGCCCTGGCAAGGCGGTGCGCCACTACCGGAATCCGATCCGCAGGCCTGGCAACCCATCGCGCCTAGTGTGTTGCCGTACAAGGCCGGCACGTCGCACATGCCCAGCGAGATGACACTCGAAGAAATCCAGCGCACTCAGCAGGACTTCGCCCTCGCAGCTGCTCGGGCGTTGGTGGCGGGGTTCGAATGGTTGGAGTTGCATTTCGCCCACGGTTTTCTGGGTCAGAGCTTTTTGTCCCGGCGTGCCAACATCCGCACTGATCAATACGGCGGGGATTTGGAGAATCGGGCACGTTTCCTGATCGAGACCGTGGCAGCGGTCAAGCAAGTCTGGCCCGACCGCTTGCCTTTGACCGTACGCATGGGCGTGGTGGAGTTCGGTCAGGAGGCCGAGGTGTCTTTGTCCGAATCCATCCAGGTGCTGGGGTGGCTGAAAGCAGTCGGGGTGGACTTCGTCGACGTTTCGCTTGTGCTCTCCAGCGCGGATGAGCCAGTGCCATGGGGGGCCAATTTCATGGTGCCCTATGCCGAGCGAATTCGCGCAGAGACCGGGCTGGCGGTAGGTGCCAGCTGGATGATCGCGGATGCCCGGGAAGCGG
>Ga0075432_10000718_pt1 | contig 10227 bp, 8 predicted proteins | sample RhiMethybrSRZTD1_FD_72781 | JGI IMG/M metagenome (GOLD analysis project Ga0075432, IMG submission 72781) | Populus rhizosphere microbial communities from Tennessee, USA - Rhizosphere MetaG P. TD hybrid SRZTD1 | ecosystem: Host-associated > Plants > Roots > Rhizosphere > Soil | place: USA... | reverse complement strand
AATGGGGAGTGATTCTGTTCAACAGTGGCAGGTGTTTTTCCCGGCTGAATGCCTGGGCCTCGTCGAGTAGTCCAAATGAAACATCCACTCTGCTCGATACCAGTAGGCTTGTACCTGTTCCATACCTGAAACCATTCGGAATCAGAAATGTGAGCAATTGTGCAGTTTGTCATTTCCGCCAGCCGGTTCAGCACAGAGCTCCAGTGTGCCGTTGACCAGGCTGATTCATAGATGTCCCCGAGGAGCATTTCAAATTGATCAAGGTCCATGTCGCCTATCCTTGAGATCAAAGCTGTCACCGACCAAACATGTCCTGGCAGTATAGGTCTGCTCTCGAGGTGATTGCTCGCTGGTTCATCTGAATGGTGTGATTCGGGGCGACTTGGTTGCCTTCGGTCTTTCTCGCAGCACCCAAGGGCGTCGCATCCTCAGTAAACGGAAGCGGACGCGTGGCATTCATAGTCGCTATGGCGGAGGTGGTGAGCCGCTCCTCAAGAACCTCGATTTTGGTTGACTGACTTCCTCAGGACGTGAAGCGGTCGCCAGCGGAACTCAAGGGTGAATTCGGACACATTGCAGTCAGTTCTCTGACTGTCCGTATATGGCTGCCGATTACGACCGGCAGTTCTCGAAGCCAAAGGGTCCGTAACTCCGGCGAGTAGTGTTACGGAACTGAATCTGACCTGCATATCTATTCATCGTGACGATAAGACGTACAAATATCGGGCACGATCTCAGTAACGCAAGGGCGCTGGTGCAATGTGATCTATGCTCACTGGACGAGTGAGTTTTAGCCTGCCAGAGAGTAACGGGAGCAATGAATCGCAGTTGCACCCAAATGCTTCAATCAAATCCTCAATCTGGTTAACGCCAGGCGATAGGAGGGTAGAATGACAGCCATGCCAGCGATCTTCATTGGCCACGGCTCGCCCATGAATACGCTCGAACTCAATGGGTACACGCGCGCGTGGCGAAAGCTGGGTCAAGCACTTCCCCGGCCGCGAGCACTGCTGGTGGTTTCGGCACATTGGTTCATCGGCTCGACAGCCGTGACTGCAATGACACAGCCGCGCACGATTCACGATTTCTATGGCTTTCCTGAAGAACTGTTCGCTTTTGACTATCCAGCTCCCGGCTTGCCAGAGTTGGCCGACGAAGTGGCGGAAGTGGTAAAGCCGTACTGGGTTGGCGCAGACCGTGACCAATGGGGCCTCGATCATGGCACGTGGAGTGTACTTGCACACCTCTTCCCCGAGGCAGACGTTCCGGTCGTGCAACTGTCGATCAATGCATTGAAACCGCTCGATTACCATTTCGGGCTCGGTTCGAAACTGGCGTCTCTGCGAGACCGAGGCGTGATGATCGTGTCGAGTGGCAACGTCGTACATAACCTGCAGCGAATCGAATGGCACAATCCCGAAGGCGGCGCAGTCTGGGCGCACCGATTTGACGATGCAGTGGCTCAGCAGATGGTGGCGGCGCCCGGCGATCTCATCAAAATGGCCGAACATCCTGACTATGCGCTGGCTGTGCCGACGCCCGACCATTTTCTCCCGCTACTCTACATTGCTGGCGTCGCGGCGGCGGGCTCAGGCGCCAAGGCCTTGCTACGGGGTTATGCCATGGGTTCACTGTCGATGACCTGTTACGGCGTCGGCATGGACGACGTGATTTGTGAGGACTGCGAGGGCGCCGCTCTTTTGCCCGACGGTGTTCCACCAGACCAAACGAACCTGTAGCAAATACCGAATTACTGTCGCATAAGTGGGCGCCCGTCCAGCCAAGCCATGCCCGTTTTCATGGCGATTTCTTCCTCGTAATTTACTCGAGAACAGCCTTTTGCCTGAAGGCGATAGGATGAATCTGTAACGCGCCTACGAATTGCAGTTTGGTTCCCTGCATACCTCGCAACGTACTTACCGCAAGCTCTTGAGATAAGCGATCAGGTGCTGACGACTCTGCGCGTCAGCCTGTCCCGGGAACATCATCATATTGCCCGGCAGAAGGCTGGCAGGACTTGCCAGCCACTTGTCCAGATTAGCGTCGTTCCACTGCAGCTTGGCGCCTTGCAGGGCGGCGGAATAGGTAAAGGACGGCGCTTGGGCGCTGCCGCGATCGAACACACCGTGCAGGCTCGGCCCCATTAAATTCTTGCCCGCTTCGGGGCTGTGACAGAAGCCGCACTGAGCGGCGAACAAGGCCTGGCCCTGAGTGACATCACCCTGAGCCAGGGCGAGTGGGGCGGCCAGCAGCAGAGCTCCAGCAGCGAGCAGTTGCATGTAAGTCATTGCGTTTCCTACGGTAGAAACAGCCCCGCCAGGACCGGCCTGGCGGGAGCATCAAGATCAATCAGAATGGGTTGGCCAGATCGATGCCCGACTTGCCCGGTGCCAGGATGTTGTTCGGGTCCAGGGCACGTTTGATGGCATGCTCAAGCTTGCGTTTGACGGGGCCGTAGCTCTGCGCCACGCGTTCCTGAAACGCAGTGTTGACGCGGTAAACCGCGTAGCCTTCCTTCTCGAATACATCCAGCAATTCGGCGAAGCAGGCGTTGGCGCGCTTGGTCTCTTCCGGGTTTGTGCGGTCGTACAGCACGTCGATGACGTGGTGCATGTCGCGCCAGCCGACGATGAACTCGCCGACGTAGTCCAGCCCGTGCTTGTTGAGGGTCTTCTTCGCGAGTGCCTGCTGTTTGTCGCACTCGCTGCCTCGGGCCTGGCTCACCGGTGCGAACCACATCGAGCCACCGCCGCCACGCCAGTTGTACAGGCCGAATTCCTGCAGGTTAGGCACCCCGGACATCAACTGGGCGCGGTACTTGAACGGCTGGGTATCACCGGCCTCTTCCTGGGTGACGATTCGGCCCTTGCCCAGTTGCTTCAGGGCTCCGGTGACGATATTCCAGTTGACGTCGACCTGCTCCCGAGTACCGTACAGAGCGGCGTAGACGTTCCAGGCGCCGAGGTTCTTGTCTTTCTGGATTTGCTTGAGGATCGCGTCGGAGGTCGGACCCGGTTCGGTGGTGTAATCGGAGCGGCGGGTGTTGCAGGTGGAGGCCTCCCAGAGAACGCCTGCGATGACCACTGAGTTGGGAATGACCTGGGCGATGCGCAGCGGACGGATGAATTCGACAATCTCGGCGATATCCGAGTCGTTCTCGAATTTGATCTCGAACGGTTTGAATACCGGTGGCTTGGGCATCAGCCAAAAGCCCATCTTGGTGCAGATACCGTAGTTGGCCTGGGTGAACATGCCATCCAGGGTCGGGCCATAACCCCACTTGAAGACCTGCCAGGCGTTGTCGCCTTTAACCCCGCCCATACCGGTGCGGTAGACGTCGCCGTTGGCCAGCACCACTTCCATGCCGCATTGCATCAGAAAGTGCTCGCCGTATGGGGTGTAACCCACGCCGCGGTCCATGGTGTTGCCCAGCGGACCGGCGATAGCCGACGGTGCGGAGAACGACAGCATCAATGGCAGTTTGTTTTCCTGAATGTAATCGTATAGCTGCTGGTAGGTCACACCCGGCTCGACCAGGGCGGTACACAGCTCAGGGTCAACGTGCAGGATCTTGTTCATCTTCTTCAGGTCAAGGATTACCTGACCTCGCTGGCCTGGCGCAGCCGAACCGTAACCGAAGTTGCGACCCGTGGAGATGGTCCACACCGGGATCTTGTGTTCGTTGCAGATCTTCACCACCCCTTGCACCTGCTCGACGGTGGTGGCGGTAATGGCGGCGGACGGGGTGTGCTCGGCGCTGTCCACCGCCATCATGATCTTGTTGTAGGGGATCAGTTGATCGTCCTTTATCAGGACGTTTTCCTCGCCTAGCAGGGTGCGAAACTTGGTGATGGCTTGCTCGAAGTTGGCGCTGTTGACACCGCGCGGGAGCAGGTTTTTATTGGTTTGCTCAGTCATCTGGTTAGCTCCTTCAAGCTTCGATCGAGAACGAAACGAAATTGCCGGTCAACGGCGACGCGCGGCTGGCGATTAGTGGTGCCTGACCGATGTTGGCAGTGCCCAGAGCAGCGAGGCTGTAGCCCAGCGTGACCGCCCATTGCTCGGAACCGGCACTGCTACGTGCGGCCGCAGAAAGTTGCAGCGGTGCTCGTTGGCCACCCATACGGTGCTCGCGAAGGCTAAAGCCGGTGCCACAGGCGTTGAGCTGCAAGCCGAGTTGCGGGGCGCAACCGCTGGCGGCCTCGGCACTGAGCAGGTGGTGCTGCGAGGCGTTGGCTGTGGCGCGATGCTGGCCGAGCCACTGCACGCGAGCGCCCGCACTGCGCGCCAGATCAATGATCAGCGCGGCACTGGCGTCGTCGACCAGGCCGATGATGCGTTGTGGTTGACCGCTGCTCAGATGTTTTTCCAGGCCGAGAATGAAGTCCAGGCTGAGGTCGGTGCGCTGCACCTTGATTTGCCTGGCCGTTGGGCTCGCCGTCACGCCCTCGAGAAAGGCCGATGCGGCGACTTCACCGCTGACCAAGGCCAGGGTTGGCAGAGCCGCACGGGTCTGGCTACCCAATACCGTATTGGCCATGGCCAGGCCGGAGTTGCTCATGGCTACACCGACCAGGCTGCCCAGGGCCATGCCCTTGAGCAGTACACGACGTTCGACGTTCATGGCTGGCTCCTCAAGGTTTGGCCGCCGGGGCGGGCGTTTTGGATATGTATTCGGCGACCTGTTGCAGTGAGTTGTCGTCGATGAACGAAGCAGGGAAAGCCGGCATGGCGCGAAAGCCATTGCGCACGATTGCGGTGATGTACTGCGCGGGCAGTTGGCGGCCGGTGATTTGCGGGCCGACCTGTTTTTCGTGGCAGTGGCCGCATACCTTGGCATAAACGTTTTCTCCGCCTTTCCAGACGCCATCGCCATCGGCGACAGCGTTACCGGCCAGCAGGATAAACGGCAGGGCAAAGCAAGCAGAGAAGGTCCGTTTCACAGCCGGGCTGTTGAGCAGCGAGGACATTTCGTACTCCTTATTCTTATTGGTAGGTTGGTTCATGGGAGCCTTGGTTCGGATCAGAACGGGTATTGTCGAGGGGTGTGTTGCACGGTGATCCAGTGGTCGGTGGTGAACTCGTCGATTGCCCAATCGCCATTGAAACGGCCCAGGCCGGAATTTTTTTCGCCACCGAAGGGGGCGTTGGGTTCGTCGTTGACCGGGATGTCGTTGACGTGGGTCATGCCGGCATGGATGCGTTGGGCGAACTGCACGCCGCGCTCCAGGCTGGATGTGAACACTGCGCTGGACAGTCCGTATTCACTACGGTTCGCCAGCTCAAGGGCATGCTCGGCGTCGCGCGCCGATTGAATGCCGACCAGTGGCCCGAAGATTTCTTCTCGAGCGATGTCCATGTCGGCCGTGACCTCGCCGAACACGTGCGGTGGCAGTACGTTGCCTTGGGCTTGCCCGCCCACCAGCAGCGTTGCGCCTTCGGCCTGCGCCGTGGCGATCTTCTCTTGCAGACCCGCCAGTTGCTTGCTGTTGATCACCGGACCGATTACGGTCTCGGCTTTGCTTGGGTCGCCACAGGGTAGGGCTTTGACCCGCTCGACGAAGCGCTGGGTAAAGCTCTCCAGCAGAGGCTGCTCGACGATGATGCGGTTGATTGCCATGCAGATCTGGCCTTGGTGAAGAAACTTGCCGACCACGGCAGCGTTGACGGCCTGCTCGACATCGGCATCGGCCAGGACCACGAACGGGCTGTTGCCACCCAGTTCAAGAGCGACGTGTTTGAGATGCTCACCGCCGCTGGCGATGCGGCCGATGTTGCGCCCGACCAGGGTCGAGCCGGTAAAGGAAATGAAGGCCGGTACCGGATGCTCGACAAAGGCGTCGCCAATCTCTGCGCCGGAGCCCACCACCACGCTGAACACTCCCGTCGGCAATCCGGCTTCCTCGAAGATGCGCGCCAGCAACAGGCCGCCGGTAACGGGGGTGTCGCTGGCCGGCTTGACCACCACTGCGTTGCCGAGCGCCAAGGCTGGTGCCAGGGAGCGGGCGGTCAGGTGCAGCGGGAAGTTCCAAGGGCTGATCACACCGATAACGCCCAGTGGCTTGCGGTAAACGCGGCTCTCCTTGCCCGGGACGTTCGATGCAACGATGCGGCCGTGCACACGGCTGGGCAGGCTGGCCGACTCCAGGATGATGGCGCGCGCAGCGCCCCATTCGATCTGTGCCTTGATGCGCGTACTGCCAGATTCGCGGATGACCCAGTCGATGATTTCCTCCCGGCGCTCATCGAAGATCTTCACGGCGTTGAGCAGCACCAGGCCACGCGCGGCGGGGCCCCTCTCGGCCCATTCGGCCTGGATTTCGCGTGCGGTGCAGTAGGCGGCATCAAGGTCTTCGCGGTTGGCCAGGGTGATTTGCAGCAAGCGCGATTGGGTGAAGGGGTCGATTACATCCAGCGAACGACCGGCGCCGCCGGCACGCCATTGTCCGGCGAGCGGTTGCAATTCAAGGTTCTGGTAGGCAGGACGAGTGACGGTCATGGCGTTCTCTCTTATAAGTGTTTAAACAGCGTGAACATGACCAGGTGTTAACAATTACTGTGCCAAGGTCAGATTTATGGTTAAAAAATCCTTACAAAACATTTAGTTATGTTATTTTTTGGTGCGGATGGAATTTGCCGGGGCTCGGCGATAAGCACTTGGAGTGCGGAAATTTATGCAGAAAAAGTCGCACGCCTGTTGAAAGCTTTGCATCCGTTTGGACGGACAGAATATGTGCGATTATCGAGCGATTAGCGGGGCATCAAGGCCGAGGCACCTGCTGGCGGATTGACCTAGTGGGGTGAGTGGGCATACTGAAGGCCACCTACCTGCCTCTTGTTGATTACCTATGACTCGTACTTCGTCCAGCAAGCCCGGTCGCCCAGCGGACGAGGAATTCCTCAAGCAGATGCTGGGCCGACAGAAGCGCCTGGTCGTCGATCGGGCAAGCCAGTTCGGCGCGAGCGGCTTGCCGTCAGCCGAACAGTTGGCGGAAACCGTGGCCTTCGCCCCGCAGGATGGCAGCATCTGGTTGTGCGGCCAGCGCGTGATGCTGCTGCAAGGCTCTGCATTCGGTGCCATCCGCCGCGAGTTGATCGAAGCGCTGGGGTTCGACAAGGCCCGCGGCCTGCTGACACGCATCGGTTGGCAGGCCGGTGCGCGGGACGCCGCGCAGGTCAGCGAGCAATGGCCGCAAGGTGATCACGCCAGCCTGTACAGCGCCGGGCCGCGTCTGCATATGCTCGAAGGCATGGTCAATGTCGAGGTGGTGCGCTTCGAGATCGACTCCGGTGTCGGCCACTTTTACTCCGAGTTTCTTTGGCACAATTCGCTGGAAGACGACGAGCACATCGCGGCCTATGGCTTGGGAGGCGAGCCGGCTTGCTGGATGGAGATCGGTTATGCCAGTGGTTACGCCTCGTCGCTGCTCGGCCGCCTGGTGGTGTTCCGCGAACAGGAGTGCCGCGCAATGGGCCATCAGGCCTGTCGCATCGTCGGCAAGCCGGCCGACCAGTGGGACGATATCGATGTCGACCTGGCCTATCTCGATCCTGGTGATTTCCTCAGCCGCAGCACCTATGCCTCGGGCACTGAAACCACCGTTGCCGATCTGGAGGAGCTAGCCGACAGCAAACAGTTGGTGGGTATTTCATCTGCGTTCGTCGCTGCGAGTCAGTTACTGCAACGGGTGGCGCCGACCCAGGCAACCGTGTTGTTGACGGGGGAGTCGGGCGTGGGCAAAGAGCTGTTCGCGCGGACACTGCATCAGGCCAGTGCTTGCCGGAATATGCCATTGGTGGCGCTGAACTGCGCGACCCTGCCGGAGAATCTGGTGGAGGCCGAGCTGTTTGGTGTCGAGCGCGGTGCCTTCACCGGCGCCGATCGTTCGCGCCCCGGGCGCTTCGAGCGGGCCCATGGCGGCACCTTGTTCCTGGACGAGATCGCCACCCTCGGCCTCAGTGCCCAGAGCAAGATTCTGCGCGCCTTGCAGGAGGGTGAGATCGAGCGCGTCGGCGGCACGGAGCCGATCAAGGTAGATGTGCGGGTGATCGCCGCGACTAACGTGGATCTGCGTCGCGAGGTTGAAGCCGGGCGTTTTCGCGAAGATTTGTTCTACCGCCTCAATGTCTTCCCCATCCATCTGCCACCACTGCGCGAACGCCGCGAAGATATTCCGTTGTTGATGAGTTACTTCCTGCGCACATTCAGCCTGCGCCATGGACGCCAACTGGCCGGATTCAGCACGCGGCTGGTCAATGCGCTGCTGACGTACCGATTCCCGGGAAATATTCGCGAGCTGCAGAACCTGATCGAACGGGGTGTGATTGCCGCCGGTGACGGCGAGGTGATGGATGTGGTGCACCTGGCCGAGGCCGGCGCGCCGCTGATGGAAACAGCCATCGGCCTGACCCCGGAGGGGCGTTTGTCGGCAGTCCAGCGGCGTGAGAAGACCGCGGATACTCCGCAGGCGCCAGCAGTGTCAGCCGAGAACGACAGTGCCATAGGCGCGCTCGCTGAACCGGCACTGGAAAGCCTGCTGGACTTCGTCTCCGGACGCCAACGGGTACTCAGCACATCCCTGGAGGACATTGAGTTACGTCTGGTGCGCCTGGCACTGGAACGCTCCGGGGGCAATATAACAGCGGCGGCTCAGATGCTCGGCATGAGTCGTGCACAAGTCAGTTATCGTCTCAAGGGTAGTTGAGGCTGCGGGCGCCCTCGGCCCTCTGCGCCAAAAAGTAATGCCCCTCGACCTGCTGACGGTCGTGGGGCGTTTTGCCGTGTGATGCCCGTGTTGATCAGAATACGGTGGTGAATTTCAGCCAATAGGCCTGACCCTCGGCACGGTTGCGCACACCAGATTCATCCTGCCATTTGGCACTGAGAAACCAGCCATTGTTGCTGGTGTACTGCACAGCCGGGCCAATGGAAAAAGAGCTGCCACGATTGCCATCGGCGTCTGATACCTGGGCCGCCGCAGCGCAGTCGGAGGGACTGCACTGGTCGTCGCTGACTTGCTTGTAGGCGTGGCCGCCGACGCCCAGGACCCAGCCGTTGCCGAGGCCCCAGCCGAGGGTATAGTCGGCATGCAGTTCGCGACCGGATTGATAGTGAGTATCCCGATTCTCGAAGTTGTAGTCATACATCAGGCGCATGTCGGCGTTGAAACCGCTGGGGTCCATGTACGTCATGGCATACACCGCTTGCACGGTGTAGTAGTTGGTGCCGAGGTTGATCAAGTCGTCCTTGTCATACTCAGCGCCCGTAGGCAGGACAAAATCAATACCTACGGCCGTATGGAATTTGTCGCTGTGGTGGAAGCCAACCACCGGGCCGAGGTGAGCATCGCCGATACCGCGCTTGTGATCGTGCGGGCCATTTTTGATGTTCAGACGAATGTCATTGAGCGGTAGTAATGCATGAAACCCCAGGCTGCCACCCAGGACCTGCTGTTCGGTGACCCAGATGAAGCGAGGCGCGATGGTGGATACGCGCAGGTCGATGTCGGCCACTTTGTCGCCAGCGTTATCGCGCAGAGTATCGCCCAGGTAGTTGCCGGCGAATATCTGACCATAGGTGCCGGGTGGCGGCAGGATACCCATGCCGTAGATTTCAATGCCCATTGGCCAGGACGACACGCCGCCTTCGGCAGCCTTGGCCAGTGAGGCACTGCCGGCCAACAACAGGGCAGCGGTGAGTAAAAGGGGGGTGCAGGGAGTGAGTTTGTGGTGCATGAGAGGCCAACCTTATTGTTATTAGCGGCGTGCAGCAGCTATTGACTGCGCAAGGTTGCCTTCTCAACTATCGTGCCAGTTTGATTGGCTTTTATTTTTCGTTGCTAATCAATAACTTGAGTTGTTCCTCTTAATTCTTGAGGACTTGGGTGGCACGCTTGTGGCGGTTCTTGTTAAGAAAATTCGACCTGATGCGAAAAGTTCGTGACTATTCACGCGCCGCATTGCCCGGCGTGTTGCCGCTGACCGAAAACTGACCCAGGTGTTCAACTGCTTTTGAATCGATACTTCAGGAGTGCAGCGACAGAAGAAAACTCGAAAATTAGCCGTTGGTCGAAAATCAATACTTCATCCAGGGTGTGGGCTGAAGCGTGGGCTGGCAGGTTTTTCCAAACCCCAGAAACGACAAAGCCCTGAATAATCAGGGCTTTGTCGTATAAAGATGGCGGAGGCGATGGGATTCGAACTCATGGACCTGTTACAGTCGACGGT
>Ga0075432_10000717_pt1 | contig 10235 bp, 10 predicted proteins | sample RhiMethybrSRZTD1_FD_72781 | JGI IMG/M metagenome (GOLD analysis project Ga0075432, IMG submission 72781) | Populus rhizosphere microbial communities from Tennessee, USA - Rhizosphere MetaG P. TD hybrid SRZTD1 | ecosystem: Host-associated > Plants > Roots > Rhizosphere > Soil | place: USA... | reverse complement strand
GGATGGTATGGCCTAGGAGTGTATTCTTATAAGCTTCCATCAAAAATACCTTGGCGTTGAACCTTATCCCCCCTCCCTGTGTCTGGAACAAGCCGTGCTGAAGCAAAAAAACTCTAGCTTTGACAATTTCAATATCACTCAAGCCAAGTTTACGATCCCCGGGATCAGGCATATCCATTATCTCTGGATACTTAGATAACACGTTCTCCAAATTTTCTGCAGTAACCCCTAATACCTTCTCTCTAATCCACTTAGAAAGCACGAATGAAAACCCATAGACACTTTCTACACCTTGAGATACGCACTCAATTAAGTACAAATTTATATTGAATTTGTTTACCAGGGAGAAAGAGTTTTTTGTTATATTGAAAACACAATCATTTAATAACACCCAGTCAACGAAAAGAAGTGACTTAACAATGTAATCACTTTGTATAACAGCGCTTATTTGAGACCGCTTCAAATATCTTGGATGCACTTGTAAAATTATAAAGTACTTAATAACTATCAGTAAATTATAATTTTTTTCGTCTGTCAGCATGCTGCCGTCTGAAAGGATAATGTTAAAGTCGATGACCCTACTAATGCACTCATCACCAGTACCGAACTCGCAGTACCATATGTCGCTTCTCGCTGTCGTATCTCCGAACATCCACTCAGGCTTATCAAGCTCAATATCACCAGTCCAGCCCTCCTTGCTTTTTTGCCTTAGGAACAGACGTTGCTCGAAGTAATTCAGATTAGACAATTTACGCCACAGATCCTCATCATTGTCTAATAAGGCTTTATCTTCATCTGGATCGAGACTTGGTTTTTTGCGCCGCGTACTCATTCAGCAATCTCCTAACGACACAATAATCAACAGGAAATGTTCTCAGGCCAAAACTAGTGGTCGTAACCGCGTTGCAAGCTCAGGCAAATGCTTTGCAGCCTTCATTATAGAAATAACTTCATTAGAACAGGTGGCGATTTGACCTGAATCATGAAGATTAACCACAGTCTTCATCAAGTTCGCAGTATGGAACCAGTTTAGTGCCTCATCTCTTATCATCTCACCATGCATCTTACATTCATTAACGACATCGGCTAAGGTTATGAGTGTCGTACAGAGAGCCGGCGACACCGGAATGACAGCCCGTGATGAGTTTGGGGGGGCATTATCCGGATAGTACTCTTGTATGAATGCGCGCAAACTTATACTGTCTGGCAACGGTTTTAGTTTGTGTCGCTTCAAAAAATCATCAAGCTCTTCCAACGTCTCGAAGTCCAAAGCATCAATCAAGTATGCACTTTCCTGCATAGCCTCAAAAATAAAGGCGTTGTGAAAGAAACGATCTCGTCGATTTGAAAAGTATTGTCTTATTTCCAACGGTAAGTATTCTTTCAAATCGTCTTGCCCCGTCCCCGCATGTCCAAGATCTTCAGCCATAGCGTAGGCGTCACCGCTATCAAGAAAGCGCATGACTGCTACGTTTACCCTGAAAGAGCGAAATCCAATTCGACTCAATTTAATTCTCTTATCGTCTCGAAAGAAATTACCAAGTGCAATTCTCAATGGGCACTTCAAGCGATAATCACTGATATTGCGCAGTAGTTTTATCCGTGAAGGCTTGGACAAGCCATTCCCGCTAAGCAATAGATACCGCCAGCTATCATCGCCTATTGACTTTAAATACTCACGCGCCTGCTTAGTTAAGTCCTGGATATCCCTAAATAAATCTTTACTTTTTTGATTTAAGCTGATGACTTGCTGGGAGTTTACAAATCCATTACGAGATTTTTCGCTGACGACAAATTCTCCACCTTCACGAAGGCCATACTCTTGCCCGTCTTCTCCCACCACCTCAAATTCTATTAGCCAACTGGGTGTGATCTTAGGATGTTGTAGAACGAGCAGGTACAGGAATGGATACAATGTAGTGCCCACTAAAATACCGAGCTCCCGGGCCAGTCCGGGATTATTTTTATATAAAGAATATATATTGCGCTGCCCTAGTCTGGTGTAATTGAAACGCTCCCAATTGTAACAATTCCGCGCATACCTCTCGTCCTCTGCATGTGTAAAGCCAGTCGCCAGCAGGCACAAATAAGTTCTTGCGGCATTTCTCCTACGCTCGACCAGTTCAATGTATTCCCCCCTCACTTTTTCGCAGACAGAAGCGATATTCAATGTATCCTCAGTAATATTACGACAAACCTCAGCAGCTACTTTATCGCTGCTGATATGCAACGGTATCGGTGTAATCATTGCCACAAACTGTTTCTTAGACTCCTTCGCCAGTTCTGGGCCATTCACAAATATAACTTTAGGCAGGTCATAGGCAGGACTTACAATAACCCTATACGTAACAAAAAACTCATGGACAACAAGCATGATTTGCGTCCATTTCTTTTTGAATGCAGGCATGTCGTGCCTTAAGCTCCGAACCCTAACCTCCTCGACTTCCTTAACGTGCTCAAAAAAAGCATTCACTTCGCGCCCTTCTAGCAGTAGATCTAGCGCTTTTGAGGTTGGCAAAAGCTTAAATATATAACCATTAACAAACTTAATGCATCTCAACTTAAATATTGCTGTGTTTTTCCTATATTTTCGCAAATACCTAAATATCTTATGTGACAGCTCTTCAGCATACTCCTCCCCATACTGCTTGCGCGCCGCTTCCAGATTAATCTGCATCACATGCCCATCGCTAGATACTGCCGTCCATCCTCCATAATAATTTACTGCTTCTACATTTCGCACCCCGTCGCAATAAACTCTAGCGCACTCCTCTGCAGAGTAAATTGAACATACTTCAAGCACCGCCGCATCATCAAATCCAACGGCCTTAAGCCAGGGTTTGGCCGCCCTTAATATGGCCTCTGCATAGTTTTGATTAGCATCCGTTTCAACAAGCAAAAAACCTTTGAACTGTATAATCATATTTCTAGAAGGTTTTAACTCCTTCCCGCTACCTGGAATCTCTTCAACTACCCGTGTAAACGCACCAAACGAATTGGCGCATAATTTTATGAGATTATATTTTGTGACATTCTGCACTTTACTGAGAATTTCATCTAGCGACTCGGCACCAAAATTAGTCGCCTCGAAAAACTTGATAGACTTCAACTTAATCAATTTTTGAGCACTCCTAACCTAGGGCGCAATAATTTAAACTTACTATATGTTTAGAAATTGTGTCGCTTGCGAAAAAACTGAGCACCAAAAAGTAGCTCAGCCTTCTATACCAAGAACTGAACAAGCTTGGGCAGCAGTCCGCCTGGCGAATTGAACTGCAAGCCAAAGTGACTTTACTGTTTAATCAGCACATCAAGTCACTCACCATCAATGACATAACCATTACACCCATGATTGGTGACCATAACAAAAAGCACATGAATGACGGCTTCTTCGTCATGAATCAGCGCCGCAATATTACAAAAAAGAATATTCTAATTCGCTGCCCTACTGGCATCTGCCTCACCAATACTTCGATCCTATGGTTCCGTAGTAGATTTGCAAATTGTTGTTCAGGCGGCAGAATGGATACCTCATCAGCAAACAAATCTCGTATACGGCACGAGCGACTCGGGCGCTTCCTGAATCGTGCGGAGTCATCCTTTTTTCAAGGTGTATCCTTGAACTCAACAACGTTTGGTAAGAACAGTTGCCCTGCCCTCTTCATCACGTCATACGTGAGCGTGTCGAGTGCCAATCCTGAGCCAAGCCCCTAGTCTGCTACCCTGGCGTTCAGCAACAGGCATGGACTCATGCGCCCTCAGAGTAGGTAGAACACTTAATAATGCACCTACATTGCGATTGACATAGATCCCTGAATACATGACAGCAGCAAGCTTGTCCATGCAGCAGTCACTCGTCAGCACTACGCGATAGTTATACGAAAACCCCCCGTACATTTGGCTATAGGGCTGTAGGTAACGTCCACAGATTCCACAGACATCTCCTGCTTTCTTCAGAACCTTAGAAAGCTTTTTTTCAAACAGGCGACGATCTGATCTATTCATAGAGACTCACCTTTAATTTTGCTTTGACAGGCCAAGAAAAATGAAATCAATCATTATTAACATCATCAAACTATTACTTTAAAAGTACTATATCGCATCCCGCAGCCGCACCTAAACATCACGATTTAGCACGCATTAATAACGATTCTCTTTCTGACGGTAGAGCCTAACAAGAGCGCATGACAGGAGATAGCGATTTCCCTTTTACAAAGCGGATCAGTAGAGAAAGCTTTATCTCTTATATCATCAAGTATTCAAGCCAACTCGTTGAATCGAGGCTAGCTCTAACTTCAGTCTTTTTCCAGCCTCATCCCCATCATGACTTTTCGATTTTCAGCGCCCCAAAATGGTGCAATTATTCAGATAAAGATAAACGGTGAATATTCACAATGTGGTTGAGTTATGGAAAAAATGACGTTTGCTCGACATAATGAATTAGGCATTAAAAAATTGATTTTTTTAGCGGTTTTTGTGGTCTGAAATGCTATCCCCCAGTTCATAACTCACTGATTTAGTTCGCCCCACATCGTAACTTATACCTAAAATTGACATGCATCTGCCGATGCTTATTAAAGCTATATGGCTGATAATTATGGTGAATACAAATTTTTACGGATTAGCTGTATTCTGCTTATTCAAATAATTCATTATGTCGGCTTCCATTATTTCGTTCGACATCTGTTTCGTTAAAAAATCCGCTCGTCACATTCCACATCGATGTGCAAAAAGCCGACTGACGGTACAAAATCTTTTCATTTTAAGCATTGTCTCGGTGCACCTTGGTAGCGGTTCGGTTTAGTAGAAATTATTTCGTGACTCTAATCTCCGCCAGCCGATGCCGAGTTGCACTGCGGCTGTAAGAGGCCATGGAACCCTAGACTTTGTATGAAAAGTACCGCCTTAGGCGGCGCAACGTACAGGCCAGCGTGACCATCGCCACGTAGCTTTTGCGCCAATTTGTCGTAGAGGGTGGCCATTCGCGGCTCTCTTTCAGCCAGCCAAACTCTCGATGAATTTCCGCAGTAGGTATTCGGACGGCCAAACAGCCCGGGTAGTCCGGGCTTGGGTTTTCACTGCATGGTGTGCTGTCGGTTCATTGGCTGCATGCGGTAGCGGTCTCGGTACTAACGCAGGTATTCGTCGCAGTATTGTGATGCCATTGGGGCTATCGCGCGGGCAATTACATGCGTGTATTTCATGCAGCTTGGACTCCAGTCCCACCTGTGGTCTTTTTTTGCGTGGACTGGGCCGCAGGCTAGACGACTATCAGGCTGCTGAGCCCAAGGGTAAAGATGGAGTCGAGGGTGGTCAGATACGCACAGGCGGAGAGCAGCTAGCCTTCATCGACTTCATGCTTGATGCCTGCTATGAAGAAGTGGACTACATGACTACCGCTCTGAGTCGGCACCTGCTTCGTGAGTCCGTTACCCATGCGTACAGTACAAACTTACGATTGACGGAAGCGGACGTCAGCCCAGAAACAATGCCGACGTTGTTAGCGGTGCTAATCCAGGGCTCACTACCTCGCACCGAATTCTAACCTTTACCGGTCTTCCACGTGGAGCAGCTAGCGAGCAGATCAACCAGCTGCTCAACTTTGGACTCGTGGTGAACCTGCCATCTCGCCTCCAAAGGCTGGAGGTAGGCTTACCGGGCTAATAGCCCGGAGGGGCGATCTCTCCATTTACGTAAAACCACAGCTTAGCTATTGGCAAGCAATGACTCGCACATAAAATGATTTGAAGATAGCCTCTCCTCTTGCCGTCCGCGAGCTCTACCAGGTGCTGCTGGACGTCGTGCTCGGTACACGCATAATGACTTGGGCCTCCATCCAGTCATGGTATGAGTCAGATCTATCACGGCCTCATGCCCGTGGAAATTGATCGCTGGCGACTTACACTCTTCAATGACTGTGACACCTTGGACTACTGCTATGACTGGAAGCCGCCACTTGAGCTCAGGTAGCGCAATGGACTCATCCTATTGACCTATTAAATAACTGCAGGTGATAGCTCGACATTTGCCCCCTGCAGTCTAAGCCTTACTCAAAAGCCCGCTACCATTGGCGAGCCAAAAGTAATGGCGACACACGTGAAAATACCACCTTTGAAATCATCATCGAAAAAGGTGAAGGGGCGATTCTGACTCCAAATGAGATGTTGAAGGAGTTCAAACTTGATGCCTACAGCGTAGGCGTACTTGATAAAACAACCTTTCCGCAAACCGTTATCTTACCTTACAAATAACAAAAAATTAAGAATCAAACAACATACATCATTAAGCACAATCGATCACCATATTAGAACTAGCAACCAACAATAAAAGCACAACTTATAATCACGCCCATTATTTAGAGCCGCCCAACAAAAATAATAATTCCATAATATTGCCACTGAACAATGCACATAATATTTCACTAACAAAGTGCATATATTGCCCGCCGACGAGCGGCCACGAATAATACTTGACACCAACAAGGGACTGGCCTTTAGTACTCCACATTACAGCGCTCAGATTGTGAAAAAATCAGGCTTTATGACCGGAAAACCTCTGCCGCCAAGCTGTTTTCCGACCAACTAAATTTTCACCTTCGTTCAAGATAGGAGGACATACATGCATTATCCTCTGCTCCTCTACACTGAACATGAACCATAATCTGATGATGATCCACGACCTGCACACTACTTTGTCGTATCAGCACCAGCAATTTAATCTTAAGCTCAGACAAGCTATTGACTTGAATAGCTTTTTTTGAGAAAGCCTCAAGCCCTCTGGCTATTTGAAATTACAGAGCGCTAGTGCCCAACAACATTTATCTCACGTTTATTTTTTCCGCACCATAAGGATTCTCGGCAATCGACGTTGATAAGCGCTAAACCACTCCTCAGGAGGAGAGCCTTCATGCCCTTTTCAGCCCTGTTTCACTTTGAATGCGATCCTGTAGAACCTCATGACGCCCCCCATCATGTGGTGTTCAGTTGCGTGCAGTGGAAAACCCCAAGTCTGGAGGTGATGCCACAGGCAGCCAAGCAATGCTTTGCAGTCATGTACGGCGATCATTTGAACCCTTACGTTACCGCAGCCCTAGAGCGCGCCTATATTTTGGGAGCGGTGTCGGCTGTGAAGCTTATCGCCGTACACGAAGACTCTCTCCACCTTTTTCTGGACAGTGGAGTATCAAGCGCCACCTTCCAGGAAGTCGAGTCACTGTGGGAACAGGTCATATGTATGAGCCACATTCGGCTAACGGTAGATTTTGCGAACGTTAACGAGGTCTACTCTGGGTACTCCGACTACGTCTTTTGGCAGGATGCGAAAGAAATTCTGGAATCTTATAGCTTGGGAATTGAGCCATACGATCTGAAGGCTCTCGATGACTTCTCGGATATAGAGCTAATCGATGAAGATCTGTGGTTTCGCTAATCACAAGAGGATGGTCAGCCTGGGGTTATTCAGCACTGCCCGGTCGAAATACAAAATTTCGCAGACATTATGGGTCATACCAACTGTCTGATGTCGCTGCATTACATCTATCCGAATAATCGGAAGCCTGACGCGTAATAGGTTGGCCCGAAGAGTCATGCCTCATTAAAGGCACTGGCCTACTCCACATCAGCTGTCATTACCGTAGCTTTGCCAAAGGGTGCGTATCATGATCTATTCCCGACTGCTTTATACAGAACATGAACACTCTCATGATGAATATGGCGAGGGTGGTTACACAGTATTCAGCACACAACAGTCAAAAGGCATTAACTTCATGCCCCTTGATGTTTCAAGCGTGCAAAAATTTGCTGTTCTTTGGTGGGATACCCCTGACACTCGAGTAATTCATTTGATCGAGAAGGCCATCATCACAGAACAGCTATCGCCAGTAAAGCTTTTACACGCTTCAAAAGGTACGCTCGTCATCGTATACGACTCTAACCTCGCGAATGAGCATTATGATGACTTTAAAGCGTCCTGGGAAGACATTGCTTCCTATGCATTATATGACTCTTGGACTGCATTACTTATCAAAGAGAGCGAAATAGCTTTTGACTTTGATGGTGGCCGACTTTTTAGAAAATATGCTCCTGAAATCCTAGCAACAAACACACTGGGCATTGTGGAGTTTACGTCTCACATGTTTCTGTTTTGGGAAGAATGGAAACCTGAAAACATCTTCGGCGAAGGTTATCTAGAAGAAGAGCGAACCAGATTGAAACAACTGCGAGAAGGGCCTGATCTTTTTGATGATGACGTGGATTTTTGATCCGCTTTAAATGATAAGGAGAACTGAAATGCATTGTCCAGTATTATTTCAACTGACACGCGGCGCTACCCAACCAACGACCTCGGGCGATTTATATGGGCCAATAAAATATCGGGTCTTCGACTGCTTGCAAAAAAACGATGAGAATCTCGTGCCCATGTCTCAGTCGGCCCGGCACCGCTTTGCTGTGATGTATCGGAAAGGTTTCAGCCACGACCTTATGGCTGTTCTGAAGCGCGCCTATAGGATAGGAGGGATTTCCCCGGTCAAGTTGATCGACGTCTCGGGGAACTCTCTATACATCTTCCTAGATGCCAAAGTGGCTAGCAGCACAGTTGCTGCCATCGAGGCTGCGTGGTTGAAGCTTCCACGGTCTGGACGCTATGGCCATTGGAAGGTGCATTTTGCGAGCGAGAGCGAAATTTGGTCGGGCCGCTCAGATTACAATTTTCTGTCGGCGGCCAAGGAGGTTCTAGAGTCGCACGAACTGGGAATTATGGATGCCACCGTGCCTATTCCCAACGTAGTAAATTTTAACGACTTCCGGGGATATGCTTCCGCAAAGCCCTCCTCACTTGAAAAACCGAATTACGCACCGTTATCTACCACAGTCGCTCTTCATCTAAACAGCGCTGTTCAGTTCATCTCGTACCTTAAAATACGATTAATCGCTGAGGGTGACTTCCACCTGAGTGGGTGCACACAAAAGCAACTGCACTCGTTGAAGATCGCTTTGCAGTTTGCAACTGGCTTGCGCTTATCAAGTGAGTCTGTGGATTGGTCTCTGGCAGTGCGCCCGTTGTGCGAAACCTTGGGAGATGACTCCCTCTTCAAAAAAATGTTGGCTTGCTCGGGACACAAAAGCCAATCGTATACAACGGATTATTTATTCCCTCGCACGGCTATGGGGAGAGACTCCAATAATTTTTCGCCAAAGCAGATCGCTGACCAGGCACAGTATCTGAGTTATGTCGAATGCACCGGGAAGACATTCCCAAGGAAGAATAAAGCTCACAAGACTTAACCTCATCTCGCCAGTAACCAACATTGTTGGTGAAGGCAGCCCGCTTTGTGAGGAGAACGCGATGAAAATGCAAAAGAAGCCACCTTCAATACATACCTGCTCCCGCTTCTTCCAGCCGGAGTACGACATGGTCAGCACGAAGACTGGTGAACTGATATACACCGTTTATGCCGCACCTCAGCGCTTCAGCACGCAGCTTGAGTTGCAAGATCTCGGGCTCCAGCGATTCGCAATCTTGTGGGATGAACACCCACAGTACGAGATTTTCGAGTTAATCGATCGGGCGCTTGTGGGTGATCTGCTATCCCCTGTCTCGATGATTCATCTTTCCCGAGAGACACTCACCATCGTCGCGACGTTGCCCAAAGGCAAAAACGCTGAAGCGACTTCTTTTATTTACGATCGCCGGTGGAATGAATTTGCCTTAAAAACAACGTGGCAAAGCTGGGAGTTGCAACGACTGGAGCCTGATGAACTGGTATCATTGGAGGCGGACAATGTGCTTCGCCTGAATGGCCCACACATTCTGAGTAAAGAAAACTTCGGGGTATACAATTACTGGGAGGTGTACTTTGCCTTCAGAGACATAAAAGGTTGGAAGGAAATGGGGTACTGATTACACGCTGGCCTGATTTGATTATGACTTTCATAAACGCGTAATGAACGCCCTGCTCCTCCTACTCGAATAAGTGCGTCGTGGGCTTGGTTGCTAACTGACGCAGCGTTCAACCCCGCATCTATCGAGGCTATTGCATGCCCAGTACGAAAGCGCTGACTGCTAGCGAGGTCTACGAAGTTCTACGGGATGCCACTGTTGCATCACGCTCAATGCAGCGAATCACCGAGGAAAGCTGGAATGACATCTACTGTGGGTTGATGACCATAGACGTCGATGATTGGAGGATCACTTTCTTCATTGACTGCGGTGACCTGGATTACTGCGATAGCTGC
>Ga0075432_10000716_pt1 | contig 10239 bp, 9 predicted proteins | sample RhiMethybrSRZTD1_FD_72781 | JGI IMG/M metagenome (GOLD analysis project Ga0075432, IMG submission 72781) | Populus rhizosphere microbial communities from Tennessee, USA - Rhizosphere MetaG P. TD hybrid SRZTD1 | ecosystem: Host-associated > Plants > Roots > Rhizosphere > Soil | place: USA... | reverse complement strand
CGCACGACGAGCGCGAGCAGACGCTCAACCAACTGCTGGTCGAGATGGACGGGTTCGACTCCCAGAAGGGCGTGATCATCATGGCGGCCACCAACCGCCCCGACGTGCTCGACCCCGCGCTCGTGCGCCCGGGCCGCTTCGACCGGCAGGTCGTCGTCGATCAGCCCGATCTGCGTGGTCGCGAGGAGATCCTCAAGGTCCACGTCCGCGGCGTCGCGCTCGACCGTCACGTCGACCTCCGCGTGCTCGCCTCCCGAACGCCGGGATTCACCGGGGCCGACCTCGCCAACGTCGTGAACGAGGCGGCCCTGCTCGCCGCCCGTAGGGAGCGGGAGGCGGTCACCATGGTCGAGCTCGAGGAGGCGATCGATCGGACGGTCGCTGGTCTGGAGCGCAAGAGTCGCGTCATGTCCGTGAAGGACAAGGAGCGGGTGGCGATCCACGAGATGGGTCATGCGCTCGTCGCCCTGACGGCGGAGACCGCCGACCCGGTTCACCGGGTCTCGATCATCCCGCGCGGCGCGGCGGCGCTGGGGATGACGATGCAGCGACCGCTCGAGGATCGATACCTGCTCACCGAGCCCGAGCTGAAGGACCGACTCGCGGTGCTCCTGGGCGGGCGCACGGCGGAAGAGATCCTGTTCGACCAGGTCGTCTCGACGGGAGCGCAGAACGACCTCGAGCGCGCCACCGAGATTTCCCGGGCCATGGTGACCGAGTACGGCATGAGCCCGAAGATCGGCCCGGTGTCGTTCGGCCACGACGGGTTCCGTCCCGGCGCCGGGTTCCTGTACCCGGGCGGCTCACCCGAGCTCTCGGACGACCTCTCGGCGCTGATCGACGAGGAGACCGCCCGGCTCGTGAACGAGGCCCACGCCCGCGCGACCGAGGTACTCACACGATACCGAGGGCTCCTGGAGCAGCTCTCGAAGATCCTGATCGTGAACGAGGTGATCGACGGGCCGGACCTGCAGGCGTACTTCGACGGGAGCAAGCCGATCCCCACGCCCGAGGAGCTCGAGGCCAAGATCCACGCGAACGACCACGCGGCGGCGGCCGCCTCGAAGGGGCCGGACATCGTCTTGCAGCCTGGCCCCTCCTAGCCGACGTCCGGCGGCCGGACGAGCAGGTCGTAGCGGTCCCGGAACCGCTCGAGGAACCGGTAGTAGTTGCGCTTGGAGAGCCGGTCGCGTTCGGCCACGGGGGTCGCGTGGTACATCCGGTGCTCGTGCCTGACGACCGGCGCGTCGACACGCAGGGCGCGCAGGCCGGCGTCCTTGATCCGGAACGAGTAGTCGATGTCGGCCGTCCGGTACCAGCGGAACCTCTCGTCGAACCACCCGACGTCGCGGATCACATCCCTGCGGAACGCCATCAGGTACCCCTCGATCGCGTCGACCTCGGGTCCGTCGCTCTCGTGGAACTCACGCAGGTCCTCGGTCGAGATCCCGAACGGCCCGCAGACGCCGACGCTCGGGTCTTCGAGCGCGGCCTCGAGCGGCGCGAACACGTCCCCCGTAGGTTCGACCGATCCGTCCATCACGAGCACGGACCGGCCACGCGAACGTTTGAGCCCGGCGTTCAGTGCGGCGCCCCATCCCGTCCCGGCCTCGAGCGGGAGGACCTCGACCTCCTCCCCGTAGGACGAGGGCTCCGTGTCGGTGACGTCCGCGACGACGTAGCGCACCTCGCGGCCTCCCCGGTTCGCGCGCAGGCCTGCAAGTGCCCGCCCGACGTCCTCGGGCCAACCCTCGACGACCCAATGGACGCTCACGTCGGCTGTCGCAGGCTCGTCGAGCAGGCTCTCGACGTCGTGCGCGGCGATGCGGTGGGGTTCGGTGACTGCCAGCGGCTCGAGCGACGGGCCGTCCGGACCGTCGATCACCGAGAAGCCCAGCCCTGCGATCCGATCGCGGAGCGCGTCCGCGGCGGCGAAGTCCTTGGCCCTCCGGCGCGCGTCGCGTTCGGCCGCGAGCGCGCGAATCTCGTCGGGGACCTTGGTCATGGCCTCCGCCCGTGCGGGTGGACTAGACGGGCTCCTTCGAGACCGAGCGGAGGCGCCCTGCCACGGCTTCCAGCGTCCTGAGGGCGATCGCAGGGTGCTCCATAAGTAGGCCTCGGAAGACCCAGCCGGTGATGCCGACGAGGCGGACCGGCGAGAGGGCCGTCACGGTTGCGGTCCTGGGACCGCCGTCCAGCAGGGCGACCTCCCCGAAGAAGTCGCCGGGCCCCAGGCGCGCCTTGGTCTTGCCGCCGATCGTGACCTTGCACTGCCCGTCCAGGATCAGGAACAGCCCGATCCCCCGCTCGCCCTCGCGGGCGATCACGGTTCCCTCCTTGTGCGAGACCTCCTTGGAAGCCCGGGCGATGATCCCGAGCTCCCGCTTGGAGCAGCCGGAGAAGATCGGCACGTTGGCGAGGTTGTTCGCGACGCTCGGGGCTGCCACCTCCTGCTCCACCTCCTGCTTCGTTCGAACCACGTCGAGCCCGGCGGGGGACGCGATCCTATCGCGATCCGATGGGGGGGCGCGACCGCTAGGATGCTGCCATGAGCGAGCGAAGACGTTTCGCCGCGATGGTCGTCCTGTTCCTGATCGGGTTCGGACTCATCGGTTTGGCGAGCACCGTGGATTCGAGCTGGCCGCTCTTCGTCACGGTGATCCCCTACTCGATCATCCCGTGGCTCGTCGTTCACGCGGACGACCCCACGGCCCCGCCCACCGAGGGCTAGCTCCCCCGAGGGCCTCGACCGGGCCTGCAGACCCGTTAGGTCCAAAGGCCTCCCCCGTCGACGTCGAAGCGGTCGCCGTTCGTCCGGGGCCGCCGGCAGCAGAAACGACTATCCGTCGGATGCACGACCTACGACGTGTCCCCCAGGATGAACCTCCAACGACGGGGGCCGCCATGGGTATCCAGCGGAAAAGAGAGGAAGGGCCCGGAAGGCGAACGCCGCGACCGTGCCGCACCACGGGCGCCGCCACGCGTCGCCCCGGTCTCGTGGGTGCGCTGGCGGCATCGCTCCTGCTCGGCGCCCTGATCCTCCCTCCCGAGGCGGCGACGGCATCGCCGGATCAGCTCGTACCGGTCATCGTCCGAGGACAGAGGGGATCGGTGGACGTCGCCGAGCGTCTCGTCCTGGATGCCGGCGGAACGGTGGGTCGCCGCATCTCGATCATCGACGGGTTCGCCGCCGAGGTCCCCATCAGCGAGCTCACCGAATTGGGTGGATCGCCGGCGATCGTCTCCGTCACCCAGGATGCCTCGGTCCGCTTGCTCGGCAACGTCGACGGCATAGATCCGAACAAGCATCCCGGTTCCTGGCTGAAGGTGGCGAAGAACACGAAGCTGTACGAGATGTGGCAGCGGGGTTGGACGGGCGAAGGCATCGACGTCGCGCTGATCGACTCGGGCGTCGCCCCCTTGCCGGGCATCGACGTGCAGGTGGTCAACGGCCCCGACCTCTCGTTCGACTCGCAGGCACCGAACCTGACCGACATCGACACCTACGGCCACGGTACCCATATGGCGGGACTGATCGCGGGACGCGATGCTGCCATCCCGCCGGGCAAGGAGGATGAGGAGGTCGATCACTACTTCGTGGGTGCCGCTCCCGGCGCTCGCATTGTCTCGATCAAGGTGGCGGCGAGCGACGGCGCGACCGACGTCTCGCAGGTGATCGCCGCGATCGATTGGATCGTGCAGCACCGCAACACCGATGGGCTCAACATCCGGGTCCTCAACCTGTCCTTCGGTACCGACGGCACGCAGGACTACCAGCTCGATCCGCTGGCGTACGCGGCCGAGGTCGCGTGGCACCACGGCATCGTGGTGGTCGTCGCGGCGGGCAACTCAGGGTTCGGCACCCCTCAGCTCAACAATCCGGCGTACGACCCCTACGTGATCGCGGTCGGTGGTGACGACACCAGGGGAACGGATGACCCCAAGGACGATGTCATCCCCTCCTGGCAATCGCGGGGCAACGCGCTCCGGCACCCCGACCTCGTCGCCCCCGGCAAGTCGATCGTCAGCCTCCGCGATCCCGGCAGCTTCGTCGACGAGGCGAACCCGGGCGCCCGCGTCGGAGCGACCCGGTTCATCAAGGGCAGCGGCTCTTCGCAGGCGGCCGCGATCGTTTCGGGGGCCGTGGCGACGATCCTGGAGCAGCATCCCGAGCTCACCCCAGACCAGGTGAAGGCCCTGCTCATGCAGACCGCGGTGCCGCTGCCCAACGCGGACCCGATCGCGCAGGGCGCGGGGCTCATCAACCTGCACCGCGCGAGGGAGGCCAAGACCTCGACCGTCGCGGACGCCGTGCAGACGTGGCCCCGATCGACCGGGCTGGGGTCCCTCCAGCTGGCCCGCGGCTCCGTCGTCACCGAGGACGACGGCACCGTCCTCGAGGGAGAGCAGACGATCTTCGGGGACACCTGGGATGGATCGACCTGGGCGTCGAGTAGCTGGGACGGGACGAGCTGGTCCGGCGGGGATTGGACCGCCAGGACCTGGTCGGGAGACTGCTGGTGCGGCTCGAGCTGGAGCGCGCGCACGTGGTCCGCTCGCACCTGGAGCGGTTCGTCATGGGCGGCCCGGTCGTGGAGCGCAAGGACCTGGTCCGCTCGCACGTGGAGCGGATCCGGGTGGTCGGCTGGCTCGTGGGGCGCGGACGACGCTCCGTCGGCACTGTCCTCGGGGGCCTGGGCCAGCACGCTCTGGGGGGACTAGATGCTCCGCCGCTTGTGTGGCCGTCCACGCTCGCCGGAGGCGGGCGTTTGGCTCCTCACGGCGGGCCTCGTCGCAGCGAGCGTCCTCCTGTGGTTCGGGGTGCGAGGCGAGGAGCCGCCGTTCGCCGGCGATTCCCTCCCATGGTGGGTGCTCGCCGTCTCGTTCGGAGTCGCGGAAGTGTTCGTGGTGCACATCCGGATCGCTCGGCACGCGCAGACCTTCTCGCTGGCCGAGATCCCCCTCGTCTTCGGGCTGGCGTTCGCGACCCCGGGAGGACTCGTGCTCGCCGAGACGGTGGGCGTCGGGATCGCGCTCGCGGTCCATCGCCGGCAGAGGCCGCTCCGAGTGACCTTCAACGTCGCCCAACGTGCGTGCACGACCTTGCTCGCCGTCGTCTTCGTCGCGGTGTGTCGCTCGGTACTTCCCACGGGGTGGCCGTCGCTCTGGGTGTGCCTCTTCGGCGCGACCATCCTCGCCGACCTCGTGGGCGCGATGCTGATCAACGTGGCGATCGGACTGTCGGACCGCAGGATCAAGCTCCTCGACGAGGTGATCGGTCTCGGCACCTTGCTCACGGTCGAGACCACGGCGCTCGGGATCGTCGGCGTGATGGTCTTCCTCCAACACCCTGCGGCGGTCCTCCTGGTCGTGGCGCCCGTTGCGATGACCTACCTCGCCGGCAAGGCGTTCACCGATCTCCAGCGAAAGCACGACGATCTCCTCCAGCTCCAACGCGCGACGGGGCTCGCGCAACGATCGCTCGAACGCGGGGACATGGTCCCGGTGCTCCTCCACCACATGCGGGAGATCTTCAACGCCGATATCGCCGAGCTGATCCTGTGGCCCGAGGGCCGTGACCAGCCCCCCGTGCGCTGTCAGGTCGGTCCGGGCGACCAGGAGATCGCCTTCGAACCCGTGGTCCTGGATCCCACGGAGGGCGTCTGGGCCCGCGTGGCATCCGAGCGCGAGCCGGTGCTCCTCTCGCGACCGATCCGCAACGAGGCGCTCCGGCGCTTCTTCGGGGACCGGCGGATACGGGACGCGATCGTCGCGCCACTGTCGTCGGACGATCAGCTGCTCGGCATCGTCACCGTCGCCGAGCGGCTCGATGACTTCAGCACGTTCGATCAGGACGACCTCGGGCTGTTCCAGACCCTCGCCAATCACGCCGCCGTGGCCGTGCGGAACTCGCTGCTCCTCGAGCGGCTCGAGCGCGCGCTCGCGCACGAGACCGAGATGGGCCGGCTGAAGGACGAGTTCGTCGCGACGGTCTCCCATGAGCTCCGAACCCCGCTCACGAACGTCCAGGCGTCCGTCAAGACGCTCCTGCGACGGGATGTGCGCTTCACTCCGGCAGAGCAGCACGAATTCCTCTTGGCCGCGGACCGACACACCGAACGCCTCAAGCGCCTCATCGAGGACATCCTGTTCGCGGCGCGCGTCGAAACCGAGGAGCCGCTCTCCAGGCCGACGCAGGAGATCGGTCTCGCCGGGCTGATCGCTCGCCTGGTCGAGGACGAGGCCTACGGCGAGGGGCGGGAACGCATCGACGTGGTGATCTCGGATACGGTGCCGCCGGTCCGGGGTATCGAGGAAGACGTCTATCGCATCCTTCGCAACCTCATCGATAACGCCCTGAAGTACTCGCCCGAGAAAGAGCGGGTCACGGTCATCGTCGGCGTCGACGCCGATGGCGTCGTCGTCCGAGTACGCGATCGAGGGCAGGGGATCGAACCCGACCAACGGGACAGGATCTTCGACCGCTTCTACCAGGTCGATCAATCGGACACGCGGCGGGTCGGCGGCGTCGGGATGGGCCTGTACATCTGCCGGCGCGCGGCGGAACGACTGGGGGGGCGCATCTGGCTCGAAGAGTCCGATGCTTCCGGATCGGTCTTCGCCGTTCGCCTTCCGACCGCCGATCGCACGGGTCACGAGACGGCCGACACCGTGACCGTCATCGCAGGTGTTTGACCTCACAACCTGGAGGACGCATCCATCGTAGACGGAGGCTGCTCCACATCTGACGAGACGGCGGTCTGACCGTGCGGCGCGGGGTCACGATCCACGCGAAGACGATTCGGCTAGAGCTGCTCAATGTGAAGGCCGACCTCCGGCGCAAGCTCGAGAACTGGTGGCTGAACTGGACCACGTGTGCTCTCGACGTGCATTGGGTCGGCGGTCTCGGCGTCACTCCCGGACGCTAGACACGCTGAGCCGGCGCCGCACGGCGAGCCGGCCATTTGAGGCGGTGCGTGCATCCGCCGCGGCTCTGGGCCCGCATCGACCGGGTCGCCGGATGTCGATGATGGGGTGCTCATCTGTCTCCGCCTCCATTGGGTCTTGCTCGTGCGGTCAACTGCCGGGTCGTGAGCGGGATTCGGCTTAGGTCCTTTGTTGGGGTAGGCCGAGAAGCCTACATCGGCTACGGTGCCTAGAAATGACAATTCCTTCGAGCGCCCAAGGCCCGACGAATGAGATGAGCTTCGATCAGACCGATCGCCCAGCCTTCCGCGTGGTGAGACGAGGGTACGACCGGGTCCAGGTCGACAAGTACCTCGACTCCTTGGAAGTCGACGATCGACGGCGGGCGAAAACGGCCTCCGAAGACCCGGCGAGCCACGCCCGCTACGCCGCCGTATCGGACCACGTCGCCCAGGTCATGCAGGCCCTTGATGACGAGGTCGAGCGGCTCCGTGTGCAGGCCAACGAGGAGGTCGAGCGGATGCTCTCGGAAGCGCGGGCCGACGCCGATCGGATCCACCAAGACGCCGAGAGCAGAGCGAACGAAGTCCGGAGCTTGGCGAACGACGCTCTGCAAGAGGCGCGTCAGGCCGCCGACGTGATCCAGAACGACGCCAAGAAAAGGGCCGAAGCGACCCTCGCAACCGCCGATAGGTTCCTGAACGGGGCGCGGCAGCAGGCCGATCGGGTCCTCTCGGACCTCGAGCACCGGCGGCGTTCGCTCTATGGCAAACTGAGGCGCTCGCGGAACGCGGTCGACGAGGCGCTAAGAGATCTCGATTCGGAGATCGACGAGGAGGGGCCAGCCAACGAAGTGATCCTTCTTCCCGAGGACGACGGTTACGAGAAAAGCGTCGACGGGTAGCGGGGTCGGCGGCTTCCAGTCAAGCATTGCGCGCCGCTGTGCGTGCCTTGTCACCTTCGATGCGCACGACAGAAGAGCGCGTGCACATGCGCGTCGCCGCCGACGTCGGCACCGCGGCGAGCTGCTCCACGTCGTCATGCTCCCGGACGTCGACCGAGCGGACGCGATTCGCGTCTTACTCGGGGAACCCGAAGACCCGAGTTTCGGGGAACTTCTCATTTGCTGTGAGGAGGACCGGACGCCGGCGGTGCGGTAAGGATGTTGCGAGAGGACGACGGTCAGCCCGAGCAGAACTCGTCGTTCATCTTCGTGACAGCGTCGCCAAGATGCACTCCTCTCGGCCGAATCGAGTATGACTCTGTGCACCTTTCATCTGGCAAATGCCTGTGTTGTCAGCCCGGATCACCAAGATGAGAGGGGACGCGCGCGGCCAGATGAACTCGATCGACGGCTCCAGGCCCGCCTAGACGCCCTAGGGCCGGCTCCCCGCGCCGAACTGCTCCACGTCCTCATGCTCCTGGACTTCGACCGCGCCGACCGGATCGGCGAGTTCGCAGGACTCTCGATCGACCGCGAGGAGGATCGGACCCTCAGGGTCGTGCTGGTCGGGATGTTGCGGGAAGCGAGATGAGCCTTCGCGGCCACCGGGCGCACCCGGCGCCCGCGCCGCACGGCGAGCCCGCGCTCTGACAGCAGAAGGGTCTGCTGACGTCTGCAACCGTGGGTCAGAGTGGTATGCGTCCGCCTCGAATGAACGAGCAGTTAGGCCGGCGTCTTCGCTTCTAGGAATCGTCGGCGGCGCGGCGATGTAGCGCGCCGTAACGTACGCCTCCGCACCGAACCGTTGTAGGTAGTCGTCCCACACCCTCGCGGCCACTTCGTTTGGCGTGAGCATGACCTTCCTCTCAGTTCGAGTCTGGTGGTCCCTAGGTCCCACCGTGAAGCTATGGAGGAGTAGTGCGCGATACATCGTCCGGCGCGCGTAGGCGCAAGAGTGCGGATGGCGGATGGCCCCCGTATCCGCTGCACGTCCTGACGCTCCCTGACTTCGAGGCTCGACGCCCAGAGACAGCCGCATAGGTATAGGTTGTCGGGCTTGGTCTCGATGTGAGGGAGGATCCCGTGCGCCGATTTCTTGTCCTGCTGGCTCTCGCGGCCTCGACCTACCCGCTTCAGGTCCTCCACTCCGCAACCGCCGGCGGCGATCCCGTGATCACGGCAGCGGGAGACATCGCGCAGGCGGGGGAGCCGAGCGCACAGCAGCGGCAGACGGCTCGGCTCGTTCTTTCTATCGATCCGACGGCGGCGCTCACGCTCGGGGACAACCAGTACGCCGACGGGGAGCTCGCCGACTTCATGGCTTCCTACGACCCGACGTGGGGACGCTTCAAGAGCATCACGCGACCGGTTCCTGGCAACCACGACTATCACACGGCTGCAGCCGACGGCTACTTCGACTACTTCGGTCCGCGAGCTCACCGGGGCAACGGCGGATACTACAGCTTCGACCTCGGCGCCTGGCATCTCGTTGCGGTGAACTCCGGTTCAGGAAGCATCTCCTCCGAGCAACTCGCCTGGATCCGGCGTGATCTTCGCCGAAGCGACGCGTCGTGTGAGCTCGCGTACTGGCATCACCCTCGGTGGTCCTCAGGCACCAACCACGGATCCGACGAGGACATGGCCGACCTGTGGGGACTGCTGTTCCGACAGGGGGTGGACGTCGTCCTCAACGGGCACGAACACAATTACGAGCGATTCGCGCCTCTCTCGCCGAGCGGTCACCCCGCACCGCGTACGGGGATCCGGGAGTTTGTTGTGGGGACTGGCGGCGCCGGCAGTTACCCGTTCGGCGACCCGATCGCCGGTTCGCAAAGACGAATAACCGACGTGTTTGGCGTGCTCCGGATGACGCTGCACAACCACGGATACGCTTGGTCGTTCGTCGGTGCGAACGGGAGGGTCCTAGATCAGGGACGGCATGGATGTCACTCCTGAGGGAGCGATCGGTGTCGACATCGACAGGTGGGGCGTGAAGAGACCGAACCACGCTGTCGGCCATCGTCGCTCGGAGCCCTGCGCCCGGCTCACCACCGATGAGTTCGCGGAGGTGGAGCCCGTCGCAAGGATTGCCTCCGTCAGGTCGCCAGGTTGCGGAGCGTGGTCGATGACCGCCTCGGAGTCCCTATCCAGAACAGCCACAGACGAGGCGGCAGCAGAGGGGCGGATCGGATCGGTCCGGTGCTACGCAGATAGATCCCGGTGAACACTGAAGGCATGCGAAGCGGCCGGCAGCATGGGCCCTCTTCGTTTGCACTGGTAGATCTCGTCGCGGGGACGGGATTTGAACCCGTGACCTCTGGGTTATGAGCCCAGCGAGCTACCGGACTGCTCCACCCCGCATGACGATG
>Ga0075432_10000713_pt1 | contig 10256 bp, 10 predicted proteins | sample RhiMethybrSRZTD1_FD_72781 | JGI IMG/M metagenome (GOLD analysis project Ga0075432, IMG submission 72781) | Populus rhizosphere microbial communities from Tennessee, USA - Rhizosphere MetaG P. TD hybrid SRZTD1 | ecosystem: Host-associated > Plants > Roots > Rhizosphere > Soil | place: USA... | reverse complement strand
CCCAGGCGATCCAGCAAGCGAATGAAGTTGGGGTAGGTCCAGTCGTTGAAGACGATGAAACCTGTGTCCACGGCATAACGCTGGCCGTGCCATTGGATGTCGACCGTATGGGTGTGACCGCCGATCCAGTCCGCCGCTTCGAACACGGTGACCTCATTGCGACGTGACAGCAGATAGGCACAGGTCAGCCCAGAGATCCCGCTACCGATGATGGCGATACGCATATGACGCTATTCCTTTTCGTTTCGCGCCAGTCGACGGCCCAGGGCCAGGCGCCAACGCGCTGGCAGGGCGCCAAGCAAGCGCAGGACAAGAATGAAGAAGCGTGGAAAGTTGATCTCCAGCGGTCGTCGCGTCAGGCGCGCGACGACATGCCGCGCGGCGCGGTCGGCCGTCCAGAGTTGTGGCATGGCAAAGCCGTTGCGCCGGGTCAGGGGGGTGTCGATGAACCCCGGGCTGACCAGCGTTACATCGATGCCTTCGGCGTATAGATCCAGGCGCAGGGATTCGACGAGATAACGCAGGGCCGCCTTGGACGCGCCATAGGCGCCAGCCCGCGGCAGCGCCAGCCAGGTCACCGAGCTGCCGATCACGACCAGGTGGGGTCGTTGCCCGCGGCGCAGCAGTGGCAGGGCCGCCTGCAGGCAATAACTGACCCCCAGCAGGTTAGTGCGCATCACACGCTCGACGGTCTCGGCCTCGAACCTGCCCGGCACCAGGTATTCGCAGGTGCCGGCGTTCAGGATCACCAGGTCCAGTGCGCCCCACGCATGCTCGATGTTCTCGCCGATCGCCGCGACCTGCCGTGGGTCAGTGACATCGCCGGTAGCGAGCAGGGCCTCAGGGTAGCGCAGCACCAGCGGCATCAGAGCTTCGGCCCGCCGTCCACCCAAGGCCACCGAATGGCCTTGCTCCAGCAGTTGTTCCGCCAGGGCGGCACCGAGGCCGCTAGAGGCCCCTGTCAGCCAGCAGCGGCTCATGCGAGCCTTCCCTTGATCCAGCCGATCACGCCGCCGACAACCGGTACGTGCTCGTAGAGCAGGGCGCCGGCATCGAAGTAGTCGTGGTGCAGGTAGACATGAGTCGCCCAGCGCAGGTGGCTGCAGCCTTGCAGGCTGATCGGCTGTCCGCGGGAAAGGCGCGGATGACGGAAATGCAGGATCCAGCGCAGATAACCGTGGCCGGGGGCGGTTTCATCCACGTCAAGGAAGTCGTAGCGGATATCCTGGACGTTGGTGTACAGCTTTTCAAAGTAGCTACGCAGTGCCGGCAAGCCATCCCGCTGATGCAAGGGATCACGAAATTGAACGTCGTTGCTGTAGAGCTCGCCCAGTCGATCCAGGGAGTCGAGGTTCAGCGTTGCGAACGTTTCAGCGAAATGGCGGAGATATGCAGACATGGCAGGCTCCAGGCAAAATTGTACAATTCGAAAAAACTGTACAGGTTTATCTGAAGCCTACGGGGAAAATTGTACAAGTCAATATTCTTGTACACTTTTTCTATCGGTTTAGCGCTATTCGTCGTTAGCCATCGAGCCTTGCCAGCTGGCGGCGCAGCTCGGCCACCTCGGTCTCAAGTGACTCGATTCTTTCCAGGGCGGCCATCTTGTCGCTGACGTCGTGCTGTATGCCGATGTAGTAGGTCAGCTGGTCGGCATCGTTGTACACGGGAGTGATCGACAACTCGTTCCAGAACGGGCTGCCATCCTTGCGATAGTTGCGCAGCACCTGGCGGCAAGGCTGGCCCAGGCGGATGGCCTCGCGGATGGCCTCGAGGCTGGCCTGGTCATGATCGTCTCCCTGCAGGAACCGGCAATCCTGGTAGAGAATTTCGTCGGCACTGTAGCCGGTCAGGCGCTCGAAGGCAGGGTTGACATAGATGAGGATGCTGTCATTGCCTTCCTGCTCGGCCACGACGATGCCGTCATTGGAGGCTTCGACCATCAGTTGCAGGAGTTTGGCGTCAATCATGGTCCGGTCTCGCGGTGGTTCGTGGGTGTGCCCCACAGCGTAGTCGTCAGCGGCAGCCATGCCTAGATGGCAGGGCAGGGAGCCAGCATCGATTGCTGCTGGTTAAAAAGGGTCATGGCTGGTTTAGAATGCCGACACACTCAGGACGCAACGACCTTCAATGACCGAACCCATCGAATCTGCCTCCGACGACGTCTTGCTCCCCATGCGGGAAGTCGCCAGCCTGACCGGCGTCAACCCGATCACCCTGCGGGCGTGGGAGCGCCGCCACGGGCTGATCCGACCCGTGCGCACGGTGGGAGGGCATCGCCTGTATTCGCAACAGGACATCGAACATATCCGTAGCATCATGCTCTGGACCAGCCGTGGCCTGCCGATCAGCAAGATAGGCGCTTTGCTCGCCCGCCAGCAGGACACGCCCGGTATCGCTGCATCAGGTTCGACCGAAGCGCCCCTGGTCCAGTGGCAAGAGGCAGTTCATCGTGCCACGCAGGCGTTTGATGGCGCGGAGCTGGAGCGCCTTCACGGGCAGCTGTTCACGATCTACCCGAAGGCTACGGTGTTGGAGGCTATTGTGCTGCCGGTGTGGCGCAGCCTGGCATCCGGCAACGCTTTCGGCCGACGCAGCCAGTGGTTGTACCTGGACGCCTTCTTGCGTGCGCGGATGTTACTGCGACTGCAGATGAACCCGGGCAATGGTGCTTGCGTACTGCTGGCAGACGGCTCGGGCCATGCCCACGAACTGGAGTTGCTGTGCGCCGGTTTGTTGATGAGCAATGACCAGCTGCGCATCGAGGTGCTGGGCACGGGCCAGCCCCTGGAAGAACTGCCGTTGCTGTGTAAAGCGATACAACCCGCCGCGCTGGTGCTGTGGGTCCAGGCGCCACTGCAGGCAGATGCGCTCAAGCGACTGCGTGCCCTGCAAATGGGCGTTACGTGCCCGGTGGCGTTGGCCGGCGACGCAGCTGCCGCTTCGTCGGCAGGGTTGCGTGGTTCTTCCATTGCCATTTTGGGCAATGACCACGCAAGTATCCTGCCCAGACTGGAAGCCCTGGTAAGGGGCACACTGCAAATTTGAGTCCAGTCGTTTTCCGTTAAGGAGGCTTGTCTGAAACTGCATTGCAAACCTCGGCCAGTTCCTGCCAAGGGTTGGATAGAGCGCCTGACTTGGAACACTGGGGAATGTGAGGGAATTTGAGTTCTCTGTCTGACTCGGACTGCTCTGCCCTGCAGTTCCTGCAGACGATCCTCGTTTGCGAAAGAATCCAGTTTCCGTGCCATGCAACGAGTTTCTCGGAAGGTGTCATGGCCATAAAACCTCTACAAGTTCTGTACAGATTTTACTGCGCTGTAGAGGTTTTATCTATCTTCAATCGGCTTTGTCCGCTGTTCGACGGGCCAGCCGTGAGACCCATGGATTGGCACTCAAGCCATGTAACAACACGCTGAGCAAAACGGTGCAGACGGCGGCAGCGACCAGAGTGCGACTGGCCTGGAGAGGGTAGTCCAATATCATCACTGCGAAGACGATGCTCGCCAGGCCGCGCGGGCCGAACCAGCCGATGAACAGGCGGGTTTCAAAATCGAAACGGGTCCCCGCCAGGCTAATGAGCACAGGCAGAATGCGAATCACCGTCAGGCTGAGCACGGCATAAAGCCAGATGTCCAGGGTGATACTGCTCCAGGCCCTGGGGATCACCAGGGCACCGAATACGACCCAGGTAACGACCGATAGCAGGCTGGCGAACTCTTCGCTGGCCTTGAGCAGCTGATGTTTTTGTTCGGTAAACAGATAACTGGCGAGCAAACCACCGACGAATGCGGCGATAAACCCGCTTCCACCCATTGCTTGCGCTGTGGCAAAACAAAGAATCGCCAACCCGGGCAGTGTCAGTTGTGACCACATGGGAGCTTGCCAGGCGTGTTTTGCCGAGTAGCGCTGCAACAGCCATGCAACCAGCGTAAGCGCGACACCGACGACTGCACCGATGCCCAGCTCCTCGATCACCAACTCCACTGCCAGCGAGAGGGGAGACTGTGTCTGCTCTTCGACCAGCAGGGCCAGGAACATCAGCAGCACCGGAACGCAGATACCATCATTCAACCCGCTTTCGACGTTCAATCCTTCACGTACGGATGCGGCTACCTTGGGATTGCTCACCACGGCCTTGCCCAACGCAGCATCGGTGGGCGCCAGGAGGGTCGCCAGTATTGCCAGTTCCACCGGGGGTACCTGTGGCAACAGCCAGAGGCCGACCAGCCACCCACTGAGCATGGTCAGGGGAAGCCCTATCATCAACAAGCGCACCGGCAATCCTTCGTGCGCTCTTAGAACCTTGAGGTCGGCGTTGGCCGCATCGCTGAAGAGAACAATCGCCAATGTCAATTCTGCCAGGATCCTGAGACCGTCCTTGTCAATCCGGGGTTGCAGAATGCCCAGTAACGCCGGGCCGAGAATCAGGCCGGCAAGCATGAACATCAGGGGGCCATTGAGCAGGCGAGATTCCATGCGTCCGGCAAAAATGCTGTAGGTCAGGAGGAAAGCGGCAAGCAGGGCTAGGTTCTGGTACATCGATGACCTGCTTGTCCAGGTTGATGCTACGGCAATGGAGTCATTGCCAACTGGCACAATGCTCGAAACACAGAAAAGTCAGGTCATTGGTGCTGTACATCTGTTGAATACCGTACTTCTCTTCACGTTGTTACCAAATTGTAGACTTGGTCCCTGGGCAGGAAGATTTTTATTCGGTTTCCCTGTCTTGGGCCTGCCGTGCAGCGTTGACACATGACCTTGAAACGCTAAAAGGCAGACTCGACCACCGACTGGAAAATACGCTTTGGGCCGTTACTTCCCTGGGAAACCGGTATGAAAAATCCGCAAGATAAAGCCGAATCCGAAGCGGATCTGGCCCAGCTGGTAATCGGGCATGGGCCCTGCACTTATCTGATGTTGCTGTTATTGGGATTGATTCTGCTGTTTCCCTTTCTTGAGGAAGGCATCCTGGCGCGCACGCTACTCGGCATCGTGTTTTCAATCGTGCTGTTCGTGGGCGCTTTCGCCGCCAGGCAGACTCGGCGAGGGGTGATCATCAAGCTGGGCTTGGCGTTGCTTGGGGTGGGCCTTCTATGGGCAGCGTTGTGGACTGAAAGTATCAGGATTCTCAATCTGGCCGGGATCGTTTATACGGCATCTCTTACCGTCTCGTTTAGCGGAGTGCTTCGCTACGTTCTCAAGCGCGGGCCGATAACTGCCGACAAGCTGCATGGCGCGCTTGCCGGTTACATCATGCTGGCTTTCGTCTGGTCCTTCGTCTATGCCCTGGTCGAGATACAGAGCGCGGGCTCATTCGGTCCTGGTCGCCTCGACTTCCTACAGCCCGGTAGCTTCTTCAAACTGATGTATTTCAGCTTCACGACACTCACCACCACCGGTTACGGCGATGTTCTCCCATTGACCAACCACGCCCGTTCGCTTGTGATGGTCGAAGAGTTTTCCGGGGTTTTTTACGTTGGCGTTGTGATTGCGCGGCTTGCCGGTCTTTATCCGTCCTATCAGGCGAAGTGACTGTCGGTTTGCCCGAGTCGGGTGAGATTCAAAACCTCGCCTCTCGAGCATTTTCCCTGCCGCTGGCGATAATGCGCATGACGCAACCCGTGAGCAGTTCTGTCAGGTGCTGCTGCGTAATCTCCACTTCGTTCCACTGCAATTGGCCATAGAGCATGCCCATCACTGCATGAGTGATCAGCCAGGTCTGGGGATCTGGCTTGCCCGTCAGCTGGTATTGCTCGGTGATGATTTCGTTCAGCAGCGCGCTGTGCGCACGCTTCAACTTGTCGGCGTGGAGCCTGTGTTCCTCGTCGAGGTTAACGAACTCGCGGGTCACCAGTATCAATCGGTACTTCTCGTGCAAGGTAAAGCTGACGAAGGCCTGGACAAAACGACGTACCCGTTCGGCAGGGGTCCTGGCACCCTTCATGCGGCGCTTGGTCGTGACCAGCAGGTCTGACAAGGCGGACTCGATGAGCTCGAACAACAAACACTGTTTATTTTCGATGTGGTGGTAAAGCGACCCGGCTTGCAAACCTACGTGACCTGCCAGATCACGCAGGCCAATGGCCTGGAAGCCGCGTGTTGCGAAGAGCTCGACTGCAGCGTGAACGAGCCGGTCGCGAGCGTTGAGTGGCGATATGACGGATGCATTGACGGCAAGCATGGCGGTCCCCTCAAGGAAAAAATCGATCGATCGGTTTCGTGTACAGGGCGGCCCGGGCGAGCAGCCCTGTCTTGAGTGGATCAAAGGGTCTCTTGCGGAAGAATCAGTCGCGAAGGAATGCGTTGCCGCGAACCTCGCGCCACCCAGTAATAAACGACGGCGGGAACGGTCAGGCCGATCAGCCATGAGATATCGGTGCCACCCAGGGTTTCGACCAAGGGACCGGTGTAGAAACTGGTGGCAATGAACGGCATCTGAATCAGCACCCCAAGGGTGTAGACCGCAATACCGGGCAGGTTCCAGCGCCCATAGCGGCCATCTGGATCGGACAGGGCGGGTATGTCGTAGCGCTCTTTGGTCACCAGATAGAAGTCCACCAGGTTGATGGCGCTCCAGGGGGTGAAAAACGCCAGCAGGAACAGGATGAAGGCGGAGAAGTCATGCAGGAACGAGTGCCGCCCCATCAATGCCAGTGCCGTCGCCAGTCCGACCATGATCAGGATGTAGACCGAGCGCAGGGTCCTGGAGATTTCCTGATTGCCGCGAAAGCCGCTGACGATCGTTGCCAGGGACATGAAGCTGCCGTAGGCGTTGAGGGTGGTGATGGTGACCTTGCCGAACACGATGCTGAAGAACAGCAGCGACGCGACAAACCCGCTCGCACCCAGGCCCACGATGTAGGACACCTCATGGCCGGCGAACTGATCGCCCGCCAGTGCCGCGACGAACACGCCGAAGATCATCGAGATCTGTGTGCCAATCACCGATCCCAGGCCAACGGCGAGAAAGGTTTTCATGGCTGACGTGGTTCGCGGCAGGTAGCGCGAATAGTCTGCGACGTAGGGGCCGAAGGCGATTTGCCAGGAGGCCGACAGCGAGATGGCCAACAGGAAACTGCTCAGGGAAAAATGCCGGTTGGCCAACAGTTCGCCGATGTCATGGGCCGACAGCAACCGATAGAACAGGTAGAAGAACGACACCACGCCAATCAGGCTCGACAACCGCCCGATCAAGTGGATGGTCCGATAACCGAGCACGGTCAACACCACGATCATCGCCGCGAATATCAGGATGCCGCTGGCATCGCTGACGTTCATCAGTTGGCTGATGGCCTGGCCGGCGAGCACCGAGCCGCTGGCGGAAAACCCCACGTACATCAGGCAGGCCAGCACGATGGGGATGACGGCGCCATAGACGCCGAACTGCACGCGACTGGAGATCATCTGGGGCAGGCCCAGTTGCGGGCCCTGGGCCGCATGCAGGGCCATGATCGCGCCGCCCAGCAGTTGCCCGACCAGCAGGCCGATCAACGACCAGAACACGTCGCCACCGAGCACCACGGCCAGGGCCCCGGTGACGATCGCGGTGACTTGCAGGTTGGCGCCAAACCATAGCGTGAACTGACTGAGCAGCCGGCCGTGGCGCTCTGATTCGGGGATGTAATCGATGGATCGCCGTTCTATATACGTCTTGCGCTGCGCACTTTCTTTGGAGGCGGACATGGCGGTTCCTCTCGGGTGTCGTGGGATACGACAGCCTTCTCGGGTTGGGATATCAAGGGCGGGGCCTGGGATCAGGCCCCGGTTCTCGCTCTGTTAACGCTGGGCGTCGAGCACGCTTCGCGAAATGATGATTTTCTGCACTTCCGAGGTGCCCTCGAAAATCCGCAGGATGCGTGCGTCGCGAACGTAGCGCTCCAGCGGCAGGTCGCGAATGTAGCCATAGCCACCGTGCAACTGCAGCGCGGCATCGGTGACGAAGCCGGCGCATTCGGCGGCAAACAGCTTGGCGGTGGCCGACTCCAGGCTGAAGCGTTCACCGCTGTCGCGGCGCGCGGCAGCTTTCCAGGTGAGCATGCGTGCGGCTTCCAGCTGCGTGTGCATATCGGCCAGGCGCCATTGCGTGCCTTGATAGGCCGCCAGCGGCTTGGGCCCGATCTGCCGTTCGCGGACCCAGCCAAGGCTTGCCTGCAATGCCGCATTGGCAACCCCCAGGGACATCGCCGCCACTTCGACACGACCGCGATCGAGCACCGCCATGGCCGTGTTGAAGCCGGCGCCTTCGCTGCCGAGCAGTGCCGAGGCGGGCAGCCAGCAGTCCAGCGACAGCTCATAGATCGTACTGCCGCGCAGGCCCATGGTTTTTTCCGGGCTGGAAAAACTGATGCCCTCGGTGCCTTGGGGGATCATGAAAGCGCTGATGCCCTTGTGCCCGGCCTCGGCGTCGGTCTTGGCATAGAGCACGATGAATCCGGCTTCGCGGGCGTTGGTGATGTAGTGCTTGCTGCCGCGAATTCTCCAGCCACCGTCTTGCGGTTGCGCCCGGCAGCGCATGTCGGCCGGGTTGGAGCCCGCTGCCGGTTCGGTCAGGGCGAACGCGCCGAGCAACTCGCCGCTGGCGGCGCGCGGCAGCCATTCCTGCTTTTGCGCTTCGGTGCCGCCGATCAGAATCGAGTCGGTCGCGAGGAAGTGCGCGGTCAAGGCTGACGCAGTGGAGGCGCAAGCGCCTGCTACCGCCTCAACCACTCGGCTCATGGCCAGGCTGCCAATCCCCAGGCCGCCATATTCCTCAGGCAAGTTGATGCCCATGCCACCCAACGCTGCCAAGGCTTGCAGGCTTTCGGCACAGAAGGTTTCGGTTTCGTCGTAATGCTGGGCGCGGGGCTGGATCACCTCGCGGGCCAGTTTTTCGGCGGATTCGATAACGGCCAGTTCGACCTGATCCAGTTCAAAGTTCATGGCAAAGCTCCTGTTTGTTCATGCCGAAGGCCGCGTTGTCGGCGCCCAGGCGTGGGGCGAGGGTGACGGCGTGAGGTTTGTGGCCATTGAAGAAAACCGGTTGCGGCACCAGGGGTTGTGCTGCGCCCTCGGGCCGGATCAGCAGTTGACGCACGTGCGCCTGTTCACTGTCGGCGGCCTGGGCGAGGTTCCACACCGGGGAGGACGGCACGCCGGCATCGAGCAGAATGTCGCAGGCCTGCTCGACGCTCAGTTGGCGCGTCCAGTGTTCGATCTGCGCGCGCAACGCCGGCTCGTTCAACGTCCGTTGCGGGTCCTCGGCGAAGCGTGGGTCGGTGGCCAGTCCAGGCTTGCCCATGCACTCGCACAGGCGCTGGAACAGCTTGTCGCTCGCCACTGCGATGACCACCTGGCCGTCGGCCGCGGTGTAGGTGTCGAAGGGGGTCGAGACCGGATGGCGGTTGCCGACAAGGCCAGGGGCAACGCCGTGGGCGAAGAGACTGGACAGCCCGGTCATTTGCAGGCTGAACAACACATCGAACATGGCGACGTCGATGAATTGCGCGCCCGGGGCGTGCCGCTCGCGGGCGAACAGCGCAGAGCTGATCGCCCAGGCGGCATAGACACCGGCACACAGGTCGCCGATGGACTCGCCGCTGCGCGTCGGCCCTGTCTCGGTAAAACCGGTGACACTCATCAGCCCGGACATCGCTTGCGCGACAATGTCATAGGCGGGCCTGGTGGACAGGGGGCCGTGCTGGCCAAAGCCGGAAATGCTCGCGTAGATCAGCCTCGGGTTGTATTGCTTGAGGGTATCGAAGTCGATGCCCAGGCGACGGGTCACGCCGGGGCGGAAGTTCTCCACGACGACGTCGGCGTCACGCACCAACTCATACAGGCGGGCCAGGTCCGGGGCCGACTTGAAGTCCATTTCGACACTGCGCTTGCCGCGATTGATCAGGCCGAAATAAACGCTTTCGCCATCCTTGAACGGGCCCAGGTGGCGGCTGTCATCACCGTGCCCCGGCACTTCGAACTTGATGACGTCGGCGCCGAGGTCCGCCAGCATGGCGGTGCAGTGGGGGCCGGCCAGTACGCGGCTCAGGTCCAGTACGCGAACGCCCTGTAGTTGTTGGGTAAACGGGGTGCTGCTCATGGCAGTTTCCTCGGGAAAGGGGCTGGATAGTCATTGCGGGTTGTGCACCCCTGTAGGCGCGAGCTTGCTCGCGAAGGCGTCTTTCCTGACACACCTGGGTGCGTCATTCGCTGGCAAGCCAGCTCCTACAGGGTGGGCTAATGCGTTATTTGCCGGTGATCATCGGCAGGTTCAGCCC
>Ga0075432_10000712_pt1 | contig 10269 bp, 8 predicted proteins | sample RhiMethybrSRZTD1_FD_72781 | JGI IMG/M metagenome (GOLD analysis project Ga0075432, IMG submission 72781) | Populus rhizosphere microbial communities from Tennessee, USA - Rhizosphere MetaG P. TD hybrid SRZTD1 | ecosystem: Host-associated > Plants > Roots > Rhizosphere > Soil | place: USA... | reverse complement strand
GCGAAATGCATTTCACCGTTACGCGCCTCTCGTCCTGTTCGAACGCATCGGCATCGGCCAGGAACGTCCCGGCGACGGCGGCCTTGGTCGGGTCGTCATCGATCGGCACGCGCAATTCGAACTCGCCCACGCGCTCCATCACGCCGTTGTTATGCAGGATGACGTTGCTCATCCGGGAGAACCGTTCGGACAGGATGGCAAAGCAGCCCGGGTTCGGCTCGAAAGCATGGACCGTCGCCCCGGTCCTGGCCAGGCGCGAGGTAATGTCCCCGACATGCGCGCCGCAGTCTATCGCCACGTCCGATGGCCCCAGGCTTACCGTGAGGCCCAGTTCAGGAAAGGCGACGGCAGACGTGCGCCGGGCTCTCGACAGTATCCACTCCACCGCTCCATGGTATCGCACCCGGCGCCGCAAGTTGGTTTTCATTCGCTGCAGATCCAAATCAGCTGCTCCTGTCCAACGGGAAAATACCCGGGAATGACTTGCCTGAAAATGTGCTTCCTGCTTTGAATTAAACCTTTGAGGAATGGGTTACGCCGCATGGCGCCCGGAATGCAATGGGTTTGGCCTGGCCTGCCGGCGGAGCACCGGCGAAATTCTGCTGGACCAACCGCACCGATACGTTCAGCGATGTCGCGTTCGGGGCCAGGGCCTCGGCCGATCATGCAATTGGAGCCGTTCTCGTCTTGTCCAGTTTCCCGCACGCGCGCCTGACTGACCGGTCCGCGCCCGTCCCACTGCGCGGCGCTTTGGCGGGCCCGGCCCGGGCCGGCGGGCGTTGATGGCAACCCTTGCCGGTGTGCGCAGCCGCCTTGCGGGGCTGCTGGGCGGAAGCCTGATGCGTCAGGCCGGCTGGCTGCTGTCCAGCCACGTGGCCGGCCAGGCAATCCGGCTTCTGGTCAACATCATCCTCGCGCGCCTGATTGCGCCGCAGCTGTTCGGGATCATGCTGCTGGTCAATACCGCGCGGATCGGAATCGAGCTGTTGTCGGATGTCGGGATCGGCCAGAACATCGTCCGCCACCGCGATGGGATGACCCCGGCTTTCCTCGACACGGCCTGGACGATCCAGGTCATCCGCGGGGCGCTGCTTACCCTGGTAGGCCTCGTGGCGGCGTGGCCGCTGAGCCGCTTTTACGACGACAGCCTGATATACTACGTCTTTTCGGCCTGCGCGCTGATGTTCCTGATCGACGGGCTCTATTCGCCCGGACGCTTCGTATTCCAGAAGCAACAGAGAATCCGCGAACTGGCGCTGTTCGAGATCGTGGTCTCGTTGATCAATGCCGTCGTCAACGTCGTCATCATCTGGCTCTTTCCCTCGATCTGGGGACTGGTGGCGGCCCTCCTGGTCACCGGGGCAATCCTGATGGCGGCCAGCTTTTACTTCCTTCCGCTCAGCGCGCTGTCGTTCCGCATCGATCGACACTACCTGCGGGAAATCCTGCACTTCGGTAAGTGGATCTTCGTTGCTTCGATCATCTATTTCCTGTCGATGAATTTCGACCGGCTGTATCTGGGCGCGGCCGTCAGCTTCCATGTTCTTGGGATATACGGCATCGCCCGCAGCCTGAGCGAGGCCTTGATGCTGGTGGCGCAGCGGGTTGGCGGGTTCATGATTTTCCCGAAGATCGCGCAGGCGCACAACGATGGCGTCGCGCTGCGCGGCACCCTTGGCAAGGTGCGGTGGCGCGGGATGCTGTTGATCGCGGCAGGGTTCGGCCCGGCGCTGGCCTTGTCCGACCGGATCGTCGTGATCCTTTACGATGACCGCTATCTCGCGGCCGCCGCCATCCTTCCAGTGCTGATGCTCGGCGCATGGTTCGCCACGCTGGCGACGCTTGCTGACGCCGTGCTGCTCGGGATCGGCAAGCCCGGCGCCACGGCGACGGCCAATGCGGCGAAGCTGGCGTGGATGGCCGTCAGCGTTCCCCTTGCGTTGACCCTGGGGGCATTCCAGTGGGCCGTTCTGGCCATCGCGGCGGCGGAAATCGTCCGCTACCTCGTACTTGGCGCGGCCAACTATCGCCATGGCCTGTCGTTCTTCAGGCAGGACATCGCCCACACGGCCCTGATGCTGGCGGTGGCCCTGCTGTTCCGCATGGTGCTGGTCGCCGCCGGGCTCGCTCCGGGCTTCGCGGATTTGCTGGCCCTGGCACGAGGGCTTGGCTGAAGCGCGAAAAGTATGGCGCGGCAGGGGCAGCGATGTTCTGCAGTAATGGTTAAAGTTGATCGGGCCGTGTTCGCCACGATTTCATGTCAGGTTAGCGGCGCCTGACTGCAAGCGCGTCCTGAAGCAGCGAAGCAAGAACTTTCGCCCGCTGTGGGCGGTCCCTTCCTGTTGACCGCGCGACTCCCGCAGAAGACTTCACGCAGGTCTGATCCGCGGGATCCGAGCCACCAACCCAGATTTCGGATGCCTTGGAAGCAGCCCAATACAACGTTCTGATTTTGCGCGGGAACCTTTCGGCGAGGCGTGAGTTTCGGCCTGCTTTTCGTGTCCCGTTTCGGGAAACCTGGACACCTTTGTTTACTTACTTTGTCGTTGCTGTGGAACGTCAAGAAGCTTAATAAAGCGTTAATGACGAGTCGCTCTCCAAATGGCTCGTTCTTCGGGAAGCACGATTTGACCGACGCTAGGTCGGACTTTCGACCGCGGTGGTTGCCGCAACAAAGGGGTATGGGTTATGAAGAGCAAACTTCTGGTTTGTGCGGCGATGTTTGCGGCACTGGCCGCGACGTCTCCCGCCAACGCTGGCATCATCATCAACGGGACGGATTATGCAGTCGGTTCGGGTACCACACTGAGCTTCAACGGTTTCTCGGATGGCGGACTTGTTCCGGGACTTACCGCTGATCTGACCCTGACGCTCACCAGCATTGTGGGCAACACGTTCAACGTGGCTTACAGTCTGTTGAACACTTCGACCCAAACGGGTGCGCGCGTTGTATCGTTCGGCTTCAACGTCGATCCGAACGTATCCGGCGCGGCTGCAACGGGCAGTTTCGATACGGCCGATCTCAACGTCAACTATCCGGTCGGATTCGGCACCGTTGAAGTCTGCGCTTATGACGGTCCTGGCGGCACCTGCACCGGCAACGGCAATGGCGCGACCATCGGCGGTGGGGCCCTGACCGGGAACCTCGCGCTGTCGTTCAGCTCGCCGCATACGTCGATCACGCTCAGCAACTTCGTCGATCGCTATCAGGCCTTCAACTACAACGGGACCAACTCGGCAATCGGCACCCCGACCACGCCGCTGCCCGAGCCGAGCACCTGGGCGATGATGCTGATCGGCTTCGGCGCGATCGGTGCCTTCATGCGCCGCGGCAAGGCTGCCGACGTCAAGGGTCGCGTCTCTTTCGCCTGACCCGCGACGGTTAACGGAAATGGTAAAGGCCGGGAGGGTGACCTTCCGGCCTTTTCCTTTGGCTGCGCCGGGCGCGAGGACATACATCCGCGCCGCCGCCCTGCCGATCCGGCCGTGCTTGGATGATGGACAAGCCGATCGCCGTTGCGTCGATGCCTGCCGTGCGGCATGGCTATGCTGGCACTGGCTCCGGTGCGCCGATTTCGGGCGCTGTGGCACCTGTTGGTTGGCCGGGGCGGCAAATCGGCATGTGTGGTAGTCGCCAGCTTGTGCAGAACCCGCCGGGGCCGGTTGCCGCTCGGGGGCCATGGTGATGATGTCTGGGCCGGGGCAGGCATGCCGGGCGCCTGCTGCAAGGGATGATCTTCTGCCATGAGCCGGATTGCCTATCTCATCAGCGAATATCCGGCGCCTTCGCACACGTTCATCCGCCGAGAAATTGCGGCCTTGCGGGCGCGCGGGCTGGACATCGTGCCGTTCAGCATCCGTAAGCCGGCAGCGCCGGGCGATGCGAACGGTCCGCCGGTAGAGCACGTTCTGGGCCAGCAGCCCCACGTTTACCTGCTGGCAGTGCTGGCCGCGATGGTGACGCGGCCGGTGCGCTTCCTGCGCGCGTGGCGGCTGTCGCTCACCCATCGCCAGGCCGGGCTGCGGGGCCTGCTGTGGTCGCAGTTCCATCTTGTCGAGGCGCTGACTTTTGCCCGCATGGCGCAGCGCGCGAAAATCGCGCGGGTTCACAATCATTTTGCCAATAGCGGGGCGACGGTCGGCCTGCTTGCAGCGCAGTTTCTCGGTCTGCCGTGGAGCCTGACGCTGCACGGGATTTCGGAAACCGATCACCCTGCCGGGGCCATGCTGCCGGACAAGGTCGGCCGGGCGGACTTTGTCGCTTGCGCGAGCTGGTTCATGCGGGCGCAGGCCATGCGGTTCGTGGATGATGCCCAGTGGAAGAAGATCACGGTCGTCCGCTGCGGGCTCGACCTCACTGTCTTGCCTGCGGTCGGGCCGGTGCCGCCGGGAAGCCGGGCAGGCACGCACTTCATCTGCGTCGGGCGCCTTTCGCCCGAGAAAGGCTATCCCGGGCTGCTCAAGGCGTTCGGCGGCATGGTGGCCGAAGGTTTCGCCGCCCGGCTGACGATCGTCGGGGACGGGCCGCTTCGCGCGCAGGTGGAGGGGGAGATTGCCGCGCTGGGGCTGGAGGATCGGGTTGACCTGCGCGGCGCCTTGTCCGAGCATGACACGCTCGCAGCGATCGCCGGCGCGGATGCTCTGGTGCTGCCGAGCCTGATGGAGGGCCTTCCGGTCGTGCTGATGGAGGCGATGGCGCTGGGCAAGCCCGTGATCGCCAGCTGCGTTGCCGGCATCCCGGAGCTCGTGCGCGAGGGCGAGACGGGCCTGCTGTTCCGCCCGTCGGACTGGGGGCATCTGGGTGAACAGATGCGGCGGCTGGTGCGCGAACCCGGGCTTGCGGCAGAGCTGGGCGAAGCCGGCCGTGCGGCAGTCGCCGCCGAGTTCGCGATCGACCGGGCGGTCGAGCCGCTTGTCCCGCTATTTGCCGGCAGGCAGGCGGGGGAGGGGCCGATCATCGGCGCATAGGTTAAGGACCGGGTTTCTGATTGTTAAGGAATCCGTGGCAGCGTTGTACTATGGTGCAGCCCTGTCTTCGCCATTCGGGCCGTTGGTTTCAGGGAAAAGGCGCAAGGTGCCGATGAGCCATTCTCCAGCTGCCGCAGAGGCCACCGCGCCATCGCGCAGCGCAAGAAATCCGATGCTGGATGGTTGGCGGGCCGTCAGCATCCTTGCCGTGCTTGCGGGGCACTTGTTGCCGATCGGTCCGAAAGCGTGGCAGCTCAACGCCGCGGTTGCGGCAAGCGGCATGGCGATCTTCTTCACCCTGTCGGGCTTCCTCATCGCCAACCTTTTGATCCGCGATCCCGATCCGGTCCCCTTCGTCATCCACCGCCTGTTTCGCATCCTGCCGCTTGCCTGGTTGGCGATGGGCATTCTGGCCATTGCGAACCAGGCCGATGCCTGGACGGTCGCCGCGAATTTCCTGTTTTTCGCCAACTTGCCGCCGGCGCACCTCATGCGCGGCGGGGAACCGCTGTGGAGCCTGTGCGTCGAAGTGCAGTTTTATGCGGGAATCGCGCTCGTCGTCACGCTGTTCGGCAAGCGCGGCTTGCGCATCATTCCGGCGGCCGCACTGGCGATTACCACCCTGCGCATAGCCGAGAATGCGCCGATCAGCATCATAACCTGGGAGCGCGTGGACGAAATTCTCGCCGGCTCGCTTCTCGCGCTGCTGGCGTGGCGGCGCGGCAACCGCGCACGGCCCTGGTGCCCGCCCCGCGTTCTTACGCTGGTGTTCAGCGCCTTGTTGCTGCTGAGCGCGCATCCGCTGGTTTCCGGCCTGCCGTTCCTGCGGCCTTATTTCGCCGCGGCCGCGGTCGGCTGCTCGCTCTGGGCCGCCCCGGGCTGGATGCAAAAGGCGTGGTGTTCGCGGCCGGCCCGGTACGTCGCGGAGATATCCTACGCGCTCTACGTCTTTCACGGGATGCTTTCTGCCACGTGGCTGGGCGGCGAGGGCGCGTCAAAGTTCCAACGGCACCTGCGGCTGCCTCTGCTGGTCGCGGTGACCTTCCTGTGCGCGCATGTTTCGACCCGCTTCTACGAACGCCGCTGGATCGATCTCGGCCGGCGCCTTGCCGCGCGGGGCGGGGAGCCGGACCGGCCGACGGCAACCGTGGTGGCGCCCTAGCCGTCGCCGCCCGGCAGATCAGGCTCAGTAGTAGTTTGCATAGGCTTTCGAGTAATTGTTGTACCCGTAGGGATCGGCAAAGCCGCCGTCATAGCGGTTCAGGACCATGCCGAGGAGGGGGGTCGGTTCGAGCATTGCGCAGCTTTCGGTGAGCTGGCGCTTGGTCGTCTTTCCGCTGTGCACCACCATCATGTAGGCATCGAGGTGCTGCGCGATGATCATCGCGTCGTCATTGGCGAATGTGGGCGGAAGGTCGACAATGACCAGCGAGGGCTGGGTGCGTGCCCGCACCGCCGCGATGAATTGCGCAAACCGTGGCCCGGTAAGCAGCTCTGCGGTGTTGGCGGCCCCTCTGCGGGTCGGAAAGACGCCGAGGTTGCTGTCATCGACCCGCCAGCCGATCGCGGCGAAATCATCCCCTTCGCCTTCCAGATAGTCGGACAGGCCGTACTCCGGGATGACCCCGAAGCTCTGGGCGATCGAACCGCGGGCGAGATCGAGGTCGATCAGGTAGATCGGCACATTGCCGACCTTGGCCAGCGCGGCGGCCAGGTTGAGGGCAACGAACGACTTTCCTGCGGCAGGTTCGGTCGAGGTGACGCCGATCACCGACCAGTCGTTCTCGGCGCACTTCTTTGCGACCTTGGTGCGCAGGAGGTTGAAGGGCCGGGCGGCGATATTGCGCGTGTCGAAGCCGACGATCCGCGCTTCGCGCAAGGCGGCGGGCTCGAACCGGGCGATCGGCAGCGCGTCGAGCGGGGGCAAAGTCGGTTCGATGTCGGTTGTCCCTAAAGCGGCGGCGGTGGGGTAGTTCATCTCAGGCCCTGACCTGTTGGCGTGAACGGCTTAACGCGAAACGCTTCATTCCCCGCTTATGTGCCCGGCGCTGCGCGCGGGCATCGAGCACGGGGATGACCGTCAGCGGTGCCTCATTGGTAAAGGCGAAAAGCGCCTCGGGGGACCGGATCGGACGCATCAGCATTTCGGCGGCGAGGGCGAGCACCAGCCCGAGCGCCAGCCCGGCGAGCGGACCGAGCGCGCCCACCAGCAGCCGGTTGGGCCAATAGGGCGTATCGGGCACGACCGGCGGCTCGACCACGGTCAGCTTCTGGCCCATCTGCTCCGCGTCGGCGCGAACGCCGGCCTTGGCGGCGAGCACCCGTGCGGACACCGAGCGGTACTGCTCATTGAGCCCGCTCAGGCGCTGCTGAAGCTGCGCGAGCTGTTGCTGCGCCATCGGCCCGCGGGCCTGCGCGCTGAGCGAAGCCGCCAACTGGGCATTCTCGCCGGCCTTGCTGGCACGCAGCGCGGCGATCTGGGCGTTGTTGAAGGCAATCTGCTCGTCCAGCTGCTGCAGCGAGGATTGCCGCGGGGAATAGGTCGGCGCGTTGGCCTTGGCCTGGGCGAGCCGCTGACGAGCGGCGATCACGTCGGGGTGGTTATCCGAATAGATCGCCTGCATCGCCTTGAGCTGTGCCTGAGCGGCCACGACCTGCGGATCGCCGGTCTCGACGTTCTGCAGCGCCTGCCGCTGGCTCAGCATGAGCGAGGTGTCCCGCTGAAGCTGGGCGATCTGGACGTCGATGCCACCGGAATTGGTGATCATCGGCGCGCTGCCGGCAAGGGCGCGACCGTTCGTGGCGCTGATGCCGGTCATTTGCGTCTCGACGTCGGAAATCTGCTTTTGCAGGGCGGCCGCCTGATCGGTGAGGAACTGGACCGTGCTCTGCGCCTGGACCGAAGTCTGGCTGGAATCGAGCTGGATCAGGCGCTGCGTCAGGTCCTGTGCGACCGCCTGCGCCTCGATCGGGCGCGCATAATCGAAGGACAGTTCGAACGAGATCGTCGCATCCTTGCCCGAAGGGACGCTTCCCGCAGCGGACGAGGTGGGGGTCAGCACGATCGCCTTGCGCATCTGCTCAACGACTGTCGACAAGGGCTTGCGGGCGCGCTCCGAGGTATAGAGCCCGTGCTCGTCCATCAGGGCGAGCAGGTCGGGGCGGCTGGTGATCTGCTCGCGAATCCGGGCGATCCGGCGATCGACCGAATCCATCGCATTGGCCCCGACGACCTCGTCGGGTAGCTGGGGCGACTGGACCAGGATCGTCGCGCTCGACCGGTAGGTGGTTGGCAGCAGCAGCAAAGCGGCAATTGCCGCGATGACGCCAATCACCATCGGGATGATGATCAGCCACTTGCGGTGAAACAGGATCGCCGGGATCTGCGAAAAGAACTGGCCGGCGCCGCCGGCATCTTCGTCATCGTCGTAGGCGGCGTTGGTCATTGAAGCGCTCCGAAGAAGTAGCGAACGCCGACGCGCCCCTGGATGTTGGCGCGTCGAGCCACTCCCGACTGGAACAGGTCCCCATAGCCGGACGAGGCAAACAGGGTCAGCCGCCGGCGGATGGTGTGCGAGAATTCAGCCGTGGCGTTGACGAGCGAGATCGGCGGCAGCGAAAGGTTGGTCAAGGATTCGCCGGTGCGGCCATAGGCAGCATTGAGTTGCAGCTGGTTGTTTTCGCTCATTTTAAGTCGGTAGGAGGCATCGATGCGGCTTTCCTTCCGGACCCTGCCAAGCGCGGTGGGCTGCGCCGCGTGGCTTCCTCTGACGCAGAACTGGCTGCGCTCGCGATTGTCGCAGAGCTGGCCGTGGAGCGCCACGGTGGCAGACTTCGTGCGCGTGCCGAACGTATCGGCGACGCTGGCCCACGATGCGCCGACGTCCGCCGAGAGTTCGAGCGTCCGGCTCAGTTGCCGGCGCAGACCGACCACCGGCGTGACGATCAGCGAATCACCTTCGCGCCGGCTGCGATAGTCGGCCTCGGTGACATTGACGCTCAGGTAAAGGTCGGTGTTCTCCGACAGCTTGCGGCTGTATCGCAGGTTCTGGTTCGCCGAGAGGAAGCTGTAGAGGGTGGAGCCGCTGTAATGGTTGTCGGCCACGCCGAGGTCTATGGAGGCATTGTCGCGAGGGCCCAGCGCGATGGCCGCGCCGAGCCGGCCCGACAGGACGCGCACCCGATCCCCGAGACCGAACGTGCTGACATCAAGGGTGGGTACGGGGTTTTGTACCGTGCTGCCGGTGGCGTCAGACAGTCCGAAAAGGACCGCCTGCGAACTGGCGCGGCTCGAAAGGAAGCCGCCCCCGATGTTCAGGGAGACGCGCTCCGAAACCTTGCGGGAGTAATCGAGATCGGCGGTGTACAACTCGTCGCGCGAATACCGCCGGAAGTACTGTTCAAACCGGGCGCGGCCGCGCAGCGTGAGCGTCGACAGTTCCGATCTCGACGAATATTCCGGCGCCGCTTCCACGAAGGCGGATTGGCCATCGGTGTCCGTCCCGGGCAACAGGAACGGGTTTGTGGCCGCCATGACACCGCCGGAGACGACGACAACCACCTTGTCCGCGGCCAGACTGGGGGTGGCCCCCAAGATCGCCACGAAGGGAAGGGCCAGCAGGGCCACGATGGCGCGATGCCGAGGATCCATCATTCTCATTCCTCCCTTGGCGAACTTACGGTACAATGACCGTGTCGCCTGTTTCGATGCGGATCACGTTCGAACGATCCCCTGAGCCGACACCTGTTCCCGAACGAAACACCGACCCCAGCCGCATGCGCAGGGTCTGGATCTGGTCGCCGCGCTTGCGCAAGACGATGACGTTGTCGAGATTGGCGAATTCGGACGGCCCCCCGGCCATGCTGAGCGCCTCAAGCACGTTGATGTAGCGGCCGGGAGAGAACGTGCCCGGAGACTTCACTTTCCCCATCACCGAGAATTGCAGGCCGGCGGCCGACTTGACCGAGACCGTCACCTGCGGAACCTGGCCGCGGTACTGGTCGCGCAGCCGCTCGGTAATGTTTGCCTCGATTTCCTGCGGCAGCTTCCCCTGGGCAATGACCTGGCCTACCAGCGGGTAGGCGAAAGTGCCATCGGGCAGCACCTTGACTTCGCGCTGGAGACGCTCCTCGCCCCAGACGTAGATGGCCAGTTCATCACCGGGGTTGATCCGGTAGGCCTCGGCCGAGGCCGGCTGAGGCAGCAGGGCTTGCGCCGCAGCCGGAGATCCGGCGACCAATACAGACATGAACGCCAATGCCAGCGAAACTGCAATATTCCAAAGCCGGTCCATGAACGAT
>Ga0075432_10000707_pt1 | contig 10300 bp, 10 predicted proteins | sample RhiMethybrSRZTD1_FD_72781 | JGI IMG/M metagenome (GOLD analysis project Ga0075432, IMG submission 72781) | Populus rhizosphere microbial communities from Tennessee, USA - Rhizosphere MetaG P. TD hybrid SRZTD1 | ecosystem: Host-associated > Plants > Roots > Rhizosphere > Soil | place: USA... | reverse complement strand
CTCGAAGCTGGAGTTGATCCGCGATGCCCAGGCCGCGGGGTTCCGGGTCGTGGTCTATCACATCAACGTGCGCCGCGTGGAACTCTCGGTCAGCCGGGTTGGGCAGCGGGTGGAAGAGGGCGGACACGACGTGCCCGAAGACAAGATCAGGGAGCGGTTCGAGCGCAACCAGCCGTTGATCCGCGAAGCCGTGCTGCTGGCCGATCACGCTTTCGTGTACGACAACTCCGGGCTCAACATGCCGGCGCGGCGCCTCATCGCCTTCACCAAGGGCCAGCTGATCGACGCCTCTGAAGACCTGCCGGATTGGGCCAGGGCGCTCTATGGCCCGGAGCTCGGGCTGGCTTGAGGCGACCTTCGCGTGCGCCCTCGGCCTACGCGGATCTTCGTTGCCGGCTGTGCAGGTTTGGCAAGAAGGTAGCCGAAGCTCGCAACACTCCAACCGCCCGACGAAAGGTCTTCCCATGAGCGCCAACGAGCCACATCTTTCCGGACCCATTGCCGATGAACTGACGCCGCTGGAAATTTCCAAGGCGATGCTCGAGAGCGAAGAAGATCCGAACACCGCGCGGCCGCTCACGCCCCTGGGGCAGGCCGCTTCGGGCCTGGCGCCAAGACGCACCCGCTCGTCATGGGCGCTTGCCTTGCGCAGCCCTGCGACGGCGTGGTGCGCCATCGCGGGGGTCGGCCTGATCGCGGCGCTGGTCTATGTGGCGCGGGAGCCTCGCCGGTCCCGGCGGGCGGGTTGACCGGCCTGGGGTAGCTCTCGTTCTTGCTCGCTGGTCTCCTCAGGCGCATATTCCCGATTCGGTTGCGGGGCCGGCGGCCGAAAGACTCCCCATTGCACTGGCCGCGCGGGAGAAAGCCATGAGCAAGACCATTGTCGAAACCGCGGAGGCTCCTTCCCCCGTCGGACCGTACTCGCAAGGCGTGCTTCTCGACGGATGGGTCTGGACGTCGGGCCAGGTGGCGCTCGATCCGGCCACCGGCGCGCTCGCGGGGACGGATGCGGCCGCACAGGCCGACCGCGCGCTCAAGAACATCGAAGCGATTCTGCGGGCCGCAGGCTCGGGCCTCGACCGGGTCGTTCGCGCGACGGTCTACCTGACCAACATGGACGACTTCGCGTCCGTGAACGCGGTCTATGCGCGCTACTTTCCCAGCGCATTTCCCGCGCGGGCGTGCGTCGAGGTGTCACGCCTGCCGTTGGGGGCATTGGTGGAGATCGACGTGATTGCCAGGGCGACCGGTTCGCCTGAATGAAAAGCCGCAACGGGCCCCTCACCCTCTTTTGCGAGCGGTCGAGGGGCTCGAACGATCAGTACCGATCGTCACCGTAGCGGCGATAGTGCTCGCGGCGCTCCCACTCGCGGCGGCGCCATTCGCGGCGCTCCGCGCGACGTTCTTCCCAGCTCGGCCCCGGCTCGTAGTAGACCGGCGCCGGCGCAACGTACGCAGGCGGCTGGTAGCGCACTGGCGGGGCTGGCTGGTAGTAGACGGGGGGCGGCGGCGAATATGCGGGCGCGGGTTCGTAGTAGACCGGCGCCGGTTCGCTGCTGACCACCACGCCCGGCACGGACACGCCAACGGACCAGCTCGTGCCGGCGGTGGCCGAGGCCATCCCGAAAAGAGCGCCGGCGGCCAATGCGCCAGAGAGAGCCAGCTTGAGGCCAGTTCGAGTCAAAATCATCTCGTCTCCTGAAGATCTGGGAACAGTCCCGATGTACTTCCAACGCCTGGCCGCGCCGGGTCGCGCACATCGCGACTGTGAAGAAGGTTCCAAGATGTCACGAGAAGAAGAGCATCCGGACTCCGGGTGACCGATCATTCGTCCACCAGGGAGGCAAAAAAATGGCAGCCCAGCGTCCGGTCACGATCGACGAATACATCCGCGCGGCGCCGCGCGAGGGCCAGCCGCATCTGCGCCGGCTGTACGCGCTCCTCAAGCGCATTGCGCCGGAAGCCGAAGAGGCGATCAAGTGGGGCACCCCGTTCTTCGTGGAGCCCCGCTTCCTGTTCGCCTTTTCCGCGAACAAGGCGCACCTCAACTTCACGCCGACGGCGGAAGGGCTGGAGCCGTTTCGCAAGGAGCTGGAAGCGCACAAGACGACCAAGGGCATGCTGCAGATTCCCTACGGCGAGCCCCTGCCGGAAGCGCTCATTCGCAAGATTGCCGAACACCGTGTGCGCACGGTGCGTGAACGCGAAGACGACGCCTTCTGGTGACGCCACCGCGGCGGCAGTGCCTGCTCAGGACTTCGGCTTCTTCGCAGATCTGGACTTGGCCGCACTGTTGAGGGCGATTGCCTCGCGCACGAGCGCCTTGAAGGCGGACTCGTCGACTTTCTCGCCTTCATGGATGTCGATGGCGCGGCGCATGTTTCCGTCGAGGCTCGCGTTGAAGAGACGGGCCGGATCCTCCAGGAACGCGCCCTTGGCGAAGGTAAGCTTCACCTTGTCCTTGTAGGATTCTCCGGTGCAGACGATGCCGTCGTGCGACCAGACCGGCGTGCCCATCCACTTCCATTCCTCGACGACTTCGGGGTCTGCGTCCTGGATGAGCTTGCGCATTCTGCCGAGGGTTTCGCCGCGCCAGCCGCCGAGGTCGGCAATTCTCTGGGAGATGAGTTCCGATGCCGGCTGGCCTGGGCTCGCATCCGATTTTTTCATGTTCTGATCCTGGAAGTTCTGCGGCCCGACTTCGACGTCGAAGATCCGCTGGCCGTCTGAATCTGCGGAATTTAACCGACCCCACATGACACGCTTTCTTCATTCCGCCGACTGGCAGATCGGCCGCCAGTTCGCAACCTTCGATCCCGAGCACGCGCCGATCCTGGCCGAGGCGCGCATCACGGTGGTCGAGCGGCTCGCGGCGCTGGCCACCGAGCACCGGGTGGACGCCGTGCTCGTTGCCGGCGACGTCTTCGACGTGCAGACCGTTTCGGAGCGCACGCTGCGCCGTCTGTTCAATGCGCTGTCGGGCTACGCGGGGCCCTGGCTCATGATTCCCGGCAACCACGACGCCGCCCTTGCCGAAAGCGTGTGGACGCGCGCGCAGCGGCTGGGCTTGGTGCCGCCGAACGTCCATCCGCTGCTGGTGCCCGAAATGCGCGTGTTCCAGGCGCAGGGTTTTGCCGTGCTGCCCGCGCCGCTCGCGCAGCGCCACACCTACAACGACCTCACGGCCTGGTTCGACGCGGCCGAAACGCCTGCGGGCATGCTGCGCATCGGCCTGGCGCATGGCAGCGTGCAGGGCCTGCTCGCGGAAGACATCGACTCGGCCAATCCCATCGCGCCCGACCGCGCATCGAGCGCGCGGCTCGACTATCTTGCGCTCGGCGACTGGCACGGTTGCAAGCGCATCGACGCGCGCACCTGGTACGCCGGCACGCCGGAGCCGGACCGCTTCAAGGACAACGGATCGGGCCAGGCGCTGCTGGTGGACATTGCCGCGCCGGGCGCCGAGCCGCAGGTGACCCCTGTTGCAGTCGGCCAGTTCCGATGGCAATCGATCGCCGCGGCGTTGCAGGTTGCGAGCGATGGCTACGCGTTGATCGCCCGGCTGGACCCACTGGATTCGCACGACGTGGCCGATCTGCGCGTGCAGGGCCAGATCGACGTCGCGGGCCTGCAGCGCCTGCAGGCGGCCATCGGACGCGCGGAGGCGCGGGCCCGCCATCTGCAGGTCGATCTGTCGGCGCTGCGGCTCGTGCCCACCGACGAAGACATCGCCGGCCTGCAGGCCGACGGCTACCTGGGCGAGGTGGTGCAGGAACTGCGCGATGCGCAGGCCGGCCCCGATTCACCGGAGGCGCGCGTGGCGCAGGATGCGCTGGCGTTGCTGGCGGCCGAGCTCGCGCAGCGATCGCCGGCGGCATCGGCCACGGCCTCCAGGGAGGGCGCTTAAGCCATGAAGCTGCAGATCACCCGCCTGCGCGTCGAGCAGCTGCGTCGCTTTCGCTCACCGCTCGAACTCGGCGGCTTCGAGCCCGGGCTCAACATCCTGGCGGCGCCCAACGAGGCCGGCAAGAGCACGCTGGTGCGCGCCATCCGCGCGGCCTTCTTCGAGCGCCACCGCTCCACGGCCGTGGAAGACCTGCGGCCCTGGGGCGAGGGCAGCGGCGCGGCGCCGCTGGTCGAACTCGATTTCCTGATCGACGGCCAGGGCCACCGGCTGGTGAAGAGCTTTCTCGGCAAGAAGCGCTGCACCCTGGCGGCCGGTGCGCGTTCGTTCGACGGCACCGACGCCGAGGACCACCTGGCCCAGCTGTTCGGCTTTTCCTTCGCCGGCAAGGGCGCGAGCAAGCCGGAGAACTGGGGCATCCCGGGCTTGCTGTGGGTGGAGCAGGGGCGCGGGCAGGACCTGGACGTCAGCCACGCGCGCGACCATCTGCATGACGCCCTTCGCGACCCGGCTGGCGATTCGGCGGCGGCGCTGGCTGCGAGCGGCGGCGACGCGATTCTCGACAGCCTGCGCGTGCAGCGCGACGAACTCCTGACCTCGACCGGCAAGCCACGCGCCGCCCATGCCGAGGCCATTGCGCAAGTGGCCACGCTGGAGGCAGAGCTCGGCGCCATCGACGCGCAGGTCGCCGCCTACCGCCAGCAGGTCGACCAGCTCGCGCAGATGCGCCAGCAGCACCAGGCCGACGAGATGGCGCGGCCCTGGGAAGCGCTGCGCGAGCAGTTGCTGGCCGCACAGCACCGCAACGACGCGCTGCAGGCGGGCCAGGAGCAGCTGCGCAGCGACCGCGCGCGCTTGCGCCAGCTGCACGAAACCCGGGAGCTGCTCGCAAAGGAACTGGCCGGGCTCGCGCAGCAGCAGACCGAAGCGCAAACGCGCGAGCGTGCCTGCGAAGAGACCGCCAAGCAGCTGCACGAAAGCGACGCCGCCGTGGCCCATGCGCGCCAAAGCGCAGCGGAAACCCAACGCCGCGTCGACAGCGCCCGCGACGCCTGGCGCGCGGCCAGCCAGCAGGCCCAGCGCCGCAATCTGCAGCAGTTGCTGCAGCAGGCGCAGGCCGATGCGGCGCGCAGTGCCGACAGCCTGGCGCGCGCGGAGGAGGCCCACGCGCGGCTCGCGGCCCTGCAGGCCGCCGCCGCGGCAGCGCCGAAGATCCGCGCCGCCGACGTCGAGCAGTTGCAAAAGCTCGAGCGTGCCGAGCACGATGCCGATCTGCGCCGGCAGGCCGTGGCCACGCGGTTGCAGTTCGTGCTGCCGGAAGGCCAGGCCCTCGAACTGCAGGCGCGCGACGGGAGCCACGACCTGCGCGGGCAGGGCGAACGGCTCATCGACGCGCCCGCCACGCTGCAGCTGCCGGGCGGCGGCCGGTTGGTCATCACGCCGGGCGGCGACGACCTCGTGGCGCTTGCGCGTGCGCACGCCGATGCGCGCGATGCCATGCGCGCGGCGCTGCGGGCCTCTGGTGTCGACGACATCGCGCAGGCCCGGTCGCGGCTCGGCGCCTCGGCCGATCTCGATGCGCAGATCAAGCTCGCGCAGCAGGCCCTCGGCATCGTCGCACCGCGCGGGTTGGAAGCGCTGCGCGGCGAGTTCGCGCAAGCCCGGTCTCGCATCGCCACCGCGCAGGCCGCCTTCGAACGCCTGCCCGCAGCAACGGCCGAACCCACCCTGTCGATCGAGGAAGCCGAGGCCGCCCAGCAAGCCGCCGTAGCGGCCGAGCAGGCAGCGCAGAGGACGCTCGCCGAAGCGCAGCGCCGGCAATCGGCGGCGCAGGAGGCGAGCGCATCGGCCCGGCGCGAATTCGCGGCAGCGCAGGCGGCGCTCGCGGACCCGGGCCGGCAGCAGCGCCATGCCCAGGCCAGCCAGCAATGGCTGGCCGCGGGTGCCGAGGCCGAGGCGCTGACCGCCCGCATCGACCAGACGAGCGCCGACGTGCAGGCCGCGCGGCCCGACATCGTGCTGCAGGACATCGACCGGCTGCAGCGCAGCATCGAACAGGTCACGCGCGGCCATCAGCAGCGCCGCGAGCAACTGCTGCTGCTCGAAAACACGCTGCAGCAGGCCGGCGCGCAGGGCCTGGAGGAACAGCGGGAGGCCGTGGCCGGACAGCTCGCGCAGGCACGGCGCCGGCATGCCGAGCTGCAGCGCCGCGCCGATGCGCTCGCGCTGCTGTGCCACAAGCTCGAGCAAAAGCGCCAGGCCACGCTGACCCGGCTGCAGGCGCCCCTGCAAACGCGCATGCAGCACTACCTCCCTCTGCTGATGCCCGGGGCCACGGTGCAGATGGACGCGGGGCTTGCGCCCGCCACGCTGACGCGCCTCACCGCCGGCGGCGCCGCCGAGAGCGGGCAGTTGCAGGAGCTGAGCTTCGGCGCACGCGAGCAGCTGCGGCTCATCAGCCGCTTCGCCTACGCCGACCTGCTGCAGGAGGCCGGCCGTCCGACGCTGCTGATCCTCGACGACGCGCTGGTCCACAGCGACGCTCCCCGGCTGGCGCAGATGAAGCGCGCGCTGTTCGATGCCGCGCAGCGGCATCAGGTGCTGCTGTTCACCTGCCATCCGGACCACTGGCGCGACATGGGGGTTGCGCTGCGGCCGCTGGGCTGAGGGGCCCCGGGGGGCTCGGCAGCCCGGCGCCTTGCACGCACGCCGACACACATCCGGCGATGCGCGCCTCTTTTCGCGAGCCCTGAAAAGTGGCATGTTGTCTCCTCGTTCCGAGGAGCATCAGATGACCACTGCACGTTCTATCGCTTCGCTGTCGCTCGGCTTCGGCCTGGTTTCCATCCCGGTTCGGCTCTACTCGGCCACCGAGGGGTCGGCGACGGTGCATTTCAATCTGCTGTCCAAGGAGGGCGAGCGGGTCAAGCAGCAGTACGTTTCCGCCAACGACCCCCAGAAGGTGGTTGCGCGGTCCGAGATGGTGAAGGGCTACGAATTCGAGAAGGACCGGTTCGTGCTCTTCCAGCCTGAAGAACTCAAGGCCCTGGAGGACGGCGCGAGCCATCTCATCGACATCGTCGCCTTCATTCCGGCGGATGCGGTCGATCCGATCTACTACGACAAGCCGTACTTCCTTGCGCCCGACAAGCGCGGCGGCAAGCCGTACAACCTGCTGAAGAAGGCGATGCTCGAAAGCGGCCGCTGCGCGCTCGCCAAATGGGCCTGGAAGGCGAAGCAGTACGTGGTCCAGGTCCGCGCCCAGGAGGAGGGGCTGATTCTTCAGCAGCTGCTGTACGCGGACGAGGTGCGTTCGCTGCAGGACCTGGAGATCGAGCAGCTGGAGCCGAGCGCGTCGGAGCTCAAGCTCGCGCTGCAGCTGATCGACCAGATCTCCGAGGAAAGCTACGACCCGACCCGGTTCGAGGACGAGGAAAAGAAGCGCATCCTCGCCGCCATCGACGCAAAGATCGCGGGCGAGGAAATCGTGGCTGCCGAGCATCCGGAGGATGCGGCCAGCGGGCAGGTGATCGACCTGGCCGAGATGCTCAAGGCCAGCCTTGCGCGCCATTCGACCTCGGGCCCGAAGGTGCGCCCGGCCGCGGCAAAGAACAGCGCCAGCCCGCCGGCGGTCACGCCCTTGCGCAGTGTCTCGAGCAAGGCCAAGCGCGCGCCCAAGGCGCCCGAAAAGGCTGCTCCCGCCCCTTCACGCGCGCGCATGAAGAAGTGAAAGCCTCGACCGAATTCTCGTCGCCCTACACCCTGCGCGGCGTGGTCCAGCTGCTGGGCCTCACGCGGCATGCCGTGAGCAAGCTCATCGAGCTTGGCTTCGTCGCGCCGGTCAAGACGCCGGCGGGAACCTGGCGGTTCTCGTTCCAGGACGTGGTCCTTCTGCGCTCTGCCCATGAGCTGCGCGCCGCGCGCATCCCGACGCGGCAGATTCTCCGGTCCCTTCGGCAGCTGAAGGCCACACTGCCCGCGGAGATGCCATTGGCGGGCATCCGCATCAAGGCCGAGGGCGACCGGGTGACCGTGCGCTCGGCCCATGCGCACTGGGAGCCGGACACCGGCCAGCTGCTGCTGGACCTGAGCGTCGAGCCCGGCACGGGCTCGGTGAGTTTCCTGTTCTCCCCCCAGGGCCGGGCGTCCACCATCGCCGACCTCGACGCGCTCTTTGAGCAAGCCGAGGCGCTGGAGGCCACGGCGCCCCAGGCAGCCGAAGCCACCTACCGGCAAATCGTGAAGGAGGAGCCCGGCTACGCCCATGCCTACCTCAACCTGGGCTTCATGCTCTGCGAAGCCGGCCGGTGCGGCGAAGCCGCGGACCTGTACGACGCGGGCGTCCGGCACTGCGGCGACGACCCCCTGATGCACTACAACCACGCCGTGGCGTTGGAGGGAGCCGGCCGCATCCACGACGCGCTGGCCAGCTACGAAAAAGCCTTGCAGCTGCAGCCCGACCTCGCCGATGCCCACCAGAACGCCGCGCTGCTGTATGCGGAGCTGGGGCACAAGCAACTCGCGATCCGGCATTTCAGCGCGTTCCGGCGTCTTCAGAGCAGGACGTAGTCGCCAGGGGGCTTCTTCCTACGAGCCATGCGGCCGCTTCGCGCTAGCGTCGGCCATCCGACCCACCGCAAGGTCGCAAGGAGTTGAATCTTGGCCACCGCCAGCAGAACCCTCTGGAAAGGCGCGATCACATTCGGGCTGGTGCATATTCCCGTGGGCCTGCATACCGCGAGCATCGAGCAGGGCGTCGATTTCGACTGGCTCGACAAGCGCAGCATGGACCCCGTGGGCTACAAGCGCATCAACAAGAGAACCGGCAAGGAGATCGACAAGGACGACATCGTGAAGGGCTTCGAGTACGAGGACGGCAAGTACGTCGTCATCTCGCCCGACGAGATCGAAGCCATCTACCCGCGCACGACGCAGACCATCGAGATCCAGCGCTTCATCGATGCCAACGAGATTCCGTTCGTCTATCTGGAGCGGCCGTACTACGTCGCGCCGATCAACAGGGGGCAGAAGGTCTATGCGCTGCTGCGCGAGGTGCTCGCCAAGACCGGCAAGGTGGGCCTGGCCAAGGTCGTGATTTCCACCAAGCAGCACCTGGCCGCCCTGATGCCGGCCGGCGAGGTGCTCGTGCTCAATCTGCTGCGCTGGGGCGACGAGGTGAAATCGCTCGCGGGGCTGGACCTGCCTGCGGCCGGGGTCAAGGGGGCCAAGCTGACGGCCTCGGAAATGAAGATGGCCGAGCAGCTCGTGAAAGACATGAGCGGGAAGTGGAATCCCGACGAGTTCAAGGACGAGTTCAAGCACGCGGTCATGAAGATCGCTCAGAAGAAGGTCAAGGCCGGCGACACCGAAACGGTGATCGAGCCGGAAGAAGAAGGGCCGGCCCAGGGCGCAGAGATCATCGACCTGACGGAGCTTCTGACGCGCAGCCTCAAGGGCGGCAGGGCCGCCAAGTCGGCCGGCTCGTCGGCGAAGAAGACGGCGGGTTCCAGGACCAGCGCCAGCGCAAGGAGGACCGGCGCCGCCGCGAACAAGGCCACGCGCAAGAAGACGCCCGGCGCTCGCCGCAAGGCGGCCTGAGCAGCCGGGCGGGCCCTATTTGCCGCCAGCCTGCGTGGCTTCCGTCAGCGCGGCCGACACGCACTCCAGCGCGATGGCCAGCTGCGTGAGCGTCGGCAATCCGAAGCCCAGCCGGAACACCAGCGGATCGTCGCCGAACCACGGACCGGGTGCGACCCGGGTGCTGTATTTTTGCAGCGTTGCATAAAAGCGCTCGACGGCCGCGGCGTCGAAGACTTCAGGCTTGAGCCGCACGCAGCACAGCGCCCCGGCATCGGGACGCACCCACTCGATGTGGTCGGGATGGCGCGACACCCAGTTCTCGGTGAGCTGCAGGTTTTGCGCGAGGAGCTTGCGCCTCTCGCCGATGATCCGGTCGCGCTGCCTGAACACGGCCAGTGCGAGCGCCTCGTCGACGGGCGAGCATGAGATCACCGTGCTGAACTTGGCCGTCACCAGCGTCTGGCGCAGCGCCGTGTCGCGCGTGATGGCCCAGCCGATGCGCAAGCCCGCCGAGCCGTGGCATTTGGACAGCGAGGACACCGAGATGACCCGGCGCCCCAGGCACGCGGCGCTGGGTGCCGCGGCATCGTCGCCATAGGCCGCCTCGCGGTAGGTCTCGTCGACCACCAGCCACGCCTCGGGCGCATGCTCGGCCAGCATTGCCGCGATCTCGCGCAAGGTCTGCGCGGGAATGGCGACACCGGACGGATTCTGCGGCGAGGCCAGGCTCACGATCCTGGTCTTCGGCGACAGCAGCTTGCGCAGCGCGTCCGGGTCGACCCGATAGCCCGTGTCGAAGCCGAGCGGCAGTGCGCG
>Ga0075432_10000703_pt1 | contig 10322 bp, 10 predicted proteins | sample RhiMethybrSRZTD1_FD_72781 | JGI IMG/M metagenome (GOLD analysis project Ga0075432, IMG submission 72781) | Populus rhizosphere microbial communities from Tennessee, USA - Rhizosphere MetaG P. TD hybrid SRZTD1 | ecosystem: Host-associated > Plants > Roots > Rhizosphere > Soil | place: USA... | reverse complement strand
GACGTAGGTGGCTTCGGTGGTCACCAGGCCCAGGCCGGCCTTGGCACGGGTGACCAGGTAGTCGATGTACTGCTCCGTGATGCGGCCGTCAGTGGTGCCGTAATTGCGTTCCATCGGGGCGGAGGCGAGGCGGTTCCGGAGGGTCCGCGGAGTGCGGCCGTTGCGGCCGAGGGTCAGCGGCAGGGCTGCGTAGCGTTCGGTGGTCATTCGTCTTCCCTAACGTGCTGCCGGAATGCGGCTGGTTGGTTGGGCTGCCGGGGCTTCCGGCGGGGAGGGCTGGCCGGTGATGGCCAGCTGGTCCACCGCGGCGAAGCGGACGGGGACGCCGGTGCGGGAGGATTCGTAGACGGCCAGCAGGATGCGCAGCGCCCTGGTGGCGTCCTGGCCGGTGATGGCCGGTTCGGTGCCTTTTTCCAGTGCGGCCACGAAGTCGCGGACCTGGCTGGTGTGGTGCGGGATGAGCTGGCCGTTGATGGTGGCCAGGTCCACGTTGGGGCGGATGCCGGCGGGGTGGACGGCTTCAGTGGTGATGGTTTCGCCGACTGCCCAGAGATCCACCCGGCCGTCGCTGCCCTCCGGAAACTCGGTGAGGGACGCGGTGGCACCGGTCTCGCCCGTGATCCGGATCTGCACGCCCAGGCTGGGCGAGACCGCCGTCGAGGCCTCCAGCGTTGCCATGGCTCCGGAGGTGAAGGTCAGGACCGCCGTGGCGGAGTCCTCCACCTCGATGTTGGAGCCGTGCTTGTAGCTGTTGATCTTGCCGTACACCTCGGCGATATCCCCCATGAACCACTGCAGCAGGTCGATGTAGTGGATGGCCTGGGTCATCAGCACACCGCCGCCGTCGTTGGCCCAGGTCCCCCGCCACGCGTCCCTGGAGTAGTACTCCGGTTCGCGGTGGAGCATCACCGAGCACTGGCCCATGACGGGGCGGCCCAGGGTGCCGTCGTCGATCGCTGCCCGGATCCGCTGGGCGCCCGGCCAGAAGCGGCGCTGGAAGAGCACGCCCAGCTTCACTCCGGCGTCGGCACACGCCGCGGCCATCCGCTCGGCCGAGGGCAGGTCCGTGGAGATCGGCTTCTCGCAGAGCACGTGGACGCCGGCCGCTGCCGACTGCAGCACCACCTCCTCATGGGTGGGGTGCGGCGTGCAGACCGAGATGATGTCCACGCCGAGATCCAGCAGCTCGCCCACCGTATTCACGGCGTTCGGCACATCCCACGTCTCCGCCGTGGCACGGGCCCGGTCCAGGTCGATGTCGCAGACCCCGACGATCCGGACGTTGTCCAGGGCGCCGAAGGCCTCGAGATGGTTGCGGGAGATGGCGCCGCAGCCAACGATGCCGACGCGGAAGATGCGGGCGGGTGCGGATGCTGATGGAGTCACGGGAGAATCAACTTTCTGGTGCGTGGGCGGTGCTGGGCCGGCAAACGGTGCTGGGCCAGCAAACGGTGCTGGAGGCTACCCGGTGGGCGCTAGGCGGAAACGCGGCGCTTGCGGGGCAGTCCGAGTTCTTCGAGCGGGGTCTTATGGGTTTCCCTCGCCGTGGCGATGGCGATCGCGGATACCACCAGGCAGACCACCGTGAAGCTGGCCACCGGGATCCAGCCGCCGGGGCCTGGCTGGGCGAGCATCGTGGCGATGACGGGGGCGAAGCCGGTGAGGATCAGGCCCACCTGGCTGCCGATGGCCATCCCCGAGTAGCGGACCGGGGCGGGGAACATCTCGGGGAAGAAGACCGTCCAAACGCCGTTCCAGCAGGAGTAGAACACGGACATGTTCAGGAACCCGAAGACGAAGATCAGGGGAACGTTGTGCTCGCTGATCGCCCAGAAGTAGCCGAACGAGGTGACAGCGCAGCCGAGAGCGCCCACCAGCAGCACCTTCTTGCGGCCGAACTTGTCCGAAATGATGCCGGCCAGCGGGATGGTGAACATGGACAGGCCGATGGTGACTGCGTTGACCGTGAGCATCAGCGTCCTGTCCAGCCCGATGGAACTGCCCGTGGCGTAGGCCAGGGCGTAGACGGTGAAGGTGGTCTGCATGACGGAGAACAGCATGACCAGGGCAACCCGCAGGACGTCACGCCACTGGGTCTTCAGGACCTCGGCCGCCGGGATGCCCTTCGGCTTGGCCGGATCCACGGCTTCTTCGAAGACCGGCGGTTCCTCCAGGCGGGTGCGGATCCAGTAAGCGACGCCGAGGACCACAACGGAGAGCCAGAACGGGATACGCCAGCCCCAGCTGAGCAACTGGTCTTCGGGAAGGGCGGCCAGCGGAATGAAGACCACGGTGGACAGCACCATGCCGGAGGCGTAGCCGGTCATCACGAAGCTGGTGAAGAAGCCGCGGCGGCCCTCCGGGGAGTGCTCCATGGTGAGCGTTGACGCGCCGGCGGCTTCCGCGCCGGCGGAGAAGCCTTGCGCCAGGCGGCCGACCAGCAGCAGTGCGGTGGCCCAGTAGCCGATCTGCCCGTAGGTGGGGAGGAAGCCGATGCCGATGGACGCGACGCCCATGATCACCAGCGTTATCATGAGGGCCTGTTTCCGGCCCACCTTGTCACCGAAGTGGCTCATCACGATGCCGCCCAGCGGCCGGGCCAGGTAGCCAACGCCGAAGGTTGCCATCGCTCCGAGCAGTGCCACGACGGGGTCGCCGCCGGGGAAGAAGATCTTGGGGAAAACGAGGGCTGCGGCGGTGCCGTAGATGAAGAAGTCGTAGTACTCCAGGGTGGAACCCAGGAATGAAGCCAGTGCCGCTTTCCTGGGCATCTTGGCCGGGTGGTTCGCTGCCGGACGGCTTTCCTGGTTGTCCTGGTTCAGGACGTCGGATTCCAGGACGGCGGTGCTCCGGACGTCTCCTGCCGGGGGTTGCTGGACATGTCCCATAGTGTCTCCTCATCGAGTGTCACGGGTTAAGGGTGGTGGGGCCGCCGCCACATTGCGGTGGCACGTTCCGTAAGAGTTTTTTGGGGCCGGGAGCCTCCGCCGGCCGGCCGGCGGTGGTGTGGATCCCTGAACAAAACTGTATGAGCGGCATCACAGGTGTCAGCGGCAAATCCCATTCAACGGGACGCCCGGCATCGGATAGCACCACGGGACGGCACCAGGGGACGGGCGGGATCTGGCTAGATCTTCGCGGCCCGGTCCCCTGCGGCCTGGCGGCCCGGCTCGAGCCATGGCCTGGTGCCGTAGGGCCGGCGCTCGGCACCCATGGTCCGGGAGAGGCCGCGGCCGGCGGCCACCAGCACGGGCAGGATCAGCTGGGGCTTCTCTTCAGCGGTAGGAACGACGACGGCGATGGCACCGATCACGCTGTTGCCCTCGCCGAACACCGGTACGGAGTAGGCGGTGTTTTCGGGGACCAGGACGCCGGCCAGCCGGACATAGCCCCGCTCCCGGATGAGGGCCAGGTGCGCGCGGATCTTCACGGGATCCGTTTCCGTGTTGGGCGTGGTTTTCTCCAGCGGGCCGGCCAGGAAGCGCTCCTGGACGTGGCGGGGCATGTGGGCCATCATGGCGAGGCCCGAGGAGGTGTTGTGGATGTCGAGCCGCCCGGCGACGTCGGCAAGATTCAGCACCGTGCCGTGCCGGTCAAGGCGTTCGAGGTACAGGACGCTTCCGGACTCGACGTCGGGGACGGACAGCGAGACGTTCTCGCGGACGGCTGCGTGGACACCTTCCAGGAAGGGAAGCCCGCGGCGCCGGAACTCTTCGAGGGGGTTGCTGCGTGAGGCAAGCTCCCACATTTTGACACCCACGCCGTAGTCCCCGGTGGCGCCGCGGTTGAGCAGACCGCTGTCGACGAGGTCGTTGGCCAGGCGGTGCGCGGTGCTGCTGGACATGCCGGTGAGGCGGACCAGCTCCGCGAGCGTCAAACGCGGTTGCCCCCGGGAGAAGGCATCCAGGATCTTCACCACCCGTTGGATGACGGACTCCCCCGATGCGGAGTTCGCCATGGTTCCTCCCGGTTGTGCCAGCTTTTCTCCTGCCAATATATCCCCGCCGCGAAAGGACGGCGGTCCGGTGGAGGCAGCCCGTGGAAGTAGCCTAGGGGTGGGCTGGCCTGCACCTGGCGACAGCCGCGCGGGCACGCCGTCAGGGGCGCACATCAGGGAAAATTGCGGGGAGGAACAACGTGGAGCTGCGGCAGATCGAGGCTTTCCTGGCTGTGGCCGAGGAACTGCACTTTGGCCGCGCCGCCCACCGGCTTCGCATGGCGCAGTCCCCGCTAAGCCAGACGATCAAGAAGCTGGAGAAGAGCCTCGGGGCCGACCTTTTCGAACGAAATACAAGGGCCGTCTCGCTGACCACCGCCGGCTACGCCTTCCTGCCGCACGCACGGAAAATCCTGGAGGAGCTGGACCTGGCGCGGCGGGCCGCCACGGCGGACAGCGGCGAAGTGTACGGCCGGCTCAGCATCGGCTTCTCCGGAGCACTCAACCATAGGACCCTCCCCCCGCTCACCCGGGCACTGCGCAGCAGCTACCCGCATCTGGACCTGACCCTCAGCGGCGGACTGCTCACCCAGGATGCCCTGGACCAGCTCCGTAACGGGTCCCTGGATCTGTCCTTCATCGGGCTGCCGGTGGATGCTCCTTCCCTGGCCACCCGACGCATTGCCGTGGAGCCGCTGGGCGCTGCACTTCCGGTGGACCATCCGCTGGCCGGCCGGCCACAGATTGCCCTGGCCGACCTGGCAGCCGACGGCTTCGTCACCATGCCCGCAGCGCAGGGTTCCACGTTGCGGGAGGCCGTGTTCTCGGCGTGCACGGCTGCCGGGTTCCGGCCCCGCGTGGTGCAGGAGGTGTCCGATCCCTACACGGCCCTTTCCCTGGTGGCCGGCGGTGTGGGCGTCAGCCTGATGCCCGACTCCATGGCCGGAATCATGCCCGGCGGCACGGTCTTCATCCCGCTTTCCGGCGCGGTGCCGCTGCTGGAGTCCGGGATCGCCTGGAATCCGGACCTCATGTCGCCGGCCCTCAAGCTGGCACTTGAACTGGCGGATTCCGTGCTGCCCACGCCGCCTCGCCAGGATCTCCGTACCGCTCAGCACCGCTGATGACTATGTAGTCTTCTCACATAGTCCCAGACCGAATAAGTGTTGGACACGTCTCAATCCCGCTCCCACGATGGAAGGACACCAATTACTCAACGAAGAGGACAACGCCCATGGCAACTTTCGCCGTCACCTACGCCTACTCCGACGCCACGGCCGGCGAGCGCGATGAGCACCGGCCACGCCACGTTGAATTCCTGAAGTCGCAGTTCGACGACGGCCGGCTGCTGACGAGCGGCCCCTTCGGCTCCGGGGAATCACCCGGAGCCCTGCTGATCCTCAAAGGCGATTCCAAGGCCGACGTCGAAGCACTGATGGACCTGGATCCGTTCTTCAGCAACAACCTCATCGAAGAACGGACCATCCGGCAATGGAACATCTTCTTCGGCGCCGAACGCGTGGACGCCTGATGCTGACCGCCCGCACTGTTGCCAGGGAAACCATCAGCTACGAGGAAGTAGCCGAGCCTGTCCTGGAGCAGGGCCGCGCCCTGGTCCGGATCCACCACGTCACGCTCTGCGGCACTGACCTCCATATCTGGGAGGACGACTACCCGGCCGAACTGCCGGTGGTCCAGGGTCACGAGTTCTCCGGCGTCGTCGAAGCAATCGGCCACAACGCTGCCGGCATCCGGACCGGGGACAGGGTTGCCGTCAGCCCGATGACGTACTGCGGAACCTGCCGGCCATGCTTGCAGGGCAGGTTCAACGTCTGCCGCAATATCAGTTGCATCGGCTGCTATTCCGACGGCGCCCTGGTGGAAGTGCTCAGCGTCCCGGTGGACAAGCTGTGCCCGGTTCCCGAGGGCCTGGCGCTGGAACTGGCCGCCATGGCCGAGCCCGCCTCCATCGCCATGCAGGCCGTGAACCGCGGCCGCCCCGCTGCCGGGGAAACCGCGCTCGTCCTGGGCAGCGGCCCCATCGGGCTGCTCGCCACCCTGTACCTGACCGACCTGGGCGTGGACGTGGTCTGCGCTGACACGGAGGCTGACCGCCTGGAGCTGGCACGCACCTTCGGAGCTGTGGACACGCTGCTGGTTGACCCCGCCGCCTGCTTCCCCGACGCCGAACAGGCGGCGCGGCTGGGGCGGCTGACCGAGGGCTACGGCCCCGGCCTGGTGCTGGAGGCAACCGGTGCACCGTCCTCGCTGGAGAACGCCATACGCCTCGTGGCCAGCGCCGGCCGCATCGTCCAGGTGGGCATTTCAGCGCGCTCGGCCACGGTATCCATGAAGGACATTCCGTTCAAGGAACTGGACCTGCTGGGCAGCAGGAACAGCCTCAACCTGATCCCCGACGGACTGGCCCTCCTGGCGCGCCATCCGGACCAGGCCAGGGCCCTCATGACGCACCGTTTCGGCTTCGCGGACCTGCAGCAGGCCTACGAATTGATGCGCAGCCGGACTGAGAAGGTGGGCAAGATCCTCATCGAGATGCCGGCCGCCCTGGGCTCAGGCACCGGACCGGAAACGGCATTCGCGGGGGCGCCGGCATGAACCCGGGTGCAAACATCCGCACCACCCACCGCGTGCTCACGCCGGTGGAGGAACTCGCCCCTGCGTACGACGTCGTGGTGGCCGGCAGCGGGGCAGCCGGCCTGGTGGCGGCGGTCCGCGCGGCGGACGCCGGGCTGAGCGTGCTGGTGGCCGAGAAGGCCGCCCTGCTGGGGGGCACCACGGCCGCCGGCGGCGGGGTGATGTGGGCTCCGAACAACCATCTGGCAGCCCGGGCCGGCTTCAGCGACAGCCATGAACTCGCCGTCGAATATCTCACGGAGGCAGCGGGGCACGTCCTGTCAGCTGCGGAAATCGACTGGTATGTCCGGACCGCACCGCGCGCCGTCGAATACCTGACCGGCAGCACCAGGGTGTCCATGACCCCCATCGCCCGCCCGGATTACCACCTGGAGTGGAACGGCGCGGCCGACGGCGGACGCGGCCTGGACAACAACGCGTTCGATCCGCAGGACTATCCGGGCCTGGCGGAGGCCATCCGGCCGTCGTCGTACTTCCCGCTCCTGACCATGACGGAACGGGACGAGCTCAACGGCCGCGCCGCCGATCCTGCGCTTCTCGCGACGCGGGCGAAAACCGGGGTGCGCACCATGGGCGGCGCGCTGGTGGGCCGGCTGCTGGCGAGCGCCCTGGACCGGGGTATCCACATTGCTGCCGCCGCGCCGGTGGAGGACCTGGTCCGCGCAGGGAGCGGCTGGACGGTCACGCTCGGCCCAGGCGGAGACAGTGCCGCCGGCCCAGGCAGGACCGTCACGGCCGCCGCCGTCGTCCTGGCCTCCGGCGGGTTCGAATGGAACCCGCGGCTGCGCCAGGCGTTCCTGCCCTTCCCGGTGACGCCCATCAGCGCGCCGTCCAACGAGGGCGACGGGCTGGAACTGGGCCTGAAAGCCGGGGCGGCAGTGGCTGACATGACGGCCATCTGGGGTGTCCCCGTGATCGCCGCACCGGCGCACCGGTATGACGGCCGGCAGTCCGGCCGGATGGGCAACGTGGAGATGACCCTGCCCGGTTCCATCACCGTGAACGCCGCGGGAAGGCGTTTCGTCAATGAAGCCCTGAACTACCACGACGCCTGCCGGGTGTTCGCCTCGGTGGACCCCCACACCGGGCGGCAGCGGAACAATCCCGCGTGGCTGGTGTTCGACTCCGCCTACCTGTCCAAGTACCCCGTGGCCGGCTCAACGCCCGGGTCACCGGCGGAATGGATGACCTCGGCCGGAACCGTGGAGAAACTGGCCGGAAAGCTCGGAGTAGACCCCGCCGGGCTCCGCGAAACCGTGGCCCGGTTCAACAAAGATGCCGCCGCGGGCGTGGACACCGAGTTCCACCGCGGCGCCACACCCCAGGACCGCTTCCTGGGCGATTCCGGCAACACCCCCAACCCGTGCCTGGCTCCCCTGGCCACCGGCCCGTTCCATGCCGTGCCGATTTCGGCAGGCGTCCTGGGCACCTCGGGCGGGCTGGAAACCGACTTCGACGGCCGCGTGCTGGACCGCCGGGCGAACCCGATCCCCGGGCTCTACGCCGCCGGAAACGTCGCTGCCAGTGTGTTCCGGAACAACTACCCTGGCGGCGGGGCCACCCTGGGGTCCGCCATCACGCGGGCCTTCGCAGTGGGCGAGCACCTGGCGCGGCGCCGGCAGAACTGACAGCACGAACAGCAAGGACAGCGCTGAGAAGAGAACACCAAGGCGAGGGGCCGACGGCGGGAGTTTCCGCCGTCGGCCCCTCGCCTTTGCGAGCGTGTGACGCGGGACACAAAAGAAATTCCACCGAAGTGATTGCCTTCCGGCGGCCCGGTCGGCCACACTTAGGGTGGATCCGCAGGAACGACAAAACGTTCCCGGTCCCCCCGCCGGAAGCATCGCACCGGCCCCGCCCCATCTCAGAATGCCGGGCCCCCCGCATCACCTTCAGCTCAAATCTCCTCCCGCCTCAAAGGCACCCTTTTTGTCCTCCCCGGATTCCCCGGATTCCCCCTCACCGAAACACGGCCCTGCCCGGCCGCCTTCCCTGGACACCCGCCCCGATCACACCCCTGCGAAAGAGAGCACCCCATGATCAAGCACCACTCAGACATCCTGCTCGAGATCATTGCCCACGATCCCGCAACCATCGAAAACGACCTCAACAGCGCCGTGGACATCGCCCTCCGCCACGCCATGCAGGAACGCCGCCACGGCGTGCTGGTCACCCAGACCGGCTACTCCACCTACACCGTGGCCGTCAGCCGCGACGTTCCCTACGGCGAAACGCGGGAGCTCCGGCAGTGGGCTTCCGCCTCCTAGGCAGGTACGCCCAGGAAGGACCGCCGCTGTACGCACCCGCACCCCGCCTGTAGCGTGGGACCACACCGCGAGATCAGGAGCAGTCGATGAGCACGGAACACAACGAGGCCGACGACATCGTGAGCGATGGCGTCGAGGACGAAACCAACCCGGTGCCGAGGGACAAGCCGGCGGACCAGGCGTCCGGCCGACATGCCGGGCCCGGCCCTGTCGATGCCCGCCCCGGCGCGGATGGCACCGAACCCCCGGGACCGGCCGAGGAACAGAACAGCAAAACGCCGGACCACCGGGGCCTCACCACCGAACCCAGCTCCAGCTGACATAGAAAGCACCGACGAAGACGAGGAGCCCGACGGCGGCAATTACCGCCGTCGGGCTCCTCGTCTTTGTGCTTTTCCCGGCCACGTTGCTGACTGGGTTGTGCCGGTCAGGCAGTCCGGCCCGCGTGCCCGCCTTCTTCGATCTCTTCCAGCAGTTTGTCGTTGAAGGCCTTGAGGTCCCCGGGGTGCCTGCTGGTGACGAAGCCCTGGTCCACCACAACCTCCTCATCACTCCAGAGGGCGCCCGCGTTCTTCAGGTCGGTCCGGAGCGTGTGGTACGAGGTCAGCCTGCGCCCGCGGACCACGCCTGCGTCGATGAGCAGCCAGGGGCCGTGGCAGATGGACGCCACCGGCTTGTGCTGTTCGAAGAAGCTGCGGGCAAAGGCCTGCGCGTCGCTGTCCACGCGAAGGTGGTCCGCGTTGACCACTCCGCCCGGGATCACCAGCGCATCGAAATCAGCGGCGTCGGCATTGGCCGCCGCGATGTCGACGTCGAACTTCTCGCCTTTTTCGGTGCCGTGGTAGCCCTGCAGCTTTCCGGTCTTGGGCGCCACCAGCGTGGGCTCGCCGCCGGCTTCCTTCACGGCGTTCCAGGGGCTGGTGAGCTCCACCTGCTCCACGCCGTCGGTCAGCAGGAACGCCACCTTCTTGCCTGCAATATTGTGCGCTGACATATGTCCTCCTTTGCCGGATGCCTACGGCTTTAACACTAAACAGTGCTAGCACGGAAGTCAGGGACAGTGCTCCGAGCGGACCATGGAAACACGGCATCAGGAAAGGATTCCTGGCCGAAACCACCATCACCGCAACAGGAGCAAAAAAATGTCCATGACCGCCGGAACAAAGAAGTCCCGTCCGTCCCGCGCTAAGATCGCGCTCGTCTCAGCAATGACGCTGGGACTTGCCGCGGGCGGCGTCGCCCTGGCCGCACCTGCCCAGGCAGCCGCCACCAACTACGCCTGCCAGGTGGTGCCGCTCAAGCCCATCTTTGCGGGCTTCAACTCGTCCGGCACCAAACTGGTGGACTACCGGATCAACGTTTACTGCGGTGCCAACCGCTACGTCAACATCGAGCAGCAGCGCTGGGAAAGCGACGACTGGCCCAACGGTGACGACCACCTCGGCAACTCCTCGTTCAGCCGC
>Ga0075432_10000702_pt1 | contig 10327 bp, 9 predicted proteins | sample RhiMethybrSRZTD1_FD_72781 | JGI IMG/M metagenome (GOLD analysis project Ga0075432, IMG submission 72781) | Populus rhizosphere microbial communities from Tennessee, USA - Rhizosphere MetaG P. TD hybrid SRZTD1 | ecosystem: Host-associated > Plants > Roots > Rhizosphere > Soil | place: USA... | reverse complement strand
AGGTTTGCCCCCGCACGGGCGAGCAGCCTGCGGGCAAGCGGCGTATTCCCGGCGCGCGCTGCCAGTACTGACTGAAGGAAAAAGGCGCGCGGGTTGCGTGGTTCCAGTTCGATGATCCGCCGGGTGACCGTCAACATCTGCTTCGCCCGCCCCAGTTCGCCCAGCGTGGCGGCATATTCGCCGAGCAGCGCCGTATCATCGGGCTTCAGTTTCAATGCACGCTCGAACCACGGCAGCGCGGCAGCAAGACCGTACTGATCGCGCACCAGCAGCCCGCGAAATTCAAGCGCCCGGACGTTCGCCGGATCGAGCTGGACCGCCTTGTCCGCCGCTTCAATGGCCTGCAAGTGCTGCCCGCCGGCATAACGCAGCCGGGCAATATCAACCCAAAGGCGGCTGTCTTCCGGCGTCAGCCGCAGCGCCGCATCCAGTGCGGCACCGGCGGCGGCAAGATTGCCCTCCGCCATTTCAAGCCGGCCCAGCACCCGATAGCCGTGCGGAGCCTCGGCCGGGGTGAATTTTCGCGGCGCCAGCCATTCACGCGCTCGCTTGAAGTCGGCCTGATCGAGATAGGCTTCACCCATGCGGGCAGCAGCGGCATCGCGCGGCAAGCCCGCGCCAAGCGCCTTGCGCAAAGCCATCTCGGCGGCAATCCCATCGCCCCGCGCCAGCGCCGCATGGGCCTGCGCCACATAGGCATCGTACGCACCCGGCGCGGCATCAGACGCCCCGGCCCCGGCCGCAAGAACCAGCGCCAGCACGGGGAGCAACCGCTGCCGCCAGGGGTTGTCAGGCGTGCAGGTCATACTGCTTGAGCAAATCGTATAGCGTCGGCCGGCTGATCCCGAGCAGCTTGGCCGTGCTCGAAATGTTGCCTTCGCTGCGCGCCAGCGCGTGGCGGATGGCCTTGCGATCCGCCTGCTCGCGCGCAGACTTGAGGTTTAGCGCGGCCGCGGCCGCAACCTCCGGGCTGCCAAGGTCAAGATCAGCCGCGCCAACCAGCTTGCTGTCGGCCATGATGACCGCGCGCTTCACCCGGTTCTCCAGTTCGCGCACGTTGCCCGGCCAGCCCCACGCGTCGATTGCGGCGAGCGCATCCGAGGCGAAGCCTTTGACCTGCGGGTTCATCTCGCGGGAAAACCGCTGGAGGAACACCTTGGCGAGCAGCGCAGCATCGCCGGGTCGTTCCGCCAGCGTCGGTATCTTCACGACGATCTCGGCAAGCCGGTAAAAGAGGTCCTCGCGGAACCGCCCTTCGGAAATCATCAATTCAAGGTTCTGGTGGGTCGCGCAGACGATCCGCGTATCAACGTCGATCGAGCGGCGCGATCCGATCCGTTCGATCACCCGCTCCTGCAAGAAGCGCAGCAGCTTGACCTGAAGCTGGAGCGGAATGTCGCCCACTTCGTCCAGGAACAGCGTGCCCCCGGCAGCCTGCTCGATCTTGCCTTCGGTGGTCTTCACCGCCCCGGTAAACGCGCCCTTCTCGTGGCCGAACAGCTCGCTTTCGAGTAGGTTTTCCGGGATCGCGGCGCAGTTGATCGCGATAAAGGCGCCCTTGGACCGGGTGCTCGCCTCATGCAGGCCGCGGGCGAGCAGCTCCTTGCCGGTGCCGCTGGCGCCCAGCAGCATGACCGAGACATTGGTATTAGCCACGCGCTCGATCGTGCGGGCAACCTTGACCATTTCCGGCGCAGCCGTGATCAGGCGGCCAAGCACCTTGTTCTCGCCCCCGGCACGAACGGCCAGCTGGCGGTTTTCCGCCTCGATCCGGTGCAGCTGATAGGCACGGCGGACAATCAGCCCGATCGCGTCGATATCAACCGGCTTCTGGTAGAAATCATAAGCCCCGCGCGATATGGCGCTGAGCGCGCTTTCCCGCGCGCCGTGGCCGGTGGCGACGATTACCTTGGTATCGGGCTTGAGCGCCATGATCTCGTCCAGCACGGCAAAGCCGACACTGGTCCCGTCCGGATCCGGCGGCAAGCCAAGGTCGAGCGTGACGACCGGTGGTTCGTCGGATCGCAGCGCGTTGATCGCGCTCGCCCGGTCACCGGCAACGATGACGTCGAAATCGGGATAGGCCCACTTCAGCTGGGCCTGAAGGCCGGGATCATCCTCGACAACGAGGAGCTTGGGTTTGAAATCGGACATCACGCGACCTTCTGATGAGGCGAATTGGGCTGGTGAGGTGAATTGAATGGCGCACTATCTACGGCGGCAGTACGCAGCGGAATCCGGATAATGAAGCGCGAGCCAAAGCCTTCGCGGCTTTCAACGTCGAGCCGGCCGCCCATCGCGCGGATCAACTCGCGCGCCTCGCAGGCGCCGATCCCGAACCCGCCGGGTTTGGACGAAACGAACGGCTTGAACAGCCGGGTCCGAATGAATTCAGGGCTCATCCCGGTCCCGGAATCAACCACTTCCATGCGGGACTGCAGTCCGTCCACTGTATGCGAAACGAACACCGGCGTTCCGGCCGCGCTCGCGTCCAGCCCGTTCTGGACAATGTGCAACAAGGATTGCTCCAGCGCGTCGCGGTTGGCGGTGATCGTGGCCGGCTGGCATTCGGTCACCACCACCGTCGCGGCCCGTGCGGCAAACTGGGCTGCGACGGAGCGGACCAGATCGGCGGCATCGAAGGTACTCGCCGCCTCCGGACCAGCCTTTCCATAACGCGACAGTCGGGCAATCAGCGCATTGAGCTTTTCCGCCGAGTTCTTCAGCGTGACGATCATGTCGGCCCGGAAGGCCGGGTTTTCTGCGTGATGCTCGGCATTGCGGGCCAGCAGACTGAACTGGCTGGCAAGGTTCTTGATGTCGTGCATCACAAAGGCGATGCGGCGGTTGAACTCATCGAACCGGGCCGCTTCGGCCAGCGCATCCTGCCCCTGGTTCTCGGCCATGTAACTCGCCAGCTGCTGTCCGACGACGCGCAGCAGGTCGAAATCCTCCCAGTCGAGCGTGCGGGTCACCTGCGGCCGCGCCAGCACCACGATGCCCAGCAGCCGCTCATAATGCAGCAGCGGCACCAGCGCCCAGGCGCGCGGTTCGCTGACCAGCCAGTCCGGAACGATGCTGAGTTCGCCCTGCCGGTCGATCCCCTGCCGCACCGCGTCGAGATCGACGATGTGCCCGTCCCGCTTGAAGAACCCGGCAGCAGCAGCCGAAAATGCCACGGCCGGAACGTCGGCCGTGGGCCACTGCCACCGCGCTGCCAGCACGATGTCGCCCAGTTCATCCGGGATCAGCAGGATCCCCGCCGGACTGTCGGTGATGTCGCAGAGCGAGCGTACCGCGCGTTCGGCCAGGGGCGCGCCGCTGGCTCCCACCCGTCCCTCGCCGCCAATCGTCCGGTTGAACCGCAGCCATTCGGCGCGGTAGTCATAGCGGTGCTGGAACAGGTGCTTGACCAGCGTGATCTTGAGCCACCCGCGCAGCCGCCGCGACGGCAGGACCAGCAGCGCCGCCGCAATCCCCGCAATCAGGAACCCGAACTGGAACAACCGCGCAAATTCGCCGCCCACATAGGCCAGCCATTTGCCCAGCAGGATCATGCCCAGGAGGTACAGCCCGATCCCCAGCAAGGAGGCAAATTCAAACGCCACCGCTCGCGATGGACTGAAGCGCAGTTCCGCAGGGCGCCGACCGAAGGCGGGCAGCATCGTCGCCACCATCGCCGCCAGCACCAGCCCGCGCAGCGCCGCAAGCTGCTCCGGCCACTCCCCGTCCAGATAGGCCACGGTGTAGAGGTTGAGATCGTACAGCCACAGCAGCGCCAGCGCCGCAGTCGGCCAGCGCAGCACCGCGCGGGTCTGGGCCGAAGCGCCGCCGAACAGGTTGTGCAGCAGCACCAGTCCGCCGATCGCCATCATCAGCCGGAACATGACCGTCATGTGAAACAGCGTATCGCGTGTTGCTGCAGCCAGCTGGATGCCCGGCATCAGCACCATCTGGAGCATCTGGAACAGTTCGATTCCGACGAGCGAGATGATCACCGGCCGGATCGGGCGGATCACCGCGTGCCGCCCGTCGCTGCTGAACAGGCGGTAGATCATGAACAACCAGCCAAGGTTCCGCAGCGATTCGGTGATATGCGCCGCCGGGCTGTCGACCCCGGTTGCCGCAACCGCCAGCCCCCAGGTCGCACTGGCGGCAAGCGCCAGGACGACGGCCAGCCCCGCCGGTCCCATCGCCGTGCGCCGGCCCGCCAGCCAGGCTGCCAGCGTCGCCGCGGCGCAGGCCCCGGCCAGATGCGTCAGCGAGGCAAGGAAGGACCAACCAAAGCCCATCTTAGCGCGCACCCTCGTGCCAGAGGACTACCCGCAGCGTCTGGAGCAGGATCAGCAGATCAAGAAACGGCGTATAATTCTTCGCATAATACAGATCGTATTCGAGCTTGTGCCGCGAATCCTCGATCGAGGCGCCATAGGGATAGTTGATCTGCGCCCACCCGGTGATCCCCGGTTTCACCATGTGGCGCTCGGCGAAATAGGGCAGTTTGTCTTCCAGGTCCGCCACGAATTCGGGGCGCTCCGGACGCGGGCCAACGAAGCTCATCTCGCCCTTCAGCACGCTCCAGGTCTGCGGCAACTCATCGATCCGCACCTTGCGGATGAACCGGCCGACGCGGGTGACGCGCGGGTCATTCGCGGTCGCCCACTGCGCCCCGCCCGCCTCGGCATCGGTCCCCATCGAGCGCAGCTTGATGACGTTGAAGTTCTGCCCGTAAAGCCCGACGCGGGTCTGCCGGAAGAACGCCGGCCCCTTGCTGTCGATCTTCACCAGCAGCGCAAACAGCGCGATGATCGGGAAGGTCAGCAACAGCAGCAGCAGGCTCGCTGCAATGTCGAACATTCGCTTCGCCACGCTCGAAACCGCGCGTCCCGAAGAAAACCCGTCCGAAAAGATCAGCCAGCTCGGATTGACCGTATCAAGATCGACCCGTCCGGTTTCGCGCTCGATGAAGCTGGAAAAGTCGTTGACGTGAACCCCCGCCGTCTTGATCCGCAGCAGGTCCGATAGCGGCAGCGAATTGCGCCGTTCCTCAAGCGCCAGAACCACCTCGCTCACGCCAAGGTTTTCGACGAAGCGCTTGAGGTTATGGATCGCATTGCGGTTGATCGCTTCGTCGATCACCGGCTTGCTGTCGCTCATGCCGACATAGCCGACGATGACGAAGCCCGATTCCGGTTTGTCGCCAAGCTGGCGCAGCCGGTCGGCCCGGTGGCCTGCGCCCAACACCAGCACGCGCCGGCGGAATGCCTGCGCGCCCAGAATGCCGCCCACCAGCAGCCGGTTGGCGATCAGCAGCACAAGCGACATGCCCATCGCGTAGGCCAGCGTCGAACGCCAGAAATGGGCGCCATTGGCCAGCCAGTCGACAAACGACAGCCCGATGATCCCCAGCGAGATCGCTACCAGCAGCCGTGCCCCGGCATAGCGGAGCGACCGCAGCGATTCGGCGTTATAGACGCCCACCGCGATCATCGCGGTCAGCATCACGGCGGCAAAGCCCACCAGTTCCCAGCCGCGTTCGAACGGAATGCCGGGATTGAGCCCGATCTGCCCGGCGCGAACACGCCAGCCCGCCTCTGCCGCAATCGCCAGCAGGGCTATGTCGAACAGCCCCAGCAGCAGCACCGCGTGCGGGATATAGTGTTTGAAGAGACGAACCATAAACTGCCGGCCTGTCCCGGTGCATCCGGGCTATGCCAGCCAGGCTAGGGCCAAGGGGTAAATTGTCGGTAAATTTGACAAGCCATGAAACAGCCTCGTCTCGCGCAAAACCGGCATTTACAGGGCTATCAACAGGCTCCGTGTCGGGCGCTTTTACAAGGTCCGGCAGGGGCAAATCCGCCGCCGGACCTCGCATTCAGGGTTAGGGCTTGGTCGCGTTGTCGGCAGCGTCCTTGGCCGCGTCGCCTACATCCTTCGCGGCGGAACCAACATTGTTGGCCGCATTGGTAATCGCATTGTCTCTGGCGGTCTGGCTGTTGTTCGACTGGCTGAAGAACCACACCCCGGCAACCAGCGCGAGCACGAGGATCACGGCGATGAACCAGCCTGCGCCGCCCCCGCCCGAGCGGGTCTCATGGATAATGGTCGTATCGCCCGGATGGGTTTCGCGCGTCGTATGGATTTCGTCGGCCATCGGATTTCCCCTTATGCTTCAATTGCATCGGGAAATGCCTGAAACAGGCGGACGTTCCTTGGCGCGCGGGCCTTCGGCTCTCGCCGGCATCGTTCAGGTGGTGCCCCTGGCCAGACTCGAACTGGCACGGATCTCTCCAACCGATTTTGAGTCGGTCGCGTCTACCATTCCACCACAGGGGCCTTACCTGTCGGCGACGGGGGCTTTAACCGCCCTGCCCGCCGCCTGCAACCTTGCCGGCCTACTTCAGCGCGCCGGCCACCAGCTTGTGCAGGCGTGAATGCAGCGCATCGTTGCCGGCGAGCACCTCGTCCGCGCAGATCGCCTCGGACACGCCCTTGTAGTTGGTCACAAAGCCGCCGGCCTCGCGCACCAGCAGGCAGCCCGCAGCGCTGTCCCACAGCTTGAGGTCGGATTCCCAGAAGCCGTCAAACCGGCCGGCCGCAACCCACGCAAGGTCAAGCGCAGCCGAACCGAAGCGGCGGATACCGGCAACTTCCGGGCCGATCGCGCCGAAAATGCGGCTCCATTCCGCAAAGTTGCCATGCCCGTTGAACGGCATCCCCGTGGCAACCAGCGCCTCGTCGAGCGAGCGCCGCGCCGAAACCCGCAGGCGCCGGTCATGCAGCCATGCGCCGCGAGTCTTTTCCGCCCAGAAGCTTTCATCGGTCACCGGCTGATAGACGATCCCGGCGATGACATCGCCCCAGCCGCTGCCGTCCAGTTTCGGCTCCTGCACCGCGATGGAAACCGCAAAGTGGGGAATGCCGTGAAGGAAGTTGCTGGTCCCGTCGAGCGGATCGACGATGAAGCGCGGCTTGTTCGGCGCCCCTTCGAATTCGCCCGATTCTTCCAGCAGGAAACCCCAGTCGGGCCGCGCCGCCTTCAGTTCGTCATAGATCGTGCGCTCGGCCGCGCGGTCCGCCTTGGAGACGAAGTCGGCCGGGCCCTTGCGGCTGACCTGCAAGTGCTCGATCTCGCCAAAGTCGCGGCGGAGACGCTGCCCGGCCTTGCGGGCGGCCTTCTCCATCACGCGGATCATGCCGGAAACAATCGCCATGGCTTAGCTGGCCTTGCCGACGTAGGTGCGCTCGTAAACGTCGACGATGATCCGCGTGCCGCTGCCGATGTGCGGCGGAACCATCACGCGCACACCGTTATCAAGGATCGCGGGCTTGTAGCTGGACGATGCGGTCTGCCCCTTCACCACGGCGTCGGCCTCGACGATGGTGGCTTCCACCTGCTCGGGTAGCTGCACCGAGATCGGGCGCTCGTCATACATTTCGAGCAGCACGGTCATGCCGTCCTGCAGGAAGGCATCGGCGCCGCCGAGCAGGTCCTTGGGCAGCGTGATCTGGTCGTAGGTTTCCACGTCCATGAACACCAGGTCGTCGCCTTCGACATAAAGGAACTGGAAGTCCTTGGTGTCGAGACGGACGCGCTCGATCGTGTCCTGGCTGCGGAAGCGGACGTTGGTCTTGCGGCCATCGATCAGGTTCTTCATCTCGACCTGCATGAAGGCCCCGCCCTTGCCGGGCTGGGTATGCTGGGTCTTGGCGACCTTCCAGATACCCTTTTCATATTCGATGATGTTGCCGGGACGAATGTCCACGCCGCTGATCTTCATGACCGATGCCTTCAGATTGGGAAAGAGCGAATGACGCGATAAAGGCGCGCCCTTAGCCGAGCCACGCCGAGGGGGCAAGCGGGCTCGCGGAACTTGTGGATCGCGCGGAACTGGTGGATCACAGCGAGGCGCGGTGATAACGCTGCGGCCATGTTGCGTCCCGTCCTGATCCTCGCCGCCGCTACCGCAGCCCTGCTGTGTCTGCTCGTTCCTGCCCAGGCCGCGCCGGGCGGCCCGCTCGGCACGCTGCTGCTGGGGCGCTATCTTTGCGAAACCGGCGGCGATGCGCTGGGCCCGGCCGGAGTCCACCAGCCGGAACGCGATTTTTCCGTGAAGCGCGCCTCCAGCTACCAAACCCCGACCGGACGCGGCATCTATCTGCTGACCGGCGAACACCTCGTCTTCACCGGCGGCCCGCTCAAAGGACAGACTTTTCGCCGGATCCGCGAAGGTTTCCTGCGCGAAGTCGGCCCCACCGGCACTGACACCGACCTGCGCTGCGTGCGCCGCCGCGGCCAAACCCGCTAGGAGCCGGCGCTAGGGCCGCTGCTGCGTCAGCCAGGGATAGGGGTTGAGCGCGAAGGCGTGCTCATACCAAGGCGCGTCGGGCCGGGTGCGCATTACGGCGAAATGCAGGTGCGGCACGGCCGGGTCTGCATTGCCGGTGGCGCCCACCGTGCCAATCGGCGCCCCGGCATCAACCCGCGCGCCCTCGGCCAGCCCCGCCGCATAGGTCGCCAGATGCGCGTAGTAATAGAGGATCGCGCCATCGGGTGAGCGGACATAGACCGTGTTGCCGCCGTCCTTTGACAGGAACAGCTTCTCCACCCGCCCCGGCGCCGCCGCGCGCACCGGAGTGCCAAGCGGCGCCGGAATGTCGATCGCATCGTGGAGCCGGGCACCTGCCGCCCGCGCCTGCGCAAAGGTATCGACCAGCTGGGCCGGCTGGACGCCCTCCACAGGGATCACTGGAACGCCCGCAGGCGCGGCGTCCGCCCGGCGATCCTCGGTTGGCTGTGGCTGCGCGGAAACCACCAGCCGCTGGGCTCCCGGCCCGCCTGAATTCAGCCAGACGGCAAGACCGGCGATCCATGCGAGCGAGGTCACCACTACGGTGACCGCCACCAGATGCACCCGCTCGCCGAGGCCTCGCAGCGGCGTCATGCCTCGAACAGGACCTGCGTTCCGGCGTGTACCATCAGCGACAGCCGCGCCGCGTCCCAGTTGGTCAGGCGCACGCAGCCATGGCTTTCCGCCCGGCCGATGGTTTCCGGCTTCGGGGTGCCATGGATCCCGTAGTGCGGCTTTGAAAGGTCGATCCACACCACGCCGACCGGCCCGTTCGGCCCCGGCGGCAAGGTCGCCTTCTTGTCCCCCGGCTGCGCGTCCCAGAACAACGCCGGGTTGTAGTGGAACTTGGGATTGCGCGAGACGCCGTTGATCTTCCACGTGCCCAGCGGCAGAGGATCATGCTCCGAACCCATCGTGGCGGTATAGACGGCCACCAGCTTGTCCGCAGCATCATAGGCCTTCAGCACGCCCTTGGACTTGCTGACCACGATCCGTTCCACCTTGGGCTGCCCGGTGCCGACCCCGAGCATGGCCAACGTGGCTATCCAGTCCGGATCGGCGTCGATCGCCGTCGGATCGATTTGGTCTCCGCCAATATTCGGCACCCGAACCTGCTGTCCGGCACGGAACATCGGCGGCGGCGGAACGGGTGCGGCTGACGGCGGGGGGACGGAGGCGGCGGGAGCCGAAGCGCCCGGCGCTGCCGGCACGCCGCCCGGATTGAGCAGCGCCAGCGTCTCGGGCGTGGTGTGGAACCGCTCCGCCAGCTTTTCATCAAGGCTGGCATAGCCCAGCGCCGGCAGGTTCGCCTGATCGGCAGGCTCCTTGGGCAGCGGCTGGAACGGCCCCGCCGCGAAGCTTTCCGGAATGGTCACCACGCGCGTTGCCGGAATCCGGTTCCACTGCGCCAGCTTCTGCCGGGTCGCTTCATCGAACTCGCCGCTTTGCGTCAGCCCGTTCGCCTCCTGAAATCCGGCCAGCGCGTTGCGGGTGGATTGCCCCATCTTGCCGTCGACCACGCCGGGGGTGAAACCCAACCGGTCAAGCACGACCTGCGCCTGCATCAACGGACGCGGGTCGCTGTCCGGCGCGGAAACATCGGCCGCCTCGTCATGGGCCGCAAACGGTTCGGCGGCAGGCGCTGCGGCCTGAGATGCAGCAGGCTGCGGCGCCGGCGCAGGACTGCGATTGCACGCCCCCAGCAGGAGGACCGGCACTGCGGCCCATACAAGGACCGAGGCAAAAACGGGGGAAAGGCGCATGAAGTCTCCCAAACGGGCCGCGCCGCGATGGCAGGCTCCGCACAGGATAATGCGCGAACGGCCGAAGCTTTCCGCCCCGGCCCGGTTTTCAGTCCAGTTTCAGCGCTTTGGCAAAGGCGCGCACGGCTTCGGCCTCGTCCCCGTTCCACACCGCACCGCTCACCGCGATGAAGTCCGCACCGGCCTCGGCCAGCGCCCCGGCGGTCTCCGGCG
>Ga0075432_10000701_pt1 | contig 10330 bp, 11 predicted proteins | sample RhiMethybrSRZTD1_FD_72781 | JGI IMG/M metagenome (GOLD analysis project Ga0075432, IMG submission 72781) | Populus rhizosphere microbial communities from Tennessee, USA - Rhizosphere MetaG P. TD hybrid SRZTD1 | ecosystem: Host-associated > Plants > Roots > Rhizosphere > Soil | place: USA... | reverse complement strand
AACTGGTAAAGAACTCAAACCCGGTACCGTGATCCGTATCGACAACGATCCTTGGCTGGTTCAGAAAGCTGAATTCACCAAGTCGGGCCGTAACAGCGCGATCATGAAGACCAAGCTGAAAAACCTGCTGACCGGTTACAAGACCGAAACCGTCTACAGCGCCGACGACAAGCTGGACGACGTGATCCTGGACCGCAAAGAAGCGACCCTGTCCTTCATCAGCGGTGACAGCTACACGTTCATGGACACCACCGACTACACCATGTACGAACTGAACGCCGAAGACATCGAAAGCGTTCTGCCGTTCATCGAAGAAGGCATGACCGACGTTTGCGAAGCCGTGTTCTTCGAAGGCCGTCTGGTTTCCGTAGAGCTGCCGACCACCATCGTGCGTCAGGTTGACTACACCGAAGGGTCCGCTCGTGGTGACACTTCCGGCAAGGTGATGAAGCCTGCCAAACTGAAGAACGGTACCGAACTGTCGGTTGCTGACTTCATCGAAATCGGCGACATGATCGAGATCGATACCCGCGAAGGCGGTTCCTACAAAGGCCGTGCTAAATAAGCACTGCTTGAGGAATGAAAAAGCCCGACCATCGAGTCGGGCTTTTTTGTGCCTGCAAGATCAAAAGATCGCAGCCTGCGGCAGCTCCCACAGGGGATTCTGTACATCCGCAAATTATCGAACGAACACAATTTCCGGTACCAGGCTCAGCACGTTGAGGCGTTGTAGCGTACCGGGGTTAGACGGTGACGTGCAGCCGTACATCAACGTTGCCACGGGTGGCGTTGGAGTACGGGCAGACCTGATGGGCCGCCTCGACCAGGGTTTGCGCGTCGGCAAGCTCAAGGCCTGGCAGGCTGATGTGCAGGTCGATATCCAGGCCAAAGCCGCCAGGGATCTGGCCGATGCCGACGTGGGCGGTGATCGACGCGTCGTCGGGGATCTTGCGCTTGGTCTGGCTGGCGACGAATTTCAATGCGCCGATAAAGCAGGCGGAGTAGCCGGCGGCGAACAGTTGCTCCGGGTTGGTCGCCGCTCCGCCAGCACCGCCGAGCTCTTTAGGGGTGGCGAGCTTGACGTCGAGAATGTTGTCGCTGGAGATCGCACGACCGTCACGGCCACCGGTGGAAGTTGCGATTGCGGTGTAGAGAGTCTGCATGGTGAAAGCCTCGTTCGGGTTGTGTGTTTTTGCGCTAAATGTTTGCGCGCTAAGTAAGTGCGAGATGAATGTATCGCGCTAATGTTTAGCGCGCAAGATAAATTTCTGAAAAAAATGCGGATCATTTGAATTTTCAATCCAAGCGCAGAACAACTGTGGGAGCGAGCCTGCTCGCGATGGCGGTGCGTCAGTCAACATGTCTGTTGAATGTGACACTGCCATCGCGAGCAGGCTCGCTCCCGCAGGGGGCTTTCGGGGGTTTGAAAATCAGAGGTTTTCTTGTAGATGACGCCTCAGTTCTTGCAGCTCCGCCTGAAGCTTTTGCAGTCGCTCCAGGGTCATCCCGCTGGCGCCGAGGATGCATTGAGGGATGTTCCGGGCCTTGTCACGCAAGGCTCGGCCCTGTTCCGTGAGTTCGACGATCACCACGCGCTCGTCCTCACGGCTGCGGGTGCGGCTGAGCACACCTTCGGCCTCCAGGCGCTTGAGCAGCGGCGTTAGCGAGCCAGGGTCGGTCAACAGGCGAGCGCTGATTTCACCTACGGTCAAACCGTCCTGTTCCCACAGCACCATCATCGCCAGGTATTGCGGGTAGGTCAGGCCCAACGCCTGCAGCAGGGGTTTGTAGACCTTGGTCATCATCAGCGAAGTGGAGTGCAGGGCGAAGCAGGCCTGATTGTCCAGCAGCAGGGCGTCGCAGTTATCCGGTGTGTCGCGCTTGGTGGTCATTTGGAAGCCTTGATCAGTGATCTTCATGAATCTAGCGGGCAAATCTTTAACGCGCCAGATAATTCTTGACTAGTGCCGGCCCAGTTTGGTTTGCAGTACCAGGTCCCATGGCGGAATGGGGCTGAACCGGGTTTTCAGGTATTCCAGCAGCAGGCGACTGCGGGAGTTCGGCTGCTGCTGCAGGCGCAACGCGTAGATCCCGGAGCTTTCCGGTTTCGGCAGGCCGTTCTCGCAGAACAAAGGCAGCAGTTCGCCACGTAACAGGTATTCACTGACGAGCCAGGTCGGCAGGTGGGCGATGCCCAGGCCGGCCAGTGCGCTGCAGATCAGCGCTTCGGCATTGTTGGCGCTCATGCGTACGCGCGTTGGCCGATGCAATTGCATCTGGCCATCCCGTTCGAAGCGCCACGCGAAAGGTGGGGCCAGGCCCGCCCAGTCGAGACCGTCATGCTCGACCAGTTGCGCCGGATCATTCGGCACGCCGCGGCGCTGCAAGTAGTCGGGGCTGGCGCAGGCAATGCGCACCATGCTCGCCAGCGGCGTGGCCACCAACCGGGTATCGGCCAACTGCCCGGCACGCAATACCAGATCGACCTTGCCCAGGTTCAGGCCCTGCATATCGACGAAGCTGTCGATCAGTTGCAGTTGCACGTCGAGGCCGGGATAGAGCAGCAGAAAATCGGCAATCACCGGTGCCAGGTGGCGCCGTCCGAAGGCGGCCGGAGCATCAATGCGAATCAGGCCTTCCGGCGCACTGCTCAGGGACACCGCTTCTGCCCGGGCCAGGCGCAATTCGGCGACAATTCTCCGTGCGCGTTCGGCGAATGCCAGCCCTGCCGGCGTAGCGCGCACCGCATGAGTGCTGCGAATGAACAACTGGCTGCCAACGGCGCTCTCCAGGCTGTCGATGCGCCGCGCCACCGCCGAAGGCGTCAGTGGATGACGGCGGGACGCTGCGGAGAAGCTGCCGGTTTCCAATACGTCGAGAAACAGGCCCAGTTGCTCGGTCAGTAGATTGGGATTCATGGAAGGCTCGATGCTTGTGCGAGTTTGGCATAGCCATTGTGCGTGGCTGTGCGTTTCCACGCTAGAGCCAGTTGCGTAGGATGAATCGCCTGGCTATGGGAGAGATACGCTGTGCTCGAGTTTCTGATGTACCTGGTTTTCGGTGCGGCCCTGGGGACCCTTGGCGGCCTGTTCGGCATCGGCGGGGGATTGATCGCCATTCCGTTGCTGGGCGTACTGTGCGGTCTCGATCAACAGATTGCCCAAGGCACCGCTTTGGTGATGGTGGTGCCGAACGTGATGCTGGCGCTGTGGCGCTACCATCAGCGCAACAGGATCGAATTACGCCACGCGCTGCCGCTTGCCGTGATGGGATTCTGCTTCGCCTGGCTTGGATCGATCTGGGCGGTGGGGGTCGATGCGCAGACCATGCGTATCGGATTTGTCGTGTTTTTGATCGCGCTGTGTGCCTACAACCTGGCGCGGATGTTCATGGCCAGTACATCGCCGTCTGCGCAGATGAACTATTCATGGCCATGGCTGGGCGTGCTCGGTGCCGCCTCCGGCACCATGGGCGGTTTGTTTGGCGTGGGTGGGGCAGTGGTGGCGACACCGATATTGACCAGCGTATTCGGCACCACCCAGGTCGTTGCCCAGGGCTTGTCACTGGCATTGGCACTGCCGAGCACTGGCGTTACGCTGATCACCTATGGGTTGCATCACCAGGTGAACTGGATGATCGGCGTGCCACTGGCAATCGGCGGATTGATGAGCATCAGTTGGGGCGTGAAGATCGCCCACAGCCTGCCGGAACGTTTGTTGCGCGCCTTGTTTTGCGGCTTTCTGCTTTTCTGTGCAGTCATGCTTGCCTTCAAAGCATGAAGCCTTCGACGATATGTTCGGCCAGGCACTCGGTGATCGGTGACGGATTATGCAGGTTGCGCACCAGCATGATGCTGGCCTCTGGCAGTACTGGCAGATCCTCGGCTGCACCGAGGATGCGCATGTCCGCGGTGATCAGGCTTTCCAGTTGCGCAGTGACCGCCAGGCCAGCACTGACCACCGCCATGATTGCCGACAGGCTGTCGCTGTTGTACGCCACTCGATAATCGCGCCCTTGGGCATCAAGGGCATTGCAGGCCCAGATCCGACAGAAACAATCGCTGTTGAACATCGCCAGGGGCAACGGCGTCTGCTCGTGGGCGCTGTAGCACTGCGCCTCGGCCCAGACAAAACGTTCCTTGCGCAACAACTGGCCGATTTCACTGCCCGGCTCACGGGTAACAATGGACAGGTCCAGGTCCTGGCGCATCAGCAGTTGTTTTGACGATTCGCAGTGCACTTCGATCTGGATAAGCGGGTAGGACTGTGCAAACTGGCGCAGGATCCCCGGCAGGAAACGCATCACGTAGTCATCCGGTGTGCCGATGCGCACCGTGCCGACCATGTGCGGCTCTCGCAAGGTGTTGAACACCTCGCTGTGCAGCTTGAGGATTCGCCGTGCATAACCCAGCAGAACCTGGCCTTCGGCCGTGAGCCGTACCTGGCGTCCATCACGCTGGAACAACTGGCGCTGCAGCACGTCTTCTTCCAGGCGCTTCATCTGCATGCTGACAGCTGACTGGGTGCGATGGACCAACTCACCGGCGCGGGTAAAGCCACCCTGGTCGGCAATGGCGACGAAAGTGCGCAGCACTTCGGTATCGATACTCGGGTAGGCCGACATGCATCAATCTCCGAGATGGTTACCATCACAAACATTCGTTGGATTGATCTTAGTCCCGGGCAGAGACTTGAGCCATCCAAACGGAGGGCAACAAGATGAAAGGTCAACATGAGTTTCATGGCGCTGAAAAACATTCGATCCACTTGATATCTGATCTGTTGCACAAGGTCAGCCGCTGGTACGAGTTGCACCGTGAGCGCGAAATGCTGGCGAGCATGAGTGACGAAGCACTGAAGGACATCGGCTTGAGTCGTGCCGACGTCGCCCACGAAGCGGAACTGCACTTCTGGCAAGACCCGATGGGCAATGGAAAGTAGCTTGATGTCCTATGGAAATGTCCTGTCACTACCCCGTCATCCCAGCAGAAGCCCGGGCTGATGGGGTAGGCGTGTGCCCGAAACAGCTGGTCATGGAGCTTTGCTGGAACCCGTTTGCGCACTGACAGAAGATCCTCTCCCCCAACATTGAGGAGTGGTGTCATGGAACGACGAGGCATTGAAGGAAGGGGCGCGAGGCATGGCGTGCGCGATGCACTGCGCAGGTTTCGACAGCCGGTTTTGGCGGCGGTCACGCAACTGCAGCGCTGGCGCCAACTGAGCAGGGATCGCACCGAGCTGGCGCGACTGAGCGATGACTGCTTGCGCGATATTGGCTTGAGTCGAGCCGATGTCCGACGGGAGTCAACCCGCTCCTTCTGGGATGATCCGCTCAAGCGATGAGGCATAGGCATTGGCGTTTTTCCTGCCTGACGCTAAGGTGGGGAGACCCTTGCCGATGAGCCGCCAGATGCCTGCATCCCTGTCTTTTTCCTTGAAGCAAGCCAGGCGTCTGGCGCTGACCGCCCAGGGTTTTACCGGGCGCCCTTCGCCAGCGCCAGTCAGGCCTGCCGGGATCAATCGATTGATCGAGCGCCTGGGCATTTTGCAGATCGACTCGGTCAATGCATTGGTGCGTTCACACTACCTGCCGCTTTTTTCAAGGCTTGGCCATTATTCGGCCGACTTGCTTGATCAGGCTGCCTGGAGCCAGGGGCGACACCGTACCCTGTTCGAATACTGGGGTCATGAAGCATCCTTGCTGCCCCTGTCGCTTTACCCGTTGATGCGCTGGCGGATGCGGCGGGCAAGCCGCGGCGAAGACATCTATCAGCAACTGGCGCATTTCGGTCGAGAGCAGCAAGACACGGTTCGCCGGGTGCTGGCCTGCGTTCAAGAGCGGGGTGCGTTGGGTGCCGGCAGCCTGTCGACTCGCCAGGAACGGGCAGGGCCCTGGTGGGACTGGAGCGCGGAAAAGCATGCACTGGAATGGCTGTTCGCCGCCGGTGAAGTGACAGTGGCCGCCAGGCGTGGCTTCGAACGGCTCTATGACCTGCCGGAGCGGGTCATCCCTTCGCAGGTTCTGACGCAGCCGCTGCTCAATGAAGCCGAGGCCCAGCGTGGTTTGCTGCTGCATGCCGCGTCAGCCTTGGGCGTGGGTACCGAGAAGGATTTACGCGACTACTTCCGTCTGAATCCTGGCGACAGTCGTCCGCGGCTGGCTGAGTTGGTCGAGGCGGGCGAGTTGCTCATCTGCGAAGTCCAGGGCTGGAAGCAACCGGCCTATTGCCTGCCCGAGCCCAGGGTGCCGCGCAAGGCTGAGGCCAGCGCGCTGCTTTCACCTTTTGATTCGCTGGTCTGGGAGCGCAGCCGTACCGAGCGCCTGTTCGATTTTCGCTACCGGCTGGAGATCTACACGCCGCCGGACAAACGTGTTTATGGCTACTACGTGCTGCCGTTCCTGCACAACGAACGGATTGCCGCGCGGGTCGACCTGCGCGCCGAACGGGCTACCGGGCGGTTGGCCGTGCATGCGGTGCATGAGGAAGAGACGGGGCTGGATGACGAGGGGATGCTGGCGTTGGCTATTAATCTGCGACGTATGGCGGATTGGCTAGGACTGGCGCAGGTTCAGTTGAATTGTCCACGGGCGAGTGCGGACAGGTTGCGTGTGGCATTGGCTCAGGTCGGTGGTGCCTGACCTGACGCCTTCGTCGGATCGCCGCCCGGGGCAAGCGATCCGACGAAGGCGGCCTTTCAGGCAGCAAAAAGGTTACTGGCTCACCGCCTGACTTGCTTGAGGGTCTCGGCAATCAGGAACGCCAGCTCCAACGACTGGTCGGCATTCATGCGCGGGTCGCAATGGGTGTGATAGCGATCCGACAATCCGTCTTCGGTAATCGGCCGCGCACCGCCTATGCACTCGGTGACGTTCTGCCCGGTCATCTCGATATGGATGCCGCCGGCGTAACTGCCTTCGGCTTCGTGGACCTGGAAGAACTGCTTCACTTCGCCAAGGATCTGCGCGAAGTCGCGCGTCTTGTAGCCACTGCTGGCCTTGATGGTGTTGCCGTGCATCGGATCGGAGCTCCACAGCACTTGCCTGCCTTCTCGCTGCACGGCGCGTATCAGCTGTGGCAAATGATCACCGACCTTGTTCGCGCCCATCCGTGCGATCAGGTTCAGGCGACCCGGATCGTTGTCGGGGTTGAGTACGTCGATCAGGCGGATCAGGTCCTCGGGGTTCATGCTCGGGCCGACCTTGACCCCGATCGGATTGTTCACCCCGCGCAGGAATTCGACATGTGCGCCATCGAGTTGCCGGGTGCGGTCGCCGATCCACAGCATGTGCGCCGAACAGTCGTAATAGTCGTTGGTCAGGCTGTCACGACGAACGAAGGCTTCCTCATAATTGAGCAGCAGCGCTTCGTGGGCGGTGAAAAAACTGGTTTCGCGCAGTTGCGGCGAGCTGTCCATGCCACAGGCGCGCATGAATGCCAGGGTTTCATCGATGCGGTCGGCCAGATGGCTGTACTTTTCCGCCAGGGCCGAGTTGGCGATGAAATCGAGGTTCCACTTGTGCACCTGGTGCAGGTCGGCAAACCCGCCCTGGGCGAATGCGCGCAGCAGGTTGAGCGTCGCGGTGGACTGGTGGTACGACTGCAGGAGGCGTTCCGGATCCGGTACGCGGCTTTTCTCATCGAAACCGATACCGTTGACGATATCACCGCGGTAGGCCGGCAGTGTCACGCCATCGATGGTCTCGTCGTTGGCCGAGCGAGGTTTGGCGAATTGTCCGGCCATGCGTCCGACCTTCACCACCGGGCAACCGGCCGCGAACGTCATGACAATGGCCATTTGCAGTAGCACCTTGAAGGTGTCGCGGATTTTCGCGGCGGAAAACTCGGCGAAACTTTCGGCGCAATCGCCACCCTGCAGCAAAAACGCGCGCCCCTGGGTCACTTCGGCAAACTGACGGCGCAATTCCCGGGCTTCCCCGGCAAACACCAGCGGCGGGTAGCTGGCCAGGGTTTGCTCGACGTGCTGCAGATGAGCGGCGTCGGGGTATTGGGGTTGTTGCTGGATCGGCAGGGCGCGCCAGCTGTCAGGGCTCCAGGGTTGGCTCATCATGATCTCTAGTGTTTTACGCTCGGGCGTCCATGTTATCAGCAATTAGTGCGTGACCTGTTCCCGTCGCTTCGCGGACAATCGCGCTTTTGCCGCTTCATGCTGCGGTTTATCGCGTTGCGGATTGCCCAAGAAGGCCCGGCAACGATCAGGAGACGAAATGACTGAGGAGCGCGTCGAGCATCTGCTCGCCGAGGTGCAGGACGAGTTTGGCGTGATTCGCGTGCTGGAAGTGGCCGATTACCGTTTTCTCGAATTCGGCGATGCCATCGAGCAAAGTTGCGTGTTCACGGCCGATCCGAGCTGGCTCGAGTATGACTATACCCGGGCGATGCTGATTGGCGCGCTGTGCCATGAACAACCGGAAAGCGCGCTGTTCCTGGGGCTTGGTGCCGGTACGCTGACCCAGGCCTGCCTCAAGTTCCTGCCGCTGGAAGATGTCGAAGCCATCGAGCTGCGCCCGGATGTGCCGCGCCTGGCCATCGAGTACCTGGGGCTGGACGATGATCCGCGCCTGTACATCCGGGTGGGCGATGCCCTGGAGCTGCTCGACAGCGCCGAGCCGGCGGACCTGATTTTCGTTGACCTGTATACCGACGTCGGTCCGGGCGTCGGGCACCTGGCCTGGTCGTTCCTGGAAAACTGCCAGAAACGCCTGAACCCGGGAGGCTGGCTGGTGATCAACCAATGGGCCACCGACGATGGCAAGCCGCTGGGCGCGGCTTTGCTGCGCGGGCTTTATCATCGGCATTACTGGGAGCTGCCGGTGAAGGAAGGCAACGTGATCCTGATCGTGCCGTCGGAACTGGATCAGGTACTGGACATGGAGGGCCTGACCGCCCGGGCCGAAGCATTGGCGCCACGGTTGGGGTATTCGTTGCAGTCGTTGATCAACTGCATTCGTCCGGCGACGTAACTGCGCTGACTGTCTCGGTCTCTTCGCGGGCAAGCCCGCTCCCACAGGTATTGAGTTTGCACACAAGATTTGTGGGCAACTCCGGTCACTGTGGGAGCGGGCTTGCCCGCGAAGAGTCCATCAAGGACAACACAAAATTAAAGCCCCTTGAAAACCCCGGGCCGCCGCTCAACCAGCGATCTCACCCCTTCCTGCGCATCCTCGCTGGCCAACAACTTCTTCACCAGCGCCGGCAACCCCTGCGCAGCGGCGGTTTCGCCCTCGTAGCGGGCCTGCCGGGCAGATAGCAGCGTTGCCTGCACTCCCAGCGGCGCCTGTCGAGCTATCCGTTCGGCCAGTTCAATCGCCCGCGGCATCAGATCCTCGCTGGCCATGACCTCCTGGACCAGCCCCAGGTGCAGGGCATCATGGGCATCGAACTCGTCGCCGGTGAGCATCCAGCGCATCGCGTTACCCCAGCCGGCCACTTGATGCAGGCGCAATGTGGCGCCACCGAAGGGGAAGATGCCGCGCTGCACTTCCATTTGCGCGAAGCGGGTGTTGCTGGCGCACAGGTTGATATCGGCGGCCAGCATCAACTCGATACCGATGGTGAGGCAGTAACCCTGGGCGGCGACGATCACCGGCTTGCTGACCCGGGGCCCGGCAAACACTCCCCACGGGTCGCAGCCGCCGGGCGGGGCTTGCCAGCCTTCGCTCAGTGCCGCGCTGGCATTGACCAGGTCCAGGCCGGCGGTGAAATGTTCGCCATGACCGAAGACCACGGCCACCCGTGCTTCGCTGTCGGCCTCGAACTCACCGTAGGCCAGGCTCAATTCATTGAGCAGGTGCAGATCAAAGGCGTTGCGCTTGGCGACCCGGTCCAGTCCGATCATCAGGACATGACCGTGCTTTTCACGGCTCACGCGGCTGGTATTGAGCTCTTTCATGCAACATTTCCTCGAGCGGGAGAGGGCGCGCAGACCCAAGGTCCGTGGCGGATGGGTGAACCGTTTTAGCGCTAACGCCCGCGGGACGGGGCCTTTGAAAAGTAGTCGCTCGTGCGATTCTCTGCAAAGCCTGTGACAGAACGCCGTACGCGGCAGTTTTGCGATAAAAAAAGCTCCCTTTTTCAGCAAATTCCGGTATAGTGCGCGCCGGCCTTTAGCCGGGCCGCGTTTAGGTGGCGCAATTCCCCGAAGTCATATTCGGTTGCACGTTCGCCCAGCGAACTCTTCCTAAACGATTCTTTCATTCATTCGTTTTCGCAAATCCCCGCCGACAAAGCTGCCAGGGCGACTCTTGAGTCTCAACACGGCATGCGCAGCTTTGGAGCATGGGTCTTTGCGGATGCACTTAGAGGCAGACC
>Ga0075432_10000695_pt1 | contig 10358 bp, 9 predicted proteins | sample RhiMethybrSRZTD1_FD_72781 | JGI IMG/M metagenome (GOLD analysis project Ga0075432, IMG submission 72781) | Populus rhizosphere microbial communities from Tennessee, USA - Rhizosphere MetaG P. TD hybrid SRZTD1 | ecosystem: Host-associated > Plants > Roots > Rhizosphere > Soil | place: USA... | reverse complement strand
GCGTATGAATCTGAGAGAAAAACGGCTTCGCGGATGCCAAGCTGTTCCGTCAATCACAATAAACCGTGATGTACATATTGTCGAGTCTGTACGTACAGAAGAACTGGAAGCGGTCGCGAATCACCGAGGGTGGCCCGGATAACGCGGGGATGTGACCAACGACCCAGGCCATATTGACCGCTATCACGCTCAGCCCTATGATATAGACAGTCCAGCCGATACGTCTTGTACGTACAAGCTCGATAACCAGTGTTGTTTATCCAGGAAGGTTTAATATGCAAATCGGACCCCAGCGCACCAAGGCAGCCGCCCGGGTGCTAGCCGTGACCGCGGCGGGAGCGCTCCTCGCGGGCTCGTTCACCGCATGCTCAACAGACAATAAGGGCGGCACCGCCGGCGGCGACGTCACCATCAACGTGGCCCTCGCCGCGAATCCCCAGATGAAAACCGCCGAATCCCTAATCAGTGATTTTGAACAGAAGAACCCGGGAATCAAGGTCAAGTTCACGACCCTGCCGGAGAATGATCTTCGTCCTGCGGTCACGAAGGACGTCGCCACCAAGGCCGGCCAGTTCGATGTGGCCATGATGGGCAGCTACGAGGTCCCGATCTGGGCGAAGAACAATTGGATCATCCCGCTGGAGGACTACGCCACGAAGGATACGGCGTGGAAGAAGGATGACCTTCTGGAGCCGATCAAGGACATCGTTTCCTCCGACGGCAAGCTTTACGGTGCCCCGTTCTATGGGTCGTCCTCGTTCCTGTTCTACCGCAAGGACCTTGCCCAGAAAGCCGGAGTCACGATCTCCCAGACGCCGACCTGGGAAGAGATCGCAGCAGCGGCGGCGAAGATGGATGACAAGGCCAACGGAACATCCGGCATCTGCCTTCGCGGACTGCCGGGTTGGGGCCAGAACCTGGCATCCCTCACGACCGTCATCAACACCTTTGGCGGGCGCTGGTTCGACGAGCAATGGCAGCCGCAGCTGACCTCGCCCGAGACCACGAAGGCTGTTCAATTCTACGTTGACCTTCTCCGCGAACACGGCCAGGCCGACGCCGCCAAGGACGGCTGGGAAGGGTGCCTGCAGAAGATGAGCCAGGGAACCACGGCCATGTGGTACGACGACACGGTCTTCGCCGGATCCGTCCTCAACCAGGCCACTCCCGCCGTCAAGGAAAACCTCGGTTTTGCGATGGCGCCGACCGGCCCGGCCGACATCAAGTCCGGCTGGCTGTGGTCCTGGGGCCTGGGCATTACCTCCAGCAGCAAGAACCCCGACGCTGCCTGGAAGTTCATTTCATGGGTGACCAGCCCTGAATACATCAAGCTCGCCGGGGAGAAGTCCGGCTGGGACTCCATCCCGCCGGGATCGCGTACCTCCACCTATGAGCTGCCGGAGTACAAGAAGGCAACGGCCGCGTATGCGGACCTGACGCTGGACTCCATCAACGCTGCGAACCCAACTCAGCCCACCAAGGACAAGGTCCCATACTCCGGCGTCCAGTACGTCCAGATCCCGGAGTTCGTTGACATCGGCGACTTCGTCTCACAACAGGTCGCCGGCGCCATCAGCGGCACGCAAACCGTGGAAGAGGCCCTGAAGAAGAGCCAGGACTACGCCACGAACGCGGTCAAGACCGCGGGCTATCTCAAGTAGGACAACCGTGCTGTCCGTGGGGACCATCGCTGGTTCCCACGGCCATCGCTAGCTACGATCGGACCCCCAATTGGCTAAGACCATCACCGCACCCCGGCCCCCGGCGCTCGTCCGCGAGCTCACCCGGGCGGAACGTTGGAAGATCCGCGGCCCGCTCCTGCCGGCCCTCATCTTCACCATCCTCCTCACCCAGCTCCCGTTCCTGTTAACCCTGATATACAGCTTCCAGAGCTGGAGCCTGCTGAGCAACAAGCCCGCACAGTTCAACGGAGGAGCGAACTACCTCACTACCGTCCAGGATGAAATCTTCTGGCGTTCCATCGGGAACACGGGAGTCATGACCGGAGTCTCCACCGTCGCCTGCATCGTGATCGGGCTGCTCCTGGCGCTGCTTCTCAACCACACGTTCCCGGGGCGCGGGATCGCCCGCACCCTGGCCATCACCCCGTTCTTCGTGATGCCCGTCGCTGTCACACTGTTCTGGAGATCTGCCATGTTCGACCCGGGATTCGGGCTCCTGGGCTGGTTCTCCCGCTTGGTAGGACTGCCCGCGATTTCATGGCTCAGTGAATACCCCATGGCGGCACTGATCATCCTGCTGACCTGGCGGTTCACGCCGTTTGCCATGCTCATCCTCATTGCCGGACTCCAGTCTGCACCGCAGGAACAGCTGGAAGCCGCCAGGGTGGACGGCGCCGGGCCGCTGCGCCAGTTCCGCTTCATTCTCATCCCGCACCTGCGCCCCTACATCGAGCTGGCCGCATTGCTCCTGGCCATGAACCTCATCCAGACCTTCGGTGAGATTGCGCTGCTCACCGCCGGCGGCCCTGCGTTCGGCACCACCAACATCACCTACTACATCTACCTGAAGGGCTTCAACGGGTTCGACTTCGGCACCGCCTCGGCCCTCGGCATCGCGGCACTGCTGATCACCATCGCCCTCGTACTGCCCGCCCTGCGCCTGCTCTCGGGCATCTTCCAGAAAGAAGGACGTCGATGACCGCCACCACCAGCCTCCCACCGGCAGAGGTCCGGGCGCGCACCCATGTCGTGATCCGCCGCCCGAAGCCCACCAAGCACCTAAAGAATGTGCTGATGGGTGTGGGTGGTTGGCTGGGAAGCCTCATCCTCTTCCTGCCGATCGCCTACATGCTCCTGAAGAGCTTCCAGACGGAGAGTGACGCCGCTGCGGCAACGCCGAAGGTGTTCTTCGCCCCGACCATGGAGAACTACGAGGATGTCTTTTCGGCCGGCTTCTGGCCCTATGCCATCAACTCCCTGATCGTGGTCGTGGTGTCCACGCTGGTTGTCCTGGTCCTGGCTGTGCCTGCGGCCTATGCCCTCTCGGTACGACCGGTGGAGAAGGCCCAGGACGGGTTGTTCTTCTTCATCTCCACCAAGATGATGCCCATGGCAGCTGCGATCATTCCGGTGTACGTGATTGCAACCGCCCTGGGAGTGCTGAATACTCTCGGAATTCTCATCGTGATGCACATCGGCATGAACCTGCCATTGGCGATCTGGATGATCCGGTCGTTCATGCAGGAAATCCCGGAAGAAATCCTGGAGGCAGCTTCTGTCGACGGTGCGTCCCGGTGGCGGGCAGCCCGGTCGATCATCCTCCCCCTGGTTCGCCCGGGACTGGCATCCACAGCCCTGCTATGTGCTGTTTTCTCCTGGAACGAGTATTTCTTCGCCGTGAACCTGACTAACTCCACGTCCACCCTTCCGCTGTTTCTGCAGAAGTTCCTCAGCTTTGGCGAGCTCTACACGGCCCACGTCGCGGCTGCCGCGACGCTGCTGAGCATCCCCGTCATCATCGCCGGCTGGATGGCTCAGAAGTCCCTCGTCCGCGGTCTGCTCTTCGGCGCCGTGAAATAGGAAGCCAAAACCGGATGCACACGGATCCTCCCTAGACCTGACAGAACATGTGGCAACAGTAAAGGCTCCCGCCGGCGGCGGGAGCCTTTACTGTTGGGCGCGAAGCACCTCCCTGTTTGCGTACCCGGGCGTCGGGCGTCATCTGTACGTACAGTACGCTTCGTCTAGACATTTCGTCTCAACTTGTCGTATTCTTGTGATCCAGTAGACATCCCGCTCCGGGCAATTGCGGAGCCGGACCAAACTCTCACGGTCGAGGATCGCCCTCTGCCGTAACCAAACGGAGAGGAGCGCAGATGCGCGCCGTAATTCTGGACGGAACCGGATCAGTCGAGGTTGCAGAGATCGAGGACCCGATCGCCGGCGCAGGCGAGGTCGTCATTGCCCCTGAAGCGGTGGGTATTTGCGGCACTGACATCCACCTCGCCTCCGGCGACTACCCCACCGGGACCTTTCCCGTTGTCCCCGGGCATGAATTTGCCGGCACGATCGTCCAGGTTGGTTCCGATGTCTATGGATTCAAAGTCGGCGACCGGGTCTGTGTTGACCCGAACGTGGCATGCGGCTCCTGCGACCAGTGCCAAGCAGGTGCAACGAACCTCTGCCGGAATCTTGTCCCCATTGGAGTCACCAGCAACGGCGCTGTCGCGGAACTGGTCAAAGTCCCGACATCCGTCGTTTTCGCCCTGCCCGACGGTATTGACTGGACCACCGCGGCACTGATTGAACCTCTGGCCTGCGTACTGCATGCCTTGGGCCGGGTCGCCCCGGTCACCGGCAAGCGTGTCCTGATCTACGGCGCAGGCTCCATCGGCCTTCTGGCCGCCGCACTGGTCAAGGCACGCGGCGCAGCCAGCATCGACATCGTCGAGCCCAGCCCGGTGCGGCGCGAAGCAGCCCTCGAATTCGGTGCAGACAACGCCTACTCCCCCGGGGAACGAACCACCGAACGCGACATCGACCTGGTCATCGAAGCCAGCGGCCACCCCTCGGCCGTCAAGGACGCCATCGCCAAACTCGCTGAACGGGGCACCCTGCTGCAGATGGGCGTCGTCAGTCCGACCGCCAGCATCGACCTTTTCCCCTATGACCTCTTTGACCGGGAGCTGTCCTTCGTGGGCTCACAGTCGCTCGCGACGTCCTACCCGGCCGCGGTCGAGGCCATCAAGGATCTCCCTGAACTTGCATCCCGCATGGTGACCCACACGTTCGGGCTCGAAGACTACGCTGCAGCCCTCGAAGCGGCACACTCCGAATCCGCTCGAAAAGTCCACATCCTGCCGCAGCGCTAAGCCCCGCTCGCCCTTTCACGAAAGTACTCACTGATGTCTGCACAATCCGCTGCAAACAGCACCACCCGCCCGGCTCTCCTGGACCGTCTCGGGCTGCCCCGCCCCCTGATCTGGGGCTTCGTCGGGCTCCTGCTCTTCATGGTCGGCGACGGCGTCGAATCCGGCTACATCGCACCGTTCCTGGCCGCCAACGGTGCCGGCACCGAAACCAGCGCCGCCGTCATCATCACCGCCTACGGCCTGATCGTCACTCTGGGTTCCTGGCTCGCCGGAGCTCTCTCCGACGTCCTGGGTCCCCGCAAGGTCATGCTGTTCGGTCTCGTTACCTGGGCTGTCTTCGAGGTCCTCTTCCTGGCAGTCGCGGTCCCGTCCCAGAACTTCACACTGATACTGCTGACCTACGGCATCCGCGGCTTCGGCTATCCCCTGTTTGCCTATGGCTTCCTGGTCTGGATCCTGGCAGGTAGCCCGGCGAACCGGCTCGGCTCCGCTGTCGGCTGGTTCTACTTCGCCTTCACCGGAGGGCTCCCCACTCTCGGCTCGCTGCTTGCCAGCGGCACCGAACCCCTCATCGGTGAATACATGACCCTGTGGGTCTCGCTGGTCACGGTTATCGCCGGCGGCATCATCTGCCTCATCGGAATCCGCAACGCCAAAGGAGGCAACCGCCTGGCCGCCCCCGGCGTGACCGCCCGCCAGAGCATCGTCAACAGTGTCTCCATCGCTGTCAAGATTCCCCGCGTCGGCCTCGGCTGCCTCATCCGCGTCGTCAACACCGCGCCCCAGTTCGGATTCCTGGTCTTCCTTCCGACAGTCTTCGGCACGCAGCTCGGCTTCGGCACGGCAGGGTGGCTGCAGCTGATCTTCACCATGGGTTTCGCGAACATTTTCGCCAACCTTTTCTTCGGCGTCCTCAGCGACAAACTCGGCTGGCACCGCACGCTGCGCTGGTTCGGCTGCATCGGCTCAGCCGTCAGCTCCTTGTGCTTCTACTTCATTCCGCAGATGACGGGCTCGCAGTACTGGGTGGCAGTTGTGTGCGCCGCCTTCTACGGTGTGACCCTGGCCGGCTTCACGCCCATCTCGGTGCTGATGTCCCTGATGGCCCCGGGACAGAAAGGCAACGCCGTGGCGCTGCTGAATCTGGGCGCCGGAGCGGCAACGTTCGTCGGGCCGCTGATCGTCGCGGTCTTCCTTGGTCTCATCGGACCCGGCGGGGTCACGATCATCTTCGCAGGCCTGTATGTCGCCGCGGGCGTGGCCGTCCGGTGGCTTCGAATTCCCGAGGAGGCCGAGGTCCGCAAAAGCGATACTCCTGCGTCCGATCTCGTAGGAGTATGACCGCATCGGTTGCAAAGAGGAGGAGCCCCCGTTTCAACACCGAAACGGGGGCTCCTCCTCTTTGCGCTAGCGGCCGGAAGTGAGATCCAGGCTGCTGACATTCACCTCTAGCGGCACGATCTCACTGCGCACCCACGTCTCATAGACATCGAAGCGCTCCCCTGCCGTCGTCCAGGACGTGGAGTGGATCCGGAGCAGCGGAGAGGAGTCCGTGACGTTTAGCGCTTGGGCGATCTCCGGCGTCGGGTTGACTGCCCGGATAGTCCTATTGGCCCCGCCCAAGCCGTACCCGGCACTGGTCAGCAAAGCGGACAGGGGAGCTTGCCCGGCGAGGACTTCCTGTGCCCCGGCGATCACCGGTGCCACCGCCGGCGGGCTGTAGTTAATGCTGTACACCGCGGGGATGCCATCTACGGACCGCACTCGGACCAATTCAAAGCCCCTAGTCCCCTCGGGAAGCTCCAAAGATCGGCAGGCGCTCTCCGGCAAAACCACGGGTCCGGAACGCAGGACCTGAGTGGTGACGGGTCTGTTCTGGTGACCCAGCGCGTTCTCCAGGAAGCCCTGTTGCCCTTGAATAACCCAGCCCCGATCGGCCGACGGCTCGCTCGCGAAGACCCCCCGGCCCGGAATGCGGTGCGCAAGGCCCTTGGACTCCAGCAGTTTCAGGGCCTGGCGCACCGTCGCCCTGGACAACCCAAATTCGGTGCAGAGTTCATTCTCGCTCGGCAACCGCTCACCGGACTCGATGTTCTTGGAAGAGATCCTGCGCTCCAGAACGTCGAAAAGCTGACGGTAATACGGGGTCGGTGACTGACGGTCGATCGCCTCAGCAGCTGCTATGGACACGAAGTCCTCCTTCGATGAGGTCTGCGAGTAGGGACATTGTCCACTTCATTATAGACGGACCGTACAGTCCAGTCAGAGTCCGGAATGGTGCGTCGTGGAGTCCTTGCAGCCGCAGCGGCGGGCTTGACTGGTGTCGGCCGCCGCGCATAAGGTGGAATTACTTGTCCAGACTGTACATACAGTTAGAGCAGAGCGGCTCAGACCCCGGCACTGGGCGACGTCATTACAAGCAAGCCGTTCGACAGCAGCGTGGCTCGTCTACAGAAAGCAGGCTTCAATGTCCATGGAATACCGCATGCGCCGTACGCTCCCGAGCGACCGAGCCGCAATCATAATGCCCGTAGACCACGGCCTGATCTTTAAGCGCATCGAGGGTCTTGAAACCCCCGCAGCTCCCTTCGCTGCCTGGTCCGCTCAAGGTGTCACGGGCTTCATGATGACCCCAGGACAGGTCAAGCAGACCGAGGCCTTCTTCGCCCGCACCCCCCACCTGAGCCGCGTTATGGCCATCGACACCTACTACGACTACCGGGAGATGGACGGCCAAGGCTCCCATGGCCTGATCACCACGGTTGAGGAAGCCGTCCGCATGGGTGTCGACGCCGTGAAGATGCTGTTCCCCTGGAACATGTCCAACGCTGAAAGGGCCACCCTCTGCACGCGCGTGGGACAGGTTGTGTCTGCCTGCGACCGTTGGGACATACCCTTGGTTCTGGAACCGGTGCTCATGGGCGCCCCGCGTTCGGAGGCTGTCATCGTTGAGGAAGAACAAGTGGCACGTATCGCCTACGACCTTGGTGCCCACATCATCAAGATTGCGTTCCCCGGCGAAGAGCGCACCAAACGCCTCGTCGACGAACTTGGCGTGCCGCTGGTGATCGCTGGAGGTCCGCTCGCCGGCGAGCCTGCCGATACCATCGAGGCAGTTGCGGAAACCATCCGCGCCGGGGCCCGGGGTGTGATCGTCGGCCGGAATATCTGGCAGCGTGAACGCGTCATTGCCGAGAAGACTCTCGCCGAGATTGCTTCCCTGACCCAGGGCGTTTCCTTCAACGACTAGGGGGCCGGCAATCTTTACACCGCATAGATCAAGGGATGGCGAAATATGGGCGGAACGAGCGAACAGACAGAGGTCGTCTGTGGCATCGACATTGGCAGCACAAATCTCAAAGTAGTCGCGCTTGACCGCAACGGCCGCGTCGTCGCACGCGCCAGGCAAACAACACCCCGCAACCCGTCCGACCTTTCTATTGATGCCCAGTCGATCCTGGACGCAATTGAAGACATGATCATCGACGCCTGCGGATCCGATTACATCGTTGCTGCCGTGGCATCAGCCGGAGTCGGAGAAGACGGGGTCCTCGTTGACAGCAACCGCAAGCCTCTGGGCCGCGCTCTGGCCTGGTTCGACCCACGCCGGACCCGGCTATTCGACGCATTGGAACCCCGCCTGACCGCGTCAAAAGGTCTCGGCGTCACCACCAATCCCTCCCACTCCCTCATCGGTTGGCTCTGGTCGAGCCAACAGGACCATGGCGGCAACGCCTCAACCTGGGCGGCCATCACCGACTTCGCCGCATGCTCCTGGTCCCGCAGGACTTTCATCAGCGAAACCCTCGCAGCGCGCACCGCAGCTTGGGACGTCCAGACCCGCGCATGGCTGACTGAACGCGTCGAAATGACGCTCGGTTCGTCCGCACTGCTGCCAGAAGTCCTCCGGACCGGGGAGCCGGTCGGGCCCCTTTATTCCCCCCGCCTGAGCCATGCAGGAGTCCTTGCACCCACAGCCATCGTCGTGGCAGGCGGGCACGACCACCCCATCGGCGGATGGGGTGTCGACCAGCTGCACCCCGGCGCGATTCTTGATTCCATGGGCACCGCGGAAGTTGTGGTGGCCCAGTCCCCGACCGCAAACGTGCTCCGGTTCGACGGCTGCGATGTCGCTCCGGGCATACTCAGCCACGGAACCACCTTGTTGGCCGTCACTGAGTTCGCCCGAAACGTCCAGTGGATTTCGCAGGACCCGGCTGTCGCAGCGGCGTTTGACGCAATCGTCGCCGGCAGCCAAAAACCTGATGGCCACCTGCATTCAGAGAGCTTTATTCCCGGCGGACAAGGTGGAGTCCGGCCGCGCTACGCCGCAGACGCCCCTGCCGGACCCGTGTCCCGGGCTTCGGCCGTGGCAGGTGCACTGGCCCGTGCCGGCGGAGCGGCCATCCACTCCGTTGCTTCCATGATGCCTCCAGGTGCTCCCGTGTATGTCGCTGGCGGCTGGGCAAGATCCCAGGGCTGGATCGATATCAAAAGGGCCGTCATCGGCACGGACGTCCACATCATCCCGGAACCTGAAGTCACTGCCGTCGGCGCGGCCCTGCTAGCTGCCCGTGGCATCAACTGGCCCAGTCCCGCCCGCACGGCCCTTTCATTCAACCCCACACGCATCTAGTCGCACCCTCGGCGAAGACGACCGTTCGAGACTTCAGGCAGATGCTCCAAAAGGAATAGAGATGACCGGAAACTTTGAAACCCCGCACTTCCAGGAAATCAGGGGCGAGCAGCCACTGCAGATCAGTGAAGACCTCAACGGCGCCGTGGCCACAGCAGTTGCCCATGCCATGGACATTGGTGGACACGGCGTACTCGTGACCCAACACAGCCCCACGTTCTATACGGTTTCGCTCAGCCGCGATGTTCCGCATGGTCAAATCCAGGAACGACGTGCAACGGAATCCATCACCACCGGACGACACTAGCGAGTCCCCCGCGCTTACTGCGATCCACAAACCAGCGAAATGGCCGGCCCGTGTCATGGGAGAACTCGAGTCCTTTCTGCTGCTCTCAGTGGGAGAGTTCCTCGAGGTAGAGAACAAACGCCCCAAACAGCACTGGCAGCGAACCGTGGACGTCGCATGTACACGGAACTGGGCGAACGGAAGTTGGTCGACAGCGAAAAGCATCGAATCAGCCAACCTGCCTGACCGCCCGCAAGCTACGGCTCGACCCCGCCGAATGATGCCGCCACCGCCAGCCGCTTCCCTGGCGGCGGCCCAAATTACTTGTAATACAAGTTTCTAACTTGTACCATAAGAACTACGGGCGACGAAGCCCCTTTCAGATTCCGAGGAGCCCCCCATGAGCACCGTAGACCTCATCCGCCACGTCAAACTTTCCACCGCGAGGCTTCCCCTTGCCGTGCCGATCAGCGACGCAAAAGTCTTCACCGGCCGCCAGAAGCCCATGACGGAGGTGGCCTTCCTCTTCGCCGAAATCACCACCGAGCAGGGCCACAGCGGCATCGGCTTCAGCTACTCCAAGCGCGCAGGCGGACCCGCCC
>Ga0075432_10000692_pt1 | contig 10373 bp, 7 predicted proteins | sample RhiMethybrSRZTD1_FD_72781 | JGI IMG/M metagenome (GOLD analysis project Ga0075432, IMG submission 72781) | Populus rhizosphere microbial communities from Tennessee, USA - Rhizosphere MetaG P. TD hybrid SRZTD1 | ecosystem: Host-associated > Plants > Roots > Rhizosphere > Soil | place: USA... | reverse complement strand
CCTGACCATCGCGCAGATCAAGGTGCTGGGCCGCAGCAAGGAAGAAGCCACCAAGAAGGGCCTGCAACTGCTCGAGCGCGTCGGTCTCTCGGCCCATGCCCACAAGCATCCTGGCCAACTCTCCGGTGGTCAGCAACAGCGTGTAGCGATTGCCCGTGCGCTGGCGATGGACCCGGTCGTCATGCTGTTCGACGAACCAACCTCGGCGCTGGACCCGGAAATGGTCAACGAAGTACTCGACGTGATGGTGCAACTGGCCCACGAAGGCATGACCATGATGTGTGTGACCCACGAAATGGGCTTTGCCCGAAAAGTGGCGAACCGGGTGATCTTCATGGACCAGGGCCAGATCATCGAAGACTGCCCGAAAGAGGAGTTCTTCGGCGACATCAGCGCTCGCTCTGAACGAGCGCAGCAGTTTTTGGGCAAAATTCTGCAACATTAAACTAGTCAATCCTGCGTCCGATTTGTCGGGCGCAGAACTGTTCAGTATGTCTCACGGCGCCTCTACTAAATAGGCGGGAATAAAGTCCGCACTGAAAACTGGATTATACAACCGCTTTCTATTCTAAGTAAGTACAGGCAAAACTCCGGGAGATATATTCTCTAACTTTGGTTTTGTTGTGGAGCAATTACTAACGGAGGCAGCACAAAGCAGTCGTTGCTGACTGCCTCCCTAAACATACACTTGCAACGCACGCAAAACATAAATGTAACAGCGCACAAACTCTTACTCGTACCACAGAAAGAAAAAAGGACTGGCATTAACTACGAATTACCTCACACAAGATAATAACCTTTATATCCTCGTGCCATTCACATAAAGAAAACAAGGCTTCTGAAGTTCCTCCACTTCTCTCGTGACGGACTGGAAAGCTCTCGCACTTGCTGATGTTGCCTAACACAAAAAACGGAGCGCTATTAGTGAACAATAAAAAAACAGCCGCAATCTTCATGGTTGGTGGTATTGCCCTCAGTACCCAAGCCTATGCCGACTTCCTGAGTGACAGCAAAGCCACCCTGGGGATGAGAAATTTCTACTTCAACAACGACAACCGCGACGGCACGGCCGCCCCATCGAAAACCGAAGAATGGGCACAGGGCTTCATGCTCGATTACAAGTCGGGCTACACCGATGGCGCAGTCGGCTTTGGCGTCGATGCACTCGGCCTGATGGGGATTACGCTGGACAGCGGCAAAGGGCGGCATGTCGGCAGCTCGATGATTCCTTCAGAGAGTGATAACAGCGCTGTCGACGAATGGAGCCGGTTGGGGTTGACCGGCAAGGTCAAGGTCTCGAAAACCGAACTGCGCCTGGGCACGCTGATGCCGAAGCTGCCGATCCTGGTGTCCAACGACGGCCGTCTACTGCCCCAGACCTTCGAAGGTGGCCAGATCACCTCGGGCGAGTTCAAGGACTTGACCTTCACCGCAGGCCGAATCGAACACGCCACCGGACGGGGCTCGAGCGATCAGACGGGGTTGGCCGCCACGGGCGGCACCCGTGAAAGCAACGCGTTCGACTTCGCCGGCGGCGACTGGAAAATCACCAAGGACCTGACCGCCCAGTATTACTACGCCAACCTGGACAACTACTACACTCAGCAGTTTTTCGGCCTGATCCACACGCTGGCGATCGCGGAAGGTCAATCGCTGAAAACCGACTTGCGCTACTTCAAGACCGACTCATCCGGTGAAAACAGCTCGGGCACTTCAGGCTACAAAATCAGCGGCTACACCCAAGGCAATGATGGCGAGATCGACAATCGAACCTGGAGCGCCGCGCTGATTTACACAGTGGGCGGCCATGGCCTCACAGCGGGCTATCAAAGCGTTTCGAGTGGCAGCAACTTCACGCAGCTCAATCAGGGCAACCTGGCCAACAAGGGGGCTGGCGGGACCAGCCTGTACCTATATACCGATCGCTTAATTCAGAGTTTCACCCGCGCCGGCGAGCGCACAGCCTTCGGCCAGTATGCCTATGACTTCGCAGCCTTGGGTGTACCTGGCCTGAAAGCATCGGTCATGTACCTGAGTGGGGACAATATCAAGACCACCTCTGGCGATAACCAGAAGGAATGGGAGCGGGACATCAGTCTGGATTACGTAATTCAGTCCGGAGCGCTCAAAGGTGTCGGATTCGGATGGCGTAACGGCAAGTCCAACAGCGAGGCGGCGCGTGACCAAGATCAGAACCGGGTATTTGTAAGCTATAGCCTTCTGCTTCTCTAACTCAACACCGCTAAATATTGCGCGCACTTTGAGGATTCAAGTCTGGTCGCTCTACCTCAGCGCTGGCACTTAAACCAGCGCTTTTTTATATTTTAAATATACCAACCAGCTTCAGGGGGATTAGGCCTGTAATGTTCACAAACCTACGCTTCGTCCATAAAGTACTTTTGGCAACTTCACTGATCGTATCAATAGCCTTTGCGGGATTCGCTAGTTTTAGTTCCTACATTCAAAAACAAGGTATTCGCAGCAGTTTAGACGCGTCTTTGATTGAAGTAGGAAAACTAACCGCGGAGAACATATCCTATTGGCTTGATACTCGTATCAAATTGATTGAGGCTACAACGCAAAGCTTGGAGAAGGACAGCACACCCCTAACACTGCAAGCCGTACTAGAGCAAAAAATATTTAAAGATGTTTTTGAAAAAGTGTATTACGGACAAGCAGACAAGAAGTTTACCATATACCCAAATCAGTCTGTACCCGCGGGATATGATCCAACCTCCAGACCCTGGTACCTGTCCGCTGCCACCTCTAGCTACACCATAATTACTCCACCGTATATTTTTTCTACAAGTGGACGTCTTGGAGTGACAGTCGCGGCCCCCTTGTTGCGTAACAATAAACTTGAAGGTGTGCTTGCAGGAGACCTGACGCTGACCGCACTTGTGGACATTATCAAATCCTTGAATGTAGGTGGATTAGGTGATGCCCTACTGGTTGATGAAAACGGTAAAGTACTAGTGAGTTCAAGACCTGAAGAAATACTGAAAAAGCTTCAAGATGTATTCCCTGAAAATACGCCTGCGATAACGGCCGGATTCAGTGACACAAAACGTGATGGACGCTCTCAGATCGTACTATTCACTCCAATACAAGGCCTGAAATCCGCCAATTGGTATCTGGTTTTATCCATAGATGCAGAAAAAGCTTTTGCACCAGTTAGTCGCTCACATGACATCGCAATAGCCGCAACGATAGTGGCAGTTACGATAATAGCCATTTCACTCGGACTTCTGATGAAAGCGTTGTTGGCCCCCTTGCTCCTGCTGACCCAGGCAATGGTTGATATCGCGGAGGGTGATGGGGACCTAACCCAGCGACTACCCCAGCACCGTCGAGATGAATTTGGTATTTTGGCTAATGCTTTCAACCGATTCATCGAACGTATACATAGTTCAATACGGGATGTGGCTCAAAGCACCACTTCACTCCATGACGTGAGCCAACAAGTTTTGTCAGCGTCTACCGAGTCAATGCAACAATCAGATACTCAAGTATTGCGCACGAATAGTATGGCCACCGCCATCAACGAACTGGGTGCAGCTTCTCACGAAATAGCTGGCAATGCGGCACACGCAGCAGGTGAGGTTTCATCCGCACGGGAACAGGTCGAGTTGGGAAAATCCATACTTCATCAAGCCTTACTGGCAATGCAAGTACTTTCGCAAAAGATCGCCTTATCTTGTCAGCATATAGAAGCTCTACATAGCAAAACGGCAAACATAGGCGTAATTCTTGAAGTCATTCGAGGAATATCTGAGCAGACTAATTTATTGGCACTTAATGCGGCTATTGAGGCTGCTAGAGCGGGTGATGCAGGAAGAGGGTTTGCAGTTGTCGCGGATGAAGTAAGAAGCCTTGCTCAGCGAACACAAAGTTCGGCTCAGCAAATCAAGCAAATGATTGAGGAGCTTCAAGCAGGGTCGCTTGAAGCCGTAACATTGATGGTGGACAGTCAACGACGAAGCACTGACAGTATGAAAATTGCTGAGGATGCTGGAGACCGACTTGAGGTTATAACGACACGAATTGGTAAAATAGACAATCAAAATCAGTCAATAGCTACTGCAACAGAAGAACAGAGCTATGTTGTCGAGGCACTAAACGTGGATATAACAGACGTAAACATACTTATTGAAAAGGGAGTAGTTAATCTGTGCGCAACACTTGACGCCTGTAGATCCTTAGAGACTGAAGCGCTCGCACTTCAAAAAATAGTACTGGGTTTCAAAATATAAATTAGGTGATATAGGGCTCTGAAATTTTTTATATGCACTGAAAAGCAAGTCATCTAATCACTTGGCCCGCTGATGGAAAAGCCTGAGGTAAATATCACGCACTGGAATCAAGTTTGCTGAACACAACTCCACCAAACGCTCCGTATTTCCAGCGCTGATCGCCTCGATGATGTCCCCGTGCTCCTGGCGAGCACGCTCCATCTGCTCGGAGAAAACCAAGGAATAAGAGCGTATGGAGTGACAACGTTGGGCATGGTGCTGTATCGCATCGACCAGAATCTAATTATCGGAAAGGGAAAAACACTTGGCGATGAAAGCGCATGTTCGTGAGAAAGGCACTATGTGGTGGTGTATTTAATGCGACTGGCAATATTGCAGGGATCACTACGCCGATTGCTACTGGGCTAATCTTGCAACAAACCGGCTCATTCAATGGAGCGCTGATCTTCGTCGCCGCAAACGCGCTGGTTGCCATGTTCTGTTACCTCTGGTGATGGGCCCGATCAAACGACTAGAGTTACCGGAATCCACTACAACTGATTCCGGAGCTATCAAAGATCTGGAGGTAAAAAGACCTGTTTCCAACTAAGTTCAGCTTGAAAATGCGACGGGGGCGTCCTGCCGCTTCGGTGCATGAATAGACAGCAAGTTACTGCTGACTGGAACGCTTTTTGAGCAACGGTTCGCCCTATGACGTTCAAGCCTGGCTCGATAAGCAACTACCCTAATGCAACTCAGGAAACGACAGGCAATCCATCTGGCGTTTATGCGACCGCGACACAGTAGCAAAATCAGGCGTTACCCAGCCACTGGCGGAGTAGCGCTGTGGTGTGCTCCGGATGCTCCAACGGTGGCAAATGCCCACAGTCCGGTAATGTCACCAACTGTGAGTGCCTAATGTGACGGTGAATGAGTTGCGACTCAGGTGGCGGCGTAATTTTGTCCTGCTCTCCCACCACAACCAGTGTGGGCACTCTGATTTGGGCCAGTAAAGGCATGTAATCCGGGCGCTCTATGATTGCCTGCTGCTGGCGGATGAAGCCGTCCTTCCCCATCGTCTGCGCCATATCCTGAACCACCTGTGCGGCTGCCGTTTCGAGGCAACGCGGGTGCATGAGCATCGGCAGCAGCTGCGGCGTGACACCTTTGAATCGACCCATTTCGGCCAACGCCAGTAAGCCGCGCCGCGCCTTGGTTCTGGCCGGGTCATCGGCCCGCGCCATGGTATCCAGCAACGCCAGACGCGCCACCCGCTGCGGTGCACGGCGCATGATTTCGAACGCCACGTAGCCACCCATGGACAAGGCGACAAGAGCGAATTGGGCAGGAGCCTGTTCTAGCACTCGCTCGGCCATCAAACCAATTGACGCGTCGAGGGAAAGATCAGGAATGAATACTTGACGCTCGCTTTCAAAAGCGGAATTGGCATGCGTCCAGAGGCGGTGGTCACATAGCAGACCAGGAAGCATTACGACGGAAGTATTACTTGAAGACAACTGGGAGGTACTCCTTGGTTAGGCGCTAGGTCCGTGAAAATGGCTGTTAGAGCATGTGTCCTGCCCATATTTTGCGCTCGACGAGGCCAGCAGCGATCTCGATGAAAACCTCCGCGACAAACTTTGCAGCCGGACTCACGCGTCGGTTTGCTGCAAATACCTGGACCAGTTTTCGCATAGGTACAGGATCAACCAGGGGAGCAGCGCATAAGGTGCCGTTCTCCAGTTGGGGGTAGATCGAAGCTAGCGGTAATACGGTCAGGCCAAAGCCATTTCGCACCAAATCGATCAACGCCCCAAATGAGTCGGCCTCTACGGTGGTTTTGAGCTTGATTTCGACCTCGCGCGCGCAGTTATCAAGAATCATCCGTAAATTGTGTCGCGCGCTGGGCACGACTAATTCCTGTTCGGTCAAGTTCTTGAAGGCGACAGGCCTGTCAAGACTTAGGCCTGCACTCGGCGGCCCAACCAGCAATAAGTTTTCCATCATGACGGGAACGATACGCAGCGTGTGTAGTGGCTGCGGATCATAGGAAATCGCCAATTCCAGATCGCCTCGCTGCACCCAGTCGAGCAGGAAACCGCTATAGGCTGAGGAAAATCGCACGGCGAGGTTTGGATGGGCTATGCGGATCTTGCTTACAAGCGGCGCGGTGATGATCTCAGCTACGGTCGGTGTAGTGCCGATCTGAACTGTTCCACTAAACGATGATCGCCCGCCAACCACCGTACCGCGGATAGACTCCATTTCCTCCATGATTCGCGTTGCATGAATCAGCACGCCCCTGCCAACGTCGGTAATCTCCATCCCACGCCCGTGACGCTCAAACAAGTAGCCCCCAAGCTCTTTTTCCAGCAATCGAATTTGCCGGCTGAGTGCGGGCTGAGCGACATGCAAGCGGTCGGAAGCCTTACTGAGGCTGCCAAGCTCCGCAACGTGGATCAAAGTGTTGAGTTGAACGACATCCATTTGGCGAACCTGTTAGGTATTTAACGGGACTGCGTGCGCGGCAGCGAAGTCGTCAAAAGCATATACATGTTTAATCCTGAAGTAATGGCATTACTTGTGTGCCGAACACAACAAATTCAACCAAACATGTTCTGCAACCCGTTAAATATAAGGGCCAGCCGCCAACCAATAAAATTTTGGCATATCAGCTAGTTAATTTTAGGGCCCGGAGAGCAACTCCCTTGTTATTAATATGTGCTTAACAGTAAAAAATCTTTTGTGTCGCTTCACAGATATGACGCATGGGATTGGACTGTCTCCCTATAGCCCGACCTATGCTCAATGGGCATATCTAAAAGATAAAAACGGTAGTCGTCGTCTCCGCACTGTCACTTCAGAATGAGGCACAACACAAAAACTAATGTGCTTGGGAGACTGGCATGTCAATAGAAGCTGAACAAACCGTGGGGCAGGATTGGCAAGAGGACGTGTTCCGCGTGCTCAAGTCTCATGACGTCAAACACATTGTCTTCGTACCGGACGCCGGCCACTCGGCCTCGATCCGTATGGCTTACGAAGATCCGGATATCAAGGCCGTGGTCCTCACCACCGAAGAAGAAGGCATCGGCTACCTCGCCGGTGCCTGGCTGGGTGGTGAACGTGGCGCCCTGCTGATGCAATCCAGCGGTGTCGGTAACTGCATCAATACCCTGGCACTTCAGGTGTGTGCCGGTTTCCCGCTGTTGATGGTCGTCACCATGCGCGGCGACTGGGCCGAATTCAACGCCTGGCAGAACCCCATGGGTCAGGCCACCGAAGCCTCTCTGAACCTGATGAAAGTCATGACCTGGCGCGCGGACGTTCCGGAAGACGTCGCCCCGCTACTGCACGGGGCCGCGACCATGGCCTTCAACGGTGATTCCGCCACTGCCCTGCTGCTCGGTCAGCGCCTGATTGGAGAAAAGAAATGGGTCAAGTAAGCGCTAATCACACCCTGTGCCGCCGCGAAGTGGTCAAGACCCTACTGGCTGGCCGTAAAGACATGTTGGTCGTCACCGGTCTGGGCTCGGCAACCTATGACGTCATGGCCGCCGGCGACCACGACCAGAATTATTACCTCTGGGCCGCCATGGGCAGTGCCATCACCGTTGGCTTGGGCCTGGCCAATGCCCAGCCGGACAAGTCAGTGGTGGTGGTCACCGGTGACGGTGAACTGCTGATGGGCTTTGGCGCCCTGGCCACTGTTGCCCTCCAGAAACCCGCCAACCTGACCATTGCCGTGCTGGACAACGGCCACTTCGGCGAAACCGGTATGCAGGTCAGCCATGCAGGCTTCGGCATCAAGCTCGATCAAGTCGCCAAGACCTGCGGCTTCAGTTGGACCAATGAAATCCGCGACATGGACGGCGTGCATGATCTGCGCGAGCGTTTCACCAGCCGTGAAGGTGTGAAACTGGCAACGATCAAAATCAAGGCGGAAAACCCGCCACGCGTGCTGCCATCTCGTGACGGCCACTACATCAAGAATCGCTTCCGCGCCTCCTTGGGCCATAACCCGATTTGATGATTGCTGACACCAGTAGGAGCAGCTTCAGCGCTAAGGCCTGCTCAGCAGGCCCGGGTCTGAATCGGCTTGAAATCTGAAACCGGGGCGCTGTACGCCCCTTCGCGGCTCAAGCCGCTCCTACGCTCTACGGTAATCGAGTTGCGAGCGGCGGCACGTCCAGGACGCCCGCTACCGCCGGTGACTCATTGAGGAGAATAAGAATGACTGATCTCAACGACGAAGAACTCAATGCCATCCGCGAGGGCGTACGCGCCCTGTGTGCCGAATTCGATGCGGCTTATTGGCGCAAAATAGACGAAGAGAAAGGTTTTCCCGAAGCCTTCGTCAGCGCCATGACCGAAGCCGGCTGGCTGTCGGCGATGATTCCTGAAGAATACGGCGGCTCTGGCCTGGGTCTGGCCGAAGCCTCGGTGATCCTTGAGGAGGTCAACCGCTGCGGCGGTAACTCCGGCACTATCCACGGGCAGATGTACAACATGTTCACCCTACTGCGTAATGGCAGCGAAGCACAGAAAAGCCATTATCTGCCCAAACTGGCCAGCGGCGAATTGCGCTTGCAATCCATGGGTGTGACCGAACCCAGCACAGGCACCGACACCACCAAGATCAAGACCACCGCCGTCCGCGTTGGTGACAAGTATGTGATCAATGGGCAGAAAGTGTGGATCTCGCGCATCCAGCATTCTGACCTGATGATCCTGCTGGCACGCACCACACCGCTGGCCGATGTGAAGAAAAAATCCGAAGGCATGTCGATCTTCCTCGTCGATCTGCGCGAGGCCATCGGTAATGGCATGACCGTGCAACCCATCGCCAACATGGTCAATCACGAAACCAACGAACTGTTCTTCGACAACCTGGAAATCCCCGCCGACAGCCTGATCGGCGAGGAAGGCAAAGGCTTCCGTTACATCCTCGATGGGCTGAATGCCGAACGCACCCTGATCGCCGCCGAATGCATCGGTGACGGTCGCTGGTTTATTGAAAAGGCCAGCGCCTACGCCCGTGATCGCGTGGTGTTCGGGCGCCCGATCGGGCAGAACCAGGGTGTGCAGTTCCCCATCGCCGAAGCCCACATCGAAATCGAAGCGGCCGACCTGATGCGCTGGCGTGCCTGCGCGGAATATGACAGCGGCCGGAACGCGGGGGCTGCGGCCAACATGGCCAAGTACCTGGCAGCGAAAGCGTCCTGGGAAGCGGCCAACGCCTGCCTGCAGACCCACGGTGGCTTCGGCTTTGCCTGCGAATACGACGTCGAGCGCAAGTTCCGAGAAACCCGCCTGTACCAGGTGGCGCCGATCTCCACCAACCTGATTCTGTCGTATGTGGCCGAGCACCTGCTGGAACTGCCCCGATCGTTCTAAATCAGGTTCTGAGCCCCTATCGCCCTCTGCGCTGCTGTTCGCGACGCAGCGGGCGCGCCATGACAAGAGAGAGAAACCATGAGCCAGTCCAAAGGCATCCGCCCGCTCGATGGTATTACCGTCGTCAGCCTTGAGCATGCCATTGCAGCACCCTTCTGCACCCGACAACTGGCCGACCTTGGCGCGCGCGTGATCAAGGTCGAACGTCCGGGCACAGGCGATTTCGCCCGGGGTTACGACCAACGCGTCAACGGCCTGGCCTCGCACTTCGTCTGGACTAATCGCTCGAAAGAAAGCCTGACCCTCGACTTGAAGCATGATTCGGCCACCGAGGTGCTGGACAGTTTGCTGGCTACCGCCGATGTGCTCGTGCAAAACCTGGCGCCCGGTGCCGCCGCGCGAATGGGACTGTCATTTGAGGCTTTGCATCAGCGGTTTCCGCGCCTGATTGTCTGTGACATTTCAGGTTATGGCGTCGGTGGCCCCTATGAAAAGAAGAAGGCCTACGACCTGTTGATCCAGAGTGAAGGTGGCTTTCTATCGGTCACCGGTGGCCCCGGTGAGGAAGACATGGCCAAGGCCGGCTGCTCCATCGCCGACATTGCGGCCGGCATGTACGCCTACACCGGCATTCTTTCCGCGCTGCTGTTGCGTGAACGTACCGGCGAAGGCAGCCACCTCGATGTGTCGATGCTCGAAAGCCTGGTCGAGTGGATGAACTACCCGATGTACTACGCCTACGAC
>Ga0075432_10000690_pt1 | contig 10388 bp, 10 predicted proteins | sample RhiMethybrSRZTD1_FD_72781 | JGI IMG/M metagenome (GOLD analysis project Ga0075432, IMG submission 72781) | Populus rhizosphere microbial communities from Tennessee, USA - Rhizosphere MetaG P. TD hybrid SRZTD1 | ecosystem: Host-associated > Plants > Roots > Rhizosphere > Soil | place: USA... | reverse complement strand
GGTAGAACTGTGCCCTGCGCCGTGGACAAACTCCGAGGTCATGGTTCGAGCGCATGAGATCTACACCGCAGCCGGACAGAGCCCTGTCGTCCTGTCGAGGGAGATACACGGTTTCTTGCTCAATCGAGTTCAAGCCGCAGTCCTGAACGAATGCTTCAAATTGCACGAGGACGGTCTGGCCAGCTCGGAGGATATTGATCGGGTGCTGAAAGATGGACTCGCCCTTCGATGGTCGTTTATGGGCCCCTTCGAAACCATCGATCTCAACGCCCCTGCCGGCGTATCCGACTATGCCAAACGCTATGGCCAACAAAACCGCGAGACGATCGGTTCTGAAAATGCTTTTGACTGGTCGGAATCGGCAGTTGCCCGAGTACATGACGAGCGTCGCCAAAAACTTGAGCTCGAAGGAATTGCATTGCGTTCCGCCTGGCGTGACCGCCGCCTGATGGCCCTCGCTGCTCATAAGCGTCAAGCCCAAAATTCTTGACAGTTTTTCTTCATCCTGAACACCAAAATAAAAGTACCGAGGAGATCACCATGGCTCGTAAAGTCATTATCACTTGCGCGGTTACCGGCGCAATTCACACACCTTCCATGTCCCGTTACCTGCCGGTCACGCCAGGCCAAATTGCCGAAGCGGCGATTGGTGCTGCTGAGGCTGGCGCCTCAATTGTTCACCTACATGCTCGTAATCCAATTGATGGCAGCCCCTCTCAGGATCCTGAACTGTTCAAACAATTCCTCCCTGCTATCAAAGAGGCTAGCGATGTGGTGATCAACCTGACGACAGGTGGTGCACCGACAATGTCTCTTGAGGATCGACTTCGCCCGGCACATCAATTCAAACCGGAAGTGGCCTCACTAAATATGGGCACTATGAACATGGGTCTTTACCCAATGCTCAATCGGTTTAAGGAGTTCAAACATGCCTGGGAGGAACCTTACCTCGCTGGCAGCCATGATCGTATTTTCAAAAACACATTTACCGACATTGCTCACATCCTTGAGTCATGCAGTGAAAACGGTACCCGTTTCGAAATCGAATGCTATGACATTGGGCATCTCTATACCGCTGCACATTTCATTGATCGCGGCCTCATCAAACCCCCATTTTTGATCCAGTCGGTTTTCGGCATCCTGGGCGGTATCGGCAGTCACCCTGAGGACGTTCTACATATGCGGCGCACAGCTGATCGGCTTTTCGGGGATGACTATCAATGGTCGGTTCTTCCTGCAGGTAAGCAGCAGATGAGCATTGGCGCTCAATCAGCGACCCTAGGAGGACACGTGCGTGTAGGTCTCGAAGACTCGCTTTGGGACGGCCCAGGTCAATTGGCAAAAAGCAACGCCGATCAAGTCTTGCGCATGCGTAAGATTATCGAAGGTCTTTCTCTTGAAGTTGCGACACCCGATGACGCCAGGGAAATCCTGAAACTCAAAGGTGGCGATAACGTCAACTTCTAAGCGCGGGTACTCACCCCCTAAAGTCTATCTAGAGGATATTTTGATAATTAAAGGTCGCGGCACAACACCAGCGCCCTAGCAATTTATCCTCATGAGGAGAACATGAACCATGTTAGCTACGACCCATACAAAAACACAAAAGGGACAGTCGCTGAACGCTTTAATGTTTCGCAAGCTAATGCCTATGTTGGTCTTTGCTTACGTCATAAGCTTTCTGGACAGAACTAACATTTCACTTGCCAAAACCCACATGGCAGTCGACTTGGGTATTTCCGCTGCCGCCTACGGGTTTGGTGCAGGACTCTTCTTCCTCAGCTATGCACTCATGGAAGTACCCAGCAACCTGATCATGCACCGGGTCGGTGCCCGACTCTGGATAACCAGGATCATGATCACCTGGGGGTTATTGTCCGCAGGCATGGCCTTCATCACCGATGAGACGACGTTCTACATCGCCCGTGCACTACTGGGGGCCGCTGAAGCGGGACTATTCCCGGGCGTAATGCTCTATCTGACCTATTGGTTTGGTCGGGAGCAAAGAGCACGAGCCAGCGGCTATTTCCTCATCGGAGTGTGTCTGGCAAACATCATCAGCGGCCCTGTTGGTGGGCTGTTGCTGCAGATGGACGGAATCCTGGGGTGGCACGGCTGGCAATGGCTATTCTTCATAGAAGGCATTCCAGCGGTACTCTTCTCCGTCGTCATCTGGCGCAAGCTTCCGGACGGGCCATCAACTGCAAGTTGGCTGTCCAGGGAGCAAGCCACTGAGGTAGAGCAAAACCTGAAGAAAGAACATGATGAAGAAATGGCGTCCGGCAATGTTGGCCATTCTTTCAAGGGCGTTCTTAAAATCCCTCAACTGTGGCTCGCCATCGCGGTTTACTTCCTCCATCAGATCAGTGTCTATTCGGTAATTTTCTTTTTGCCGGGCATCATTGGTACCTACGGAGGTTTGACGTCCGTACAAATAGGACTGTTGAATTCGATCCCCTGGATAGCTGCAGCACTTGGCGCAGCCTTCCTTCCAAAATATGCAACAACGCCGAAGTTATCCCGCAAGATCATGTTTGGAGGCCTGCTCCTGATGTCGGCCGGCTTGACCCTCGCCGCTTACACCTCGCCCTTGATCGCACTGATTGGATTTACGCTGACAGCGTCGATGTTCTTTGTTGTTCAGCCGGTGATCTTCCTCTTCGCCAGTTCAAGGTTGGCGGGCGCCGGTATGGCGGCGGGACTTGCGTTAGTCAATACCTTCGGAATTACCGGTGGTTTCTTCGGCCCTTCCTTGTTGGGTTTCGTAGAGCAGACAACAGGAAGTACCAAGAACGGACTCATCATTGTTGCAGCTCTCTTGACCCTCGCCGCATTCCTCAGCCTGAGGTTGCGTCAAGCACAGGAAACAACCACTAAAACTCGGGACAACATCGTATTGCCCCACGTGGCACCGTGCATTACTGAAAATTCGAGGATGAAATGAAGACCATCTCCCTGGCACTTAAACTCCACCCCAACGACAACGTTGCAATCGCACGCGCTCCTGTCTCCCAAGGAACGGTGGTCAGCGAATTCGGCAATATCGTGGTGCGCACCGATGTGCCCGCAGCGCACAAGATTGCCCTTGCACATGTGAACGCAGGCGAAGCTGTTCTGCGTTACGGGCAAATTATCGGCTTTGCCACGCAAGCCATTGAGCCAGGCGATTACGTGCACACGCACAATCTTGAGATGGCGACGTTCGAGCGGGACTACGCGTTCGGCGAGGACGCCAAAATCGCCTCACCTGCCGCCGCTCCCGTCACGTTTCAGGGGTTCGTCCGAGCGGACGGTCGGGTTGCTACTCGAAACTACATCGGTGTCGTGAGCACAGTGAACTGCTCCGCGACAGTGACCAAAATGGTGGTTGAACACTTCTCGCGAAACGGTGCACTGGATGCTTATCCGAATGTGGACGGCGTGGTGCCGATCACCCACAGCTTCGGTTGCTGCATTGAGCACAATGGCGAGGGGGTGAACCAACTGCGGCGCACGCTTGGTGGGTTCATCAAGCACGCCAACTTCGCTGGCGTGGTGGTCATCGGCCTTGGCTGTGAAGCCAATCAGATGGGTGCGCTGTTCATGGCCCAGGGCATCGAGACTGGCAAGCTTATCGCTCCCGTGGTTATCCAGGACGTTGGCGGAACCCGCAATGCAGCGGATGCCGCCATTGCCGCTGTGGAATCGATGCTGCCGGTTGCCAACGAGTGCCGGCGCGAGCCGGTCTCGGCCAGACACCTCACCGTGGCGCTCCAGTGCGGCGGTTCGGACGGGTATTCAGGCATCACGGCCAACCCCGCCCTTGGTGTTGCTGTCGATATGCTTGTAGCGCAAGGCGGAACGGCCATCCTGAGCGAAACGCCCGAGATCTACGGCGCTGAACACCTCCTCACTCGCCGTGCGGCAACCCGTGAGGTTGGCCAGGGTATCGTCGACCTTATCAAATGGTGGGAAAGCTACGCAGACCGCGAAAAAGGCAGCATCGATAACAACCCCACTCCTGGCAACAAGGCTGGCGGCCTGACGACCATTCTTGAAAAGTCTCTAGGCGCAGTTGCCAAAAGCGGCTCTTCAGCACTCATGGGGGTCTACCGTTACGCCGAGCCAATTACAGCCCGAGGCTTGGTGTTTATGGATGCACCTGGCTACGACCCGATGGGCGCCACAGGACAAATCGCCAGCGGCGCGAACCTCGTTGCATTCACCACCGGACGCGGCTCGTGCTTTGGCGCCAAACCTGCTCCTTCGATCAAGCTTGCGACCAACACCACAATGTACACCCGGATGAAGGATGACATGGATATCAACTGCGGGGACGTCATGGATGGCGATGCCACCCTTGAAACCAAGGGCAAGGAAATCTTCGACATGCTTATTCGCGTGGCGTCTGGAGAAAAATCTAAAAGCGAAGCGCTGGGCGTTGGCAACGAAGAAACAGTACCCTGGATGATCGGCGCTCAGATGTAAGAAACGAGCAAAAAAAGAGGCGCCCTGTATACCAGAGCGCCTCGTTTTTATAGCTTGTCGGTAAAGTTAATCAGTTTCGACAGGCTTGATTGCATCGGCCACGATCAGCGCCCCGGTATTCAGGATAAATTCGGCGGCACTTTTAATGTCATTCTGCAGTGACTCGCAAGCAGCAACAGGGTCGCGCTTCTTTAAAGCATCAACCATCGCAGCGTGATGACTGGCTTGTACTCGCTGTACCACGCGTTCATTGCCTGATCGCAGATCATAATTGAGGATAGGCCCGATTCTTAACCACAGTGACTCAACGATCTGGAGCAGGATGGGCATTTCCGCCTGATTATAGATTGCGAAATGCAATTCTTTATTCAGTGCGATGAGTCGTGACTCATCGGGAGCGCTTTGTGCAAACTCTTTGCAAAATGCTTCGTGTATATCCTCTATTTCATGCAGCGCCTTTGCGCCAACCAGTTCCGCAGCGCGTGCCGCAGCCTGCCCTTCCAAATTCAACCGAATACTGGTGATTTCGCGGAACTGGCTGACCGTTAGTACAGGAACGCGAATATATCGATTTGCCGCCATTTCAAGCGCCTGCTCAGCGACCAACCTGTGTACCGCTTCGCGAACAGGCATAACGCTAACGCCAAAAGCATCCGCAATGGATCTGAGTGAAAGCTTCTCCCCGGGCATCACACGTCCACTTATCAGCAGATCACGCAGCTGGGAGTAAACGTCTGCACTGAGGGTCTGATGGATCGAGGGCGTTACAAGTGTGGATATGTTCATGGCGAGAATTATAGGCAGATTCACCCGGCCGGTATAGAAAAATAAGACATATGTGATCACAGTTTTAGAGAGCGCTAGAAAATCCGTAACAGACCGAATTTGGGCATCAGAACACTCACATTGCACCAGGAGTCACGAAGCCTTCATGTTTTCGACAGCGAGATCGGTTTGCGTCGTTTTTTCGGGTGGGTGAGTACGGAGCAGCATGTAATAGCTTGGTCGGCCTTTCTCCATACCGTCGAAAAGAATCTTGCGCACGATCATAAACCGTGATCACATATCACTAATAGTCCGGACTAAGTTTGAAAGCCGACTAGCATCGATCTACATAAAAATAAGACTGGAGAACGGTCATGAGCGCACTACGACAACCGGGGATTCACTTGCGCGGGCCCCGCCCGTTAAGTCCTATTGCCACATTGCTACGAAATTTTCTTCGAAGAATGCGCTCGCTCGACACCTCACTCCGATGCGTAACGTACTTGCACGGTTGCTATCTAGGAGAACTATCCCAATGGTCTCCAGGCTGGGGTGTGCACCAGGCAGAGTCCAGCCTCAAATGCAGCTGTCTCCCGGCTGTCTATTTGGAGCAGCAAAGGTTCGTGCAGCAGGACATGCCCGGAGCTGAAAAAGACCTAGCACCTAAAAACCTCGCAGCTGTTCATAAATCTACCGGCTCCGATATAACGGGTAAGCGTTTCATCCACACAGTTGAAAGGAGTGATCAGCAATGAAATACCGCTTGGAAGACCTAAAAGTTGACGCTCACCCAAAGAGTTGGGTGGCACCTACAGCTTCTGTCATAGGTCGGGTGCGCTTGGAGGAAGATTCCAGTGTGTGGTTCGGTGCTGTAATTCGCGGAGATAACGAGTTGATCACGATTGGTCAGGGATCGAATGTCCAGGACGGTGCCATCCTTCATACGGATCCGGGGTTTCCATTGACCTTGGGGAAGGATGTCACCATCGGTCATCAAGCCATGCTTCATGGATGTGAAGTCGGTGATGGCAGCCTGATTGGTATTCAGGCGGTCGTACTCAACGGTGCTCGAATTGGCACGAACTGCCTCATTGGCGCTAAAGCTCTCGTTACAGAAAAAATGGTTATCCCGGATGGGTCATTAGTGCTGGGCTCGCCTGCCAAGGTGGTTCGCGTACTCAATGAAGAGCAGCAAGCAGGACTACGCGCCAACGCACAGGGATACGTTGTTAATGCAAGTCGTTTTTTAGCAGAGCTTGCAGAAGACGCCAGCGATTCGTTAACGATCGAAGTCCGCAGCCTTCATGGTGCGCGCGGATAAACAACACGGCGCGAAGTGCCAGACATTTTTCAGCTCAAGGAGCGGATTGAGCAACAAAACTACGCTTCCCCGAAGTGGCTCTTGACGTGATTATCCATAACGACATCACGTGGCAGTAGGTGGATTTGGTCTTTGTGGAATTCCAGAAGCTCTCATTGCCACCCTAATGTCACGGGTACTGCGTTGTTCTTGGGCTCGGGCACGTACTGGCTTATCGAACTGGTTAATCGGGTGGGATCCGGCGTTGTGGTTCAGTTTGGGTACGAATGCAATTTGCCATTCCCGATGCACACGCTAAATAAAAAACGGCTCGCCAGCAAGACTGTTGGCGAGCCGTTGTAGATCTATCACGAAACTTGATCAGAGATACTCGACATTGCCGTCGATGCTGATCGCTTGGCCTGTCACATTGTGAGCGGCGGGAGAGCAGAGAAATAAGGCCATTGCTGCCACATCCTCGGGTGGAGTCATCCGGCGTAATGAGATTTTCTTCAACGTTTGTTGGAGCATCTCAGGCTCAGAGATTCCTAATTGCTTGGCGCGATCACTGATAACACGATCCTGGCGAGGGCCTTCGACGATACCCGGTAGAAGTGCGTTGACTCGAATGTCCTTCTCGCCCAACTCGGCTGCCAATGACTTCATCAGCCCTACAATTGCCCATTTGGTCGCCGCGTAAGGAGTCCGCCAAGCATAACCTAAGCGCCCTGCGACGGATGAGATGTGAATGATGTGAGCATGTTCTGACTCAACCAACAGGGGAATAGCATGATGGGCGAAGCGGTACTGTGCATTGAGGTTTATGTCTATCGTCTGTTCCCATTCGGCATCGCTGATCGTGTCAATTCCGCCGGTCGGCCCTGCGATGCCTGCATTATTTATCAGTACATCGAGTCCATTCCCCCATTCCTTTTGTATGTCAAAGACGCGCTTAACTTGAGCAGAATCGGAAACATCGGCCTGCGTGGCCAAGGCTTCTGGGTAGCGCTCACGAAATTGTGAGATTGCTCGCTCACTGACATCACATACATGCACTTTCGCCCCGATTTCGAGATAGGCAGCAGCAATTACTTCCCCAATTCCCGCTGCCCCCCCCGATATCAAGACCTTCAATCCGGAGTATGGGGTGAGTCGTTTCACAACGTTCATAGCTATTTACCCTGTCTTATTTTTGTGGGACGTATTCCGCAGTCGACGCATGGTGTGACTAGGAATTCTCGTATAGTGATATGTGATCACAGTTTTGTTGTCAAGACATGATTCCATTGTGGATGGAGAGGCGGCGTGATCGCACTTTGGGAGGAAAGGGGAGCAACGATCGTTAATCTGGGCTGATGCTTGCATTGCACTGACGCCCCAGTACATGACCAAGTCCACTCATGGTGTGCTTGAATGGCACGTATTGCTCGCTGGTGGAGAATCCTGACCACACTTTTGGGCATTCGCCTACGTGCCTATTGAGGGGATATTCAAGGAAGAAAAGCGCGCAATTGGACATGGCTGGCGAGCCAAAAGCGTCAGCGAATGCCTTGTGATGTGCGGGAGACACTGCGCTGACTGGCTTCTAATCCAATATTTGGCTCATTGTGTCTATCGGAATTCCGCCATGGTCGGATAGTCCGTGTAGCCGCGTTCCTCACCTTGGTAGAACGTCGTCGGGTCTGCTTCGTTCAGGGCACTGCCGTGTTTGAATCGCTCGGCCAAATCCGGGTCGCCAGGAACGCGGTGCCAAACGACACCAGATCAGCATCGCCTACTCATCAACCACGGCAACCCGGAAAGCACATACGCGCTTCGTGACGACGTCGAGCTGCGTGCTGCTAGCCAGAGGGAGAATGATCGCCAGATCAAAGAGGTGAGGATTCCGTGCTTGAGATTGGTGTCCTACAAGTACCGGCAAAACGAGACGATTTCAAGAACGAGGCTGGTTTCAGCTGAGACAATTTATGACAGTGCAATGCGCTCGTCTTTGCAGAGAGGCCGGCTCAGCAGTAGGTGGCGTATCGATGCATTTTTCCTAAAGTCGCTGCTTCGGGCCGGCGGCCCGGCTTAGTTTGATCTTATCGGCCGACTGGAGAGGGGAGTAATCGTGTGAGATTCGATAGGCGGCATGTTGGGCTGCGAAGCTAAGGATACTTTGGCTTTCGCTCCTTCGGGCTTAAGCCCGGCTCGACTCCAAGTCTTCACATGCCCTGGACGAGTCACTCCACAGTTGGCCCGCCACGATTGATTCCAGAACATGACCTATATCAAAAGGCGCCCCTATCGCCACGTTACTATCCGTGCGAGACCCATTCCAAGGCGCGCAACATGACCAATCCCTATCAACTGCTCGGTGGCGCAGCCGGCGCGCGCGCTGTGCGAGGCGTTCTACGCAATCATGGACACGCAACCAGAGGCCGCCGATATCCGCCGCATGCACGGCAGCGATCTCGGGCCCATCAAGGAAAAGCTGTACGAATACCTGTCCGGCTGGATGGGCGGGCCGCCTTTGTATCAGCTGCGTCACGGCACAATGTGCATGACCAAGTCGCACCAACCCTATGCCATCGGTTCGCGCAAGCGAGATCAATGGCTACTGTGTATGGATCTTGCCCTGGAGCGCATCGGCGCCAGCGCTGAAGTCAAGTCGATGCTGCAAGGCCCAATGGCGCGTATTGCCGATGCCGTGCGTAATCGCAACAGCAGCGCGATCGAGCCGGAGTCTGCCCATTCCGGAGGGTGATCCAGCGAGGCATCCAGGCTGATGGAGCAGGTATGAATTATCTGTTGTTGAAGTTCATCCATTTGACGGCGGCGGCGTTCTTCATTGGCGGCGTGTTCTTTGAGGTGATGATTCTCAGTCCCGCAGCCCACCAGCTGGATCAGGCACCACGCGAGCAGCTGTCGAAGGCATTGGGCGTACGGGCGCGCCGTGTCATGCACTGGGTCGTACTGGCGCTATACGGCGCAGGCCTGGGATTGGCATGGCAGTATCGAGCGGTGCTGCACGATCCGTTGGCCAGCAGCTTTGGCACCTTGCTGGCGCTGAAAATCGGCCTGGCCCTGAGTATTCTCGGCCAATTCAGCTATGTGGTTTACCTGATGCGAACGGGGCGCATGACGGCGCTGCGATCACGGCGGATTCACATCAGTGTGCTGGTGCACGTGCTCGGCATCCTGTTTCTGGCCAAGGCGATGGTCTTGCTGTCCTGGTAATGCGTAGCAATGCTGACTTCGGCGCATCAGGAGACTCAGTACGTATTTTGTAGGGATAGTACGAGCAAACGTCTCGGCGCTGACTATTCGCCTTAATGCCCCCAACGCACGCTTGATCGAGGCAACTCTCGCTCCATTACTTTCTGCAGGCGGCCTGCCGTGACTGCGTCAAGGAAGCGCATAGCAGCTGACTCATTTGTCCTCGGCGCGGTGAAGCTGTTCGCTATCCCAGGTCTCAGTGAGCTCGTCTATTCGATCCGCAATTTGAGGCTTTTCGATAGGACAAGGCAGCGCGTGTTGCCGACAAATTCTTCTATCAGGTACACAGCGTCGCCGACATCAAGTTCGAGCTCCTGTAGCGCTTTGTCCGGAATTCGAATTGCACCATCACCATCCCATTCTTCAATGATGATTTTCCTAGGCAGCATGCTCACATGCGGTCTTCTGTGCTTCTGAGTCGACAAGCCGTTCAACGCCCGTAGGTTCTCGGCGACGCTTTTTACAGATCCGGATAATCATCAAGCCTAAGGCTAGTAGTAGCCCCGTCCTCCGGCTCGCGCTTAGGCGTATGTATCACTCCAGCTTCGGCGTCTGCACGCATCTGCTCGAGCTCTTTGTGAAATGCCTTGTCCTGAAC
>Ga0075432_10000689_pt1 | contig 10406 bp, 20 predicted proteins | sample RhiMethybrSRZTD1_FD_72781 | JGI IMG/M metagenome (GOLD analysis project Ga0075432, IMG submission 72781) | Populus rhizosphere microbial communities from Tennessee, USA - Rhizosphere MetaG P. TD hybrid SRZTD1 | ecosystem: Host-associated > Plants > Roots > Rhizosphere > Soil | place: USA... | reverse complement strand
TGCTCGTCAACCTCGAGTACTACCCACAAGGATTCTTCGAGCGCACCGGCAACCTCTGGCGCGCACCTGGCCGCAGAGTCAGACTGGAACTCAAGCATTTCCGTCGCCATCTCACCAACGAGGTTCTGATGCACCAGGACGATGTCGAAGGTTGGCGAGGAGAGATCCACGAGGGCGAGGTAACGAAGGAATCCCCCGCCTCGGAGGAGCAACCCGCCTCCGAGGAGCAAGGTGCTAAGCGCACGTCATCGCGCGGCTCCTCCGGTAGCGGCGGGTCGGAGGCTAGCCGCAGGTCCTCGTCCAACAAATCCTCAGCCGGCTCGACGTCTTCGAGCCGTGCCAAGACGCCCAGCGCGACGAGCCGGCCTCGTACGACTGCAAAAAAGTCGACCTCCAGCGGCTCATCGACGAGTCGGCAGCGCCCGGCAGCCAAGAAGTCGTCATCGGCCTCATCATCCAGCCGCGGAAGCAGAGCTCAGAAGTCGACGAGTTCGTCCTCGCGAAGCAGGTCGTGATGGGTTGTGGCAGAGGCTGAGATTGCAGATAACTCGCGACAGCAGACAGCGGACTCGCAGCGGCGTGCTCAGGACGCACAACGAAACGCTCGCATCCGTGAGCTCGAAAATGAGGTGGAGCGCTATCGACGAGCATCCGAGGATGCTCTTCAGCAGCTTGATTGGTGCATCGGTTATATACACGGTTGCGGGAAAAAAGGGTTGGCAAAATCACTTGCAAAAAACCGCGGATACATCCGCACGCACCTGCTGAAACGGTCGGAGCAGCCAGTGCCCAGTCAAGAGACCGACGACGGTAGCCCTGCATAACAGACGTACAACCCGACGAGATCTAGCCCGCACGACCGCTACAAGTCGACGAGAGGTAGCCCTGCATGACCGTCACGCAACGCACGACCAACCGGTACCTAGAGCGCCCAGCCCCAAGCAGCCTCGCGGACGTCATCGACACGATCCTGGACAAGGGCCTGGTAATCGATATCTACGTCCGCGTCTCACTCGTGGGCATCGAGCTACTGACGATCGACGCACGCATCGTCATTGCCAGTGTCGACACCTATCTGCGCTTCGCCGAGGCCGTGAACCGGCTTGATCTGACGGAGAATGGGCCCGAAGGACTTCCCGAGCTGATGGAAGACATTACGCGCAACGGTGCCAAGCACAAGACCGAAGGCGCACTCGAAGGTGTGAAGGAAAAGGTCGGAGAGGTCTTCAGCCGGGACGACGAGGATGAAGATGAAGACGATTCTGAGGATGAGGACCGGTCCAGCCGCAGCCGCCGACGGCAATCAGAGCCGGCAAGAAAAAGCACCTCGAGCCGGCGTCGCGATTCCTAACGGGAGTAGAAAGTAAGCATGGGACTCCATGTATATGGCGTGGTTTCCGCGGCGACGACGCTGCAGAGAGTTCTCCACGGTCGAGGAGAAGCTCCCGTATCCCTCGTTGTCTATGGTGATCTTGCTGCGGTCGTTAGCGAGGTCGACTCGGCAGCGCGGATACGACGAGACGACCTGCTGGCGCACGCGCGAGTGCTGGAGGCCATCGTCGACGACTCGACGGTGCTACCCATGCGCTTTGGTGTCATCGTCGAAGATTACGACGAAGTCGCTGACATCATCCATAGCGCAGGTGAGGGTCGTCTGACCACCTTGCTGGGGTCTTTCGACGGGCTTGTGCAACTGACCGTCAAGGCGTATCACGATCAAGATCAAGCACTCAGGCATTTGCTCCGTGAACGTCCAGAGCTCCGTGAACTGCGCGACCAGACCGCCGCCGCGCCTTCCTCATATCACTCCAAGATCAAGTTGGGTGAGGCGATAGCCGCGAACCTCGACGCATTGGCCAGTGCTGACGCCTCACTGCTGTACGCCCAGCTCAGCAGGCTCGCCGAACGCATCGTGTTGGACGAGGTGAGTGGAGGGCACAAAGTCCTCGATGCAGCGCTGTTAGTCCAGCGAGATGCCCGCGCCCAAACGGACGAAGGAATTGCGCAGATTCGCCACACACTGCCCGACCGACTCAGCCTGCGCTACATCGGTCCATTGCCGCCTTACTCCTTCGTTGACGGCCAGTTGGCAGGTGAGCCGGCATGGGGCTGATCACCGGACTCCTCACCCTGCCTCTCGCTCCTGTGAGGGGCGTCGCCTGGATTGCTGAACAAGTGAGGCAAGAAGCCGAGCGCCAGTGGATGGATCCGGCGGCGATACAGGAAGCTCTCGCCGATGTCCAGGCTCGTAGAGAATCTGGGATGATCGATGACGCTGAGGCCGACCGTCTCGAGGATGAGCTGATCGAGAGACTTCTCGCGTCTGAACAGCAGTCCTACGGCTCGGAGTATTGATATGGCGCAGAACCACCAGGGTGGTATTCAGTTCGCTCGGCGCGCGATGAATACCCTCGCCGAGCTCGTCGGGTGCCCCGCGGAAGGGGTCACAGGAATCCGCCGCAATGACGACGGCTGGGTTGTCGAGGTCGAGGTCCTTGAGGTGGAGCGGGTTCCGGAGACGAGTGATGTGCTCGCCAGCTACCAGGTCGATCTCGACCAGGATGGCGAGATTGTCGAGTTCCATCGGCTTCGGCGCTATCTGCGCACGCAAACCGAAGGAGTCTAGCGTGACGAGCGACCCAGGTGCACTGCAGCCCAACAGAGCGGGCTCCGGCAACCACCTGCCGACGCATCGACAAAGCGATAGCCTCGCCGACGTCTTGGAACGTGTTCTGGACAAAGGGATCGTCATCGTGGGCGACATCCAGATTCGGCTTCTCGACATCGAGCTGCTGACGATCAAGCTTCGCCTCATGGTTGCCTCCGTCGACAAGGCCCGTGAGATGGGCATCAACTGGTGGGAGAGCGATGAGTACATCACGCGGTTGGACAACGGCGAGGACAGAGGTCAATTGGATGAACTGTCTCGCCGGCTGGAAGCGCTGGAGGGTCAGGTGAACGAGTCGCCACAGGTTGAGTCCAGTCGCGCTGGCCGACAGGGGAGATCGACAGGTCGGGCCTGAAGTGGACGAGACGATCGTCCACGCGTACGGGGTGGTCACAGCGAACGAACCGCTCGGCCGATTCCCTCCGGGTATTGCCGATACGCGCGTTTGGGTTTTTGACGCCGAAAGGCTGGCGGCGATCGTGAGTCTCCTCCCTGTGGAAGGATTTGGAGCTCGCGAGTGGGAGCAGAATGCCGAGAATTTGCGTTGGCTGGCGCCCGTTGCGCGGCGCCATCATGAGGTGCTTCAGCACGCCAGCGCGAACGTGGCCGTTGTGCCGCTGCGGCTACCGTCGCTGTACGGGAGTGTGGAGTCCTTGGCTGACACGCTTCGCTCGGCCAGTGATCGTTTGGAACATGAGTTGTACCGCATTCAGGGAAAGCGCGAGTGGGCTGTCAAGGTCTATCGGACGGCCAAAGAAGAGAGCTCAACAGGAGGCGCGGGATCAACCACTGGTCGCGACTATCTGTTGGCAAGGTCGCGGGATCTCAGCTCTCGAAGCAAGGCTCGAGAGCAGCTCCAGAATCAAGTACGCGAGATACACGACGCTCTTGGGGATGTCAGCGCTGAACATCTGCGAAGCCGGCCCCAGGATGCTGCACTGTCCGGCCGCAAGGAACAGATGCTGCTGAACGGCGCCTACCTGGTGAGCCACGCTGATGAGGTTCGGTTTCTGGGGCTTGCCGCCGAGATCGCTGACAGCTCACTGCCCTCGGGCTTGTTGGTCGAAGTGAGCGGGCCCTGGCCCGCGTACAACTTCACAGGTGAAGCCGAGGCGACGACAACGGCGGTGATCAGATGAGCAATGCCATGGAGAGTTGGTCGAATGAGCAGGTCGCCCTGGTGGATCTCATCGATCGTGTCATCGGCGGTGGTGTGGTGATCGCCGGCGATGTTGTGATTGGGGTCGCGGGCGTCGATCTTGTCTACCTCGGCCTTCAGCTCGTGCTGGCCCCTGCTCACGAGGTTGAGCAATCGGTCGCTGCCGGGAGGCGGCCAGCGTGATGCTGTTGTATGCGGTCATTCCGGACAACGCAACCGCTCCAGACATACCTGGCCTTGCCGGGCGCCGGCTTGAGATCATCCGAGCTGCTGGTGTCGCTGTCATTGTGGAGGAGTGCTCCGACCGCTTCAGCACGACCAAACACGAGGCGGGAGCGTTCGCCAAGATCGTCTGCAACCTGGCAATATCAACTTCCGTGCTGCCTGTACGTTTTCCGACCGTGCTGGCGACAAGAGCAGCGGTGCTAGCACAGCTGCAAGCCCAGGAGAAGGTATGGAGTCAGCGGCTCAGGGATCTCAGCGGCTTGTCTGAAGTGGTCATACGCGCACAGTGGCCAGAAGCCGAATCGGACGACCCGTCCATCACATCAGGTACTAGCTACCTACTGAGCCGAGCAGCAGTCGTGCAACGACAAAAGACTTTGGTTGCCGAAATCCGCGAATTGATCTGTGAATGGGCGCGCGAGATCAAAGTGCTGCGATCGCAACAAGGGATCCGCCTCGCTTGCTTGGTCGCCGATACCGATGTACCGCCGCTAAAGGGCGCGATCCTACGCTGGCAAGAAGCAGTCGATTGTAGACAAGCGGTGGTGAGTGGACCCTGGCCACCCTTTAGCTTCGCAGTCGATCAGGAGGCGATGAGCCCGTGACGATTTTCGACGACGCCACATCTTTCGATGAGGTCGGCTCTCCGCTTGATGGGGTAGCGGCGAACAGCCTCAATTCACTGACCGGCAGGATCAGCGCCGATCCCGAGACTGTCGAGCGCGGACTCGTGCAGCTCGTACTGACGCTGGTCGAGCTACTCCGTCAACTGATGGAAAGGCAGGCCGTACGCCGACTTGATGCGGGCGCGATGACTCCAGAAGAGACCGAGCGCGTCGGCCGCACGCTGATGCTCCTAGAACAACGCATGGGCGAGCTTCGCGACCATTTCGGACTCACACCCGATGACTTAAATCTTGACCTCGGTCCGCTAGGCAGACTGCTGTAACGCGACAGGACCGGCAGGCCACTCGGCTCGCGAGGACCTTAACGATTGCCGCGATTGCCGCTCTGAAATGCTCGTCACCGTTTAGGCTCCGGTCGCATGTGCGGATCGCAACCGGCTTGGACTCCAGAGATCAGTTTCTATTTCGACAACAGCCCGACATGTTGGACCAGGTCATAGTCAACAAGAACATGGCCATCGGCGACGTCAACAAGAACATGGCCATCGGCGACGCACCGATTTAGGGTCGACCCAACCACGGCCGTTACGACGACAGATTAGGGGCGCGAAAAGCCACATCAAGAAGTCGAAGCCAGGCAAGGCCACCGCCAAAGCTGGACGGAAGGTCGTGAAGCGGCTTAAGTAACGGCGGCACGAGGACGTCCTTGTCGGCGGGCGGGGGCTGCCCAGGACAGAATTTGTTAAGCCCACGGATAACCCTCGCTCTTTCACGCCCATCTGTGGACAACGGTGTTGATAACGCCCCTCGACGATAGATCTCCGGGCGCGGCAGGTGAGCCACCAACCCCCCCGTGAGACTCAGCGGGCTGGCACAGCGGGTGCCGCTGCACCCTGTGCCGCCGAGCGCACAGCGACACTCAAAGAGCATTTGCGTGGCTGCGTCTGCAAAGACTGTCAGAAATACCAGCGCCAGCGGATGGCGAAGAGCCGCAGCGCTGCGATGTAACTGTAAGTCGGCAAAGAAAACGTCCCGGCAAGGTTCCGGCCGTTTCTCCTGTGCGGCTTGAACCTCCGTTGGACTCGCAGGCCGGCCAGGGTGACAAGCCGTTTGCAACAGTCTCATTGTCGCGGCGACCACGGCGTCTGGCTGCGCTCGTTCGCAGACGGCTGGAGTTGGTGCCCGCGCCCCCGGTGCCCAGAATCTTTCTGGCCTGGTCAGCAACACCAATACGCACGCGGTGCGCACGCGTACCGACATGCACGCGGCCTGTCTCTGGGAATAACCGCCTTCAGGCGGCCCGACACTCTTGCATTGATCTACTTGCCTGCCTTCTGCTCGGTTTGCCCGATCCGCCCGGCCTTCAAGCGGCCCGACAAACGGCTCACCTGCCTGTCCAGGAAAGCGAAGACCTTCTTGGTCTTCAGCTTCAGCCAGAACTCCAGCGGCCACGCAAGCGCCACTTTCATCCGTGTGTTCCAGTCCGAGAGCTCATCATGCCGCGCGAACGCCACGATGACTCCGACGATGTAGACGGGTATCGCAAACAAAGCGCCGAGCAGCAGCACGATGAGCGCCAGCGGCGAAAGCAGTACAAGCAGAATGATGCTTCCGACGTCTTTAGCGGTAGCCATGATGAATCACCTGTATGCCTTCACGAGTACCCAGAGAAGTTGAGTAGGGCGCAAAAGGTCCGCCGTGGAGGCTTCAGACTCTTCGCGCCGTACCCTTGCGCCAGTGCCGTACTTAACCCACTCAAGCGTCGTTCAAACGGAACCCACGAATAGCTACGCGGCAGCATTAGTGATCACAGCCGCCTCCCCGCCTTGATTGCGGCTAGCACGGTGTGCGCATCAGCGGGCCAGCGGATGATCATCACGGTGGGTTGTCCGTCGGTTTCGACCAACTCGATTGCGATGGTGTCGGCGGCGGTGATGGCGCCGCTGGCTAGCTCGGTAATTCTTGGACATGGAGTCTCTTCGAAACTGACGCCTGCGGCAAGAGCGATGTCTCCCACGTGGCCCATGTCCCATGTCGGATATCAGCTCCAGAATCTTCGCCGCGCGGACGTGACCAGCACCGCTCGGCCGTTGCGGATCATCAGATGCGTGGCCGTTGAGGCTCGGGAGTACACCGGACCCGGAACTGCGAGCGGGCTTGAGCCAATTCTGATTAAGCGGTACTTGATCGGGTAGGGACGAGTTATCCCGGATAAGAGGGAGCCCTCCGAGAGAGGGGCTCCCTCTTACCTTTTGCTATAAGAGAGTTTGATTTCGTGACCGTTACACAGCGTGGACCGAGTAACCGATACCTGGATCGCCCCGCGCCGAGCAGCCTTGCCGATGTCATCGACACGATCTTGGACAAGGGCTTGGTGATCGACATCTATATCCGCGTCTCTCTCGTGGGCATCGAGCTGTTGACCATCGATGCACGCATCGTCGTTGCCAGTGTCGACACCTACCTGCGTTTCGCCGAGGCTGTGAACCGGCTTGACCTCACCGAGACCGAGGGTGACCTGATCGAGAGCATCACGGGGTGAGAGCGACGGTCAGCCAACTAGCCAAAAGTTCGATTTCATGACCGTCGCAGCACAACCAAGCAATCGCTACCTGGACCGCCCCGCGCCGAGCAGCCTTGCCGATGTCATCGACACCATCTTGGACAAGGGCTTGGTAATCGACGTCTACCTTCGGGTGTCCCTCATCGGGATCGAGGTCTTGACAGTCGATGCTCGCATCGTCGTAGCCAGTGTCGACACTTACCTGCGTTTCGCCGAGGCGGTGAACCGGCTTGACCTGACCGAAACCCAAACCAAGGGAATTTCAGGGTTGATGGAGGATGTTTCGCATGCGGGCGCCAAGGGCAAAACCTCTGGCGCGATCGAGGCAGTCAGAGAGACGGTTGGAGAGCTTTTCCACAGCGACGACCAGGACGAAGTCGAGAACGAGCAGCGGTCCAGTCGTACGGATCGACGACGGACCTAATCTGCAAATAACCCTCTGGCGCAACCTTTGCAGTCAAGGTAGCTCTGCGGGCTGTGGCCCGATAGACCTCGCAAGCGGCGGCCGTCTCACCTCATCTCCAGGAGGTGGGCGCGTACCTCGTATAGCAGGTGATCGTCAGCCAGTTGCTTGTCGGTCGCCCTCGACCGGAGAGTCGACTAGCACGTTTTGGGTATCACTGCGCGTAGTTGCGTGGCAGAACCGCACTGGTCCCAGCCCGGTTACGTTCATCGCCACCGACAAATGACAAATCGGCGAGCAAGTTCCGATGTCGCTTCTCCAGCCGGGATGCGCAGTACTCGGTCGGTGGTCGCGCCGGGTCAGGCAGGTCTGGATTGAGCTTGCCGTCGTACACGGCGACCAACTCCCGATCGGCGTTGCCACGTACCCAGATGGCCTCTTCGCGTAGTTCGGCCAGCCTGTCCAGGGTTTCTGCGGGCATGGGCCCGGTGGCTACGTCGCCGTCGAGCACGATGGCGTCGACGCCAACCGCGTCAATGTCATCAAGGACGGCCTCGAGCGCTGGCAGGTTGCCATGAACGTCGGCCAGAACAGCGACCCGCATTATGAGCCCTCTCGATTCCGGTTGCCAGCGGAGTTTGCGTTCGTCGGCCCTATTTGCATTATGCGATGAGAAGCACGATCCCGAAGATCGGCAGCCAGAGCGACCAGGCGGTGTAGGCGATCGGGACGATAATGCCGACAGTTTCCAGACATTCTCCCAGAATGGGCCGACGAACTCGAGGGAGCTGACGATGAGGGTGAGGCCGATCGCGAGGTTTCGGCACCCGCAGCAGTAGCTGGCTTGATGGTTAGGCTCGGTCGCCGCTGCGGTCAGGCAGTGCGAGGTGGCTGGCCAGGCGGGCGAAGCTGTCAGTCCAGCCTGCCTTGTGCAGTTCGCGTCGCGCGTCCGTAGCGAAAGGGCCTTGGGTGAGGGCCACCTCGGTTGCGCCATCGCGCGCGTGCAGGGTGAGGCGCGCCACCGTCTCGCGGTCATCGGGGTCGGGCGGCTCCCAACGAAACGTGTTGGCCAAGCGGGACGGAGGCTGCACCTCGAGATACTCGCCGGACAGGTGGAACGGTTCGCCCTCGGGCGGCTGCATCGCGATCCGGTAGGCGCCGCCCACTCTCGCGTCCAGCGTGACTTCCGGACAAGTGAACCCCTCCGGTCCCCACCAGTGGGCGACCTGCTCGGGTTCGGTCATCGCCTCGAACACGCGCTGCGGCGGGGCCTCAACGATGCGGGAGAGCTGGAAGCTCAGTTCCGGGCCCATTGGGCCGTTGGTAGTCGTGCCTGAGGACGCCCGCTGATTAAGAGAAGCCAGCGAAGGCGTCGTAGCGGGCGTTTGTGGGCTCACGCAGGACACAACCGGTGTTCTTTGGACGGCGGCGGATGTTACTGCGCTACTAGCAACGTTGCTGTCGTGGTTTAGGCTCGGGCGACTGCTCCGTGTCAGTGATCTCTGGCACGCCGTGCGTCGGCCGGCGCAAACCACGTCCTTGCGGGTACTCAGATCGCCTCCCAGTCTGGGCGCATCCCGGGTGCGACGGCTGAAGAAGACGAGGCTCTCGCGTTGACGCCCGCCGACGGGTTGCTCGCCCTACCGATGGTTCAACCAGACCAGGTGAAGGACTCCCTGCACGCCTACCAACCGTCCAAGCGCGGGAACGCGCTGCGAGTTATGGCCGAAGCGGTGCGGTGGGGCAAGCGTGGTGCCCTGAGTCAACACGATTAGCCCTGGCACCATCATCAGTCCGACAGCCATGGATGAAATGAGCGGCCCCAGCGGGGAGGTTTACCAACGCATGATCAAGTTGTGCTTTGCTGGGCGCGCAGGCACTCCGTACGAGGTTGGAACCGTTGGCGCGCTCCTGATGGGGCCGGAGGGCGGATTCATCACTGGCAGCGACTTTCTGATGCATGGCGGACTTACCGCCGCCTACCGGTTCGGTGCTCTCGCTCCCAAATAGGCCGCTTTTGCCAGCCTCACCAGAGGTGATTCGATACCACAGGCAATTCCTCTGGGTTAGCCAACGAAAGTTCAGCGATCGTGGCGATGTCAGCCTTCGGAGAGTCTGGCCAAGCTGCGCAACTAACATCGCAAACGATCTGCTCATTAGGCCAAGTGGCAATCTCGTAAGTCGACCGATCAGTGGCGCGCGCCCGCGTAGTGCTGGGCCAGCAGGTCCCCGGCGAAGTCGCGGCGCAGGTCGCGCCACACGGAGTGGATGTGATTGGCCCCGTCCTGGGTGTTGTCGTACTCGATGAGCAGGCTCGGACCGCTGAGCGCGTAATAGTGGCCGGCGCCTCGCTCGACCGGCCCGGCCCACCCGAAGCACACCTGGTCGAGTCCGGCGTCGGTGATGTCGGTCCAGGCCTGGTTGGCGACGGCGGAGGCCGCCCGATCGACGTACTGGCGGAGCAGCGACACGAACAACTCACGCTGCAACCGGTCCAGCCGTGCGTACCGAACGCCGCGCGGCTGCTCCGGTAGCGCAGCCACCGGGTCCCAACGGGAGGCGATGTCCGCGGGTGCCCTGACCGCGATCCGCGCCATCCGCCGCTGGTCCTCCTGCAGTGCGAGCATCAGCTCTCGCGCCAGGTCTTCCTCCCGCGGCAGGGCGCGCAGGCCGGCGTGCGGGCCCTCGAGCACCGTTGCCGGCTCCGCACCGAAGAAGTGCGGTACGCCGTTGACCTGATCGCCGACCACCGTGGCCTGCGC
>Ga0075432_10000687_pt1 | contig 10410 bp, 11 predicted proteins | sample RhiMethybrSRZTD1_FD_72781 | JGI IMG/M metagenome (GOLD analysis project Ga0075432, IMG submission 72781) | Populus rhizosphere microbial communities from Tennessee, USA - Rhizosphere MetaG P. TD hybrid SRZTD1 | ecosystem: Host-associated > Plants > Roots > Rhizosphere > Soil | place: USA... | reverse complement strand
TCGCCGATGTTGGCCACCGGCACTTTTTCCGGCAGCAGGAACGCTTCGCCGGATTCCTGCAAACGCTGGGCGCCAACCCTCACGCCGCCGCTCCAGCCGCCCGCCGCCTGGGCTTCATCGACCTGGGCCCGCGCACGGGCAAGACTCGCCGCCGCCACGCGCAAATCGGTGTTGGATGCCATGGCTTGCTGCACCAGTTGGTCGAGGCGTGGATCTTTGTACAGGCGCCACCAATCGCTGGGTACCGGCGCCGAAACGACATTTTTGTCGTTCGCCGCCAAGTCGCCCTGCAAGTCTTCACGGTGGATGGCCGCTTCGTCAGGCAGGTGATAATCCGGGCCAACCACCTGACAGGCCGACAGTAGCAAACCTAATCCGGCAACCGCCAAGCCCGATGCCCTGTTCATTTCGCGGGCTCCTGCGGTTGATCGTCAATGATCGATACGGTCGCGGTGCGCCCGGCGATCATGCGGAAATCCGCCGGGACATCATCGAAGGCAATCCGCACCGGAATCCGCTGCGCCAGCCGCACCCAGCTGAATGCCGGGTTGACGTTGGGCAGCAGGTTGCTGCCAATGGTGCGGTCGCGGTCTTCGATACCGGCGACGATGCTTTCCACATGTCCGCGCAGCCGCGCACGATCGCCGATCACCCGGATGTCGACGCTCTGGCCGACATGAATGCCGTCCAGTTTGGTTTCTTCGAAATAGCCGTCGATGTGGAAGGAATTACTGTCGACCACCGACAACACCGGGCGCCCGACGCTGACGAACTCCTGAGAGCGCGGCGCCCGGTCGTTGACGTAGCCATCCACCGGGCTGCGGATCACTGAGCGGTCGAGGTTGAGCTGGGCGCTGTCCACCGTTACTTGCGCTTCCATCAACGCCACTTCGGCGCGCGCCACCCGGGACTGGCTTTCTTCCAGTTGCTCGGCCGGGACCAGATTGCCCAAGCCACGGTTACGCTTGGCCTCGCGCTGGGCCTGGGCCAAGGTTTCCTGACGGTCGGCGACCGCCGCTTTGGCTTGGCGCAGGGCCAGCTTGAAGCGGTCCTGATCGATGCTGAACAGCACCTGGCCACGTTTCACCCACTGGTTGTCGCGCACCTCCACTTGCTGGATCAGCCCCGATACATCCGGGGCAATCTGCACGATGTCGGCACGGATGTGCCCGTCCCGGGTCCAGGGCGCGAACATGTAATACATGACCATGCGCCAGACCACGACAATCGCGAAGGTCACGATCAACAACGTCAGGACCACACGGCCGAGGGTCAATAAAGGTTTTTTCATGTCATCAGGTATCGACTGAGTGAGTCCACGGCGCTGAGCAGCACAGCGTAGAGAGCCACGTTGAACAATGCCCGGTGCCAGACCAGACGGTAAAAGTGCAGGCGCGTCAGCAACCCGTGCACCAACAGGAACAACACATAGGTAATGCCCATCAGCACCAGCAGCGTGGGCAGGAACACCCCGCTGATATCCAGATCACCGATCATAAAGGCGCTCCATCGATGCCATGGGGAAGCGGTTCTTCGAGTTCGCCCGTGCCGACAAACTCGACGCCCGGCAACAGTGCCAGACGCAGGCCGCTCAAGGCGTGCAGCAAATGCAGACGGGTTTCGTCATCACCTTGGCCGCCGAGGGCGCGGCGGGTGCGATCGAGGGTCATCAGCAACGGACTCGGCGCCGGCAGACGTTCGCCAGCCTCGAGGCAGGCCTTGAAGTACTCGCCGACTTCAGCCACCACCTGGCGCAGCAGCGCTTGCGGCGCACCGGGCACTCGCGGCGAATAGGCGAGCAGGTCCAGCAGGTTCAGGGCCACGCGCACTTCGCGCAGGGCGATGCCAGTGTCCTGACCGGTCATGGCCAGTCGCGGCAAATGCTGCATCAGGCGATCGAGCATCTGCACGCCCATATGCCGGTGTTCGGCCAGCGTGGCCGGCTCGGTCAGGCCGACGATGTCGCGCCAGCTGAAACGGGTCAGGCGCTTGGCCGCCAGTTCCGCACCGAATGGCCGGGCGATCAGGGTCCAGATGAACGCGAACAGTAACCCCATGGGCCCGGCCAGGTTGGAGTTGGTGAAACTGAGAAAATCCGCGTCGTAGGCGCCCTGAATGCTGATGAACGACGAGGTGTTGACGATGGTCAGCAACATCCCCAGATAAAAACGCGGCTGCACTGTCAGGGTGCCGACGCAAATGAACGGGATGGCGAACGCCAGCACCAGCATCGGGAAGTCATGCAGGTTCGGCAGGATCAGAAACAGATAAAGGCCGGCGAACAGCACCGACATCGCGGTCCAGAAAAAGAACCGGTAGATCTGCGGCGCCGGGTCGTCCATCGACGCAAAGAAACTGCACGCCACCGCCGCCAGGATCACCGCGCTGCCGCCGTCGGTCCAGCCGAGCAGAATCCACAGCACCGAGGCGACGATGATCGCGGTGACCGTAGAAGCCGCTGAATAGAGCATCAAGCCACGGTCGAGAAACGGTGACAGTCGCCCCAGGCGCCAGTGCCGATACACCGCGCGCCAGTTGTCCTGACTCTCGCACTGAATGGCGTATTGCAGGCTGCGACAGTCTTGCCACAGGTCGATCCACTCGCCGAGGCGATACAGCGCGTTGGAAAACAGCAACTGCTTGCGATCGTCCAGCGCCTCGGCACTGGGTTGCAGCGCTTCGAGCCGGTTTTTCAGGGCCTGCCAACGGTCGAGATCAGCGTCTTGGTGGTCAAGCCATTCGCTGGTGGCGGTCAGCAGTGGCGCGAACTTATCCACAAGCTCCGGCGTGCGCCGCTCAAGGGCATAGAGCGCATCGTCGAGGGCGTCGATCACCGGCAACAGGTGGATCATTCGCCCGCGCAGCTCCTTGGTGTTGCGCACCGTTTGCGCTCGCGCGCCCTCGTGCGGCAGCTGACCGATCATCAATTCCAGGCTGTTGAAGTTCGCCACCATCGATGAACGCAAGGCGCTGACTTCCTCCGGCTGCACATTGCGGCGAAGGAAACGCAGGCTGTAGGTCGAGGCATCGGCAAACCATTTGTTCACCGAGTCGTTGAACACCGGCGCCAGCCGCCGTGGCCAGAACATGGCGCCGACGACCGCCGCGCAGGCGATGCCGAGAAAGATCTCTTCGGTCCGCGCCTCGGCCACGTCCCACACCGCCAAAGGGTTAGCCACCACCGGCAAGGCGATCAGCGGCAAGGTGTAACCGGCGAGCATCAAGGCGTAGTTGTTGGCGGTGCGCAGGTGCAAGGACAGGAACAGCAAAATCCCGGTCCACAGCGCGATGACCACCACCAGCACATAAGGGCTCTGAACGAACATCGGCACAAACAACACCGCCGCCGCCGCACCGAGCAAGGTACCCGCCGCGCGATACAACGCCTTGGAGCTGGTAGGGCCGAGGAACGGGCTGGAAACGATGTACACCGTGGCCATCGCCCAATACGGACGAGGCATTTGCATGAGCATGGCGATGTACAGCGCAATCATCGAGGCCGCGAACGTGCGCACACCGTAGAACCAGTCTCGCGCCGGGGGCACGCCGGTGAAAAAACCGCTCAAGGCTGAACCACCGGCAGATGATTGGCCGCTTCGAAGGCTTTGAGTACCCGCAGTGCCGCTTCCAGGTCACTCTGGTCGATGCCTTCGAGCACGTCCTGGCGCAAACGCACCAACTCGGCTTCGACCGCCTGCACCAACTCGCGACCGGTCGCGGTCAGGCTCAGGCATTTGGCGCGCCGGTCATGAGCGTCTTCGGTACGGCAGACGTAACCGGCATGACACAGCTGATCCAGCAGCCGCACCAGAGACGGGCTCTCCATCCCGGCCGCCTGCGCGACCGTCACCTGCCGCACACCCTCGCCCAAACGCCCGATCATCAATAGCGGGGCGGCGCAGGCTTCGGAGATCCCATAGTTGACCAGCGTGGTCTGGCAGATCTTCCGCCAATGCCTGGCGGCCACCACCATGGAGCTGCTGATGTTCATCTGGAGAGCGGCGAGGTTCTTTGGCACGAGGGAATGCACACACTGTTAGTTTGCTAACTATCAATATGGCATTCGAGGGGAAAGTTGGTCAAGTTTTGAAACAAATTGGCGAGCAACGGCCAGACGCGGAAAAAGCTAACAAACTCAGTTTCTGCCCAGTTTTTTTTACCACTCACCAGTTTTTTTTACATTTCGCCATTTCTCTCCAGATTTTTTTACACCCCCCGCCCCTTCCTCAGCATTACATCCAACTGATCCACCACCTCCGCCCAATCCGCGTCATCCAGAATTTCCTCACGCAGTAACTCTGCCTGGCTCTCGCTCCAGAAGAACGCGTCCGCGAGGTGCAATTCGGGTTTGAGCGGCGAGTGGGTAGCGATGAATTTATCAATGCTTTCGGGGTCGTCAGGCAGGCCGAGTTGTTTGAACAGGGCCGGGAGGCTGTGGGTGGGGGATTCCATGTCGGGCTCCTTTGTGATCGCGTATTGGATGGGTGACTGTGGCGCGGCCATTCGCGGGCAAGCCTCGCTCCTACAGGGACGCGCGGTCGAATGTAGGAGCGAGGCTTGCCCGCGATGACGGCAGTTATGTCGACACTAGGCTGACAGACTCAACTCGCAAACCTCGGCATGCGGCACCATTTTCAGATATTCCGGTACGCTCATGTGTACCAGGTTGTTGTGGTTGCCGGCTTCGAGGTAGATGTCTTGCTGCCGGGTCAGCAATGGGTCGATGACCATGTCCAGGCCATAGGATTCGCCCAATGCAGGCACAGCGCCGCGTTCGCAATCGTCGAACAGGTGCGGCAGGTTGCTTTCCCGGGTGACTTGCCATTCGCTGCTGCCACGGACTTTGCTCAGGTCCAGGTGACGGCTGGCGGGCAGCACGGCCATCAAGTAATGCCCGTGGCGATCGTCGAGGATCACCGATTTGGCCACCCGTTCAGCAGGAATGCCTGCGAGCCGCGCCGTTTCAAGGCTGCTGGCCGAGTGCGGATGGGAAACGATGTCATATTCGCAGTGCGCCTTGTCCAGGCTGGTCTGCACGGTTTTTGCCATACGCATGATGCACCTCGGTGTCCGCAACAACGAATGGCGGACGATGGTTAGAATTTTTTCTCTCCATTAAAAGTCTAGGCCCGCGGGTGGAATCCGGCAGGAAATCCGCCCGTCGGAGGCGGTCAACAACTGATCAAAATTCATACAGCCACAGGCTCAACTAGACTTGTACACAGAGCCACGAACGGCTCGCGGACGGATGACTCTCCCGGAGGGTCAAGTGAACATTCGTTGCTGTGTAATTGCGCTGCTGCTGGCCCTGAGCGGACCGGTTTTCGCAGCGGACACCGTTGTAGTGCTGGTTCCTGACCCGATCGGGATCTGGCTGATCACCTTCGGCATTGTGTTTATGATCGCCGAGGCGGCCTTGCCCAATTTCGGCGTGGTCGGATTGGGCGGCATTGTGATGTTTGTGATCGGCGCGGTGATTCTGACCAATGCCGAAGTGCCTGTTCCCTTGATCATCGGCCTGGGGCTGATCAGTGGGCTTCTGTTGATTTTCCTGCTGATCCGCGCCTTGAAAACCCGACCGCGCCGCAACTTCAGCGGCGACGCCGAATTACTGGGCAGCGTGACGCCGATAACGTCGTTGCAGGCTGGCAATGCTTATGTCGGCTGGGTGCACCTGCAAGGCGAACAATGGCAAGTCATGAGTGCCACACCGCTGAAACCGGGACAACAGGTCCGGGTGGTGGCACGCAAGGGTCTACTGCTGCAAGTGGCCGCGACTGACGCGGCACCGGGTGGAGAATAGTCATGGGTCTGCAATTGGGTTTTGCCGCGCTGCTGTTATTGCTGATTGCACTGGCGGGGTCGACTTTCCGCATTCTGCGCGAATACGAACGCGGCGTGGTGTTCCAGCTCGGACGCTTCTGGCAGGTCAAGGGCCCGGGTCTGATCCTGCTGATTCCGGCGGTTCAACAAATGGTTCGTGTCGATCTGCGGACCGTGGTGCTCGACATACCGCCACAAGACGTGATCACCCGTGACAACGTCTCGGTCAAGGTCAATGCAGTGCTGTATTTCCGCGTGCTCGACCCGCAACGGGCGATCATTCAGGTCGAGGACTTTCTCATGGCCACCAGCCAACTGGCCCAGACCACGTTGCGGGCGGTGCTCGGTAAACATGAACTCGATGAATTGCTGGCCGAACGGGAACGGCTGAACGTCGACGTCCAGCAAGTGCTCGATGCCCAGACCGATGCCTGGGGCATCAAGGTGGCCACCGTCGAGATCAAGCACGTGGACCTCAACGAATCGATGATTCGCGCCATCGCCAAACAGGCCGAAGCCGAACGGGAACGCCGGGCCAAGGTGATCCACGCCGAAGGCGAATTGCAGGCCTCGGAAAAACTCATGCAGGCAGCCGAAATGCTCGGACGTCAGCCGGGGGCCATGCAGTTGCGCTACATGCAGACGCTGAGTTCGATCGCCGGAGACAAGAGTTCAACCATCGTCTTCCCGCTGCCGATCGAATTGCTCAAGGGGATGGCGGATTTGTCGTCAAAACCCTGAGGAAATAATCTGTGGGCTGCGAGCTTTTTCCAACGCCTCATACGGCTCCCGCGCCCAGCGTTCCACCCGTTCACGAAGCAATGTTGAGGCTTCGCGATGCTTGTCATCGCTGTCGCCGACAAACACCTGTGACGGCTGCTTGGCATGTTGCCCCACTGCCGCAAACACTTGCCGGCGCTGCTCGATGTCCAACGTAAAGAACACTGCCAACCGCCCCGCCATCGCCTGCGGCAGTTCGCTGTAATTCACCGCCCAGCCGCCAAATGCCTGGCATTGCGCCAACCCCGTTGCCAGCAACCGCCCCAACCGCCGAGCGATGTAATCCTCACGGCCGCTGAACGGGAATTCGTCATCCAGCACACTGGCGCCAATCATCCCCGGCACCATGTGCACGCCCGGGCGACGCAGATGCGAGACAGCAATCTCCAGCGGATCGCGATAAAGAAACAGCCACGGTGTTTCAGGGAGGCACTCGCGCAGCAACGCCAGTTCACCGATGTTCCAGGCGTCGAGCTTGATAACCAGCCGTTGCTCCACGCCGCGCCGACATTGTCCGTAGGCCGACAGCAATCCTTCGATCGCGGCACGGCGTTCGACGGCGGGTAGGTCACTGCGCAGCAAGGCATCCAGCGGCGGAGGTTCGCTGATGACGATGTGGTTGTCGAGTTGCGCCAGCATCTGGCTGACCAGGGTCGAGCCACAGCGGGAGGCGTGAAAGATAAAGGCGCTCGGCGTCAGGCCGGGACTGCAAGCCTGCCAGTCAGCGAGGGTCGACAATGCCGTTTTTCGGCGAAATGCCTGATTGAACGGCAGTCGCAGCGCATCCTCCACGGCGTCACGAAAAAACGGCTGATGCAGCCGCGTGTCACCGAACCAGCACCAGTCGACTTGCCATTGCCCGGCCTCTTGCCACACGCGAATCGGCAACCAGCCATCGAGGTTCAGGCGCTCCATTGTTCAGTCCACTGGCGGCGACCATCGCGCATCGCCGCACGCAGTTCTTCGCGGGTGAACACAAGGCCATGCTCGGCAGCCAGCTCCAGAGTGCGGGCGACAAAGGCTTCATTGTCCCGCAATCCCTGCAAGGTCTTGCACAGCTGCGGATCGCCGGCCAGCAGTGCCTTGAATTGCTCTAAAGCTTGATCAGCGACTAGCGGCGACGGCGTGGTTGCCCCCCCATCGATAATCGCCTGCTCCAGCCAGGCACCGGGCCGGCAATCGAGCACCAGATGAATCCGCGTCTGGGTATCGCGATTGTCCACGCGATGAGGTCGCGCCAGGTCGAGGTACCAGCACTCGCCAGCGGCCATCGGCATGCGTTGGCCGTCCAGCATGAAGTCCACTTGAGGGGGGCTGAGCAGCGGGATGTGCAGACGCAAGTCCGCATCCGGCTCGCCCAGGTCATAGTCACGATGCTCATGGATACGCCCGCCCGGGCCAAGTCGCAACAGGCGCGCACAGACAATCTCCAGCGGCAGATCCCGCAGCCCTTGCTGCCATCGACCATCCCGTCGCCAGGGTTCGCGCAATCGAGGCTCACCGATTCCGGGTGCCAGCTCGGTCAAGGCATCGGCCGCGGAAATCAGCGCCACACCGCTCCAGTCGCCGGTGTAGTAAGCGCTGTTGAAATGACCGTGCCAGTCGTCCTCACCGATCGCCGCCAGCGCCTGCAACAGCAACGGCAAATCCACCGTCACCGGCAATCGGGAGAATGCCGGTCGGCTCATCGTTTTGGCAGCACCGCACATTCGCCGAGCCAGGTCAGCAAACGGTCAAGACAGGCCTCGACCGATTGCGCGCCCGTATCGAGCACCAGCGACGCACACGGCGGTGGTTCGTAAGGCGCGGAGACACCAGTGAACCCCGCCAACTCACCCCGTCGAGCCCTGGCGTAATGACCTTTGGGATCACGCTGCTCACACACCGCCAAAGAGGCGCTGCACCAGACTTCGCGGTAATCCTCGCCCAGCCGTCGGGCAAACAGTTCGCGCAACTCCACCAAGGGCGCGATCATCGCGAGAATGACAATCTGCCCATTCTCGACCAACAGCGCCGCCAGTTCGCTGGCGCGGCGGATGTTTTCCAGGCGATCACTGTCGGTGAACCCCAGATCGCGATTGAGCCCGACCCGCAGTCCATCGCCATCGAGCACCACACTCTGCATGCCATGTTCGAACAGCTCGGCGTGCAGTGCCTGGGCCAATGTCGACTTGCCCGCGGCCGGTAAACCGGTCAGCAGAATCGCCGTGCCGCGATGGCCGTTGCGGGCCTCCCGTTGGGCACGGCTGATGCTCGCCGTCGGCGCCAGCAGGTTAGTGGACCGGGGCATGGGCCACCGGCGGTACTGAGATGTTGCCCGCCGCCCACGCCGCTTCGCGATTGGCCAATGCGGTGGCGATGGACTGGACTTCGGTAGATTGCACTTCGTCCGGCAGCGGATCGAGACCGGCGCTGGCGAAGATTTGCCCGTAAGCGTTGCGCAGGTCAGCGTAGGACAGGTCGCGACGCAGATCGGCCTGCAACGTGTTCAGTTCGCCCTGGATCAGATCCAGTTCGCCCAGCCCGGCCGCCTGATAGCGGTTGCGCAGCTGGCCGATGATTTGCCCGTCGATGTTCGACAACTGCTGATTGGTCTGGAACTGCCGCAGTGCTTCGCGGTAGTTGGCGTTGGCCACGTAGAGCTGGGCCAACACTGCGATGGACATCGCCTGACGACGTGCCGCGGCGACTTCTTCGCCGGCCTTGGCGACGTCGATCGCGGCGGGTGCGGAAATCACATTGAACAAGTTCCAGGTGACTTTCACCCCGTAATCCGCCCAGCTCTGTTCCACCAAAAACGAGTTGCTGTCGTAATGCCCGCCAGCGGAGAACTCCAGCCCTGGTAACAGGCGCAGCATGGCTTTGCGGGTTTCGGCGGCGCTGATGCGGGTCTGGTAATCCTGCTCGCGCAACTCCGGCCGACTGGTCAGGGCTTCCTGCTCCAGGCTGGCGAGGTCGACCTTGAGCTCCGGAATGACGTAATCGTCCTGAGTCGCCAGCGTCAGCTCGGTATTCAGTGGCAGGTTGATCAGGGTCGCCAACTCGGTTTTTGCCAGCGACAGCGCGCGGCGTTGCTCTTCCAGTTGCCGGGTGGCTTCGATCAGCGAGCGCTGATAAGCCAACGACTGGATCGGATCGCCGATACGCTGTTGGCTCATGCTCTGACTATTCTCACGGGCGGTATCGACCCGGGCCATCAGGCTGTCGATTTGCTTGAGCAAACGCTCGGCGGCCACGGCTCGCCAATAGGCCGAGCGCACGTCCTGGACAATGGTGTTGATCACCTTGCGCCGACGTTCCTGCACGATCAGCCGCTGATCGCCCTGCTGCTTGGCGCTGATGTAGCTGACACCGAAGTCGAGCACGTTCCAGACCATGGTCAGGTCCGCCACGTCACGGTCGCGATCCTGGGAGGTCGACGGCTCCAGAGACTGGGTGCCGGTGCGCACGCTCTGGCTGCTGGAGGCGTTGACGTTGTTGCGCCCCACGTAACCGGCATCCAGCGCCATGCGCGGCAGCATGTCGAAACTGGCGAGGTCGAGTTGGCGCTTGGCCAGGGCTTCTTCCATGATCTTGAGCCGGCCTTCGAGGTTGTATTTCACCGCGCGGGCCATGGCCTGGTGCAGGGTCAGCGGTCCGCTGAGGGGCTCCTGACCCTTGTACATGTTTTGCAGATCGCTTTTGGCGCGCTGTTGGCTGACGCTGCGTTCGATCGGTTGACTGGTGACTGCACATCCGCTGATCGCCAGCGCCAGCAAGCTGGCGCCGAACAACTTCTGACTTCTTTTCATCCCTGTATTGCCCCCG
>Ga0075432_10000686_pt1 | contig 10421 bp, 7 predicted proteins | sample RhiMethybrSRZTD1_FD_72781 | JGI IMG/M metagenome (GOLD analysis project Ga0075432, IMG submission 72781) | Populus rhizosphere microbial communities from Tennessee, USA - Rhizosphere MetaG P. TD hybrid SRZTD1 | ecosystem: Host-associated > Plants > Roots > Rhizosphere > Soil | place: USA... | reverse complement strand
ACGGTGGTGCACATCGAGCCGGCGGTGCGAGCGGTGACGGTGGTCACGCAATTGGGCTCGGTTTTACCGTTGCTCAGCTCATCGACAGGGTTGGTGTTCGGTGCCTTCCTGCCCCACCGGGAGACGGTGGAACTGCGCGAGGCGGAGGTCAGCACGGTGGAGGCTCACCCATTGGCGGACGAACAGGCTTATATGACGTTGTGCCAGCAGATCCGCGAACGCGGTTTGCATCATGTGCATGGTTTGCTGATGCCCGGCGTGGATGCGTTGTCGGCTCCGGTGTTCAACGCTGTCGGCCAGGTGGCGGCAGTGATGACTATCGTCGGCCCAACCTCGTTGTTCCACGCTGACGAAAACGGCCCGGCGGCACAGCGCTTGCTGGCGGCGACCCGGGCCGTGAGTTGGCGAATGGGGTATCAGCCACCCGCCCTGGTCGATTGATCGTTATCAGAAGCCGAACCCATACAAAGAAAACCCAACACTAACCGAGCATCCCCAACAACTTTGCCTGAGCAACCGCCTGAGTTCTTCGCTCCACCCCCAACTTCACATTAATTCTCCGCGCATGGGTTTTAACGGTGTGCAATGAAATAAATAGAAGATCGGCAATCTGTTGATTGGAATTACCCTGCGCCACTAACTTCAATACTTCTATTTCACGCAGACTCAATTGACTTTGTGGGAAAGTCTCCCCATTCAAAGGGGTTCCCGTTGTGGCAAGACGGATTGCGCCAAGTAATTCAGGCTGGCGTAGTTGCAAATCGCACAAGACTTGTTGGAGGTTGCAGCGCTCAACCAGGGCCAATCCGTCCTGCAACGACTGCTGAGCAGAAGGGTCGTCGGTCAACCAGGCCACTTCGGCCATGACCAAATGCAACTGTGCTTGTAGTCGCGACATGCCTCGCTGTCGCGCCCATTGCAACTGGGCCTCGAGCCGGGCTAACGGCGCTTGGGCCAGTCCTAGATGAACCTCGGCCAGTATCAACAGGTATTCCAGAACCGGTATCAGCTCTAGTGTCGCTGGCGGTGCCTGCCGCACGGGGGAGCCATGATAATGACGGAGCACCCGACTCAAGGCTTCGCAGGCCAACTCGGGGCGCCCCTGCTGCAACCAGATATGGCTGCTGATTTGCAGCAGTACACCCCGATAAACCGTTTCGGGAATCTGCCGCTGCTGCATCAATCGTTCGGCGTCGCGCAGATGAACAAACGCCGCCGCATAATCTCGATGATTGGCCGCCAGTTGCGCCAGACCGAGAAACCCATACAGCACGCGCTTGTCATGGTTGTGCAAGCAATCGTCCAGCCCCGTCTGAAAGAGTTCGGCGGCGTGTTCGTCTGCCCCCAGACTCATGGCCAGCCGCCCACGACGCAACGCAATTCGTCCCAGCAAGGGGGCAGGTCGGTCCGAACGCTGACTGAGCAGTTCATTGATGTCACAGAGCAGGCTTTCGGCCCGTAACGCCGCGCCCCGTTGCTCCAGCAACTGCGCATGATCGAGTTCCATCAAGCCCTCGAACACCAGCGAACCTTGCGCCCGCGCCAGGCACAAGGCCTCACGGTTATGGGCTTGTGCGACGTCGAGTTCGCCCCTTAACAACGCCTGTTGCGTCAGCCCCGACAAACACATCAACCGCGCCGTCCAACAGTCGGGATCGAGTGCGCTCAACGCGTCAAGAAAGTGCGCGCGAGAAGGCTCCATGCGCCCCTGCAAATGCAGTAGCCAACCCTGCAGGGACTGCCAGCGGGCAATCAATCGACGCTGAAGCACGGCCGAGGGTTGCGGCGTGAAATGCGCCAAACGAGCGATGCAGGTGGTCGCCTGTTCGAAACGTCCGGCGAACAACAAGGCGGCGGTAATCAATCCGACCAACTGCGGACTGCCCAGTGTCAGTTCCTCGCCTTGCTGCTCGTGCAAACGCAACAACAGCACCACCGTCTGCTCCTCGAACAACTGCTCGAAACTGAAGTGCTGCAACAGGCTGACCGCCACTTCGTATTCCTCGGCGAGCAATGCTTGTTCGAAGGCTGATTTCCAGTCCTGCTCGGCGCAGAACCACTGGCAAGCCCGCCGATGCCAGGAGCGTCCGGCCGGCCATTGCTCATCGCGCAGCAATTGGGTGAACGGGGTGAACACCTGCAGCCAGTCGGTGGAGTCGCGCCAGGGTTCGATAAAACAACCCAGTGCTTGCAAGGTCCTCAGGTACTGCGCGCCCTCCCCGGCCCCAAACAGGTGATCACACAGTCGGGCATTGAAGCGTGGCAAGTGGGCCAGCACGCGCCAGGCCTCGCTCAACTCAGGCGTCAGCGAGCTGAACAACTCGTGCTCCAGATAATCGAGCAAGGTGTCCGCCCGTCCCTGGAGGTTGTCCTGACGCGACCAGTCGCACTTCTGCAACAGCGCGATCCGCACACCGGCACACCAGCCGCCGGTGCGCTGGATGACCCGACTGGCCACCTTGTTGGCCTGATCCGGCACCCAGGGACGCAACAGCTGCTCCACTTCACCTGAAGTAAAAGCCAGCGAAGCGCTCTCGCATTCGTACAATTCATCATCAAGCAACAGCCGTGGCCAGTTGCATTGCGGCCGGCGACGAGTGCCGAGCCACCAGGTCAGCATCGGGCTGCCGATCGCCAACATGCGATCCAGCAACGAGTCCAGCTCCGGGTTCGGCAGACGGCAGTAGTCATCGAGGAACAGCCAAGTCGGCGTCTGCAATCGCGCCAGATTGCTCAGCAATTCGGTTTCACCCGACGAGGTTAACCCCAGCACCTGTGCCAGACGATGACGAAAATCGGCCGCGCTCGACACCACGCCAGACAAGGGCAGCCAATGCACCCCGCACTGGGATGGCGCCCGCAACAGGCACTCGGCGAGCAGCGCACTCTTGCCGCTGCCGGCGGGGGCGCAGAGTAATTTCACCCGGGCCGTTGAGGTCAGTAGCGGCTCGGTCAAGCGAGCCCGCGACAGGTGATGAGAGGACAGGCGGGGCAGGAATCCAGAACGGTCCAGACACGGGGTCATGGCGGTCATTGCAGCGTGCCTTTTTATAATTGTCCGACAACCCTAACCCTCTCCAACCCGCTTGTTGAGAGGTATTCAGCGCGCTGATTGGCGCCCATAAAAAAGGCGACCCACCGGTCGCCTTTTGTGATGCCAATGTATCAAAACCCTTACCGAACGCCCTCGGCGCGCAGAGCCGACGGTGTGTAATCGGCAGCCTTGGCGTCAAAGCCAAATATGAAACTGTGCTTCTCTTCGTTCTTCATTCCCAGGGCAATGTATCGGCCAGCGATGATGTCGTAGAGCGCCTCGAGGGTGTAGGCCGGAGTCTGGTGATCGTAGTAGTACTGGGCGTGACCTTCGGCCACTCGCCACAGTTGGCCGCGACCGTCGTAGTGGTCCACCAGCGCCACTTGCCAGCTGTCTTCGTCGAGGTACATGTGGCGTTTGGCGTAGATGTGCCGCTCACTCGGCTTGACCGTGCCGACCACTTCCCAGACCCGGTGCAACTCGTAGCGGGTCAGGTCCTGGTTGATGTGCCCGGCTTTCACCACGTCATCGTACTTGAGGCTCGGCGAATCTAGTTTGTAGCTGTTGTAGGGAATGTACATTTCCTTTTTGCCGATCAGTTTCCAGTCGTAGCGATCTGGCGCACCGGAGAACATGTCGAAGTTGTCCGAAGTCCGCAGACCGTCGGCGGCGGTGCCCGGTCCGTCGTAGGCCACTTGCGGTGCACGACGCACACGACGTTGACCGGCGTTGTAGATCCACGCCAGTCGCGGCTCTTTCACCTGATCGAGGGTTTCGTGCACCAGCAATACGTTACCCGCCAGCCGCGCCGGCGCGGTCACCGACTGTTTGAAGAAGGTCAGCACGTTGGCGGCTTTGTCCGGGTCCAGGTCCTTCATCAGTTGCGGTACGGCGATCTCTTCCTCGAAGCGAATCGGCGTGTAGCTGCCGTTGGTCTGCGGGGTCACCTGGGTGATGATCCGTCGCAGATTACCACCGTGGTAACGGGTGATGTGGTTCCACAGCACCTCGACGCCATTCTTCGGAATCGGGAACGCGTAATAGCGATTGCCGGTGAAATTGGCCAGACCGTTACCGTCGTTGATGCTGGTCACGTTCAGCGCGCTGCGCTTGGCCGACTCGTAGATTTCCGGCGGCACGGCCACAGTACGATGGGTTGGGTAGACCGGAATCTTGTAGGTTTCCGGGTAGCGCTTGAACATCGCCACCTGACCGTCCGAAAGCTTGTCCTTGTACTTGTCGACCGTTGCGGCGGTGATGGTGAACAGCGGCTTTTCACTGGCGAACGGGTCAGCCAGGAAGCCTTTGCTGTCGACCGCGCCAGCGTTTTTCGGGATGCCACCGGTCCAGGCCGGGATCGAACCATCGGCGTTGCCGGCCTTCTCGGCGCCCAGCGGCGTGAGGGTGGTGCCGAGCTTACTGGCCTCTTCCGGCGAGACCGCAGCCATCACGTTGGCAGCCAACAGACTCAGTGCCAGGGCGCCGCATTGCAGAATCATCTTGCGCATTAACATCATCCTTCTCAGCCAGATCAGAAGTTCACGCCGAAGCTCAGCGCCAGGAAGTCGCGGTCGGTCAGGGTGTTGTAATTCCCGCCGAAAAAGTCGGTGTAACTCAAGCTTGCGGTATAGGTGTTGCGGTAGTCGGCATCGACACCGACGCTGACCGCCTTGGCGCCTTCGTTGAACAGCCCGTTGGGGCCGTAGCCGGCGACGTCATGGGACCAGGACAGGTTGGGTTTGAGGTTGATCCCGCCAATCACGTTGGCGTAATCGAGGATCGCCCGGGCGCGATAGCCCCAGGAGGTCGAGGTGACGAAGCCGTCGGTATCGCCACCGAAACCGTACTGGCCGTAGACCGAATCACGGCCGTAACGCAGCTTGCTTCGCGGCTCCAGACCACCGACATGGACCATCGCCGCCTCACCGACCAGGGTCAGCCGTTGGGCGCCCAGCACTTGATCGAAGAAGTGCGTCAGGGTGCTTTGCACCTGGGTCACTTCCTTGCGGCGGTAACCGGTATTGTCGGCGCCAGGCCGGGTCGCAACAGGCGATGCCGCGCCGCCGGCGATCGGGTTGAGCAACGCCAGGGTCAGGTCGTTGGTGTTGACCTGCACCGGAGCGTTAGGCCGGTAGCTGATTTCGCCGGTCCAGGCAGTGCCGGTGGGCAACGTGGTGGAGAAACTCGCACCGTACAGGCGAATGTCCTCCGGGTATTCGAGGTAGTACTGGCCGCGCCCGAGCATCACGCTTTGCGCCAGGCCCGAACCGCTGCCCGGGGCCAGACGGTTGGCAGTGCTGACCATGCCCGGCAGGCTGGCCAATGTGGATAGCCCGGCGGTGGTGGTGCCGACGGTCGGTGTGCGACTGTGGTAGTTCATGAAGTAGAGGCCATATTCGGTGTCGTCACCGAGCCAGCGCAAAGCCGCGCCCCACTGCCCCGAATCCCGTGCATCGCGGTCACCACCACGGGGCACGATCACGCCCTCACGGGTGACCTGGATAGGTTGGCCAAAGGCTGCCGCCAGCGGTGCCAGCGGAGCAATCGCCGGGCTGCCGACGGTGTAGTTATTGTTGCAACCGTCCGCCACAACGTCGTTACCGAAGAAGGTGCCACAGTTGTCGAGAACCGTCTGATCCCACTCCAGTTGGTAGAAACCTTCCACCGTGAGTTGATCGGTCAAGCCCTGGGAAGCGAACAGCATGTTGACCGGAATCAGGCCTTCCTTGATCTCCGCGCCGGGACGCCGGAACGCCGAAACGTCGACCGGGTTGATGCTGTTGATCGAGTTGCCGATGAAAGTGCTTTCACCCCAGCTGACCACCTGTTTACCGGCACGCACGGTGCCCGGCAGATCGGCGATGGAATAGTTGTGATAGACGAAGGCATCGAGAATCTGCGCGCCCGAAGACTTGGCGCCTTCCTTGCGACCGCTGTCGCTGATCTGCTTGAACTCGCGGTCCTCGTCTTTGAGCTCGAAGTCGTACCAGTACTTGCCACGGACGAACACGCCCGTGTCGCCGTACTTCAACTCGAGGTCGTGGATGCCCTTGAAGATCTTGGAGAAGGTTTCGCCTTTCTTGAAGTTCAGGCGTCCGTCATCACCGGTCGAGGATTGGCCGGTCCCGCCATTGACGGTACCCACCAGCGACTTGTCGGCATCGCGCATGCCCCAGCTCGCGCCGACGGACAACGAGGAATCGAACTGCCCCTCGATTTCGCCGATGTTGAATGAAACAGCCTGCGCCTGGGCACAGCAGCCCAAGGCCACCGCAGCGGCCAGCGCTTGCGGCTTGAAGATGGCGCGCATTGTTGTTTTTGTCATGCGTCTTCCCCGGTGAGTGACAGAAGCCCCCACCCTACTGCCGCTCGCCGGGAGCGATAAGCGCACCAAGGAGGTATTCGCGATGTACCTCCAAAGGATGAAGGCCCGCACGGGGCGGGGTTTTGCGCGGGGTATGGATGGGCTGGATGGAGGGTTATCAGTGCAGTGCATGGGACATGATTGAAGTTGGATGTGTAACAGCTGGCGCAGCTAACGGCAGCTGTTACAAAAGGTCAGCCGAAGACTGTTGCCAAGACTGTAACAGTGCATGTCTGAAATCGCTATTTTTCCTTTGCGATCAATACCTTATTCTTGCCTGGCTTTCACGGAAAACGGCCCGAAGGCACAAAGCAATGGGGATGATAGATCACCCCCATTGGCGACAGAATCCAGATGATTTGAAGCGTATTTTTCGACTCATCGCCCTGTGTTCACTGACGTTGATTTGTAGCTCCTGGATCCACGTCTTACTTTGGCCGCTGCGTTTGCAGCGGCCTTTTTTATGGGCGAAAGGTTTTCAGGCAGGAAGCAATCGGGAGGAGATGACGGGGCTCAGGCAAGCCCCGCCAGATGTCGCGCAAATCAGCGTCAGAGGGAATGCTTCTGCAAGTTCTCCATCATTTCCTTCAGCGCCTCAATGTTGTCCTTCGGATGCGCCGCGCCTTCGAAATCGCAGATCTGCTGCCAATGCGCCGCCACATCCTCCGGCGAGAAGCCGACCCGCGGATCGAACCCGGCACCCAGGCTGCGCTCCCAGCGCACCTTGCCCATCCAGCCGCCACCGACCTCGAACAGACCAGATGTTTCCTGGCAATGCTCGCTGGCCAGGTACACCACCAATGGGCTGACCAGTTCCGGTTTGAGTTGCTCGAATACTTGCGGCGGGATCAGGCCTTCGGTCATGCGGGTGCCACCCGTGGGGGCGATGGCGTTGACCAGGATGTTGTTCTTGCGGCCCTCGATGGCCAGTGTGCGGGTCAGGCCGTATAGGCCGAGCTTGGCCATGCCGTAGTTGGACTGGCCGAAGTTGCCATAGATGCCCGAGGTCGACGCGGTGAAGATCACGCGGCCATAGTTTTGCTCACGCATGTGTGGCCAGGCGGCGCGAGTGACCTTGTAGGCGCCTTCGACGTGAACGCGGTAAACCAGGTCCCAATCGCTGTCGTCCATTTTGTGAAAGGTCTTGTCCCGCAGGATGCCGGCGTTGTTCACCACGACATCGATACGACCGAACGTATCGAGGGCGTGCTGGACGATTTTGTCACCGTCGGTGACGGAGTCATGGTTTGCCTCGGCAATGCCGCCCGCTTCACGAATTTCCGCTACCACCCGATCGGCCGCCGATGCATTGGCACCTTCACCCTGAGCCGAGCCGCCGAGATCATTGACCAGCACTTTGGCGCCCTGTTTGGCGAACAGCAATGCGTGCGCTCGCCCCAAGCCGCCGCCCGCACCGGTGACAATCACGACTTTATCTTCGAAGCGCACAGACTCATTCATGGGGAACTCCAGCAGGCCAGGGGACAATGGGAGCGAGTGTCAGGCACGGGGCTGCCGGTCACAATGAACACGGGGGCGGCTGAATGGTGCGCGATAAGGCAGCGGGATAGTCAGGAACACGCCAACTTGAGCGGCGGTGAAATCAACTGATCGCGAAATTCCAGATAGTGCTTGAGCACCTGCGCCGGCGCTTCGATCTGTGGGTAATGGCCGATCTCGGACAGCAGGACGGTGTCCGGGGCGGGAATCAGTTGCCGATAGCGCGCCACCATGTGCGCGCCGGAAACCGGGTCGACCTCACCATCGATAACGCGCAGCGGCACCTCGCCACGCTGCATGGCGCTGACCCAACGCTCACGCTGGACCCGCCGCTGCGGGATATAACCGATCAATTTATGCATGATCCGCTGCCCGTGATTGCTATCGACCAGGCTCCAGAAATCATCCAGCTCACTTTCGGTGGGCCGGGTCTGCGGACCGAAAATCTGCTTGAAATTCTTCACCAGAGCGTCACGGGTAAAAGCTAGCCCGATCATCCAGCCCAAGGGGCTTAGCAGGAGTTTTTGCATCAACACCGGGCGATGGGTTTCGGGAAACAACCCGCCATTGAGGAACACGCAACTGGCGATATGAGCGCGCGCTTCGTAATGCCGGGCCAAGAGTTCCTGGGCCACGCTGTCGCCATAATCGTGTGCCAACACGTGAACGGGTTGCTCGACGTTCAAGTGCGCCAATAACGCTTGTTGCAGATCGGCCTGCTCCAGCAGGCTGTAGTTGTGGTTCACCGGTTTGGCCGAATCGCCGAAGCCAAGCATGTCGCAGGCAATCACCCGATAGCGCTGCGCCAGCGGCTGCCACAGGTAATGCCAGTCCCAACTGGCGGTCGGGAAACCATGGATCAACAACAGCGGTTCGCCCTGCCCCGCTGCCCAATAGCGGATGGTCTGACCGCGGAAGACGAACGTCTGGCCGCGTTTACGCCAGACACACAGAGGAATTTCGGCGAGTGCCATTTAGAGTTTATAACCCGGGTCTTGTTTATCGAGTTTGCGCAGCAGCGCCGGCCAGGCCAGCGCGCCACCCATCCCTTGAGCACTTTTGGTGACGCCGGCGATCATCGCCTTGGCGCCCGCCAGAATCTGCGGTTCGATGGCGATCAGCTCCGCGCCACCGTTCTGCGCCAGCACCTGAATCTCGCAGGCGCGCTGAAAGGTAAACATCATCAGGAACGTGTCGGCGATGGTGCCGCCACAGGTCAGCAGACCGTGGTTGTGCAGCATCAGAAAATTGTTTTCACCCAGGTCGGCTTGCAGCCGCGCCTTCTCTTCATGGTTCAGTGCCACGCCTTCATAGGCGTGATAAGCCAAGCTGGACAGGACGAACAATGACTGCTGACTGATCGGCAAAATGCCCTGTTTCTGCGCCGATACCGCCACGCCCGCCGCCGTGTGGGTATGCAGTACACACACGACGTCATGCCGGACTTCATGCACCGCGCTGTGGATGGTGTAACCCGCCGGGTTGATCTCGTAGGGGCTGTCCATCAATTTGTTGCCGGCCTGATCGACCTTGACCAGGCTCGACGCGGTGATTTCATGGAACATCATCCCGAACGGGTTGATCAGGAAGTCTTCAGTGCCTGGCACCTTGGCTGAAATGTGCGTGAAGATCAGATCGTCCCAGCCGTGGAGGGCGACCAGGCGATAACAGGCCGCCAGGTCGACGCGGGCCTGCCATTCGGCGGCACTGACTTTATCCTGGAGACTGTGTGGCGACTGGATGGGGGTTACGCTCACGGCAAGGATCTCTTTTTATTGTTCTGGGTTCTTAATGTTCACTGACGTTACAGCAGTCTAGTCAGCCCCCGGAGATCGGCTAGTTGCATTGGCAGCCAGCTTGGTGGCCGAGCGAGTCAGTGCGCGGGGGAGCCTGGATCCATGTCAGAACACTGCCGCCAATAAAAGCCGGTCAGCCCCGCAGAGCGCTGACCAGATCCGCCAGCCAAGGCTCGGCGTCGGTTTCCGGCGTTACGGTTTCACTGGCGTCCAGACGCAACATCGGCAGCACTTCACGCACGCCCAGTTCGCCGAACAATTCACGCATTTGCTCACCGCCACCGCAGAACGTATCGCCGTAACTCGAGTCGCCCAACCCGATAACGGCACCCGGCAAGCCACGCCAGGCGGCGGGCAATTGATCGCGAATCGTCGAATACAACGGTTGCAGGTTGTCCGGCAACTCACCCATGCCGGTGGTCGAAGTCACCGCCAGAAATGCTTCCGGGCCAAAGGCCTGGACATCGGCAAGTGTCGCGCGCGAGTTGTGCCAGGTTTCAAAACCGGCGGCGTTCAATAGACTTGCGGCGTGGCGGGCGACTTCTTCAGCCGTGCCGTACACCGAGCCGGAAAGGATGGCGACTTTCATCAATCTGATCCTGAAGCTGAGTAAAAGGCCAAGATATTAACAGCACAGCCCTCATTGATCTTTTAGAATGCAGCGTACCCATCAATACGCAAAGGACTCTGCGATGATCAATGCCTCACTGCTGCAAATGGTGATCGA
>Ga0075432_10000685_pt1 | contig 10422 bp, 6 predicted proteins | sample RhiMethybrSRZTD1_FD_72781 | JGI IMG/M metagenome (GOLD analysis project Ga0075432, IMG submission 72781) | Populus rhizosphere microbial communities from Tennessee, USA - Rhizosphere MetaG P. TD hybrid SRZTD1 | ecosystem: Host-associated > Plants > Roots > Rhizosphere > Soil | place: USA... | reverse complement strand
GCTCCCTGGGCAGCCCGGTGGCTCCGCCGCCGGCAGGCATTGGCGGTCCGGACGGCACCGGTGCCGCGACGTTGCCGCCTGGGCCATCTGGGCCACCCGGGGCCATCGGTGCGCCAAGCCTCGCCGCCCCGGGCGCCGCCGCGCCCCAGGCGCCGTTGCCTGCGGCGCCGCCTCCCGGCATGCCCGGCCTGCCGATGGGCCCCGGCATCCTGTCGGCACCCGTCACACCGCCAAGCCTTCCGATGGATACCGAGCGCCCGCTGCAACGCAGGGCACCTGCAACGGCTGAAGCGCCGGCCGTGCGCGCCCCCGAAGCGCCGCCACCACGCACCGAGCCCACGCGCCCGGCGCCGCCCAGCACCGCGCCGCCGAATGCCGCGCCGCCGCGCACGGCCGTCGAGGCGCCGCGCGAGCCCAGAAGCGGCGGCAAACCCCTGACCCCGCCGCCGGCCGATGCAACCACCGGGACTGCCGCGGAGACTGTGCGCCCCGTCGCGCGCGGTCTGTTCGGCCTGGCGCCGGCACCGTTCGTGGAGGGCGACTTCATCGCGGCGGTCCATACGCGCGAAGGCAGCTGGATGGTGGTGCAGCCGGTACCCGAGTCCTTTCCGAACGCGTGGCAGCGCCGCGTGCTGCTGTGGTTCCTGATTGGGGCAGCCATCGTGGTGCCCGTGGGCTGGCTGTTCTCGCGCCGGCTGGTGCGTCCCATTGCCGGCTTCGCGCGCGCGGCCGATCAATTGGGCCGCGATCCGGTGGCGCCGGTGCTGGCTCTCGATGGCCCGGCGGAGATCGGACGCGCGGCGCAGGCCTTCAACCGCATGCAGGCGCGGCTGCGCAGCTTCGTCGACGACCGCACCGTGATGATCGGCGCCATCAGCCACGACCTGCGCACACCCCTCACGCGGCTGCGCTTTCGCATCGAGGACGCACCCGACGACATTCGCGCCGGCATGCTCGACGACGTCCAGGAGATGGAGCAGATGATCGGCTCCGTGCTCAGCTTCATCCGCGATGCCTCCGTGGTCAGCGCGCGCGAGCGCATGGACTTCGCGAGCCTGGTGGAGGACGTGGTCGAGCAGGCGGTGTTCGTCGGCAAGGACGTGCAGCTGCAGCGCATGGAAAAGGCGCCGGTGGAGGTCGACGTGATCGGCATGCGCCGCGTGCTCGACAACCTGATCGAGAACGCCGTCAAGTACGGCCACCAGGCGCGCGTGCGCCTGTTCACCGACGGGCCCGATGCCGTGGTGGAGATCGGCGATCGCGGACCGGGGCTGCCGGCCAGCGAACTCGAGCAGGTGTTCAAGCCGTTCTACCGCACCTCGCAGGCCCGCGCCTCGCACACCATGGGCAGCGGGCTCGGGCTGGCCGTGTGCCGCTCGATCGCGCGCGCTCACGGCGGCGACGTCGTGCTGAAGTCCGGCTCGCACGGGCTTCTTGCCCAGGTTCGCGTCCCGTTGGCGCTGGAAGCGCAACGGCTGTCGCTGCAGGCGTCCGGCACGCACTGAGCCCGCGTGCGGCGGGCTGCGTGGCCGGCCCGGACACTTCGGCTGCGGACGCCTTTGAACTTCAGTAGGTAGAGGCCGCCGAGTGAAGGCCCTGGCGTCCTGCGCGCTCTAGGACTTTCTACAGCAACGGAACGATGCCGAAGATTCCCGCCGAGACAATCATGACGACGACCAGCATCAGCGCCCACTTGAAGGTGAATTTCTGATGAGCACCGAATTCAACGCCCGCGACGCCCATCAGAACGTAATTTGCCGCGACCAACGGGCTGAGCTGATGCACCGGTTGTCCGAGAAGTGACGCGCGCGCGATGATCTCCGGAGCAATCCCGTAGCCCTTTGCCGCCTCCGCAAGGATGGGCACGACACCGAAGTAGAAGGCATCGTTGGACAGAAAAAAGGTCATCGGAGCGCTGAGCAGTGCGGTGATCAGCGGCAGGAAGTGCCCGGCGGAGGTCGGGATCGCATTGATGACACTGTGCGCGATTGCATCGGTCATCTTGGTGCCCGAGAGGATCCCGGTGAAGACGCCAGCCGCGAAGATCACAGCCACCACGGAAAGAGCGCTGGCCGAGTGCGCTGCAATGCGCTGCTTCTGGTCTTTGAGCGAGGGAAAATTGATCGAGATCGCGATGGCGAACGCACCCATGAAGAGCAAAGGCAGCGGCAGCACCGCCATCGTCAGGCAGACCATCAACACCGCGGTCAGTACCAGGTTGAAGGCCATCTTCGCGCGGCTTCGGCGCGGTGCACCCGTCGCGTCCAGGTTGACTTCCCCGCCCAAGGCAGAGACTTCAGTGTGCGCCGGCTTCCACTCGATCGTCTTGAGTCGTCCGCGCTCCATCACCCCGAGATACCAGGCCACGGCGATGGTGGCCGCGCTTGCCATGGCCATCGGCCCGATGAGTGGAACGAAGACCTGTGACGCATCGACGTGAAGTGCGCTCATGACGCGTGCCGTCGGACCGCCCCAGGGGGCGATGTTCATGATGCTGTTCCCCATCATCGTGACGCAGGGCAGGATCAGCGGATTGATGCCCAGTCGGCTGTGCAACGGCAGCATGGCGGTGACGCACAGCAAATAGGTGCTGGAACCATCTCCGTCGAGCGAAACGATGAGCGCGAGCAACGCCGATCCGATGATGATGCGCACCGGATCGCCCTTTGAAAGGCGAACGATGAGCTGGATCAAGGGATCGAACAAGCCGACGTCGATCATCAGTCCGAAGTAAAGGATCGCGAAGAGCAGCAGCACGCCTGTGGGCGCAATGGCTTTGACGCCATTGATCACCATGGGTCCGATGTCGGCACCGAACCCACCCACCAGGGCAAAAGCTATCGGCACGACGATCAGGGCAATGAGCGCCGTGAGACGCCCCGTCATGATCAGCGCCATGAAGACGACGATCATGGAATACGCGAGGATGGTCAGCATGTGTGTTGTCTCGGTGTAAGGAAAGGCACTAGGTGGGTTCGCAGCGTGCTGGGCGAGATGCGACTTCTGTTCGATGGCAACAGCCGGCCACGCGACGACTCGCCGGCCGTCGCGATCAGATTGCAGATGAAAGATCGGTCTCGGGAGACAAGCTCCCGCTGACTAGCCCAGGGATACGCCTTGTGCTGCGCTGGGAACGTCGCTGGCTGGCATCGCGTCCGGCAACTCGTGCTGCGGACCGGTTGCACCGCACTGGATCGGCTGCGCCGAATGGGAGACGTGATCCTCGGACTTGCCGGAGACATAGTCGCGCCACACCAGCGGGAGAATGCCGCCGTGACGCCAGTACTCCACGTCCTCCTCGGTGTCGAGCCGGATGGTCAGCGGAACCGTCGTGGTCGTGCCGTTCGCACGATGCACGAGAGCCTCTACACGACCGCTCACGCCAAGGCTGCCTGCCAACGCGGGGATATCGATCAGTTCGCTGCCGTCGAGTCCCAGCGATTCCGCCGTGGTGCCGGCGTCGAACTGAAGCGGCAGGACCCCCATGCCCACCAGATTGGTTCGGTGGATGCGCTCGAAGCTCTCGGCGATGACCGCTTTCACGCCCAGCAGGGCCACGCCCTTGGCCGCCCAATCGCGCGACGAACCGCAGCCGTAGTTCTTGCCGGCAATGACGGCCAGCGGCACCTCACGGCGCAGGTACTCCTCGGCGGCTTCGAAGATGCGCATCTGCGTGCCTTCGGGCATCAGCTTTGTCATGCCGCCCTCGACCCCCGGCACGATCTGGTTGCGCAGGCGGATGTTCGCGAAGGTTGCCCGCACCGCGACGTCGTGATTGCCGCGCCGCGTGGTGTAGTTGTTGAAGTTGCGCTTCTCGATGCCCTTGGCGAGCAGGAAGTCCGCGGCCGGCGTGCCGAGGCTGATCGCACCCGAGGGCGAGATGTGATCGGTGGTCACCGAGTCGCCGAGGATGACCAGGGGGCGCATCGCCTGGATGTCCTGAACGGCCGCAGGCTCGAGCGACAGGTTCTCGAAGTAGGGCGGGCGGCGCACGTAGGTGCTGGCGTCTTGCCAGGGAAAGCGCTCGCTGCGCGCGCCGCTCAGGGCGTCCCAGGCCTGGCCGCCATCGAACAGGTCGGCGTACTTCTCGCGGAAGAGCGCGGGTTCGTAGGCTCCTTCGACCGCGTGGGCGATCTCAACGGCCGTCGGCCACACGTCGCGCATGTAGACAGGCTGTCCGTTGGCGCCTGTGCCGATGGGCTCTTTGGTCACGTCGACGGTCAATGAACCCGTCAAGGCGTAGATGACGACCAGGGCCGGCGAGCCGAGGTAGGCCGCGCGCACATTGGGGTGGATGCGACCTTCGAAGTTGCGATTGCCGGAGAGAACGGCAGTGCCAACCAGCTTTTCCCGCTCAATGGCTTCGACCAGCGCGTCGGGCAGCGGACCCGACCCGCCGTTGCACGTGGTGCAGCCGAACCCGGCCACGTTGAAACCGAGTGCGTCGAGTGCATCCTGCAGCCCGGCTTTCTCGAGCACCGCTGCCGTGACATGGCTGCCCGGCACGAGAGAGGTCTTGACCCAGGGCTGCGTCTTCAACCCCAGTGCGACGGCCTTCCTGGCAACCAGGCCGGCGGCCATCATGTTCACGGGATTGGCGGTGTTGGTGCAACTCGTGATGGCCGCGATCAACACGGCGCCATCGCGCAGGGAGAAGCTCTCGCCGTTGACCCGTACGGCCCGGTTTGCATCGAGCGGTCGGCCCGCGATCTCCTGATGGTGCCGAAGAAACGCGCTGGGCACGGTCTCGAGGTCCAGCCGGTCTTCCGGATTGCGGGGGCCTGCCAGGCAGGGGCGGATGTCGTCGAGGTCCAGCGTCACGACCGTGTCGAACTTCGGGGACGGGGTCGTCTCGCTGCGCCAGAGCTTCTGCGCCTTGGCGAATGCCTCGACCAGTTCCAGTTGGTCCTCCTCGCGGCCTGTCATGCGCAGGTAGTCCATGGTGCGTTCGTCGATCGGGAAGTACACGGCGGTGGCGCCGTACTCCGGTGCCATGTTCGCGATCATCCCGCGGTCGCCAAGCGACAGCGCGTCGAGGCCGGTACCGAAGAATTCGACGAACTTGCCCACCACGCCCATGCCGCGCATGCGTTGCGTGATGGCCAGGACCAGGTCGGTCGGCAGCACCCCTTCGCGCAGCCGGCCCTTGACCTCCAGGCCGACCACCTCCGGCAGCGCCAATGCCACCGGCTTGCCGACCATCACGGCCTCGGCTTCGATGCCGCCCACGCCCCAGCCGAGAACGCCAAGGCCGTTGATCATCGGCGTGTGGCTGTCGGTTCCCACGCAGGTGTCCGGGATCGCCAGCTCGCCCTCGGCGGTCTGCTCGGTCCATACCACCTTGCCGATGTACTCAAGGTGGATCTGATGCATGATGCCTTTGCCTGGCGGCACGATGCGCACACCTTCAAAGCTGCTGGCGCACCAGCGCAGGAACGCAAAGCGCTCGCCATTGCGCTCGTACTCTTTCTCGAGGTTGATGCGCCGCGCGTTCGGCGTCGCCCAACTATCGACCTGCAGCGAGTGGTCGATGATCACGTCGACCGGCACCTTCGGGCTGACGCGGGACGGATCACCACCGGCATCGGCCACGGCGTCGCGAATGCCGGCCATGTCGACCAGCATCACCTGCCCGAGGATGTCCTGCCCGTACACCCGCACCGGGTAGAAGCTCAGGCCGCTGCCGAGCCGCCGCGCAAGCAGGGCATCGATCTCGGCCTGGGTGTCGGTGCCGCGGGTGGCCTGCCGCAGCAAGTTTTCCAGCAGGATGCGCAGCGAGAACGGGAGTTCGTCGACGCCGGGCACGTCGGCGATCGATACGTAGCGAATGGAACGGTTCGCCAGGGCGAGTTGCTTGATTCGGGGTTTCAGTGTCATTGGTTTTCCTTCGTGGGATGCCCTGGCGGAGAGAGAGAAATGGTCAGATCAGCCCGACGTTCGTCATCACTGTGCGCAGGCGCGTGTGCTCGTCATCGACGAACTTCGAGAACTCGTCGCCGGTGATCACGCTCGGCGACCAGGCGTTGGTTTTCACGGCGTCCTGCCAGCTCTTCGTGCGGGTGGCCGCAAGGACGGCGTCCGTGAGTTCCTTGCGCTGGGCGGGGGTGAGGTTGGCTGCGCCGTAGACGCCGCGCCAGTTGCCGATCTGCATGTCGTACCCCGCTTCCTTCAGCGAGGGTGCGTCGACGCCCGGCATGCGCGTGGGAGCGCCGACGGCGAGGACGCGAAACTGGCCCGACTCGATGTACTTCGACAGCTCGGCATAGCCGCCCGTGATGGCGGTGATGTGGCCGCCCAGCGTGGCGGAGACGACTTCGCCGCCTCCGCCGAACGGGATGTAGTTGACCTTCGAGATCGGAATGCCAGCCGCGCCGGCAAGTTCGGCCGTGCCGATGTGATCGACCGAGCCCTTCGAGCCGCCGCCCCACTTCACGCTCGATGGGTTCTTCTTGAAGTCCACCATCAGGTCGTTGAAGGTCTTGTAGGGGGAATCCTTGCGAACGGCAATCACGTTGTATTCGGTGATGAGCCGGGCAATCGGCGTGGCGTTGGCCAGGGAGATCTGAGGCTTGTTCTGCACGACGCCGGTCACCATGACCGCGCCCATCACGCACAAGGCATTGACCTCGCCCTTGGAGCTGTTGATGAACTGGGCCAGGCCCAGCGTTCCACCCGCGCCGTTCTTGTTGTCGTATGTCGCGCTCTTGGCGACGCCTGCCTCCTGCATGGCCTTGCCGAGGGTACGGGCGGTCTGGTCATAGCCGCCGCCGGGTGACCCGGGCGCCATGAAGCGGACAGTTTCCAGTGCGTGCGCGGGCACGGCCGCGATGAATGCACCGGCGAGCGCGCCGATGCGAAGCAGGTTGTGGATCGAAAGCTGCATGGATGTCTCCTTCTCGTGAGGGGTGAGCTGGGCTGCGACGCGTGCAACCCGATGCTGCACAGTCTCGCTGTATTGTATTTTCTAATCACTTTCAACAATACAAGGCGCGGGTAAACCCTGTCTGGGGCTGTAACTTTTTTGTTTGCCCAGGCCGGCCCGGCGCAGGCGCAGCGGCGCTCAGTGGCCCGGTTGACGATCGGGCCGGGCGACTTCCAGGATCAGGCCCGGACCAGGACTGCTAGGAGGACGACTGGGAGAACACGCCGACGCCGCGCAGCTTGCCGCGACGCGCGCCGTCGAGGTGGGATCTCATGAGGCTGGCGGCCTGCATGAAATCCTGCCTCTCGATGGCATCCAGGATCTCCAGGTGCTCGGAGGCCTGGGTCTGGCGCGCACCCCGGCGGGATGCCTGCCGGTACTCCACGAGACGGCGCAACTGGTTGATGCGGCGCACCGACTGGAGCACGAAGCGGTTGTTGCTCCACTCGGCCAGGGTTTCGTGGAAATGGCTGTTGGCCTCGAAGAGTTCGATCGGCGTCATCGTCTGGAAACCGCCGTCGACGATGCGCTGCTGCTCGCGCCTGAGTTGCTTGAGTTCGTGGGCAACAGGCGAGAAGGAGGGTCCGATCAAGCCTCCCGGTTCGATGAACTGCCTGAAAAGATAGCTCTCTTCGTAGGCATCGGGCGAGTCGATCATCGAGAGGAAGCGCCAGCCGTGTCCCATGCTCTGCTCGATCCAGCCCTCTTCGGAGATGCGCGACAGCACCTTGCGCAGCGTGCTGCGCGCGACGCCGTAGCGGCGCATCAATTCGGCCTCCGTGACCTCGTCCGGCAGTTCCTTGGACTGCCGGTCCTCTGCGATGCGGAGGTAGAGCGGGTCGTCGCTGGACAACAGGCTCGCCACGGGCCCGTCCCAATTCTTGGCGTCCACACTGAGAAAATAGCCGCGATTGGCGTCCTGCTGCAGCACCCCCAAGTGCGCCAGGTGGCGCAGCGCAGATTGCACGGGGGAGCGTGACGTTCCGATGTGCTGGGCGATGTGCACCTCGGTCAGATGGTCGCCGGCAACGCGGTTGTCGCGCCGCACCAGCGCGACGATCTCTCGGGCGACGCGCTGCTGCAGCGAGGTCAGTTCGGGGGCGGTCGCTGTGTCGTTCACCGATGGCATCCGCGTAGTCTAGGCCACCGCGCATCAGTCGATCTTCATGCCGAACTGCTTGATCAGCTTCGACCATCGCTGCCCCTCCCGGCTGATGAGATCCCCGAATTCCTTGGGGCCGGCGCCCACCGGCTCCGTCATGCCGGCGGACAGTCGCTCGGCGACGTCCTTCTCCTTCAGGGCGGCGGCCGCCGCCGAATGAATCGCCTGGATGACGCCGTCAGGCGTTCCCTTCGGGACGGTCAAGCCCATCCAGGAGACGAATTCGTAGCCGCTGACTCCGCTTTCCGCGACGGTCGGCACGTCCGGCAACGCCTTGACGCGCTGCTTGCCCGTGACGGCGAGCGCCTTGAGCTTGCCGCTGCGGATATGCGGCAGCGCAGCCAGGGGAAATGCGACCGCGGTGCTGATCTCCCCGCCGAGCAACGCGATGATCGCGGGGCCACCGCCCTTGTAGGGCACATGCGTGATGTCGACCTTGGCCATGGACTTGAGCATCTCGCCCGCCAGATGGTTGGCACTTCCGTTGCCCGCGGTGCCGTAGGTGTACTTGCCCGGCTCCTTGCGAGCGAGTTCGAGGAACTCCTTCAGATTGTTGGCGGGGACGGAGGGATGGGCCACGATGACCAGGTCGATGGACGTCAGCCAGGTCACCGGCGCCAGGCCCTCGACCTTGTACCCGGCGTTGGGGTAGAGCGACGGGTTCAACGCCATCGTGCCCTGGTTCACGAAAGTGACCGTGTACCCGTCGGGCGCGGCCTTGGCGCCCAGTGCTGTGCCGATGTTGCCGCCAGCGCCACCTCGGTTGTCGATGACGACCGGTTGTCCGAGCACCTCTTGCATCTTTTTCTGCAAGCTGCGGCAGACCACGTCCGCATCGCCGCCGGCAGGCTGCGGAACGATCAGCGTGATGGGCTTGCTGGGGAACTTGTCCTGGGCGAGCGCCCATTTCCCGGCCACGGAAAGCGGCAGCGCGGCTGCGCTCGCCTGCAAGAGTTCCCTGCGTCGGATCGAAATCATCTCGTTGTCTCCTGATGGGGTTGGACCCGGCAATCGGTCCGATTGTTGAATGTCTAAAGTGATCATATAATTCAATCTAAAGAACGGTCAAGACATGGAGACAAATCCGCACCCAACCCGCAATACCCGCGTGCTGCGCGCGTACGTGGGGTGCCGCACCTCGCAGGAACGCAGGGCGCGCGGCAAAGGCATCGAAGTTTTCGAGGCGACTTCCGAGGGGGCGTGGAAGCATTTGCAGACCGTGGCTGCGGGGAGCAACCCGTCGTACCTTCTGGCGGACACGAAGGGGCGCAACGTCTACTGCGTGCACGGCGATGGCAGCACCGTGAGCAGTTTCCGGGTGGGCGCTGGCGGCGGGCTGTCGCTTCAGGGCACTTGCTCCACGCAGGGGCGCAATCCCGTGCATCTGGCCCTCAGTCCGGAACAGCGTTGGCTGCTGGTGTCGAACTACGCCACCGGCACGGTGGTGTCGCTGCCAATCCAACCGGATGGCTCGCTGGGCGATGTCGTGCACAGCCTCGCGTTGCCCGATCGACCCGGTCCTCACAAGACACAGCAAAGAGGCGCACACCCCCACCAGGTGGTCTTCGATCCCTCGGGCCGATGGCTCCTGGTTCCGGACAAGGGAGGCGATGCCATCCATACGGTCGCCTTCGACGAATCCACCGGCACCTTGCGCCTGGCCGATTCACTGCAGGCCCCACCTGGCAGCGGCCCACGGCATCTGGTGTTCGATGCGAAGGGCTGCTGCGCCTGGATCGTGTTCGAATTGGCGAGCCAGATCGTCTCGGCGGCCTTCGATGCAGAGATCGGACGCCTGACGCCAATTCAACGCGTTCCCAGCATCCCCGAGACCTTCATGGGCGAGAACACCGGGGCGGGCATTGTCATGGACCCTTCCAACGCCGCGATCTGGGTGTCGAACCGAGGACACGGAAGCGTGGTCCGGCTGGCGATCGATGCCACTGGCCGCACGCTCCATGCACCCGAGTGGATCGACGCCCAAGGACTTGTTCCGCGCTTCATCTCGGCCATGCCCCAGGGCGCCGAGATCCTGATCGCCAATGAAGACGCCGACACGATCGTCGGCATCGAATCGAATGGCCCTGCCCATCGTTGCCGCACGTTGGCGCACACAGGCAGCCCCGTCTGCATCACTTTCATCCAAGGAACCTCATGAGCACCTCATCTCCACAGGTCGGTATCCGTGCCACCTACATGCGCGGCGGCACCAGCAAGGGTGTTTTCTTCACCCCGGCCGATCTTCCCGAAGCGGCGCGGCAGCCAGGCCCGGACCGCGATGCGTTGATGCTGCGTGTCGCCGGAAGTCCGGATCCGTACGAAAAGCAGATCGACGGCA
>Ga0075432_10000684_pt1 | contig 10430 bp, 7 predicted proteins | sample RhiMethybrSRZTD1_FD_72781 | JGI IMG/M metagenome (GOLD analysis project Ga0075432, IMG submission 72781) | Populus rhizosphere microbial communities from Tennessee, USA - Rhizosphere MetaG P. TD hybrid SRZTD1 | ecosystem: Host-associated > Plants > Roots > Rhizosphere > Soil | place: USA... | reverse complement strand
CCTCGGCGCTGACCAGCGTGGTCTCCACCGACAAGGTCTACGCCTATTTCGACGCCGACGAACGCCTGTTCCTCAAGTACGGCCAGCTCTCCCGTGAAGGCCGGCGCAGCCAATTCACGCCGGTGTACATGGGCTTGTCGAACGAGGAGGGCAATAGCCACCTGGGGCAGATGAACTTCGTCGACAACCAGGTCAATCCCAAGACCGGCACCATCCGTGGCCGCGCGGTGTTCGACAACGCCGACGGTCAATACACCCCGGGGTTGTATGCCCGGTTGAAACTGGTGGGCAGCGCGGCCTATGCCGGCCTGCTGATCAAGGACGAAGCGGTGGGCACCGACCTTGGCAAGAGGTTCGTGCTGGTGATCGACCAGGACAACAAGGCCGTGTACCGCAGTGTCGACCTGGGGCCGAAGCTCGAAGGCTTGCGCATCGTGCGCAGCGGTTTGCAGAAGGAAGACCGGATCGTCATCAACGGTCTGCAACGGGTTCGCCCCGGCGCGGTGGTCGCGCCTCAGGACGCACCGATGGCCGACGCGCAAACCGTCGCCACCCTGGCTCGTCAACGCCAGGCCATCGAGGCGGGTAATCAGCCTGCCGCTCCGTCCCCGGCACTGGTGAAAACGGATACAACCGTTTCGCCTCGCGGATAAAGGAACACTGTCATGAAGTTCTCCCGGTTCTTTATCACGCGGCCGATCTTCGCCGCGGTGCTGTCGCTGCTGATCCTGATCGCCGGCCTCATATCGCTGTTCCAGCTGCCGATCAGCGAATACCCGGAAGTGGTACCACCCACCGTGGTCGTCCACGCCAACTACCCCGGCGCCAACCCCAAGGTCATTGGCGAAACCGTGGCCGCACCGCTCGAACAAGCCATCACCGGCGTCGAGAACATGCTGTACATGTCTTCGCAGTCCACGGCGGATGGCCGGCTCACGCTCACAGTGACTTTTGCCCTGGGCACCGACCTGGACAACGCCCAGGTGCAGGTGCAGAACCGTGTGACCCGCACCGAACCCAAGCTGCCGGAAGAAGTGACGCGCATCGGCATCACTGTCGACAAGGCCTCGCCCGAGCTGACGCTGCTGGTGCACCTGGTGTCGCCGGACAAGCGCTACGACATGCTCTACCTGTCCAACTACGCGATCCTCAACGTCAAGGATGAGCTGTCGCGTCTGGAAGGCATTGGTGACGTGAAGATGTTCGGCATCGGTGACTACTCGCTGCGCATCTGGCTCGACCCGAACAAGACAGCGTCACGCAACCTGACTGCTACCGACGTGGTCAATGCGGTGCGTGAACAGAACCGTCAGGTGGCGGCCGGCCAACTGGGCTCACCGCCTGCACCCAACGCCACCAGCTTCCAGATGTCGATCAACTCCCAGGGACGGCTGGTCACCGAAGAAGAGTTCGAGAACGTGATTGTCCGCAGTGGTGCGGATGGCGAGATCACCCGCCTCAAGGACATTGCCCGGATTGAACTCGGCTCTAACCAATACGCATTGCGCGCACTGCTCAATAACCAGGAAGCGGTGGCGATGCCGATCTTCCAGCGCCCGGGTTCCAATGCGATCGACGTTTCCGACCAGGTGCGGGCAAAGATGGCCGAACTGAAGAAGAGTTTCCCGCAAGGCATGGACTACGAGATCGTCTATGACCCGACCATCTTCGTGCGCAGCTCGATCGAGGCGGTGGTTCACACGCTGTTCGAAGCGCTGATCCTCGTGGTGCTGGTGGTGATCCTGTTCCTGCAAACCTGGCGCGCCTCGATCATTCCGCTGGTCGCGGTGCCGGTGTCGCTGATCGGGACCTTTGCCGTGATGCACTTGCTCGGGTTCTCGCTCAACGCGCTGTCACTGTTCGGTCTGGTGTTGGCCATCGGCATCGTGGTCGATGACGCCATCGTGGTGGTGGAGAACGTCGAGCGAAACATCGAGTCGGGACTTGAACCGGCCGAGGCCACCCAAAAGGCCATGGGCGAGGTGACCGGGCCGATCATCGCCACGGCATTGGTGCTGTGTGCGGTCTTCGTACCGGCAGCGTTCATTTCCGGCTTGACCGGACAGTTCTACAAGCAGTTCGCCCTGACCATCGCGATTTCCACGGTGATCTCGGCGTTCAACTCGCTGACCTTGTCGCCGGCATTGGCGGCGGTGTTGCTCAAGGCCCACGGCGCGCCGAAAGACCGTTTCTCCAAAGTGCTGGATCGGCTGTTCGCGGGTTGGCTGTTCAAGCCCTTCAACCGGCTGTTCGAAAAGGCCGGCAATGGCTACGTGGTGGCGGTGGCCAGGGTCATTCGAGGCAGCAGCGTGGCCCTGCTGGTCTACGCTGGCCTGATCGCCTTGACGTACATGGGTTTCAGCACCACGCCGACCGGTTTCGTGCCGACCCAGGACAAGAAGTACCTGGTGACCTTTGCGCAATTGCCCGATGCGGCCAGCCTTGACCGCACCGAGTCGGTGATCCGGCGCATGAGCACCATCGCCATGAACGAACCGGGATTCGACAGCGCCGTGGCGTTCCCCGGCCTGTCGATCAACGGTTTCACCAACAGCCCGAATGCCGGCATCGCGTTCATCGGCTTGCGTCCTTTCGATGAGCGCAAAGAGCCAAGCCTGTCCGCCGGGGCGATTTCCGCTTCGCTCAATGCCAGGTTCGGCGGCATTCAGGATGCCTACATCGCGGTGTTCCCGCCGCCACCGGTGCAAGGCCTGGGCACCATCGGCGGTTTCCGCCTGCAGATCGAAGACCGGGGCAACCTGGGCTACGAAGAGCTGTACAAGGAAACCATGAACATCATCGGCAAGGGGCGCAGTGTTCCGGAGCTGGCCAACCTGTTCACCAGCTACACGGTCAACGTGCCGCAAGTCGAAGCCGCCATCGACCGCGAAAAGGCCAAGACCCATGGCGTGGCAATCAACGACATCTTCGACACCTTGCAGGTGTATCTCGGCTCGCTGTACGCCAACGACTTCAACCGTTTTGGCCGTACCTATCAGGTCAATGTCCAGGCCGAGCAGCAGTTCCGTCAGGAGCCGGAGCAGATCGGCCAGTTGAAGGTGCGCAACGACCGTGGAGAGATGATTCCACTGTCGACATTCGTCAAGGTCGGCCCGACGTCGGGGCCTGACCGGGTCTCGCACTATAACGGCTTCGTCACCGCTGAAATCAACGGCAGTGCAGCCCCCGGCTACAGCTCCGGCCAGGCGCAAAAAGCCATCGAGAAACTGCTCAAGGAAGAACTGCCCAACGGCATGACCTACGAGTGGACCGACCTGACCTACCAACAGATTTTGTCCGGTAATACCGCGTTGCTGGTGTTCCCGCTCTGCGTCCTGCTGGCCTTCCTGGTACTGGCCGCGCTGTATGAAAGCTGGAGCCTGCCGCTGGCGGTGATCCTGATCGTACCGATGACCCTGTTGTCGGCGATTGCCGGGGTGATCATCTCCAGGGGCGACAACAACATCTTCACCCAGATCGGCTTGATCGTACTGGTGGGCCTTGCGTGCAAGAACGCGATCCTGATCGTCGAGTTCGCCAAGGACAAGCAGGACCAGGGCCTGTCGCCGCTGGATGCCGTACTGGACGCCTGCCGCCTGCGTCTGCGGCCGATCCTGATGACCTCGTTCGCCTTCATCATGGGTGTGGTGCCGTTGGTGACATCCACCGGCGCCGGCTCGGAAATGCGCCGCGCCATGGGCATCGCCGTGTTCTCCGGCATGCTCGGCGTGACTTTCTTCGGGTTGCTGCTGACACCGGTGTTCTTTGTCCTGATTCGTCGCTACATCGAACGTAAAGCCGCGCGCAAGGCGGCCCGGGTACATGCACTCAACGTTATTGATTCGGAGGCACACTGATGAACGCTTTCAGGCTTTTCCTTCCCGGCCTCCTGGTCACGGCATTGGCCGCCTGCACCGTGGGGCCGGATTACAAGACCCCCGACACGGCACCTGCCCATGTCGTCTCGGCACAAGGAGCCCACTACGATCAAACGCGCTTCGAAACGGTGTGGTGGCAGCAATTCGACGACCCCACGCTGAATCAGCTGGTCGGCAAAGCGCTCAATGGCAACCGTGATCTGCGCGTGGCCTTCGCCCGCTGGAAAGCCGCCCGGGCCATCCGCGATGACGTCAGCAACGACAATCTGCCGGTGGTCACCAGCCGGGTCAGCAGCGTGCAGGGCAAGTCGCAGGTGCCGGGCCTGACCGAGAGTCGGGTCAACACCGAGCGCTACGACCTGGGGCTGGACATGGCCTGGGAGATCGACCTGTTCGGGCGCATCCAGCGTGAACTGGAATCCAGCGATGCCCGGGAAGACGCCACGGCGGCGGACCTGTACCAACTGCGGGTGAGCATGATCGCCGAGCTGGTGGACGCTTATGGCCAGTTGCGGGGCGCGCAACTGCGGGAAAAGATCGCCCTGGCCAACCTCAAGAACCAAAGTGAATCGCGCGCCGTGACGGTGAATCTGCGTGACGCTGGCGTGGGCAACGAGCTCGACGTGGTGCGTGCCGATGCGCGGTTGGCGGCCGTCGAGGCGACTGTGCCGCAGCTGCAGGCGGAGCAGGTGCACCACAAGAACCGCATCGCCACGCTATTGGGTGAACGCCCGGAGACCCTGAGCATCGACCTGAGTCCAAAGGACCTGCCGGCCATCGCCAAGGCATTACCGATTGGCGACCCGGGCGAGCTGTTGCACCGGCGCCCGGATGTGCTCGCGGCAGAGCGCCGGTTGGCGGCGTCAACGGCCGATGTCGGCGTGGCCACCGCTGACCTGTTTCCACGAGTGAGCTTGAGTGGGTTCCTGGGGTTCACGGCGGGGCGTGGTTCGCAAATCGGTTCCAGTGCCGCCCGCGCCTGGAGCCTGGGGCCGAGCATCACCTGGGCCGCGTTTGACCTGGGCAGTGTGCGGGCGCGCATTCGTGGCGCAAACGCCGACGCCGAGGGGGCATTGGCGACCTATGAGCAACAGGTGTTGCTCGCACTGGAAGAATCGGAAAACGCCTTCAGCGACTACGGTAAGCGCCAGCAACGCTTGCTGTCGTTGATCAGGCAAAGCGAGTCGAGTCGCGCAGCGGCCGATCTGGCGGCGACGCAATACAAGGAAGGGGTGGTGGACTATCTGGTGTTGCTGGATGCGCAACGTGAGCGGCTGAACGCTGAGGATGCCCAGGCACTGGGTGAAACCGATCAGTACCGGGCCATTGTGGCGATCTACAAATCCCTGGGGGGCGGATGGGACAGCGGCGAAACCAAACTTGCGAAACTCGACTGACTGACCGTTGTGGGAGCGGGCTTGCTCGCGAAAGCGGTAGTTCAGCCACCGATGATGTTGGCTGTGCCGACGCCTTCGCGGGCAAGCCCGCTCCCACAGGGATTTTCAGTGGGCAAAAGAACTGTGTTTGGCACAACACCAATGCAGGAGCAGTCTCGCTCCCACAGTCAACGGTGGCCCCAGACGCATTTTCGTTCAATGACCGTCCACAAGACGCGGCAACCCCAAGGGATTGCCCTCACGCAAAACCTCCGGCAGCAGCTCATCCGCAAACCCCTGGTAAGCCACCGGGCGCAGGAAGCGCTCGATGGCGGTCATGCCCACCGAAGTAAAGCGACTGTCCGAGGTGGCCGGAAACGGCCCGCCATGCACGGTGGCGAAACACACTTCCTGCGGATGGGCGAAGGCGTTGACCACGATGCGCCCGGTGCGTCGCTCCAGAGTTGGCAGCACGCGACGGGCCAGTGGCAAATCGTCCTGTTCAAGATGCAGGGTCGCGCTGAGTTGCCCCTTGAATGAGCGTGCGACTCGCAACAGTTCATCCTCATCCCTGACCTTCACCAGCAGAGCGGACGGGCCGAATACCTCCTGCGAAAGCAACGTCTCGGCGAGAAAATGTTGACCATCGACCTCGAACAGCGCCGAGCGGCCATCGATTTCTGCGGTGGATGCCGAGCCAACGGCGACGAGGCTGGCGCCGGCGTTTTCCATTGCGCACAGTCCCTTCAGGTACGCCCCATGGATGCCGGGTGTCAGCATCGTGCGTGCCGGTGCGTCACTCACGCGTTTGCTCATGGCGTGGCGCAGCGCAGCAAATCCAGCACCTTCGACGGCAATCAGAATGGCCGGTTTGAGGCAGGCTTGCCCGACGTTGACCAGCATGCGCTCGACAAAGCCATCGCCAATCTGCGCGCCGCGTTCGGCGAGAGCCCGGGGCAGGATGAAGGTCGGGTTGACGCTGGTCATTTCGGCGAAGACCGGAATCGGCTCGGGACGCAACTGCGCACGCCGATACAGCGCCATGCCGCCTTGTTCGGAACCGGTGAAGGTCACGGCCTTGATCAGCGGATGATCGACCAGCGCTTCGCCGATGGCATTGCCGGAGCCACGCACCATGGAGAACACGCCTTCGGGCAATCCGCTGTCTTGCACCGCTTGGCGGATGGCGCGGGCCTGGATTTCCGAGGCGCCGGGATGCGCGTTGTGCGCCTTGAGAATGACGGTCGAACCCGCCGCCAGCGCCGACGCGGTATCGCCGCCGGCCACCGAGTAGGCGATGGGGAAGTTGCTCGCGCCGAAGATCGCCACCGGGCCGATGGCGATTTTTTGCAGGCGATGGTCCATGCGCGGGCGCGGCTGGCGCTCCGGTTGTGCAGGGTCAATGGCCAGTTGCAGGAAACGGCCCGTGCGCACCACATCGGCGAACTGGCGGAACTGGGTGGCCGCTTTGATTGCCTCGCCTTCCAGCTGCGCTTGTGGCAGGCCGGTTTCGAGGGCGGCCCGTGCGGCCAGCGCTTGGCGAACGCTATCGAGATTGTCGGCAATGCGTTCGAGAAACGCCGCACGCACGGCAAGCGGGGTATGGCTATAGACATCGAACGCTTCATCGGCCAGGGTCGCGGCCCGGTCGACATCGGCCACGCTACCCAGTGCGAAAGCCGGTTCAATCGGCTGGTTGATCGCGGGATTGAGCGCCTTCAGTGTGCCTTCGCTGGCGGCGACATCGCTGGCGCCGATCAGCAGTTTGCCGGTCAACTGCATCACGCACCTGCCTGTGCCAGCGCGGCAACCAGTTCATCGGTGGTCAGGATGGCGTGAGCGAAGGTCGGGCCGTTCAGCTCGTGAGCCGAATGCATCATTTCCGGCTTGAAGGCGGCGGTCGCATCCCGTACCAGGGTCACGTGATAGCCGAGTTCCTGAGCATAACGGGCAGTTGCCTCGATGCAGGTATTGGCCAGCAGGCCGACGATGATCACGTGGGTGATACCCTTTTGCTTGAGGCGCAAATCGAGGTCGGTATTGGCAAAACCGCTGGAGCCCCAATGTTCCTGCACGACGATGTCGCCATCCTTCGGCGCGAAATCGGGGTGCCATTCACCGCCCCATTCGCCCCGTGCGAAGTGGTGCATATGCATGACTTTGCACTGGGTGGGACTCGGGTGATCCCAGTTTTCGTAGTCGCCTTTTTCCCAGCGGCGGTGCGGTACGATGACCACCGGAATGTCGAGCCCGCGAACGGTGCGATCAAGCGTACGCAGGTTGTCGAGCAGGCCGACTTGCCTGGCAATGGGCTCGATCAAGGGGTAGATCTTTCCGCCATCCGACAGAAAGTCGTTGTAGGGGTCGACCAGCAGATAGGCCGTCCGGTCAAGAGGGTAGGTGGCGCTGGGCATGGTGGTTCTCCGCAAAAGAATCCGTGGATGGTGAAGTGTAGTTGCTTGGAATTCACGTTGATATGATAATCATAGTAACTAGGAAAGAGGCAATACCGCATGTCGGTGAAAACAACCGTTTCTGAAACCCTGTGCCCGATTTCCCGGGCCGAAGCCGTCGTGGGCGACCGCTGGACGGTACTGGTCCTGCGTGAGTTGTTCATGGGCAGTCATCGCTTTGATGACATCCAGGCGCAGACCGGCGGTACGCCGCAAATGGTCGCGGCGCGCCTGAAGAGCATGGAGGCCGATGGGCTCGTGGAGCGCCGCGCTTACAGCGAACGGCCAAAACGCTACGAATATCACCTCACGGAAAAAGGCGACGGGTTCTACTCGGTGGTCCTGGCGCTGCGGGCCTGGGGCGAAACCTGGTGCAAGTCACCCGAGGAGGGCCTGGCGGTGGTCTATACCCACCGCAGTTGCGGCGAACCCGCCGGGCTCGGTCCGCTGTGCGCCCATTGCGGGCAGCCCTTGCGTCGCGCAGACCTGATCAGTGAACCGAGTGCCGCCTATGTCGCCGAACGTAGCGCCCGGCGCGACGCGTTCAAGGGCAGTCGCGGGGCGACGGGGGAATAAGGCCAACGACGTGCCCGCAGTTGCGGGTTTGTATCCGCAGGTATCCGCAACGCCCGCCGTTACCCGGGCATACAAAACCGCCGTTTCCCGACACCCGGGCGATACACGGCGGCCTTCCAATGTAACCACCGGCATCGCGCCACTTTCGGCGCGCTCCGGCGTGGTTCAACTGGAGGAAAGACAATGTTGCGTACCCACACCCGTCACACCCTCGGCAAGCTTGGTCTGGTCCTGGCCACCGCAGGGCTCGCCACCTTTGCGAGCCTCTCTCAAGCCCAGGAAGCTCAGCCGGCCCCGGCGATGAAAAGCTGGCAGCAGGGCCTGCATCGCACCGACCTGGTCCGCGAAGACCTGGGCGCCGCCAACCGTGAAGTCCTTCAGGTGCTCGTGGACTTCGATCAGGGCGTGACGTCGCCCAAACATGCTCACCCCGGTGTCGAGGTGGCGCACGTGATCAGCGGCACCTTTGAGTATCAACTGGAAGGGCGGGCACCGGTGACGCTCAGGGCCGGTGACTCGTTGTATATCCCCGAAGGCGTCGCCCATGTGGCGAAGAACGTGGGCCAGGGCAAGGCCTCGGAGCTGGCGACCTACATCGTGAACAAAGGCGAGCCGCTGCTTATCCTGAAGGAGTAGGCGAGGGCCGCCGGGTCATTGCGAACTGCACACCTCCCACACACAACCGCGCAGCCAGCGATGGGCCGGGTCGGCATCCATGCGCGGGTGCCACAGCATCGAAACCGTGATCGTCGGCGTGGGGAAGGGCAGGGCAAAGCAGTGCATCCCCCGGCACAGGTTGCCGACGTGCCGCTGCGGTACGCTGGCGACCAGGTCCGAAGCCCGCGCCAAGGCAATGGCCGAAGAGAAACCGGCGACAATGGTGGCGATGTCGCGCTTCAGTCCCAGCTCATTCAAGGCGTCGTCCATGACGCCTTTTTCGTGGCCCCGGCGCGAGGCCAGGATGTGCCGGGCGGCGGCATAACGAACTGCTGTCATCTCGCCTCGGGCCAATGGATGGCCCTTGCGCACGACGCCAATGAACCGGTCGCGAAACAGCATCCGGGTCCGCACCTCCGGGCTGGTGGATTCGCCGATCACACCGGTTTCCAGATCCACCGCGCCTTCGCGTAGCAAGGTGCTGTCCTTGTTCAGCTTCTGCACGAAATTCAGGCGGACACCGGGTGCTTCCTGGTGGATGCGGGCGATCAGTGGCGGTCCGAAATTTTCCACGAAGCCATCGCTGGTGCGCAGGGTGAAGGTGCGCACCAGTTGATCGAGGTCCAGTGCCTCGGCGGGGCGCAGGACGGCTTCGGCGTCCTGCACCAGCGCGCCGACCCGTTCACGCAGCTCCAGCGCCCGGGGTGTGGGAACCAGTCCGCGCCCAGCCCGCACCAGCAGCGGATCGCCCGTGGTTTCGCGCAACCGCGCCAGCGCCCGGCTCATGGCGGACGGGCTCAGGCGCAAACGCTGCGCGGCGCGGGCCACGCTGCCCTCTTCGAGCAATACGTTCAGGGTGATCAGCAGATTCAGGTCTGGCATGGAATGGGTTCCTGTGGGAGCGGGCTTGCTCGCGAAAGCGGTGTGTCAGGCAATACCGGTGTCGACTGATACGCCGCTTTCGCGAGCAAGCCCGCTCCCACATTGGTTTGTGGGTAGGTGGCGTCTAGTGCATGTATTCAGTGCAAACGCTGCGTCTTCCGCCATGTTATGGCCGGGCTTACGCTCCAGACAACCTGTTTGCGGAGTCGCGAGAAAATGAAGTCCATATCGATTGGGGGAGCCTTGGCCAGCCTGTCGCTGTCCATGCTGCTGTCATCCCTGGGCACGAGCATTGCCAACGTGGGTTTACCGACACTGGCCGAGGCGTTTTCAGCGTCGTTCCAGGCCGTGCAGTGGGTGGTGCTCGCCTACTTGCTGAGCATCACCGCGCTGATCGTCAGCGTCGGCCGGCTCGGTGACCTCCTGGGGCGGCGGCGATTGCTGCTGATCGGCATTGCGCTGTTCACCGTCGCCTCGCTCCTGTGCGCCCTGGCGCCCAATCTGTGGTTGCTGATTGCCGCCCGGGCCTTACAGGGCGTCGGTGCGGCGACCATGATGGCGCTGACCATGGCACTGGTGAGCGGGGCGGTGCCCAAGGAAAAAATGGG
>Ga0075432_10000681_pt1 | contig 10440 bp, 8 predicted proteins | sample RhiMethybrSRZTD1_FD_72781 | JGI IMG/M metagenome (GOLD analysis project Ga0075432, IMG submission 72781) | Populus rhizosphere microbial communities from Tennessee, USA - Rhizosphere MetaG P. TD hybrid SRZTD1 | ecosystem: Host-associated > Plants > Roots > Rhizosphere > Soil | place: USA... | reverse complement strand
GGATTATCCGAAGCGGCCGGACACGTAGTCTTCCGTGGCCTTCTGGGTGGGGTTGCTGAAGATGGTGTGGGTATCGCCCACTTCAATCAGCTTGCCCGGCTTGCCGGTTCCGGCGATGTTGAAGAACGCGGTCCGGTCCGAGACGCGTGCCGCCTGCTGCATGTTGTGGGTAACGATGACCACCGTGTACTGGTCCTTGAGGTCGTTGATGAGGTCCTCAATGGCCAGCGTGGAGATGGGGTCCAGTGCGGAGCAGGGTTCGTCCATCAGGATGACCTGCGGCTCCACCGCGATGGCGCGCGCAATGCAGAGGCGCTGCTGCTGGCCGCCGGAAAGGCCGGATCCCGGCTTGGCCAGGCGGTCCTTCACTTCGTTCCACAGGTTGGCGCCCTGCAGGGAGCGTTCCACCAGGGCATCGGCCTCGCCCTTGGACATCTTCTGGTTGTTCAGCTTCACGCCGGCCAGGACGTTGTCCCGGATGGACATGGTGGGGAACGGGTTGGGCCGCTGGAACACCATGCCGATCTGCGAACGCACGGTCACGGGGTCAACGCCGGGGCCGTAAAGGTTGTCCCCGTCCAGCAGCACCTCGCCTTCCACGCGGGCACCCGGAATCACCTCGTGCATGCGGTTCAGCGTCCGCAGGAACGTGGACTTGCCACAGCCGGACGGGCCGATGAATGCCGTGACGGACTTGGCCTCGATGTTGATGTTGACGTCCTCAACGGCCAGGAACTTGCCGTAGTAGACGTTCAAATCCTTGACGTCGATGCGCTTAGACATGGTATTCCTTCACTTGCTGGATACGAATTGAATTTTACCGGCGGACTAGCGGCCGGTCTTGGGTGCGAAGATCCTGGCGATGAGCCGTGCGCCGAGGTTCAGCAGCATGACCAGGATGATGAGCACCAGCGCGGCACCCCAGGCCCGCTGCGAGGACGGATCCGGATTGGACGGCGAGGTGGGGTTCAGGATCTGGGTGTAGATGAACGTGGGCAGCGAAGCCATCCAGCCGCTGAACACGTTGGTGTTGATGCTCGTGGCGAAGCCTGCGGTCACCAGGATCGGAGCCGTTTCGCCGATCACGCGGGCGATCGCCAGGGTGACGCCGGACGCGATGCCGGAGATCGCCGTCGGAATGACCACCTTGAGGATGGTCCGCCATTTGCGGACGCCCAGGGCGTACGCCGCCTCGCGGAGCTCGTTGGGCACGATCTTGAGCATTTCCTCGCTGGAACGCACCACCACCGGGATCATCAGGACGGAAAGCGCGACGGCGGCAACGGCCCCCGTTTTGGTACCCGGCCCCACGACTGCAAAGAAGAACGCGGCGGCGAAGAGGCCGGCGACGATCGACGGGATGCCCGTCATGACATCCACGAAGAACGTGATGGCACGGGCCAGCGGGCGGTCCTCGCCGTACTCGACCAGGTAGACGGCGGTGAGCAGGCCCACGGGCACGGAGATGACGGTGGCCAGCAGGGTGATCTGGATGGTGCCGATCAAGGCGTGGTAGATGCCGCCCATGACGGGTGCGCCCTGCTCCACGCTCTTGTTGTCGAAGGCGCCGGTGACGCCGTTCATGGACGTGTTGAGGAAGCCCGGGTCCAGGAGCCCGGGGAGCCCGTTGATCAGGACGGTCAGGATCACGGAGATCAGCGGCAGCAGGGCCACCAGGAAGGAACCGACCACCAGGCAGGTGGCCAGTTTGTCCTTGGCCTTGCGGCCCCCTTCGACGGCGGCGCTCCAGCCCACCAGGCCGGCGGTGAACAGGATGGCGGCGACAATTCCCCAGCCGAAGGCGTTGAAGCCGATGACGGCCATGATGGCGGCGCCGACCACCAGGGCGAGGGCCAGGACGACGTAGGGCGCGAACTTGGGCAGCTGTCCCTTGGTGAGGGCGGAACGCTTGCGGACCGGAGTAAGGGTGGAGGTCATTTAGTTGGCTCCCGAGAATTCTTTGTGCCGGCTGATGATCCAGCGGGCAATCATGTTGACGCCCAGCGTGATGACGAACAGGACCAGGCCCGCCGCGATCAGCGTGCTCACCTTCAGGCCGCTGGCCTCCGGGAAGTTCAGGGCGATTTCAGCGGCGATGGTCTGGTTGCCGGACTGGATCAGGCTGGCGGTGAGGGCGCCGGAGGAGAGCACCAGCGCTACGGCCATGGTCTCGCCGAGGGCGCGGCCCAGGCCAAGCATCACGGCGCTCACGATGCCCGGGCGGCCGAACGGAAGAACGGCCATCTTGATCATTTCCCAGCGGGTGGCACCCAATGCCAGTGCGGCTTCCTCGTGCAGCTTGGGGGTCTGCAGGAAAATTTCGCGGCTCAGGGACGTGATGATGGGCAGGACCATCACGGCCAGCACGATGCCGGCGGTGAGGATGGTCTTGCCGGTGGCGGATGCTGGGCCCTGGAAGATGGGCAGCCAGCCCATGTTGTTGGCCAGCCAGTCGTAGGCCGGGGAGATTTCCTTGGCCAGGAACGCGGCACCCCAGGCGCCGTAGACCACCGACGGGATGGCGGCCAGGAGGTCGATCACGTAGCCCAGGCCGGAGGCGAGGCCGCGCGGTGCGAAGTGCGAGATGAAGAGCGCGACTCCGATGGCCACGGGCGTGGCGATGACCAGCGCGATGATTGCTGCGATCACGGTGCCGATGACGATCGGCCAGATGTAGGCGAAGAAGCCTTCGCCGCCTTGGATCTTGTCCGGCGAGGCCACGAGGGCCGGGATGGCCTGGACTACCAGGAACAGGGCAACGCCGAAGAGCACGGCAAGGATCAGGCATCCTGCGGCCAGGGCGGCTCCGGAAAAGACCTTGTCTCCGGCGCGCCCTGCGCCCCGGGACTTTGTCAGGGAGGTGGTGGTCACAAACGATCCTCTGGGTTCGAATAGAACCGACTGCCTCGTCCGGATAATCCGGCAAGCAGCGGTGAAACTGGCTTTACTTCGGACAAACACCTAGGTTCCCTGCCCCGGAACGGCGGTCTGTGACCGCCCCTCCGGGACAGGGAACCTGGTTCAGGCTCGTGTTTCCACTATGCCTCGCTGTGCAGCGAATTCCCTAGGACTTGACCTTGATGGATTCGATGGCAGCAACGGCCTTGTCCTGCAGGGTCTTGGACAGCGGCGCGGACTTCGCGGCGTCGGCGGCGGCCTTCTGGCCGGCGTCGGACACTACGTAGCTTTCGAAGGCCTTGACCAGGTCAACGGTTTCCTTCTTGTCGTACGTGGTGCAGACAACGTGGTAGGAAACCAGGACAACCGGGTAGGCGCCGGCGGCGGTGGTCTTGCGGTCCAGCTTGATGGCAACATCGGTGGCGGCGCGGCCGTCAACCGGCTTGCCGGCTTCTACAGCCTTGGCAGCGGCGTCGGGGGAGATCTTGACGAACTCCTCGCCCACCTTGATGGCGGCGGTGCCCAGCTTGCCGCCCACGGCGGAGTCATCAGCGTAGGTCACGGCGCCCGGGGTGTCGGTGACGGTCTTGACGACGCCGGAGGTGCCCTTGGCGTTCTCGCCCTTCAGGGAAGCGGGCCAGATGCCTGCAGCCTTGTCGGTCCAGACCTCGGGTGCGGCGGCAGCCAGGTAGTCGGTGAAGTTGGTGGTGGTGCCGGAGTCATCGGAGCGGTTGACCGGCGTGACCTTCAGGTCCGGCAGCTTGGCGTCCGGGTTGAGGGCGGCGATCGCGGGGTCGTTCCAGTTGGCGATTTCGCCGCGGAAGATCTTGGCAGCCGTGGTGGCGTCGAGGTTCAGTTCCTTGACATCCGGGATGTTGAACGCGATGGCGATCGGGGAAATGTAGACCGGGATGTTGATGGCGCCTTCGGGGCCGCACTTTTCCTTGGAGCTGGCGAGCTCCTCATCCTTGAGGTAGGCGTCGGAACCGGCGAACTGCGCCGAACCGTCGATGATGGCCTTGCGTCCCGCGCCGGAACCGTCCGGGGAGTACTGCACGGAGGCGGACTGGTTGGCGGAAGCGAAGCCGGCCTTCCAGGCATCCATTGCTGCGCCGGTGGAGGAAGCGCCGATGCCGGTCAGGGTGCCGGTGACGTTGGCGCCCGAGGCAGACGGAGTACCGGACTGTGCCGTGTTCGTCGCGTTGTCGGAACCACAGGCGGTGAGCGCGAGTGCGCCGGCTGCGATGACAGCGATAGCCGCGTGGCGGCCGAAGCGGAGTGCCTTCACTAGATGTACCCCTTCCAGGGATTTTCTGATGCGTGCCGGACCGGAGACGTCCGAACAGAAGAAGTTGCGTACTTTTTGTACCTTTATTGAAGTTATGGGCCTTAGGTAACGGGATGTGGGGACCAAGGTGAACGGAGGGTTAACGACGGCGGGACATCGGCTTACATGTGCAGCGTCACCATTGCGCACATCACATCTCCGGCCGTAGTGCAACGCCAGTGAATAGACTGGAACGCATGGCCCCACCGACTGGAATTTCCGCGAGCAGAAAATTCCTCCGAACCAGGATCCGCACCGGGATGGTCCGTAGCCGGAATTCCCTGGTGCCGGCCATCCAGATGACAGTCTGCGCCGTGGGCGCGTATGCGTTCGCCGAATACGTCCTTGGCCATTCAGGCCCGCTGTTCGCGGCGACGTCATCGCTGATTGCGCTGGGATTCTCCCGCGAGCCACGGCTGCGCAGGGTGATGGAGGTGGGGCTGGGCTGCACCATCGGCATCGCGGTGGGTGACCTGCTCCGCCACTGGCTGGGCGGCGATATCTGGGTTGCCGCCGTCGTACTTCTTGTCTCCATCCTGCTGGCACGTTTCCTGGACAGCGGCAACATTTTCACCACGCAGTTGGGGCTGCAGTCGCTGTTGGTGGTGCTGCTCCCGGCCCCGGCCGGGGGTCCGTTCACCCGGAGTATCGACGCCATCGTGGGCGGCCTGTTCGCGCTGCTCTTCACCGTCCTGGTGCCGAAGGATCCCCGGCGGGAACCCCGGAAGGATGTGCAGAAGCTACTGCACGAACTTGCGGAAGTGCTGCGTGATTGTGCGTCCGCGCTGACGAACAGCGACTCCACCGAGGCGTGGCACGCCCTTGTCCGCGGCCGGAACTGCCAGCCGCTGGTGGACGCGATGCGCCAGTCGCTGCGCGCCTCCGGTGAGGTGGCCACGCTGGCCCCGGCATACCGGCGGCATCGCGACGAGATCGGCAGGCTGGAGCAATCGCTGGATTACATCGACCTGGCGCTCCGTAACAGCCGGGTTTTCGCGCGCCGGCTGACCAGCGCCATCAACCACGCCGCCCTCTCGGACGAGGCCACGGAGAACATCGCGGAGGTCCTGCAGGAAACTGCGGCCGCCATCGACGAACTGTCCCTGGGCCTCGCTGAAATGCACGAAGGTGTCCGGCGCGCCCACCTCCGGACGTCCCGGCTGGAGCTGACCGAAATCGCCGGCCGGCTGCACCCGCGGATGCTGGACGTGCAGCGGCTCGAGGGCGAAACGGTGGTCATGCTGTTCCGCCCGCTGATGGTGGACCTGCTCGAAGCCACCGGAATGGACTCCAAGGAAGCCCGGGACATCCTGCCGCCGCTGTAGCGCGGCCAGTGGTCGCGCCCGTCAAGACCGGCTCGATCACCAGGAGTGTCACTGCCCCCGGATAGGGTGGAGCAATGGCAACCAAGACTTCCCGGGCGTCCAAAGCCCCGGCCTACAAATGCGCCGAATGCGGCTGGACCACCGTCAAATGGGTGGGGCGCTGCGGCGAGTGCCAGGCCTGGGGCACCGTGGAGGAAACCGGTACCGCTGTTGCACGCACGACGGCGGCCACCACCGTCCTGGAGCCGGCCCGCCGGATCGCCGACGTCGATGCCACCACCGCGGCGTTCCTTCCAACCGGTGTGGACGAGTTGGACCGTGTGCTGGGCGGCGGCCTTGTTCCGGGCGCGGTCATCCTGCTGGCCGGCGAACCCGGCGTGGGCAAGTCCACGCTGCTGCTGGATGTTGCGGCCAAGTTCGCCCGCACCGCGCAGGACGTCCTCTACATCACGGGCGAGGAATCCGCTGCACAGGTCAAGCTGCGGGCGGACCGGATCGATGCTGTTGCGGAGTCCCTCTATCTTTCGGCCGAAACGGACCTGGGCCAGGCGCTCGGGCAGGTGGAGAAGCTGGAGCCGCGGCTGCTGGTGGTGGACTCTGTCCAGACGCTCAGCAGCGCCGACGTCGACGGCAGCGCCGGCGGCGTCTCGCAGGTGCGGGAAGTGGCGGCCTCCCTCATCGCCGCGGCCAAGCGCCGCAACATGACCACCCTGCTGGTGGGGCACGTAACCAAGGACGGCTCCATCGCCGGCCCCCGCCTGCTGGAGCACCTGGTGGACGTGGTCTGCCAGTTCGAAGGCGAGCGCCACTCACGGCTCCGGCTGCTGCGGGCGGTAAAAAACCGCTACGGGCCCACGGACGACGTCGGCTGCTTCGACCTCAACGAGGACGGCATCGTGGGCCTTGCCGATCCCAGCGGGCTGTTTGTTTCCCGGACCAAGGAGCCCGTGTCCGGCACGTGCATCACGGTGACCCTGGAAGGCCGCCGGCCGTTGCTGGCCGAGGTGCAGTCGCTGCTGGCCGAGAGCGCCAGTTCACAGCCGCGCCGCGCCACCAGCGGCCTGGACAGTTCCCGGGTGGCCATGCTCCTGGCAGTGCTCCAGCAGCGCGCCGGCTGCCTGCTGCACAAGGATGATTCCTACGTGGCAACAGTGGGCGGCGTGAAGCTCAGCGAACCGGCAACAGACCTGGCCGTGGCTCTGGCCGTGGCCTCGGCCAAGGCGAAAAAGCCCCTGCCCACCCGGCTGATCGCCTTCGGCGAGGTGGGCCTGGCCGGTGAAGTCCGCCCTGTTCCGGGCATCAACCAGCGCATCCAGGAGGCCCACCGGCTGGGCTTCACGCATGCCGTGGTTCCATCCAGCCCCAACGGTCCGGGACCGGTTCCGGCCGGCTTCTCCGTCCGGGAAGTGGGCCACCTGGCCGAGGCCCTGGGTCTGCTCATCAGCTGAAGCAGGTGGTGGACGGGCCGGGGCGTGCATCAGCGACTTAGGACCCTAGCGGAGGCCGCGGAAGGGGCGCACCCTTGGGGTAGGACTTGGCGCACGAACAGCAGGCCACGGAACTGCTGGCACGGAACTGCAGGCCACGGAGGGAGCAGCCATGATGTGGGGTTACGGTCCGGACATGGGCTGGATGTGGCTGTGGGGCGTGCTGATGCTGGTGGGCATAGCCCTGCTCGTCCTGGTTGCAGTGCGCTTGTTCGCCGGCGGCCGCGGCGGGTTCCAAAGCGGCGGATTCAACCACCCTGGTCAGCCGGGACCCGGCGGTCCTTGGCCGGGCCCCGGCGGTCCCGGATTTGGCGGCCCAGGATTTGGCGGAGCCGGGGGACGCAGCCGGGCCCGGCAGATCCTCGACGAACGTTTTGCCAAAGGGGAGCTGACCGCTGACCAGTACCGCGAGCAGGTCAGGGTACTCGGCGAGGAACCGTAGTGCCTCCTGCCAGCGTGCCGCCCGCGGACCCGCAACCGGACCTGCCACCGGGCCCGCAACAACCCGCCAGTACGCCACCGGACCTGCCACCCGTCAGGCCGCAACCCCTAGTGCACCGTCCCGTCCTCCGGCCCCTGAGCCGGCGCAGCGCCCTGCTTCTGGGCGGTCTCGGGGCGGCCGCCACGGCGGCGGGTGGAGCAGGGCTGTGGTGGTCGCTGGCCACCCGGTCATCGTCCAGGACGGCCCCCGTAACCGGAGCCGAACTGTCCCAGCCATCCGAGCTGCGCAGCTCCGGAGGCAGGCTGGAAGTCCGGCTCGAGGCGGGCCCCGGCCAGCTCCAGCTCGCCGGGCAGCAGGTCCGGACCCTTGGCTATAACGGGGGGATTCCGGGTCCCACCCTTCGCCTGCGGCCGGGCGACCTGCTGAACGTCCGGCTGGCCAACAACCTGGACCAGGCAACAAACCTGCATGTCCACGGACTGCACGTCTCCCCCGAGGGCTCCGGGGACAACGTGTTCGTTATGGTAAATCCGGGCGCCGTCCATGAGTACGAGTACCGGCTGCCCGCGGACCACCCTCCGGGAGTGTACTGGTACCACCCGCACCATCACGGCACGGTTGCCGACCAGATTTTCGCCGGACTCTTTGGCGCGATCATCGTGGAGGATCCGGAACCCATCGCAGTCAGCGCCGAGCGCGTCCTGGTCGTTTCGGACACCACACTCGACGGCGCAGGGAACGTTGCCCGCGTTTCGCAGATGGAGCGGATGCTGGGCAGGGAAGGCGAAATCGTCCTGGTCAACGGACAAAGCAATCCGGGCTTCACCGCAGTGGCGGGTACGCGCGAGCGGTGGCGCATCATCAACGCCTGCGTGGCCCGCTATCTGTCGCTGCGGCTGGACGGCCAGCAACTGCAACTGCTGGGAATGGACTCGGGCCGGTACCGTACGCCGTCGGACGTGGAGGAACTGTTCCTGGCACCCGGCAACCGGGCCGATCTGCTGGTGACCACAGCCGCCGGAAACGCAGTGCTGTGGGCCGCGTATTACGACCGGGGCACCATGGCCGGAATGATGGGGCAGGGCCCCGGTCCCCGGCAGACAAGCCGGCCGGGTGCGGCAGCCGCGGCACTCGCAACGTTGCGAGTGGCGGGAAGCGCCGCACCCTCAACATCGTCGTCGCCGTCGCCGCTGGTGCCGTCCCCCTCGCCCCAGGCGCCGTTGCCTGCCGCGAGGGAACCGGACGACCTTAGGACGGCGGCCGTGGCTGCGCACCGGCAGCTCACCCTCTCCTCCGGCGCAGGCATGGGAATGGGCATGGGCGGGGGCATGATGGGCTTCACCATCAACGGCCGCGAGTTCAGCCCGGCCAGGACGGACACCACGGTGGCGGCGGGGAGCGTGGAGGAATGGACGCTGACGAACCCCAGCCCCATGGACCACCCGTTCCACCTGCACGTCTGGCGGATGCAGGTCGTTGAGGAAGGCGGCCGCCCGCCGGAACAGCCGGAGTGGCGGGACGTGGTCAATGTCCCGGCGCAGGGTCGGGTGAAGGTCAGGGTGGCCTTCAAGGACTTCGCCGGCCGTTCCGTCTACCACTGCCACATCCTGGATCATGAGGACCTCGGAATGATGGGCGTGATCGAAGTCCGTTAGCAGGAAGCTGTTGCCAAACATACCCCCAGGGGGTATGTTTGCGGTTAATCAAGGCCATCAAGGGTGACGTCCCAAAGGAGCGCATTATGGACCCCCGCCACGGTGCAGGCCCATTGAAAACAGGATTGAACGCAGCGCCGAATGACGGCCAGCCGCACGCTGGCCACACCGGCCATACCAGCAGTCCCGGCCATCCCAGCGATCCCGGCCAGCACGCACCGGATCCAGCCATGCACCAGGGCCGTCATCCCGACGGCAAGGGGCCTGTTGACGACGAGCACATGGTCCACAGCCACGGCCAGCACGCCGGGCACAGCGTGGCGATGTTCAAGAACAGGTTCTGGCTGACCCTTGCACTGGCCGTGCCGGTGGTCTTCTTCAGCCCGATGTTCGGTGACCTCCTGGGTTACATGCCGCCGGCCTTCCCGGGTTCCAGCTGGATTCCGCCGGTCCTGGGCACGGTGATCTTCGTGTACGGCGGCCAGCCGTTCCTCCGCGGCGGGTTCAACGAACTCAAAGCCCGGAAGCCCGGCATGATGCTGCTCATCGGCATGGCCATCACGGTGGCCTTCGGCGCGTCCTGGGCCACCAGCCTGGGGATCGGCGGCTTCGACCTGGACTTCTGGTGGGAACTCGCGCTCCTTGTTGCCATCATGCTGCTGGGCCACTGGATCGAGATGCGGGCGCTCGGCTCGGCGCAGGGGGCACTGGATGCCCTGGCCGCCCTGCTTCCCGACGAGGCCGAACGCATCACGGACACGGGCACCGAAACGGTGGGGGTCTCCGAGCTCCGGTCCGGCGATCTGATCCTGGTCCGCTCGGGCGGGCGGATGCCGGCGGACGGCACCGTGAGCGAGGGTCAGGCTGAGTTCGACGAATCCATGATCACGGGTGAATCCAAGACCGTGCTGCGTTCGCCGGGCGACCCTGTGGTGGCCGGCACGATCGCTACGGACAATGCCGTCAGGGTGCAGGTGACCGCCATCGGCGAGGATACGGCCCTGGCCGGGATCCAGCGGCTTGTTGCCGAAGCGCAGGCGTCCTCCTCCCGGGCACAGGCCCTCGCTGACAGGGCGGCGGCGTTTCTTTTCTACTTCGCGGCCGGTGCCGGCGCCATCACTTTCGTCGTGTGGACGCTGCTGGGCAGCCTTCCCGACGCCGTCACTCGCACCGTGACGGTGCTGGTCATTGCCTGCCCCCACGCACTGGGTCTCGCCATCCCCCTGGTGATCGCCATCTCCACGGAACGGGCGGCCCGGGCAGGCGTGCTGATCAAGAGCCGGATGGCGCTGGAGCGCATGCGGAC
>Ga0075432_10000680_pt1 | contig 10460 bp, 11 predicted proteins | sample RhiMethybrSRZTD1_FD_72781 | JGI IMG/M metagenome (GOLD analysis project Ga0075432, IMG submission 72781) | Populus rhizosphere microbial communities from Tennessee, USA - Rhizosphere MetaG P. TD hybrid SRZTD1 | ecosystem: Host-associated > Plants > Roots > Rhizosphere > Soil | place: USA... | reverse complement strand
CGCATATAGCAATGCTTGTGGCCCGAACAGTGGCGGCCACAAGTTTCCGTCTGCGCTAGTTGCGCTTAAAGGAAGCGGACGACGGCGGGACCTCCCGCCGTCGTCCGCTTAGTAGGATGGCGATGGAGTGTGGACCCCACCAGCAGGCACACGCCTACGCGTAGGGATCCGCGATGCCGATGTACTGGGCGGTGGTGTACTCGGCGATGCCTTCAGCACCGCCTTCGCGGCCCAGGCCTGACTGCTTCACCCCGCCGAAGGGTGCCGCAGCGTTGGAGATCACGCCCGCGTTCAAGCCCACCATGCCGAACTCGATCTGCTCGGACACCCGGAACATGCGCGCGTAGTCGCGGGTGTAGAGGTAGGCGGCAAGGCCGTACTCGCTGGAATTGGCCATGGAGATGGCCTGCTCCTCGGTGCTGAATGTCGTGATCGGGGCGACGGGTCCAAAGATCTCGGTGCGGAGGATCTCGGCATCGCTCGGTACATCCGCCAGGACCGTGGGCTGGTAGAAGTAGCCCGGGCCTTCAACCGGGGCTCCGCCGGCTACCACCCTGGCACCGGAAGTGACAGCTTCTTCGACCAGGGCGTGGACATCCTTGCGAGCGCCGCCGTCGATGAGTGGGCCAACCGTCACGCCAGTCTCGGTGCCACGGCCGGGACGGAGTCCTTTCATGGCCTCGGCGAACTTACCAGTGAACTCGGCCGCGACTGATTCGTGAACAAGGAACCGGTTGGCGGCAGTGCATGCCTCGCCCATGTTGCGCATCTTGGCCAGCATCGCCCCCTGCACAGCTTTGTCCACATCGGCGTCCTCGAACACGATGAAGGGCGCGTTGCCGCCGAGCTCCATCGAGGTGCGAAGCACGTTTTGGGAAGCCTCCGCGATCAACTGCTTGCCAACCGGCGTGGAGCCGGTAAAAGAGATCTTCCGCAGCCGGGCGTCTTTCAGCAGGGGTCCGGAGATGGACGAAGCTGACGACGACGAGACCACGTTCAGCACCCCGGCCGGCAGACCGGCCTCGACCATCACCTGGGCGAAGAGCTGCGAGGTCAGCGGCGTGAGCTTTGCCGGTTTGAGCACCATGGTGCACCCCGCTGCCACGGCAGGCGCCACTTTGCGGGTAGCCATGGCAAGTGGAAAGTTCCACGGCGTAATCAGCAGGCACGGCCCCACCGGCTTGTGCTGCACCAGGATCTTATTCTTTCCCTCCGGCGTGGTCAGGTAGCGGCCGTAGTCCCGCACCGCCTCTTCGGAGAACCAGCGCAGGAACTCGGCCGCATAGGCTACTTCGCTCCGCGCTTCGGCCAGGGGTTTCCCCATTTCCAGAGTCATTAGCAGGGCAAAGTCCTCCGAACGCCGGGTTACCAGTTCGAAGGCCCGGCGCAGGATTTCTGCCCGTTCGCGCGGAGCGGTGCGCGCCCAGGATGCCTGGGCAGCATCCGCCGCATCCAATGCCGCGAGGGCGTCCGCGCTAGTCGCGGAAGCCAGCTTCGCCAGAACCTTACCGGTTGCAGGATCTTCAACGTCGAAGGTGCCGCCGCCCGAGGCGTCCCGCCATTCGCCGTTGATCAGTAGCCCGGTAGGCACTGACTCCAGAAGCCCGGCCTCGCGTTCGATGGTCACAGTGTTTCCTTCAGCCACATCTGGCTCCTTACTATACGTAGCTTGTCTTTGGGTTTCCGGGCTCCGTTTGAGCGGTGCTCATCTTGTACGCTCGGCGCGAGCAACGAGTTCCTGGCTGGTGACCACCTGGCACATGGGCGAGAGCAGTTCCAGGAGCGCAAGGGTCTGCTTCTGGGCTTCGTCGCTGACTGCGGCGCAGGCATCGGACACAACCGTGACGAAGCGTCCGGCGTCCACGGCCCCGAGTGCCGTGGACAGGACACAGCAGTCCGTGGCTACGCCGGTGAGTACCATCTCCGCGCCCTCGGGCACCAGCGCAGCCAGCTCCGGCCCCCACTTGGAGAATGTCGGGGCATTGAGCACAGTTGCCTCGCCTGGGACATCCATGGTGATGTCCCAGGCATCGGAGCCGGGCGGGAACCTCATCCCGTCCCAGCGCCGATAGTAGGCGGCCCAGGCGCCCGTTTCGGCTTCGTCCCGGACGAAGCGGGTGAACACGGTACCGGTGCCAAGCAACTGGTGGAGCCGGCTGATGACCGGCACAATTTCCTGGTACCGGGGCACCTGCCATTGGCCCTCGTCGCGGAACGCGCGCTGCATGTCAATCACCACCAGCGTGGCCCCGTCCGTGGACGCACTACCGGCTGATCCTGCGGCCTGTTTCACGGCGTCTGTTTCACAGGGTCTGCCCGGCAGTGCTCCGGTCGAGCATTTCCCGCCCGGAGAGACGCGGGCGCCGGTGGGTGGCGAAATAGACACCGGCGGCGACGGCTGCACCGACGTAGTAGGAGAGGTCACCGATCTGCGGGAAGGCCGCCGCGATGGGGCCGGTGTAGATCGAGGACATCCAGAACGGCGAAGAGAGCACAACGCCGGTGGCCCAGGCCACGAAGCCCCATTCGAACTTCCGGCTCTTGTCGAAAAGTTCGCGCAGCCCCTGGTCGGTGCGACGGCCGCCGAAGAGGTAGTCGCACACGAGGACCGCCACGTACGGGGCGATGCAGTAGGCGGTCAGGTTGAGAAAGGCAGTGAAACCGCTGTTGAACCCTGTTTGGCCCCACAGTGCCACGAAGTACGAGGCAACGCAGATGAACACGACTGCCGTGTGGCGCTTCACCGGGACACCCATGGTCTGGATGGAAATGGCACCGCCGTAGACGTTCAGGAAGTTCTGCGTGAAGGAGGACAGTGCGACGACGCCGAGGCCGACGGCGGCCCAGGGTCCCATGAGCTCTTTGAGCGCGCCGATGCTGTCCGACGCGGTGGTGGTCGATCCGAGGAGGGTTCCGAGGATGCCCATCCAGACGAGGGTGACGAAGTTCCCCAGCATGGTGGCCCAGCCGGCGCCCCGCCGGTTGCCGGGGGTGTTGGGCAGGTAGCGGGAGTAGTCGGAGGCGAAGGGCATCCAGGCGACGATAAAGGAGAAGAACCAGCCGAAGAAGATGATCCATCCGCCGATGCCGTCAAAGCCCGGGGCGGATTCATTGGCGGTGTTGACGACGCGTCCGTTGGCAGCTGCCACGATGGTGATGAAGACGAAGCCGACCACCAGGACGAAAGACAGGATTCGCTGCAGGAAGTGGATCAGGTTGTATCCGATCACGGCCACCCCGAGCTGGATGCCCATGAGAATCAGGGATGAGAGCCAGAACGGAATATCGGTGAGCAGTGCGATGGCCTGGCCGCCGAGGATGACGGTCACTGCGGCCCAGCCGATGCCGGCAAACACGTTGACGTATGCCACCGGGAACAGGTTGCCGATGAAACCGAGCGGTCCCCGGCCCTGCATTTGCTGGGGGACCCCCAGCCGGACTCCCATTGCCGATAGGTATCCCATTCCTGCCGAGGAGGTCACCCCTGCCAGGACGATCGCCACGACTGCCGCCCAAAAGGGAAGGCCGAAGTATGCGGCGCTGAAGCCGAGGACGACGATGGGGAAGTTCATTCCAGCGGCGAACCAGAGGAAAAACTGCGAGCGGGGCTTACCGTGGCGTTCGACGTCGGGGATGTGCTCGATGCCGTAGGGCTCGATTTTGGTGAGGCTGTCGCGGTAACCGCGGTCTTCGGCAACGCTGTCTTCTGTAGCGTGCATGGTGTCTGGGCTCATTTTTGTCCTAATGTGGGATGCGCACCTCGGTGCGCTGCTTACGAGCAGATGAGGTCGGCGCGGCTGGTTCCTGTCCGAGGGTGGTCAGTCGCGCCGGCTTTTACAGTCCGGTGAGTTCGGCGCCGTGGAAAAACCGTCCGGCCTTGTAGACCATCGGTGCCACGTTGCCGATTTCCGCGTGGCGGACCCGGCAGATAAAGACCGTATGGGTCTTGGCTTGGAACCGTTCCTGGATCTCGGCTTCAAGGGAAGCAGCTGAGCCGTCCAGGAGAGGGCTTCCCTTGGGCCCTTGGTGCCAGTCGAGCTCGGCGAACTTGTCCGGCGTCTTCGAAGCGAAAACCTTCACCGTGTCCAGCTGCTCAGTTCCCAGGATGTTAATGCCGAGGTGGCTCGAGGAAAAGAGGGCAGGATAGGTGCTGGACGTCTTCTGGACGCACACGAGCACCAGGGGCGGTTCGAGCGAGACAGAGCAGTAGGAGTTGGCGGCCAGCCCCTTGGGGGTTTCGCCTTCTTGTGTGGTCACGACGGTAACCCCGGTGATGAACTGTCGGTTAAAGGCCTTCATCAGGTCCGGGTCCAGTTCCGGAAAATCGTCGCCGTCGGGAACGGCGGGTGCGGCAATGCCGCGCAGGGGGCGGATTCCGAGGCCGGCCAGCAGTTCGCTGCCGTCCCACGTCACTGTTTCCCTGGCGATCCTCCCGTCTTCGAGGACAAGGATGTTCGAGCCCCGGGTCTGGACGGTGAGTCCTGTCGCCGGGACCCCGAGGTATTCATGGGTGTGCGTGCCGGTGGATGTCCAGAAGACGGCGACGGTGCCGTCGCCTTCGACGACGTCGTCGACCGTAGTGCGCAGGTCGGGGAAGGCTTCCCGGACTGCGGCGATCTCTGACTTGAGACCGGCAAGGTCGACAGTTGCGCCTGTCGCCTTGCTGGTGCGCGTGTAGCCAGCTGCTACGAGGCCATCGAGAGCATCAAGGTCTCCCTTGTCCCAGGCCGCGAGCCAAGCTGATGTGATGAGCGGTTCCAAGGTCTGTTGCATACCAATGACGGTAAGCCAGCTCACATCCCAAGGTCAAGAGAAAGATAAAATTCCCTGAATTTCCGTGGAAATAGCGGCTTTTAGAAAAATGCCACGGAACCTGTTGACGCACCTGATGCATGCAACATACGCTTTCATGTATGCAAGATGATCTCGAAGTAGTCAGTGAAGCAGCCGACCGCGATGGGCTGCTGGACCGGATCCGGCGCCTGGTCCTCGGGGGTAACTTCCCCCCGGGCGCAGTTATCCCGGAGGCCTTCCTCGCCCAGGAGTTCGACGTGAGCCGGACCCCGATCCGGGAAGCGCTCAAGCAGCTTCAGCACGAAGGTCTCGTGGAGATCCGTCCAAAGGTAGGCACCTTCGTGCGGGAGCCGACCCGCAGGGAGATCATCGAGCTCTTCCAGCTCAAGGAGTCCCTGGAAGGACTGGCGGCATCGCTGCTCGCCCGCCGCGGGGACGTGCAGGAACTGGCCGTCCTGCGGCGGAACCTTGAGGAGTCCGAAATGGCTGGGCTCACCCACGACACTGACGCCTATGCCCGGCTCGTGCACGAGTTTCACTGGACCATCGTCCGCGGCTCGGATAACCGCAAGCTTGTTGAGCACTATGAGCGGCTCATGAACCAGCTCGCTTACCAGCGGCTGGTTCTGCGCACGGTTGAACATCCGGGCAGGCTCGAAGCCTCAACCCGTGAACACCGCGCAGTCCTGGACATGATCGAGCACAAAGACCCCTTCGGTGCCGAATCCGCCATGCGGAACCACGTTCACGCCTCATCGCGAGAGGCCCTCACCGACCCGGCGCCAGAGCGCCGGAACTGAACCAAAGTACAAGAAAGGAAGCCATGCGCTTCTCCATGACCGAAGAGCTCAAACCATGAACGACCAGCGCCTGGGCATCCGTAAGATCGTCTATTACAGCGAGGAGATCCTGCTCGAAAACGGCCTCTCCCCCGCCGTTCCGGCCGTCCGTGCAACGGCAGCGGCCGTGGTGACCAACCCCTGGCTGGGCGGAGAAGCCACCGATGACCTCGGCGAGGACGTGGTCCAGCTCGCCCCGGTACTTGCGCGCAAACTGACCGATGTCCTCGCCGCCAACCTCGGGGGCGTGGAGGCAATCCAGGCATTCGGAAAGGCTGCGATTGTCGGCACGAACGGTGAAATCGAGCACGGCGCTGCGCTCATCCACACACCGTTCTTCGGCAACCTTGTCCGCGAGTTTTTCGAGGGGGAATCGATCATCTGCTTCGCCGATGACCGGGCCGACGCCGGCGCCTCGCTCGTCGTACCCCTCTGGCACAAGAACGCCGCAGCAACACGAACCCACTACCAAACCATCACCACACGAATCGGTGACGCACCACGCCCTGATGAGATCGTCGTCGTCCTCGGTGCTTCAACAGGTCCCCGGCCGCACTCCCGCATCGGCGACCGCCTCACCGACCCAATCGTCAAAGCAGACACAGTAGGAGAACTTGTTTCATGAGCATCCGTAAGATCGTCACCCTGACCGAAGACGTCCTCATCGAAGGCGGCCGCGACGTTACGCCCAACGCCCGCGTCGCCGTCGTCGCCGCCATCGTCAAGAATCCCTGGGCCGGCCAGGGCTTCGTCGAAGACCTCTCCCCCGGCATCGACGGCAACGCCTCCGACATCGGGGCGCTGCTCGCCCCCCGCGTCCTCGAGGCGCTAGGCGCCCCGGCCGAAGCGTACGGCAAGGCCGCCATCGTGGGGCTGAACGGCGAAATCGAGCACGGTTCCGGACTCATCCACACCCTGGCCTTTGGAAACCACTTCCGCGACGCCGCCAACGCCACCACCCTATTGCCGGCGGTGGAGAAGCGCGGCCCGGCCGGTGTGGTCTTCGATATACCGCTCAAGCACATCACCGACGCAACCATCCGCTCCCACCACCAGAGCATCGAGGTGCGGATCAACGACGCACCGCACGCCGATGAAATCGTGATCGCCCTCGCCGCCGCTGCCCAAGGACGGCCCCAGCAGCGCCTGGCAGCATTCGCTACCGAAACGAAGTAGGTGCCAGCCGCCGTGAGCCGCGACCGCATCGCCCTCATCCACGGCGTCGGCCTCGACGGGTCGATGTGGGGCCCCCTTCGCGAATTCCTTGAGCCGGAATACGACGTCCAGGTCCTGGAACTCCTGGGACACGGACGCCGGCCACACGCGCCTGTTGGGGTAACGCTTGCCGAGCTCGCGGCGGACGTCGCCGAACGGCTCGAGCCGAATACGCATCTAGTGGGCTTCTCGCTGGGCGCCCTCGTGGCCCAGCACCTGGCCAGGTTCAGGCCGGACCTGGTTGCCAGCCTGGTATCGGTGGCCTCGGTATGCGCACGCACATCCGAGGAGCACGCCGCCGTCATGGTGCGGCTGGCCTCGGCGGAGTCCGATTTTCCGGCAACAGTGGAGGCGTCAATCCGCCGCTGGTATCCGGAAGGGTCCTCCGTTCAGGCGGTGCAGGTGGAAGTGACGCGGGAAGTCCTGCTGAAGAACGACCCGACGTCCTTCCTGGCCTGTTACCGCGTGTTCGCCACCGCGGACGCGGAAATCGCCGCTGAGCTGCCCCTGATCTCCGTTCCTTCCCATGCCGTGACCGGTGAGCTGGACCCGGGGTCGACGCCCGAGATGAGCGCCCGGCTGGCCGCAGCCATCCCCGGCTGCACCTGCTCCGTCATCAGCGGCGCCCGCCACATGATGCCGGTGGAACGTCCCCAGGAGCTCGCCAACACACTCACTGCTTTCTTCAAGGAGCATTCACATGTCCACTGATCGCCGCTACGAGCACTTCATCAACGGAAAGTGGGTCCCGCCGTCGAGCGGTGCCTACTTCGACAGCACCAACCCGGCGACCCTTGACGTGCTGTACCAGGCCGCCCGGGGTAACGCGGCCGACGTCGAGCGGGCTGTCTCAGCGGCGTCCGCAGCCTTCGAAAATCCCAGCTGGCGGAACCTCAGCCAGACCAAGCGCGGTCACCTGCTCCGGCGTCTCGGTGATCTGGTTGGTGAACACGCAGACGAGCTCGCCCGGATGGAAAGCCAGGACAACGGCAAGCTCCTGCGGGAGATGCGGGCCCAGCTGGCGGCCATGCCTGAGTATTACTACTACTATGCCGGGCTGGCCGACAAGATCCAGGGCGACACCATCCCCGCTTCCACGCCGGCCATCCTGAACTACACGCTCCGGGAACCCCTGGGCGTGGTGGGTGCCATCACGCCGTGGAACTCGCCCTTGACGCTGACCACCAGCAAGCTCGCACCCGCCCTCGCGGCCGGCAACACCATCGTCATCAAGCCCTCCGAATACACCTCGGCCACCGTCCTCCGCCTGGCCGCCCTTGCCGATGAGGCAGGTTTCCCGGCCGGTGTGATCAACGTGGTCACCGGCTTCGGTGCAGAGGCCGGCGCTGCCCTGGTGGATGACGCGCGGCTGGCCAAGATCTCGTTCACCGGCAGCACTGCCACCGGCGCGCGGATCGCCTCGTCCACGGCATCCCGCTTCATCGGCTCTACCCTGGAGCTGGGCGGCAAGTCCCCGAACATCGTCTTCGCCGACGCGGATATCACGAACGCGTCCATGGGGGTTGTGGCAGGCATCTTCGCCGCGGCAGGCCAGACCTGCATTGCGGGAAGCCGCGTGTTCGCCCATAAGTCCGTCTACGACGAACTGCTGGAACGCGTCGCCAACCGTGCCCGCAGCATCGTGATCGGCGATCCGCTCCTCGACGCCACTGAGCTGGGCCCGCTGGCTTTCCAGGACCAGCGCGACAAGGTGGCCAGCTACGTAGACCTGGGCGTCTCGGAAGGCGCCACCGTCCTGACCGGCGGCGGCCGTCCCAATATCCCGCTGGGAGGCTACTTCTTCGAACCCACCGTGCTGACCGACGTCGACAATTCCATGCGAGTGGTGCGGGAAGAGATCTTCGGTCCCGTCGCGGCCATCATGCCCTTCGAAACGGAGGAGGAGGTGCTCCGGCTCGCCAACGACACAACCTACGGACTCGCCGCCGGCGTCTGGACCACCAACCTGGCCAGGGCCCACCGGATGGCCTCCCGCCTGGAGGCGGGAACGGTCTGGGTCAACACGTACCGTGCCATGTCCCCGGCGTCCCCGCGCGAAGGCTTCAAGAGCAGCGGCGTCGGCGTCGAACACGGCATGGAAAGCATCCGTGAGTACACCAGGCTCAAGAGCATCTGGATCAACACCGATGAGTCCCCCATCGCCGACCCCTTCATCATGAGGAGCTGAACACCTTGCCTCTTATCGAAGTCTCCATCGCCCGGGGCCGGACTCCCGAGCAGCTCCGCACACTCATTGGCGAGCTTCACCGCGCCGCCGAGAAGTCTGTGGGCGCGGCGCCCGAAAGCACCACCGTCATCATCCGCGAAATTGAGCACGAACACTGGTCCCGCGGCAACCAGACCATCGCCGAACGCAACACGGCGGCCACTACTGCCGCAGAACGAAGGAGTCACTAATGCGCTTTTCCCTCTTCGTCCACATGGAACGCTGGGATGAATCCGTTTCACACCGCGAGTGCTTCGAGAACCTGACGGAACTCGCGCTCATCGCAGAGGCCGGCGGCTTCAGTACCGTCTGGATTGGTGAGCACCACTCCATGGAGTACACCATCTCCCCCAGCCCCATGCCCCAGCTCGCGTACCTGGCAGCTCGCACTTCCCGCATCCGTCTAGGGGCCGGTACCATCATCGCGCCCTTCTGGAACCCGCTGCGCGTGGCTGGCGAAACAGCGCTCCTGGACGTCATCAGCGACGGCCGGATGGAGGTGGGACTGGCACGCGGCGCCTACCAGTTCGAGTTCGACCGCCTCATGGGCGGCATGTCCGCTGTTGACGGCGGCAAGCACCTGCGCGAGATGGTGCCGGCCGTGCGCGCCCTCTGGGAAGGCGACTATGCGCACGACGGCGAGGTGTGGCAGTTCCCTACCTCCACTAGCGTCCCGAAGCCCCTGCAGAAGCCGACGCCGCCCATGTGGATCGCCGCCCGCGACATTTCGTCGCACGAGTTCGCCGTCGCCAACGGCTGCAACGTGATGGTGACCCCGCTCATGAAGGGCGACGAGGAGGTGGAAGACCTTGCGCGAAAGTTCGACACCGCCGTGGAGAACAACCCGGGAGTCCCCCGCCCGGACCTCATGGTGCTCCGCCACACCCACGTCCACCCGGCGGAGGAGCCCGACGGTTGGCGGCGTCCGGCTGAAGGTATCAACAAGTACTACCGGACGTTTGATGCCTGGTTCGGAAACAAGACCACACCGAAGAACGGCTTCCTCGAGCCCAGCCCCGAAGAGAAGTTCGCCGACCGCCCGGAGTTCACGCCCGAGTCCCTGCACCAGACGGCGATGATCGGGACGCCCGCCGAGGTCATTGAGCGGCTCCGCCACTACGAAGCTCTGGGCGTCACCGAGTTCAGTCTCTGGTCCGACAACAGCCTCACCCACGAGGAAAAGAAGCGGTCACTCGAGCTCTTCATCGAGCACGTGGTTCCGGCCTTCCAGGAGCAGCCCGTCTCCGCGGCACGCTGACGCCACCAAGGAAGCGGACGACGGCGGGACCTCCCGCCGTCGTCCGCTTAGCAAAGCTGCGTCGGCCTAAGTAAAGCTGGTTGCTCGGGGCGCTTCAACGATGGCCAGTTGGCCAGTGGTGTCAGGG
>Ga0075432_10000679_pt1 | contig 10462 bp, 12 predicted proteins | sample RhiMethybrSRZTD1_FD_72781 | JGI IMG/M metagenome (GOLD analysis project Ga0075432, IMG submission 72781) | Populus rhizosphere microbial communities from Tennessee, USA - Rhizosphere MetaG P. TD hybrid SRZTD1 | ecosystem: Host-associated > Plants > Roots > Rhizosphere > Soil | place: USA... | reverse complement strand
ACGCGGCGCCCAGATCGACGCCGAGCGCGTGCCGCTCAGCGAATGCCGGTGTCGATCGAGAAGTCGACCGTCGTGAAGCGTCCCGGGACGACGCGCACGACGAGCGGCTCGAGGCCGCGGCCGACGCTCGTCGGAGCCGCGCGCGAGACGCGGTAGCGGGCCGGCGCGAGACGGATCCGGAATCTCCCCGCACCGTCCGTCGTCGCTCGGGCGACGACCCGACCGTCCCTCCAGAAGACCAGCGTCAGGTGACTCGCCGGCCCGCTGCAGGGCTGCTCCGCGACGCACACGGGGCTCGTCGGCCCGCGCGTGACCTTCCCTTGCAACCCGCTCCGGTACCCCGTCGCCTGTGCCCCTGCGACGACCGACAGCGCTGCGATCAGTGCGATCGCGAGCAACCTCACGTTTCGACTGTAGCGCGACGGGGAGGGCCGGCTGGCGCCGGCCCTCCCCGAGGCGACTTCTACGGGTTCAGCTTCGCGATGTGCGTCGACCAGTTGCCGAGCGCCACCCGCGGACCCGCGGCGCCGGGCGACGGAGCGCACGTGCCCAGCTTGTTGTCTCCCGTGGTGGCGCCGAAGAACCTGCCGCCCCACGTCTGGTAGTCGCACGCCTTGGCGATGTACTCGCTGGCGATCCAGATCGAGTTCCCGTCCACGGCCGCTGCGCCGTAGTCGCCCCAGCGGGTGCGGGGCGGGTCGCCGACCTGGGACTTGTAGCTCGTGAAGCCGTCGTCGACGGCCTTCCCTTCGCCGCCTGGGCCGGCGAACGACCAGGCGCCTGCCCCGACCTTGGCGTCGAGCGGTGCGTACGCCGCGCTCGGGAACGTGTTGTCGCCCGTGTACGTGAAGGCGATCACGCCCCGCCCGCTCGGTGTGACGCCGATCGCGGGATACGTGAGATCGGCCCCCGCGACGCCCATCAGCCCCTGGAGCACGAGCGCTCCGGAGGCGGGGTTGACCACGTAGTACGCGATGCCGGCGCGGTTCTGACCGCCGACCGTGACTGCGCTGTCGAGGGCTCCCCAGAGCTTGCCGTTCGCGAACATCACCTGCTGCATGCGGGTGTCGTTCGAGTCGGGCGTGGAGATCACCTCGTTGTGCGCGGGCTCGGCGGCGAACAGCAACCGCCAGCACCCGACACCGGCGATCGTCACCGTCGCGATGTCGTTGATGCAGTGCCCCTGCGGCACCGCGACGTCCGGAGCGGTCCCGGAGCCCGGCTGATGCTGCTTCGGCGGCAGCGCGTATTGGTTCACGGAGACGAGCCGGTTCGTGAGGACCGGGTTCGGCGTCGCCGTGTTGAGGGACGCGGTGTTGGTCATCGTCCAGACGACGATCTGGCTGGACGTGTAGTTCCCGCCGGTACCGGCCTTCGGGTGCGTCGCCTCGTCGGCGGCGTTCGAGCTCATGAAGTACTCGGTCCCGTTGTTCGCCGTCTCGAACGAGCTCGTTCCGGGCGACTGCGCGGGCCAGACCGTGAAGCCCGGCTGCGTGGAGCCGGCGTCGCTCGGTGCGTTCACCGTGCCGGAGGTGTCGAAGTGGACCGCCGTAACGCTCGCGGCGCCGGCGGCGAGCTGCGCCTTCGAGAGGGCGTAGACCTGGGCCCCGCTGAAGCCGTTGCAGCACCACGGGTACGCATTGGTGGTGACATAGAAGCCGTTTGCGTCGGCCCCGATGTGCGGATAGTCGCCGAGGAACGGACCCGGGTTCACGCCACCCGTGTTCGTGCCGTCGCCCGTCACGTCGAGCCGGTAGATGTTCCAGCCACCCGTCGGATTGGACGTCTGGCTGACGGCGATGTCGATGTGGTTCTGCTGCGTGAACGCGCCGTTCGGCAGCGACTCGAGCGTCAGCACGACGACGAAGAACCGCTGGGTCGCGGCGTCGTAGAGGCAGGACGGGTCCGTCACGAACTGGGCTCGCACGCCCGTTGCGCGGTTGATCGCAGGCCCGTAGCCGTAGAACGAGTTGAGGTCGACGGCGTGGTTCACGTCGGTCGGGAACCCGGACACGATGTTCGTGCTCGTGTTGTTGGGAAGGACCGACTGGCCGGACTGGTTGAAGACGTTGATGACGTCGTTCACCGCCTCGACCACGTAGCCGTTGCCGACGCAGAGCGCCTGGTCCGGAGGCTCGACCGTGAACTGATTCCCACCGCGCGCGTAGCGCTGCTGGAAGAGGTTCAGGCCCTCGAACTCCGTCTGCACCTCCGGGTTCGACTTCGCCTTCGCGGCGCTACTGATCGTGGCGCCCTTGCCACTACCGTGCGAGAGGCTGATGCCGCCCGGGAGCTGACCGTCGAACGGCTCCGGCCCCTCGTCGCCCTCGTCGTCCTCGGGCTCGCCCGGGAACTCGTCCTCGACGGGACCTGCTCCTTCAGACGGCGTGAAGTCGCCGGTCTGCGGACCGCCCGTGCCCACACGGGGCACGAGACTCGTCGCTGCAAACCTCGCGGTCGCCTGCGTACCAGCCGAAGCCGCCACGGAACAGACGGCAAAGGCCGAAACGGTGGCGAGCGCGACCACGACCTTCCAGTTCGAACTCATAGGTTCTCCCCTTCGTGGTTTCTCCCCTTCGCGAGCGGCGACCACAAGACCGCCTCTCGCCTGACGGGGCTATATGTGACCTTCGTAGTGCGATTGTCAAGTGGGATGCGATGCGTTCCCTCGGATGAGTCATGCCAGCGATCATCCGGCGTCGCCGGCCCGTAGTCCGTCGCGACCCCGCCGCGATGGTCGGTTGCCGTCCCTCGGGAGACGGGCGTCAGGTCGGGCGGCGGACGACTCGGGCGATGCCGGTTCCGGCAGCGACGACGGCCGCGAGCACGGCGGCGACGATGTTCGTCTGCACGCAGGTGCGGCACGCGTTGCAGCACGTCGTGGCCATCGGGGCATGCTCCCCGTACCTGGCTGCCGCCTCGGTCACGCGGCCCTGCCAGATCGTCTTCACGCCATGAAGCCTAGCTCGGCCGCCCGCCGATGTCCGCTCGCGGGGCGGCGGGCACCCTCATCGCCTGGTAGAGCGCGGCGCCGACCAGCGCTCCCAGTACCGGCCCGACGACGTAGATCCAGAAGTCGGCAGACCGGGTCTAGGGAACGAGCTCGCCCACGATCGCGCGGACGCGCGCGTCGATCTCGTCGCGGATCCGCCTCACGGTCTCGAGGTCCTGACCGGCCGGGTCGTCGAGCGTCCAGTCCTCGTAGCGCTTGCCCGGGTAAACGGGGCACGCGTCGCCGCAGCCCATCGTGATCACCACGTCCGCTGCGCGCACCGCCTCGTCGGTCAGAGCCTTCGGGAAAGCGTCGCTCAGATCGACCCCGACTTCCGCCATCGCCTCGACCACGGCCGGATTGATCACCTCACCGGGGTCGCTGCCGGCCGAGCGCACCGCGACCCGCCCGCCGGATCGAAGCCTGACGAGCCCCGCCGCCATCTGGCTGCGGCCGGCGTTGTGGACGCAGACGAACAGAACTTCCGGCATGTCCGTACCCATCGGGCTGCCGTCAGCAGCAGCCGGCCCTCGCAGCCGGCTGGACGACGGGTAGTCCCTTCCGCTCGGGCTCGCTCGTCTTGACCGCCTTCACGATCGCGCCGTGCATGCCGTCTGCCACCTGGTGCGTGAACTCGACCGAGATCTGCTCGAACCCCGCCGCCTCGAGGCCGGCCTCGTACTCGCCCTTCGACAGTGCGCCCGCGATGCAGCCGACGTAGGAGCCGCGCTCCGCCCGATCCTCGGGAGAGAGCCGGTCCTCGGCGACGATGTCGCTGACCCCCATACGGCCGCCCGGCTTGAGCACCCGTGCGATCTCGGTCAGCACGGCGGGCTTGTCCACCGAGAGGTTGATCACGCAGTTCGAGATCACGACATCGATCGCGTTCGCCGGGAGCGGGATCTGCTCGATCACGCCCTTGAGGAAATGCACGTTCGCCACGTCCGCGTCCCTGGCGTTCTGCATCGCGAGCGCGAGCATCTCGTCGGTCATGTCGAGCCCGTACGCCGTCCCGCTCGGGCCGACCCGCTTCGCCGAGAGGATCACGTCGATCCCGCCGCCCGAGCCGAGGTCGAGCACCGTCTCCCCCTCGCGCAGCTCGGCGACGGCCGTCGGGTTGCCACAGCCGAGCGAGGCGAGCACCGCCGCGTCGGGGAGCTCGCCCCGCTGCTCGGCGTCGTAGAGCAACTCGCCGAACTTCACCTCCGCCTCCGACTGCTCGGGCGTGCAGCATGCCCCACTCCCACAGCCGCAGTCGTGGGAGCTCTCGCTCACCGCGCGCGCGGATTCGGCGTAGCGGCGGCGCACCTCCTCGCGCAGCTCGTCACTCGTCGCGGACATCAGCCACTCACTCCCTTCAGGTCGGCGACGGCAGCCAGCTTGTCGACCGCGTCGCGCTTCAACGAGAAGAAGGCCCACTTCCCGCGCTGCTCGCGCTCGAGCAGACCGGCCTCGGTCAGCTTCTTCAGATGGTGGGAGACCGTCGGCTGAGACAAGCCGAGCGGCTCGTACAGATCGCAGGCGCAGACCGCCCCGTCGCTGGTCGCGAGCAGGTTGACGATCCGCACCCGGGCCGGATCGCCGAGCGCCTTGAACAACTCCGCCGTCGCCAGCGCCTCGGCCTCGTCGAGTGCAGGCGCCCCGAGCGGCGCGCAGCACGCGACCGGGGTCTCGAGCGCGGCCATCACATCCGCACCCCGAGCCACAGCTCGACCACCAACTGTTTCCTCCTCCGCCTCGACAGGCTGCGCATCCGACACCTCACTCGTATCGACGTCTATAAATGTATCGATAGATGTCGATTTGTCAAGGTGCAGATCGGCGCAGCTCGCTGAGCGTCCCGCTCAAGCGCCGACCGCGAAGACGCGCCGGTGGCCGGGCAGCCCCTTGAGCGTGCGGACGCCCCGGTCGGTGAGCTCGAGCCCTGCCTGACGCGCTCGCTCGGCGGCCTCTTCCGAGAGCAGGATCTCGTCTGGTTCGGCGGCGCTCGCGAGGCGTGCGCCGACGTGCACATCGGCTCCGGCGCACTTCCCGTCCGCCTGCCAGCAGTGGCCAAGGTGGACGCCGGACCGCAGCTCCAGCCTGAGCCCCCTCGCCGCCCCGTTGATCTCGAGCGCACAGCGAGTCGCGTCGGCGGCCTCGTCGAAGATCGCGAAGAACCCGTCTCCCGCCGTGTCCATCAGCCAGCCCCCGTGGCGCGCGACGGTGCGACGCGCGACCTCGTGGTAACGCTCGAGCAGCTGCGCCCAGGCGCGGTCGCCGAGCGAGACGGCGAGCGGCGTCGCCTCGACGATGTCGACGAAGAGGACCGCCGTCAGCTCGCGCACCGACTTCGCTGCCGAGTGCTCTCCGGTCACTCGCGCGGCCATCTGCCTCATCTCGCCCGCTGTGGCGCGACAGAGGCACTCGCTGTCGCGAGCCGCCCGCCGGGCCTCGATGGACGTTCGACCAGGTCGGCGACTCGGGCGGTTTCATGGTCACGGGACACTGTTTTCGCTCCTCTGCGGCTCGAGCACGACAACCGCCGTCTCCCGCGGGCGTCGGGCTGCGTAGCTGTCGAGATCCCTGTCCAGCTCACGCCAGCGCTCCCACAGCCGCTCACGTTCCTCGCCGACTGCGGCCCTGCCGAGGACCTCACGACGGGTCCCGCCTACGAGCTCGACGACCGCGTGCGGATCCGCCCGCAGGTTCAGCCACCAAGCCGGCTCGGCGGCACCCCACCCATTCATCGCCATCGAGACCAGGTTGGGCCCGTCCTCGTAGTAGCCGATGATCACGCTTCGCGGCTCGCCGCTGCGTCGGCCCGTTGTGGTGAGCCGCAGCGCGCCCCACTTACCGGGGCGCGGAGCCCAGAGCCCCTTTCGGCCTCCGCTCGCTCGAACCACCCTTCGGTGTACACGCCAGAACGCCTTGATGAACCACCGTGGTGGTAGACGCGCCTTGCCTTCGGCCATACCAACTCCCTTCCTGTCCACCTCGATCGGCTGCCCCGGGTTCGCGCCGGGGCAGCAACCGGCGGACGCGCGCGTGGTAGCGCCGCGTCGCCGCCCCATGCTCGTCCGGCCGGATCGCGGGTACCGCGCGCGGCGGCTCCATCACCCGCTCGTCTCTGGTGAGCATCTCGGTCGGCACGTGTAATCACCTCCTTCCGAGCCAGAGCAAGCGTCGCGCGGCGACGGGCGATCGCCATCGGGGGAAGTGCTGATCCATGTGTGGTTACTGCGCAGCAGCCGCCCGGGAGCGGATCCTGCGCTGCCGGGCGCCGTGATCACCGGTAGTGCCTCGGCGCGACGCGGCTCTACGAGCCCTGCGAAGTCTCCTCGAGCCTCGCCGCCGCCGCCGGAGGGCGTCGCCTGGAACGCACCGTGCACCGCGCCGCCTGCTGGGGGTTCCGTACTTCGTCGCGTCGAGACCGGGGCTTCCCCTGATGCACGAAACGAGCTTGGGGGAGAACCTGGCGGTAGGAGGTGGTTCTCATGCAGGTCTCAGGACCGACTGTCGCCCTCGAAGGCGAGCTGGCGCCGCACCTGAGCCGTTGGCTCTGGCTCGTCAAGTGGCTGCTCGCGATTCCCCACTACGTCGTGCTCGTCCTCCTGTGGGCCGGCTTCTTCGTGTTGACGGTGATCGCGTTCTTCGCGGTGCTCTTCACCGGGCGCTACCCGCAGGGGATCTTCGGCTTCAACGTGGGCGTGCTGCGCTGGTCATGGCGCGTCGCCTTCTACACGTTCGGCGCACTCGGCACCGACGAGTACCCGCCCTTCACGCTCGCCGACGTGCCCGAGTATCCGGCGCGCCTCGAAGTCGAGTACCCGCAGAACCTGCGCCGCGGCCTACCCCTCATCGGGTGGTGGCTGCTCGGCATCCCGCAGTTCTGCATCGCGGCGATCTTCGCAGGGGCGGGATGGTCGCTCGGGCTGGTGGGCATCCTCGTCATCGTCGCCGGCGTCCTGCTGCTGTTCAAGGATCGCTACCCGACGGAGATCTTCGACCTCGTGCTCGGGCTGAACCGCTGGGTGCTGCGCGTCGTCGCCTACGGGGCGTTCATGACCCGCGAGTACCCGCCCTTCCGGCTCGATGCCGGGCCCCACGAGCCGTCCTTCGTACTGGAGCGAGAGAAGACCGGGTGAAGCGACCGCCCAGGTGAGGGTCAAGGTTCGCGGCGACGCTTCGGCGGGCCTGCACCGGTAGGGCGCAGGCCCGCCTTCCAGGTCCGCCTTTGCCACCGCTCAGCCGGCCGGCGCCGGCCGCGGGGTCTGCTTGACGGGTCTGATCACGCGAGCTTTCCGACGAGCTCGACTTACAGAGTTCGCCGTCGTGAGGCCAGACGACGTGTAAGAGTGCGCGCATGGAAGCCGCGGTGGGTGAGGAGCGCCCCGAGGCGTACCCAGTCCGGATCGAGGGGCGACTCGATCCCGGGGTCAGTCGCTGGCTCTGGCTCGTCAAGTGGCTGCTCGCGATCCCGCATTTCGTCGTGCTCTTCTTCCTCTGGCTCGCCTTCGCCGTGCTCACGTTCGTCGCGTTCTTCGCGATCCTCGTCGTCGGCCGGTACCCGCGCGGGATGTTCGACTTCAACGTCGGCGTCCTGCGGTGGACGTGGCGCGTGGGCTTCTACTCGTACGCCGCGCTCGGGACCGACCGGTATCCGCCGTTCACGCTCGACCACGTACCCGACTACCCGGCGACGCTCGAGGTCGAGTACCCGGAACGGCTCTCGCGCGGGCTCGTGCTGGTCAAGTGGTGGCTCCTCGCGATCCCGCAGTACCTGATCGTCGGCATCCTCGTCGGGAGCGGCTCGTACGCCTCGTCCAGGGCGGACGACTGGGGCGGCTGGTGGGTCGGCGCCTCCGGCGGGCTCGTCGGGCTGCTCGTCTTCTTCGCCGGTGTCGCACTGCTCTTCACGGCGCGGTACCCGAGGGGCCTCTTCGATTTCGTGCTCGGCCTCGACCGGTGGGTCGCGCGAGTGGTGGCGTACGTCGCGCTGATGACCGACCGCTACCCGCCTTTCCGCCTCGACCAGGGGAGCCTGGAGACCGCCGTCGCGAGGCCCGCGCTCCCCCTCGGTGCCGAGGTGGAGGGGGAAGCCGCGGCCGCCGAGCCGCCGCCGAGCCCGGGTCGGGGAGGGACCGGCCGGATCGTGCTTCTCGTGCTCGGCGCCGTTGCCGCGCTCTTCGCGTTCGGCGCGCTTGCCTTCGGCGTCGCGGCCGTCGTCGTCGACCAGACCCAGCGCGACGACGACGGGTTCCTGATGTCCCCGAGCGAGCGGTTCTCGTCGTCCACCTACGCCGTCGTCTCGGAGAGCGCGAACATCGAGGTCGGCGATGCCGAGCGCGCGCTCGACTGGTTCCTCGGCACCGTGAGAATTCGGAGCGAGAGCGCACAGCCGGTCTTCGTCGGGATCGCGCGCGAGGCGGCCGCCGCCTCGTATCTCGACACGGTGCAGCGCGACGTCGTCACCGACCTCGAGGACGAGCCGCGCTACCGGCGCGAGCCCGGTGGCTCTCCGTCCGGTCCGCCGGGGGACCAGACGTTCTGGGTCGCGAGCACGTCGGGGTCCGGCGAGCGGACGCTCGAGTGGGAGCCGCAGGGCGGCGACTGGCTGGTCGTCCTGATGAGCGAGGACGGGTCGCGCGGTGTCTCGTCCGAGCTCTCGATCGGCGCCGAGCTCGACTCGGTGCTCTGGATCGGCATCGCCTCGCTCGTCGTCGGCGCGATCCTCGCCGCGCTCGCCGCTCTCGCGATCACGGCCGGGATCCGCAGCGGCAGGCGCCGGGCGGGCGTCGACGCTCCGTAGTTCGTCCCCACCTTTCGAGACCCGAGGTTTGAGGCGGCCTCGTCCCGGGAATCGGGACGACGGTGGAGCGCCGGCAGACAGCCGTGCCCTCGATCGCCGAGCAGAGGCGCCGCGCCGCGGACCTCTCGCCGCTCGACGCCCGCCGGCCGCCTCGGCGTCGTCGAAGTGCACTCCTGGGAGGCGGAGCGCTCATCGCGTCCTCGCCCGTCACGGTCGGCGCCGGGCTGTTCGTCGTGGGCTTCACCGCGCTCGGGGTGGGCATGCTGCTCCTGCTCCTCCCGCCACGGCGCGAAGGCAGGCGTGGAGCCTCGCTGCGGGTCGTCCGCGTGCCGGCGGCGGCCGGCGGCCGGGCGGTGGTCGCCCTCGGGCGTGGGACAGCCCGCACGGGCGCGCGCACCTTCTGGGCGGTGGAGCGCTTTGCGGCCGACAACGGGCGCGCCGGCGCCGCCCGGGTCGGAGCAGCCACCTCGGAGGGCGCCGTCGTCATCGGCCGGAGTGCCTCTGCCGCCGGCTCCCGCAGCTGGTCGGAGGTGCAGGTCTGGGCGCCGCGCGCCTGGCGCGCCCTCGTCGCGGCCACCCGTCGCCTCGCGCTCGAGGCCCACTCCGCCTCGATTCGACTCTGGATCCGCGCGCAACCACTGCTTCGACGGGCCTGGGCGGCCTGCCGCGCCGGCGTCACCGCCGCCGCCGAGCGGCTCGCCGTGCTTGCGCGCTCGGCGTCGGAACGGCTGTCGACGTACCTCGAGTCGCGCTCTCCGCCGCGGTAGGCCGTTTCCTCAGGCGGGCTCGAGGGCAGGCGCGGCGAAGACGTCGCAGAGCCGCCCGATCGCGTCGGGCACGAGCCGGTAGTACGCCCACGTCCCGCGGCGCTCGGCCTCGACGAGGCCCGCGTCGCGGAGGATGCGGAGATGGTGCGACACCGTCGGCTGGGAGAGCTCGAAGGCGTCGGTCAGGTCGCAGACGCAGCACTCCTCGCCGGCCGCCAGGCGGTTGACGATCGCCACCCGGGTCGGGTCGGCGAGTGCCTTGAACAGCTCGGCGAGGTCGCGGGCGGCGGAGGGCTCCAGCGGCGGAGCGCCGGGCCCGCAGCAGAGCGGTTGGAGGACAGGGAGCGCTTTCATTGACGATCTTCAATATACTCGCTACCGTCCTCATTGGCGATCTTCGATGAAAGGAGGCCACGATGCCACGCGCGCTTTCGTGCTGCGACGACGCGGGCTGCTGCGGCGACGACTGCTGCTGAGCGGGCTCACCGGCGGCCGACTGCAGCGGCCGCCGACCTGACTCCCCGATGCCCGGCGGAGGTCAGACGCTCATGTCGCCGACGCTCAGGATGTTGCCGTCCGGATCCTTGAACCAGACGCCCCTGAAGCCCTCGCTCACGTGGACGTCGCCCTCGCGCGTGGTGTCCGGGAGGTCGTCGTAGTGCTCGAACGTGACGCCTTTGGCCCGGAGACTCTCGACGACTGCCTCGAAGTCGTCACCGGCACCCCACGAGGCGGCCGTGGCCTGGTTCGTGCCGGCGTACTCCGACGGGTAGACGAGCACCATCGAGTTGCCGCTCCGGTAGAGGACGGCGCCCGGGGTCTCCATCGCCGGCGTGAGGCCGAGGGTGTTCTCGTAGAAGTCCCGTGCCCTCTCGAGGTCCTTGACCGGGAGGGTCGCCGCCGCTTCCTTGC
>Ga0075432_10000677_pt1 | contig 10485 bp, 8 predicted proteins | sample RhiMethybrSRZTD1_FD_72781 | JGI IMG/M metagenome (GOLD analysis project Ga0075432, IMG submission 72781) | Populus rhizosphere microbial communities from Tennessee, USA - Rhizosphere MetaG P. TD hybrid SRZTD1 | ecosystem: Host-associated > Plants > Roots > Rhizosphere > Soil | place: USA... | reverse complement strand
GCCGGAGAGATTTGCGCCAAGGGGCCGCAGATCATGTCCGGTTACTGGCAAAAGCCCACGGCCAATGCCCACGCGTTCACCGCCGAGGGTTACTTCCGCACCGGCGACATCGGCATCTTTTCCGCCAATGGCCTGCTCAAGATCGTCGATCGCAAAAAGGATTTGATCATAGTCTCGGGTTTCAACGTTTACCCCAACGAAGTCGAGGTGGTTGTCGCCAGTTGCTCAGGCGTCAGCGAATGCGCCGTGATCGGCATGCCGGATGAGCGCAGCGGAGAGTCCGTGTGCCTGTACGTCGTCAAGGCCGCCAATGCCGCGCTTGATGAGGCCCTGCTGATCGAGCACTGCCGTGCGCATCTGGCGGCCTACAAAGTACCTCGCCAGGTGCGGTTCCTGTCGGCGCTGCCCAAGTCCACGGTGGGCAAGATATTACGAAAGGACTTGCGCGTACTTGCGATTGCGGGCAGTTCCTCTGAACTAACGGCGGTCAGTTGAACGACGTTACGTCAGGGCATTAACCCTCTTCCCAACCCAGCGACCCGAATGGCGAATGAAGGCCTTGTCCCGTTTTCATTCGCCATTCTCTTAGGCACATAAGCGACGGCATTTGGCACCAAATGAAAGGTGGCTGGCACCAAATGAGAAGTGCTCAAACCACCATCGCTCTAGAGTGAATCAACTGCCACACCGATGCCACATCCCCATGGTTCCGCCTGCGAGGACTTCACTTCATGAGCTCAATTGCTCTCGTCAATATTCACTCTCGCGTCCTCGAACTGGCACCGGGATTTTTCGTCAGCGTGATCGTTGCCACCGCGGCGGCCTTCCTTTCCGAGCACTATGGTGCGCCGGTTATGTTGTTCGCGTTGCTGCTCGGTATTGCGCTGAATTTTCTCGCCGGCGAAGGCAAGTGCAAGGCCGGTATCGAGTTCACCGCGCGCACTGTCCTGCGCCTGGGTGTAGCCCTGTTGGGGATGCGCATCACCCTGGATCAGATTGCGACCCTGGGCTGGAGGCCTGTGGCCTTGGTGGTGATTGTTGTGGTGGTGACCATTGCCTTTTCTGTTCTGGCGGCCAAGCTTTTGGGCTTCAATCGCCTCTTCGGCATGCTCACCGGCGGTGCCACGGCAATCTGCGGCGCCTCGGCGGCACTGGCCCTGGCTGCCGCGCTGCCCAATCACCCGCAGAAGGAACGCGCCACGCTGTTTACCGTGATCGGCGTGTCGGCGCTGTCCACGCTAGCGATGATTCTCTACCCGATGATCGCCGAGTGGTTTGCCTTGTCGCCGCAGGTGGCCGGGGTGTTCCTCGGTGCGACCATCCATGACGTGGCGCAAGTCGTCGGCGCCGGTTACAGCATGTCTACCGAGACCGGTGACACCGCCACCGTGGTCAAGCTGATGCGGGTGGCGATGCTGCTGCCGGTGATTCTTTGCGCAACGCTGATCACTCGTGCTCAGGGTGCGGACCCAACGGGAAAGCGCCCTCCGCTGCTGCCCATGTTCGCTGTCGGCTTCCTGGTCCTGGCGTGTATCAACAGCACCGGTTGGATAGCACCGGCGGTGCAGGGATTCGTCAATGAGTTGTCGCGTTGGTGCCTGGTGATTTCCATCAGTGCCCTGGGGATGAAAACCCAACTGAAGGAACTCGCCTCAATCGGCATCAAACCGATCCTGTTGATGGTCGGCGAAACCGTGTTTCTCGTGGGTTTGGTTCTTCTATTGCTGCACTGGGGGCTGTAAAGCGCGGGTTTGCGAAGGCCGCCCCGGCCTTCGCATCAGAGCAAGAGGTGACGTGATGATTTCAAAAGGTGCCTGCGACCGGCCCCTCGTCGGCCAGTTTTTTGGCTTCCTCAATGAGGATCGGGGCGCCGAGCGCCATGCTGTGGATGCCCAGAATCGAGGTGAGCTGCAGCACCGCCAGGATTTCCTCGACGGTGACGCCCAGCTCCAGTGCCTTGCGGATGTGGCGACGCACACCGGGCGCATACAGATGAGTGCAGGAAGCATCGACGGCGATGGCGATCAGTTCGAAGGTCTTGGGGTCCAGAATCCCCTTGCGAATCGGGTGCGTGGCCATGCCGAAAAACTTTTCCACCCATTGCGCGTCCAGCTCGGCCAGCGGGTCCCAGGCGGGATTCCAGCTGCCGGCGTCACGCATGGCATCGCAGGTTGGGGTGCCAGGGTTGGTCTGTTCTTCATTCATTTGCAGTTCCTCAAGGTTGAGTGGTTGCTTTCAACTCTAACGCTGCCGGTGCCCTCTGGCTTGACTCCAGGGGGCAGCGGCGTGACATCTCGGGACACGTGCAACGTACGGGTAATCGCTCAATGAAAGGTCTTGTTCGCAGTGCCAGCCTCACCAACTACGCGGAAATTGCCCGCTCGTTGAACGTCGATCCCATGCAGCAGTTGCGTCTTGTCGGTCTTGACCCGCGCTGCTTGCTGCAACCGGACCTGAAAATTTCCATCGAAGCCGTGGCACAGTTGCTCGACAGCTCGGCGCGAGAGGCGGGCGTGGAAGATTTTGGCCTGCGCATGGCGGAAAGTCGCAAAGCCTCCAACCTCGGCCCCCTGGCGTTGTTATGGCGCGAACCAACCCTGCGCTCAGCCTTGAAGGCGCTCCAGCAATTCCTCCATCTGCACAATCAGGGGCTGGTGCTGGACATCGAGGAACGCGGCGGTGTGGCGGTGCTACGGCTGGAACTGGTATCGGTCAACCACTTGTTTGTACGCCAATCAGTAGAGCTGGCGGTAGCGGTGACCCACCGAATGCTCAAGGCTTTGCTCGGCAACCATTGGCATCCATCCGCGATCTGTTTCCGTCACTGCAACGCGCTGGACGATAGCCGGCATCAGCGTTTGTTCGGTACAACGGTACAGTTCAACTGCTTGATGGACGGCATCGTCTGCCGCACCAGCGATCTCGACCGCGCCCTGCCCAGTGCCGATCCGGAAATGGCCCGCTACGTACAACAGTACCTGAACAGCATTCGCGAAGATTCCCGAACAGCATTGCTGGAGCAGGTGCATCAAATGATCTGGATGCTGCTGCCGACTGGGCGCTGCTCGGTGGAACAGGTCGCCGCGCACTTGGGACGCGACAGACGGACGTTGCATCGACAGCTGACGCGAGAGGGTGAGACGTTTTCCTCGCTGCTGGATCAAGTCCGCAAGGAACTTGCATCACGTTACCTGGCAAACCCTCACCATCCTTTGAGCGAAATTGCCGGCGTTCTCGGTTTTTCCGAACTGAGCGCCTTCTCCCGATGGTTCAGCCGGCTGTTCGACTGCAGTCCATCATCCTGGAGAACCCAGCCCTCCCCGATCCCCCCAAGAAAGTCGTCTCTTGGGTTATTCAGTTAGAGGCTGTCGCAACGAACAGCCCATATAAAGCACCAGCTAGCGTGCGCCAGAAAGCAATGGCTTCAGAATTCACAAGACCAATCGGCCGCTGCTCGAAACTAGCCAATTGCGACAGGCAGCAGTCGGCCAAAAAAAGGCTTTCCTGAAGGTCAGCTTTGGATCGGTTTCAGCCGGTCGTGACAGGCAGAAATCGGCCAATAGCGGACGTTTGGGTCTGAGTCTCGATTGGCTCAGACTCCGGAGTTGAACCTGCTGCGCTAAGCGAAAAAGGCGCCAAATGGCGCCAAATGGCGCCTTAACGTTATTAGGCGATTTTGATCACAACCTTTCCAAATGCTCCCCTCGCGAGATGCTCGTAAGCTTCTCGTGCTTTCTCGAACGGATATACCTGATCAATAACGGGACGGATCTTGTGTTCGTTGAGGAACGCGTTCATCCGATCAAATGATGAGCGCGGCGCCACGGCGATACCGCGAATGGTCGTCTGGCGGAATATGAGTGGTATCAGATTGAGTTCAACGGTTTGCCCTGTCAAAAAGCCGATCTGCGCAATACGCCCCGATGCCTTGGTTGGTGCGACCGATTGATTGATGCCGCTAGTCGCATGATGGCGTCCGTGATGCCTTGAGCATTCGTGTCCAGTGTTTCCATGGCCGCAATTGCGTTAGCGGCGGTACTCCCCACTCCATTCTCAGAGAGCCACTTAGTCACCTCTTCAATGGCCGCACAAATGGCGTGCAGTCGCAGCGTGAGAGCGTCGGCTGTGGCTCGTACTGGCGCGGCTGCCGACGCAGAAGATGAGTCAGATTGACGAGTTGCTGCCGCTTAAGTGGCAACCAGCGTAATCAGGCGAGGTGGGTTCGCCAGCCGCTTACGGGTGCCCGGAAGGTTACCCATTAGCTTTACCGCTGACCACTCAACAGTAAGAGCAGTTGTCATATCGCCGATTAATTCCGGTTTTTTGGTGAATATCAGTGCAAGTTTAACCCAGAGATAGCTATTTTACGGCCTGACTTTTTTCATGATTTCTTCTATCATTTTAAGCGTGTCCGAGCCACGCCCCTCGATAAGCTCAACATAAAAATTGCTGTAAGCATCCGAAAGCTCCCGATATTTCCGAAGGTTTGATTCATCCATGATGCGATGGCCTGGTATATCCCTTGCTTCAACTTGGGTATTGATCTCACCACGCTCAGCTGCGGATATCAAATGCTCCATTTGCCCGTATAAAGCCAGTGCTGCCGGTTCTTTTTCTTTATACAATTCGAGTTGTTTTCGCAATTCGATTGCGGTCTGTTTTAACGCTAGAATGTCCATGCTAATTCCTAATTGTCAATTTCGCCAATGAGTTTTGCTGCAGACCACTCTTGCCGATTAGGCACCAGATATTGTACCGCCTCTCCCGTTCTCGTGATTCTACCCCCAAATTCTACCGTTGGCGCGACCTTGCTAACGAAAACTTCAGTAGGCTCAAGTGGCTTAATTTCAAAAATAGAATATCTGGCATTTTCACTGATGACCGGCAAACCGAGTGAATCCGCTAGAGTTTTATCGGACTTAGCTGCCGCCTGCAATTCTTCCATTGTAGTGAAAAATGGTGAGTAGTCGGAAATGCCTTTTTCACCCACAGGTACGATCTTCACAAGCGGCGTTCTTATGCTAGTGGTAACGGGTACAGTACTTCCTGATGCCACTTGGCCAAAAGCTCTCTCTAAGAGACTTGCAGATGATGCCTTAGGGTCTGCCAATGCGAGTTTAGCGATGTATTTTTGCCCGTCCGCACTCTGGAGATAATTATGGATTTCCTGGTTACTTAAGCCCCTTGGCTCAAATGTCTTTACCGACTTTCGTTTGTTTTCGGCTGAAACGAATTCAGTATCTTGCTTCGCGTAAAACTCGCGCATCTGATTTTCCCGCGCCAGCTTCTCAACTGAAGTGACCCCCCTAATCTGTAGCTCCGGATGCTCCAAAAGTAGTTTTTCGTTTTTCGTGAGCCATACAGCGAACGGCCTGTTGGATATCTCTGATCGAAGCTTGGCACTTCTCGTCGCAATACTTTCCACGCTGTTGACCACACCCGCTTTCATCTGCCCTCGGGTGAGATAGGTGACAATTGCCGTCAGTAGCAGCAACACCAATTGCTCTTGCCCTTGGGCCAACTGTCTGGCTGCGCGTTCTTTGCGTTCCTGGATCATCGCCGCTGAACCGCCAGCCGGGTCGAGGCCTGGATTTTTCAAGCCGTCTTCCGCTTGCCACGCGGTACAAAGACCTTCAAATATCGTTGATAGGCAGGGCCCTATTCCCGCCGAGAAATAACCGGTGATGGCGTACAACCCCAGCGCTGCCATGATCAAGTTACCGACCTGCAATCCGACACCGGCGCCGATTGCTGCGCCAGGCACGGCGCCAGCACCAAAGCCAAGGGAGCCGACCGCTCCACCCAGAGCGGCGCCGATCGTCACGCTACCGCCCACGATCATCACAACTTCCTGCAACAGTTTGAGCAACACCGGCAGAATTTCGTTGATATTGATCGACGCCCATTTGCGGCTGATGTTCATCTGCATGATGGGGACAGATAGGGCCATCGCGTGGCGGACGTTATCGATCCGATGCCCGCCCACGTACCCGTAGGCTTGAGTGGCGCCGTTGCTGACGCGGCGGGTAAAGCCGTTCCAGCCGTCGTGGGCGCTTTGGAAGCCGTCATCAATGCCCTCATTCAACGCATTGAATTTCTGGTCGAAATTTCGTTCGATGTCGTCCCAGCTGGGCAGGTTGGTTAAAAGATCCATTTACTCGTGAAGTCCTTGAGAGGAGGCGGGGCTGCCACACTTGTTGAAAGCTCGGCCGGATACTGGCAGGTTGCCCATTTATGACCGCGAATGCTCGAAAACATTTTCAAACGGGGGCTATTTTTTTCATCGCCGTTACAAAGGGCACTAATGTCAAACAGACATTGTTGGTATTTACTTAATGCTCAAATGCTCGCAACCCTGTGCGGTAGGGGTTCAAGGCTGTTCTGATGCGCACGTTTCTTTTGAATTTCCTCGAAAGGGGGGAATTGGGCGGATGATCGTGATCCGCTGGTGAGCGTAATGTCGGCTGCTCTTATAAAGCGGTGTAAGTAAAATGCGCATAGATGATCTGTTCGATACGCACATACCAAAGGGTGTCCTCACGCACCTGCCGACGCAGCGGGCGAGTGAAATTGAGCAGTTGCTTGCCGCATAGGTGGCAACCGGTTTAAACACGCAAGGCGTGACGCCCTGATGCATACCTTGACCAGACACGCCGTAGTGACGACCGGCAGAATTGGGGGGCTTGAGCTTTCCCCTAGGGCAAGGAATAAGCTACGTTTTCACCAGTAGAAACAGGAGTTTCCATGCTTACCATCGGACAAATGGCACGTTGTCACGGGCTTACTACCAAGACGCTTCGCCACTATGACAGCATTGGCTTGTTCACCCCGGCCCTGACCGGGCGCGACAACGGCTATCGTTATTACCAGCCCGAACAGATCATTACCCTGGGCCGAATTGTCTGGCTAAAGCAACTCGGTATGCCACTGGAGGATATCCGCATACTGGCGAACAGTGGCGGGCTGGACAGTGTCGTAAGCCACCGTGAGTCCCTGGAAGCGCATGCCCGCAAGCTCAAAGGTGCCATCGCCCGCGACCAGCAGGTGCTCGACCAACTCACTCGCTACCTGGCTCAGCCAGAACGTTCCATGCCGGCGATGCAAACACCTGAGCGAATCTATTATCCATCGCTGCGAATCATGGGGATGAGCTGGCAACAACAGGACGAAGGCACTATTGGCCAGATGTGGGAACGCTTCTTTCCACGGGAGAAGGAAATCGATCGTTTGCAGGATCCAGTCGGAACCTTCGGTGTCTGCCAGCCATTGGATGACGGCCAATGGCGTTATGTCGCAGGTTTGCCGGTGAATGCCGATGCACCACTGGTGCCAGGCATGGTGGAATTGCAGATACCCGCTCGCTATTACGCAAAGGTAGAGCATCACGGCACAGTCACTACGTTGCCGGAAACCTTCCGCGCCGCTTACAGTGAATGGCTGCCTGCTGCCGGCATGGAGCCAGACGAAGGGGTGGAGTTCGAATACAGCGGTGAGCGTTTCCTAGGCCCCATGCACCCGGACAGCGTGACCGAAATGTACATCCCGCTCAAAAACTGACGGCCACATAGAGGCAGGCTCCACTGCCTCTTTGACGCAGCAAACAGCGAACATTGGACAGCATCAGCTTTTGCAAATGGCACCTCCCTCATAATTACTGAGTGAAATGACGAGTCAGGAAAAGTCATCGTCCTTACACGTGTGCGCGGGGCAAACCTTGTTTCATGAGCGGCCGCTCCGGGTCGATTGTCGCCCTTTGGGATGGGCAACAATCGGCCAGGAGCAGACATTCATGGTGGCCGGGATCAACTGCTGAATCAGACGCTGATCAAGGTGGTCTTCACACCGCTTGATCTGGGAACAAACAAGACCGCCAGTGCGACCTTGCTTACTCCTTACATCTCAACCTGTGTGCCCAGTTCTATCACTCGATTCAACGGCAACTTGAAGTACTTAAGGTTGCTGTTGGCGTTCTTGAGCAAAAAGGCGAAAAGGCTTTCTCGCCAACGGGCCATACCGATGCGCTTGGTCGGGATCACCGTTTCCCGGCTCAGGAAATAGGTGGTACGCATCGGGCTGAAGTCCAGTTCGGCCAAGTGACAGAGACTCAACGCCAAGGGGACATCGGGCTCCTCGATAAAGCCAAAGTGCAGACTGACCCGGAAGAACCCTTCGCCGTACGCTTCAACCTCAAACCGTCGATCAGCACTCACACGAGGGCTATCTTCAGACACCACAGTGAGCAATACCACTTGCTCATGCAAAACCTGGTTATGCAGCAGGTTGTGCAGCAGCGCATGCGGAACGGCATCGGACCTGGCTGTCAGAAATACCGCTGTACCTTGTACCCGATGAGGAGGCTGCATGCGGATGCTACCGATGAACAGTGGTAGAGGCAGCGCGGTTTCGTCCAGCCGTTCAACAATGATCTTGCGGCCCCGTTTCCAGGTGGTCATCAAAATGAACAGGCCAATACCAGCAACCACCGGGAACGCACCGCCCTGGAAGATCTTCGGAGCATTGGCCGCGAAGTACAGGCTGTCTACCAGCAGAAAACCGAGCAGCATCGGAACGGCCAACCAGCGCGGGGTTTTCCATAGCAGCAGGACGACGGCCGAGGACAGGATGGTGGTGATCAGCATCGTGCCCGTTACAGCAACCCCATAAGCAGCGGCCAAAGCACTGGAAGACTCGAAACCAAGTACCAGCAGCACAACACCGACCATCAGCGCCCAGTTAACAGTACCGATGTAAATCTGTCCCTGCTCCTGGCTGGAGGTATGCTGGATAAACATGCGAGGGACATACCCAAGCTGGATGGCTTGGTGTGTCAGGGAAAATGCGCCGGAGATCACGGCTTGAGAAGCGATGATGGTCGCCAGTGTGGAGAGCGCGACCATCGGCAGCAGTGCCCAGCCCGGCGCGAGCAAATAAAATGGATTGCGCACCGCCTCAGGGTTTTCCAGGATCAAGGCACCTTGGCCAAAATAATTGAGTACAAGTCCTGGTAATACCAAAATGAACCAAGCGCGGGCAATGGGTTTGCGACCGAAGTGACCCATGTCTGCATACAGTGCTTCGGCGCCCGTCAGCGCGAGTACCACTGCACCAAGGATGGCCACACCGATTCCCGGATGAGCGATAAAAAAATGCGCCCCCCAGTATGGATTGAGCGCTTGCAGTACTTCCGGGCGCTGCAAAATTCCGTAGATCCCTAGCGCGCCCAAAACGACAAACCACAACACCATGACCGGACCAAACAGGATGCCGATGCGAGCCGTACCGTGCTTCTGTATCAGGAACAGCGCCACCAGCACGATCACTGACAAGGGCACAACCCAGTGCTCGATTCCGTCAAACGCCAACTGTAGCCCTTCAACCGCAGAGAGCACCGAAATAGCCGGGGTGATCATGCTGTCCCCGTAAAAAAGTGCCGCACCGAACAGGCCGAGCAGTACCAGTACCTTGCTCATGTGCGGGTAAGGTGCGGCCGCGCGGCGGGCTAAAGCCGTCAACGCCATGATGCCGCCTTCACCCTGGTTGTTGGCACGCAGGATGAACAGTACATATTTGATCGAAACGACCCAAATCAGTGACCAGAAGACCAACGACAGAATACCCAGCACGCCGTCGTGGTTGGCCTGAACACCGTAGTGGCCAGAAAATACTTCTTTCAGCGTGTAGAGGGGGCTGGTGCCAATGTCGCCGTAAACCACCCCGACAGCAGCGACGAGCAAGCCCAGTCCTGACGTTTTGGATTGCGGGATTTCATGTACTCCGACTGCTGTTTCACTCAAGGGTCGCTTCTCTCGAATTACGGGGAGGAAGTGCATGCCATCCTTGGGCAAAACGATATGCCCAGGCCACTGAGGCCTCAAGGCGCATGGACGTTCTAGAAAGTCGCGGCCAGTATCTTTGAGGGCGGAAACAGCAGTCGTAAAGAAAGCGTAAAAAATTTACGGCAGATATTCGAAATATCAGATCAGATCTAGCGGCTTGGGTCTGTTCGACATGTCGTTTAGTGGCAGTGGTAGTCGTTTGTTTTATGGTTGCGATGACAACCTTTTGCATCAGTGCCGCCGCTGTGTGCGAAGGCAGCAACGGACGTAATCGCAAGTAAAGCGGCGATCAAAATGGCGGACAGTTTCATCAGTACCTGCTCCATGCTTTCGTTTTTACATCCGTGAGACATCTCACACCCCGCAGAGTATGGCTGATTGCCTTCACCGGCAAGTATCTTCCTGACTGCTTCCCCGGCATTAGATGAACGGCTGAGCGCCTATTTCTTGAGCTCCCACTGGCTCTAGCTTAGGATGATTCAATATCCCCCCAGGGGGGATGCAAGATCCCCCGCAAACGAGAAATTCGTCGCTCTCATTTTCGAGTAAAGCTCGACAACCAGATGGGCATCCGCTTCTTCATGTGAGACTTCTCATGCTGAAAATCCTCGCCAACCGAACCTACCGTCACCTCTTCCTAGCCCAAGTG
>Ga0075432_10000675_pt1 | contig 10498 bp, 16 predicted proteins | sample RhiMethybrSRZTD1_FD_72781 | JGI IMG/M metagenome (GOLD analysis project Ga0075432, IMG submission 72781) | Populus rhizosphere microbial communities from Tennessee, USA - Rhizosphere MetaG P. TD hybrid SRZTD1 | ecosystem: Host-associated > Plants > Roots > Rhizosphere > Soil | place: USA... | reverse complement strand
TATGATGCGCGCCGTTGGAGAGATGCCAGAGTGGCCGAATGGGACGGATTCGAAATCCGTTGTACCTTCACCGGTACCTAGGGTTCGAATCCCTATCTCTCCGCCATTATTTAAAAAGCCCTGTAATTCAATGAGTTACGGGGCTTTTTGTTTTCCGGTTCTACTACTCGTTTCTACTACTCCGGCTCCTAATTTTATTTGGGCAAGCTGCACCTTTCCCCGCAAATTCTTCCAATATCAACTCATCGACCCTTGTGCTTTTCAGGGTGGCACAATGATGCCAAAATCTGAGGGTGTCGGTTGACGGCAAAGCTCGGCATTTCAATCCCTAAACTATCTGCTTGCCTAGAACAGAGGAAGTTATGGCTACGAATTCGTTTCGCCCTCGTAAATATGAAGATCATGAGATTGTGGATTCGGAAGGAAAAGTTGTTGGGCATATCCGGGTGAAGCCCAGTGGAGTGCTTTGGTCTCCGAAGAACGGAAAAGGGTACTACGGGGTGCCTTTGGCTGCTTTTGCCGAGTTTATGGAGCAGAACGGTGAAAAGCTGTCTAAATAGCCGTTCGGATACAAACAAATGAAGGCAGGAGGGTGCTACAGCACGCTTTTCTAACACTCTGGACTGAGTGGAAGACTCACCCAGCACCAAAGGACTGTCATCCTGCGGGTTGGCTACTACAGATGCTGGGTGAGCAGCTAAATTGTATCACCCGCACTGTTTGATCAAGGTAGATAGGCTTTGAGATTTGGCAAATGTCAGCGCGGGGGCTGATTGGTTAAGACCAAGGCTAAAAACGGATAAATGTTATCCAGGTGGATATAGAAATATCCATGCTGTGAAAGGTGTTTGGGGTCATCCCTGACTCAAAGCGGGGAAGAACGTTAGAGCGCCTCAGAGGGGCTTAAACCGCCTAGAAAAGACGGTTTATGATGGTGTTGCAGCTTATGCTTCAATGCTCTTCATCTCACGCTTGATCCTGTACACCGTAGCTACCCCACAGTCAGCAAGCTTGGCGACCTGATCAGCAGACATCGATGGGTGCTTGACCATCAGACCTACAACCTTGTCCCACATAGCAGAGTTCTTAGCTTTGCCTGCTGGCTTCCAATCAGGGTCGGCAGCCTTCTTGTTCTCCAATCCTTGCTTGATGCGCTCAACACGCTTCTCTTGATCCAGACGTGCCATGGTAGCCATGAGGTCCAACAGCATGTTGTTGATCACTTCCATGATCTGACCAGTGATGCCCTTGTCTTCGACCATCATGTGACTGGTGGGTAGATCGGCAATAACCAGACGTAGGCCCTTGGCCTTGATCGTGACCTTGAGCGTATCCCAGTCAGTCTGCGAAAGGCGACTCAGGCGGTCTACAGACTCTACCAGTAGCACTTCACCTTTCTCGGCGGTGTCCAGCAGGCGCAGCAACTCAGGACGGTTGAGCTTGGTCCCGCTGATGTTCTCACTATAAACGCCAGCAATGACCAAGCCCTTTTCTGACGCGAACGCTTCAAGCGAAGCTTTTGCACGATTGGCGTCCTGATCCTTGGTACTGGCTCGCAGGTAGAGGTGGGCGTTCATGGCTGACTATCCTTTAGAGTCATGATTTGATAGATCAATGATAAATTATCTTTAGTCTATATGGAATAGATTATTGATAGTAAGTCCGGGCGCCCGACAGGCGGCTATCCGACTACCAGAGAAGTAGACTCAAATGATAGTGGTGAGAGGATTGCTCCGGCCTTCTACTTTGGGCAGCTTGAGCAAATACGCTACGACCGACTCGGGTGGTAGGGCTTCAATTTCTGGCCGTTGCGCAGTTGTGACAGGGGCAACTATCCAATCCCCTTGGGATGCTGGGAGGGCTTTACTCAAACGGTGTCCTGTAGCCTTTTGGACGGCCTTTTCAGCGTTTTCTGCCTCACAAAACATGAGAGGTAGGCCACAGCTCTCTACTACGGCATACAGACGCGTCTCCAACGTAATCATGTGATTCTCTTCCTTGTCGATTGATAGGTACTAGGCTCTCACCATAGACCAAACCAAAAGCCAGTACCGAGGAGGAAGCATGGAAAGCACTTACTACAAACTTACCGTAGAAAATCAGAAGCTCAGCGAGGGCTCATTCGATATCGACCCTAGGAATTTCGTTGAGAGCAGAGCGTTCACTCATGCTCGAATAGAACTGGCTGAGAAAAGTGGGTACGCAATCCGATGGGCTGGCGTCTGGGCGCACCCCACTGATTCGAATTTCAGCCCATTGGCCGAAGAGCTTGAGACCTTGATGGGGTGGATCGAATTTGGCCCTAATAGCTTCAATTCGCCTCACGGAGTCACTGTAGAGCTACTGAAGATATAGGGGGAAACCTGAGGGATTCTTAGAATCCTTGAAACAGAGTAGGGAGGTCCACTTCCAGGGCATCTGCAAGAACCTTAATCGCATCTAGGCTCGGGTTGGCTCCGCCTGTTTCTATGCGGCTCATGTACGTTCTAGCGAAGCCGCAATGATCTGCGAAAGCTTCTTGAGTCATGCCAGTGGCAAGACGAAGCTCCCGTATGCGTGTACCGAAGGCTTTGCGGAGGGGGATGGATTGCATGCCCGCATCGTGTGGTAATGTACACTTATCGTGAACACACTAATCGTGACATTCGGCATATTGGAGCAATTTATGGGGGGACGTCAGGTCGTTAACGCAGTTTTAGGGTTTACAGTTATGGCTTTGCCATTTATTGCTTTTGGACAGAATGGAATTGAAAACCTGACCGCTGAAGATTGTAAAAATTATCCAGGCTTGATCCCTAAGAATAGTAGCAAGGAGGACCAAGCTGGTGCGATAGAAGCCTCTACTTCTCTAGCTAGATCGAGTTTACTAAGATATTTAGGGGATAAGGATTCAGTGTTTTCTGAGTATTACGATTCCTTGAGGAAGCGAAAAGAAAGCGGTGCTGAGGTTCTTTATAATCCTGAGATAGCACAGATTAAACTGGGTATTCAAAGTGACGATCAGAAGAAATATATCCGAGGGTTTTCTGAGTACTTTGAAAAAATCGACAAGCCAATAGTTAATAAATATTTTAGTAAAACTAGCCCTTATGCAAATTTTGTACGTGTAAGCAGTGGGTGCCTTATTAAAGGAGTGGCAGAGCAAAAAGAATCAGGGTTGAATTTAGTGGCTCGTGGTTTTGTTCAGCATTCAAAGGCCAAGGTCCGGTCGGCAACGGTAGGCTATTTTAACGCTAGCATTAATTCATGCACTACTTCTGATAAGGTGGGGACTGGAAACCCTTATTCAGAGCCAAAACAGTGGCCTGGATCAAGGTTTGTGGTTATTGATGTACTATTCAAAAACGAAGATAGTGAAGGGCGCTTGCCAGTTGCAGGAAGTCTGATTATTAAGTACAAAGGTCGTGAGCTTAGATACGACAACACAGAGTCAGTTCTTCTTGACGGTTATGGCATTTATTTTAAGTCCGTTAATCCTCTAGTCAGCATGCCTACAAAAATTGTCTATAGAATACCGGATGAAGTTTCTGGGGAGGTTTCTTGGGAGCCAGGTAGGAACGTAGATAAGACAAAACTATGGTGTACGTTTATCCTTCCAAAGGCTTAAGGAGGCTATTTGCATAAGTCAAACCGTAGGCTTGAACAAAAATGTTAAAGCCATTCTCATCCCATGGTCCACCTACCGCCTCACCATTAACGAATACAGCACCGTTTATCCAGCTACGGGACATTGCCGTAAGGTCGTAATATAAACCTACGGCTTCGCTGGGAGTGACTTCAGACTCGATCTGCACTGACCAGCGCCCGGTGCGCTCCAAGTACTGCCATTGCTCTCTACGCGGTGAGAACGAGTCAATAGAAGGTTTGGTGTTACTGTCTGGTCTGTCTGCTGAAACCTTCAAGATAAACCAATAGAAGTAAGTCACTGGTTGCGACCTTGCAGAAGCTTTACCCGGTTTTCAAGTATTGTCATACGACTTTCTAATGCGTTTTTTAGATGGTCGTGACTGGCAGAAAGGTTGTTGTGTCTCTGCTCGGAGTAAGTATTTAGATTTGTGATTCTGTCTTGAATCCCAGTCGAATCTATTGGCAACGGGCGAAACGGATAAAGCAAGAAACACATAACCACAAGCGCAATTGAGTTAAATGTCAGTAAGGCAGCGTTTAGGCGGCAGAAAATTGTATTGGTCTGCATAAAAATCCCTGTTGAGAATGGTTGATATAAGTTTTTTGTAGGATGGTTGTATATACAAGCGCAAAGCACTACCGTGCTAAGCATTGGTCTAGTGATCTGCCCGTAGAATCAGGCCTAGAGGGAAGTAGTGCATGCGCTATCTGTTTAAAACAGAAAAATTGAAGTCCTGCTAAAGGTTTATTTCTTACTGCGGAATAGCTTTTTGATTTCTTTCACATGATTAACCTTGCTAGGCGGGAAGTCCTCGGATCGGAAAAGAATATTTTTCTCTTTTTCAAGCTTTTCCTCTTCTTTTTGGAGGTTGTGAGCCGATAGTACTCCATCAACAAAAGCTAAGAGTTCTGCCATTTTCTTTTGTTTTTGAATTTGCTCGGCCTCGTACTCTTCGGGGCGAAATTTCTTCATGATAATGTCACGGGTTAGATTCAGCTGTTCTTGACTATTCATGTCCTTCATTATTTAGACTCCATCGCGGATTGGAAATATTCGTTGGCTTCTTGCTCTGCTTTGATTCGTAGCTTGCTCAGTCGATCCTCTTCTTTTTTGCGTTCCTTGTTAAGCTCTGCTTGCAACAACTGTTCAGTCAGAAGCGCTTTCTGTTGGTTGTTGAAAGACTCAAGCTCTTGGCGATATTCTTCTTCTACTTTGGCGTCAAGCTCAATTAGCTCTTGGTCAAGAATGCTTTTTTCTTTGTAGTAGCGTAGGCCTACGTATCCAACAGCAGTTTGGATTGGCGTTAGTGTGTACCGCTCCCTTCCTTCCTTTGTCATTTTCTCTACGAAGTCCAAAGCATCTTCCCAACGTGGGAAGTTAAACATCTCCGTAGCAGGGAAACGGAAGCTGCTGTGTTCCATATAGCCGGTGAGATATCGTTTACGGGCTTTCTCTTGTCGAATACTTAATTCTTCTGCATTGAAAAGCTTTGGTTGTTGTACGTGTTGCTTGGTGTTGGTCATATATATTTCCTTTTGTGTTTTAAATGCCGTATGGCTTTGGTGTAGGCAAGGGATTGCCTGTATCGCTCTTATTGCAAGAGCAGATTCGTTGGTGTTAGTGGTCTGAGAGCCTTATATATCAAGGCTTAGAGCGTGATGCGTGAATCAGCTGTACTATTTAGTAGATGTTGTTAGAAATCGCAGAAAATAGATTCGATGTACTTCTTTATCCGTGGGTTGTTTGGGTTGGGGACGTAATCTTCTTCTATTTGAATATTAAGCGTTGAATAATCATATTCGTGTTCACACGTTTCATACCCAAAGCTTTCAAAGATCGCCATTTCCCTATCGGCTTCACGGACCTTTTCAAGATATTCGTATTCCTGAATGCTGGTGCATACTCCTACAGCCAAGATAGCTTTTTGAATCACTGGCACCTGGGAGTAGAAATTAGCGTACTGATCTCTAAACGCTGATTGCATGCTGCTATTGCTACGGCTGTAATCAGGGGTCATTGCAGGAACGTGTAGATACTTGCGCAGGGTATTCAAGATCATCTTTCTATCAAGCGGTGCTCCTTGCATCGTCTGAAATGTCTGGAACGCAATAAAGTCTCGAAAGTCAGAAGCATCCATACCTTCGCGAAGCTCCACCGGTTTCCAGTGGACGCCATAGGGGCGATCTAGAATTGACGCTAGGCCTTCCTGTTCGTCCTGTCGGCTTAGCCACGCTCCAGCCACGGTTAGCACGGGGATAAGAAAAGCTATGTCGTCCCGATGCTGGCCTTGCGGTAGCTGCTCTGAGAGCCTTACAGCCTCATCCAACGCCACGACAATAGAGCGTTTGGCAGATAGGTCCATCTGATAGACTTCCTTCTCTTCAAACGCAGCCCTGATCTTCCTTAGCTCTGTCATACCCATGCGTTCAAGCTTCGCCAGCGTGTGAACACAGCCCGTCACGTTCTTATGAATCCATTTAGCCAGCGACAGCCGTTGACTCATGCGAATGGGGTTAACCTTGGCATAATCAATCAATACTGGTCCTAAATACTTCTGCACCTTCTCTAACACTTTAGAATCAGACATGTCTTCAGGGATCAGCCAACGAGATAACAGACTAACATGGCTAATGCTCAGCCCTACGCCCTGATAGCAATTCGTACTGTGAACTTGATTTGCTAGGCTGGGGCCAACAAACAGATTATGCGGATGCAGTAGACCTATTGAACTTTGACCTTTGACGGGTTGGATGTGACAAAGGTGAAATTTGCTTCTCTTTTTCTCAAAATCGAAGTCATAGGTTTTGTATTTATAATTTCTTAGCTCAAAGAGCTGTTCGAGGGTTTCCACGGTATGGGTGTGTAAGCATTCGACAGTGCCAGCACGGCGAACCTCTCTAGCTACCCATAGCCACTCTTCCGACACGGGTAGTTTGACAACTCTTTTTTCTGCAAGCTTCTGACGTCTATCTACTTGTTTTCCATTTTTAGCTTTGCTTCTGCATTCAGGGCAGTACTTTGCTTTGATTTGACTGGTAGTAAACTCAGTTGTGCAGAGGGCACAAACCTTTACTCGTTGGATTGCCATCGTTGCTTTTATCCTCTATAGATTGGGATTGATTGGTGGTTAGTGAATCTAGCAAGCTTGTAATCATGGTTTGAATGCAGTGCGTTGGGTTCGTGTATTCTGTTATCTCCATCACCTGCATCAGCTGGGATGTAGACCTGGCATTAAGTGTAATTCTCAAGATACTTATCCTTCTAAATTGTCTGAAGCCCTAGTAAGCTAAGGCTTTGAGGTATATGTGTGCTTCTACTGTGAGTACTACTGGAGCTTTGCAAATTCTTTCTTAAGGTCTTTATGTATGAAGTACCGCCGTACTACGGCCTGCATGGTTTTTGTGAAGCTTTCGTAGTCCTTAGACTCTTCTTCTAGCAAAGCAACCAAGTCCAACGGGAGAGCAATACGAATAACCTTTGTTTCATGGGTGGCGTGTGTCATTTTTCAATTCCTTCTGCAATGTATGTGTTTACCAACTCGCTAACGCTGACGTTTTGCCGCAAGCTGAGACCTTGAAGACTGGTGAGAAGACTAAGCTCAAGCAGTAGCGTCTCTTTCGTATAGCATTTATCGTTTATGTAAATATCGTTTCTCATGTAAAAACCTCTAATACATCTTGAAGTGATGCATCAAACGTTTTGAGGGCATCAGGAGTCTTCATGGTTTTTAGAGCAGCATTGATTTGCTCTCTTACCTTTCTGCGTAAGCCGTAGATACGGACTACACAAAGATTAGAGCAGTATTTGTGACGTTTATCTGTCGGTTCAAAGTCTGCATTACAAACTAGACATTGGTTCATGGCTATTCCTCAGTTGGTTGGGGGTTGTCGGTTATTTTTGTTTCTTCTCGGTACAGATCGATTATTTCCTTAGTGGTCAATCCAAGCTTTGCACGACGTTTGTGCATGCGGGAGTGGCATAGATTGGAACAGCAGTATTTATTAGATCTACTGCATTTCATTGGGCAGTTACAGACAATGCACTGGCGAATAGTTACGGCCATAGGTATTTCTCCAAAGGGAATTGGTGAGTTAAATTGTGGGTGGAATAAAATATAGAATTTAAAAAAACAGTCTACAAACCTGCTGGATATGACCAAGCAGCAAATTAGTAGACCGAAACCAAAACGGTTTGAAAGATTAAATTAGAGAGTTTGATGTGAGTGATACGGGTGACGCGAGGGAGAGAAGCTAAGTTGCTATTAAAGAGTGAGGCGTCTATTTTTTCTTTCGGGTCTGCTTTCTCTATTTGTATATCTAATATTATCAAATAAAATTGACTTTTGTATAGATACAGTTGAAGAAAGTTGAGTTTATAATGGCAGTACAGTTGTGTGTTTGTGGTGTGGTTTAGTTGCAAGTAAGGATAGAATATCAAACTTGATGCGTAGTTGCTTATCTAAGTGCGACGACTAATTGCTAATATACGACAATTAATGTTCTTGTTTGAATTATAGGTGTATTTTGATGTTGTGAAGAGTAGGTGTTGTAAGTCTGTTATAGATACTCTGCACTTGAGACTAGAATGATTACAGCTTGTAGGCTGTACCTAACGGATGGTTAGGGGTAGTCCGGTTCCCTGATTGACATAACCAGCTCAATCACCCGCAGCCTCGCCGGAACCGACTATGTGTCGGCAACTTCATGCATGCACCGCCTTGCTTTGTAGCGGCGACTATAAAGCCCTTCCCTGAAGACAAGTATCAAGCCAAACAACAAGAAAGCCCTGCTATGAATAAATAAAAATAGTGGGGTATCTATTCTACAGTGTTAATCAAGTGGTGGGAATGTGTTAGGTGAAATAAAGTTGTTGTGGAAGATTAGCCGTTCAAAACGGCGTTAACTTCAAACCAAGCACGGACACGGGTTTAAGCCGGAAACGTCTCCAGCCCCCTAAAACTCCCCAGAAATACCGTAGTCGCATACGTTTAAATGCGCAGCCCTTGCTCTTTTTCGTGACGATCTGCCTAGAATCAATTTGCAAGATGCTAAGAGGGAGGCATCAGGTCAAATCAAATTTGTACGACAGTAGCTGGATCACTTTGGCCTTTTGTTCAAGGCTTGGCCCTGCCGAATATAGGTCGAAGGTAATCATTCCGGTTTCATGTCCAAATAATGCGGGCATTACAGATACGTCTGCTCCAGCACGATGCACCTCTGTGATTGCGGTTTTGCGAATTGAGTGCAGCACAAATGATTTATCAAATTTTGCAGCAGTCTTTAGACGACCAAAGCGTTTTCCTACAGCATCAAGTCGATTGCCATATTTATTGTTTTCCCCGAGCGCTCGACCTTTGAGCAGGTATCCGTCTTCTGATGCGTCTAGTAGAGACTGGACAAGCGGGGCGATGGCGTTATGGATGGGGACCTCTCGGACACCAGCCTCTGTTTTGCTCTCTAGAATTGAGAACGCAATCGGTACGCCATCCTTGAGGGTGATGGTGTCGCGGTGGATTCGGCCTATCTCCTCAAGCCTTGCCCCAGTGTAGGCTGCTAGAACAATCAGGTCCGCCAGCGGCTTGTCATCCTTCTCCAGGGCTGCGACATGCAACCGCTCCACGTCCTTACGAGTGAACACAGCCCAACTGACAGACTCTCCTTTGACCACAGGGAGGTCGTGTTTTTCAAATGGGGAGGGCTGGCCTTTGTACTGCTGACGCCAATCTTCATCATATTTGATGGCCCATTTCCAGAACGTGTTACCTGCCCATATATGCTGCTTTTTGGTCTTAGAGGTGAGTGGCACGCCCTTAGCGTCCGTTAGCTGATCTAGATAGGCAGACACGAGGTCAAAGCTGATCGGCAGCCCTTTCTCACGTACGTAGGCACTGAATAGCTCTACACGCTTTACCAAAGTGTCAATTGTCTTTGGGTCTTTGCCGACCTTCTCTAAGAAGGCTCTGAGCTTCTGGATACGGGCAGGCGTGATTGGGGATTTGGGCCTGTAGCTTTGAGGATCGGCGGCAAGCTCCTGCATATCCTGACGCTCATCCGGCGATAGGTCGTAATACTCGGCTGTTATCTCCATGTGCAGCTTTGCAAAAGCATCAGATATTTTCACCCCAAGCTCGGCCGCTTCACCCGGCGACATCTTGTGATTCAAGCCTTCGAGGTATTCGTTGTAGGTCTCTATGAATGCTGCAACCGGACCTTCCATGCCGCCTTCATAAAGCTCCTTGAGAATCGGCGCAATGGACTGCGTGTACGCCAAGACATCTGCTGGTGGAGCACTGTCCTTTGAGCGAGGAGTAAACAGCGTAGGAATCCATTTTTCCTTGCTTGCTTGATTCCGCCGGGTCAGCTCTTGGATTTCATCTTTCCATTCATCCCGCTGTGACAGCTTCCTGTTTCTGGCGGCGTTGATGTCTGCTTTCCATCTGGCGAGCCAAGCTAGGCGGCGTTCCATGGCTTCAGAGCGTAGGCCTGTCTTCAGCGATTGGATTAGCACCCTGCGATTGTCAAAGGCCAACTGCACGTCTTTAGGAATGTCGAGACGTACATACCAAGTGGATTCGCCTTTCTTTTGGAAAATATGGTCTGCCATTAGTCGCCCTCGGATGAGAGTCGGATTCTACTACTATTTTCTACTACTATACGAGTTGAAGGCCCTGTAATGGCGTGGTTGCTGGGGTTGATGGGTGGTTTTCGAGAGTCCCTATCTCTCCGCCATTACATGGAAAAAGCCCTGTATCTGAAAAGCTACGGGGCTTTTTCGTTTCTGAAGCTTTTTCAGTTGTCTATCGCTGCCGGCATCTGATCAAGGGGGCCTGCGAACAGACCTCGATCAAGGATATCCGGTTGCTTGAACGTA
>Ga0075432_10000674_pt1 | contig 10501 bp, 8 predicted proteins | sample RhiMethybrSRZTD1_FD_72781 | JGI IMG/M metagenome (GOLD analysis project Ga0075432, IMG submission 72781) | Populus rhizosphere microbial communities from Tennessee, USA - Rhizosphere MetaG P. TD hybrid SRZTD1 | ecosystem: Host-associated > Plants > Roots > Rhizosphere > Soil | place: USA... | reverse complement strand
ATGCAGGTGCTGCGCACGCGCCTGTATGACCTGCGCCTCCGCGCGGCGCAGGTCATACAGGCGCGTGCGCAGCACCTGCATCGCCTTGTCCTTGTTCTTGTGCTGGCTGCGCTGGTCCTGCTGGATCACGACCAGCCCGGTCGGCAAGTGGGTCAGCCGCACCGCCGAATCGGTCGTGTTCACATGCTGCCCGCCCGCGCCGCTTGCCCGGTAGATGTCGATCTTGATGTCGCCCGGATCGACATGGACGTCCACCTCGTCCGGCTCGGGAAGCACCGCCACCGTCGCCGCCGAGGTATGGATCCGCCCCCCGCTCTCGGTCACCGGCACCCGCTGGACCCGGTGGACCCCGCTCTCGAACTTGAGCTTGGCGAACACCCCGGTCCCGGCAATGTTCGCCACCACTTCCTTGAAGCCGCCGATCTCGTTGGCGCTCGAACTGACGACTTCCACCCGCCACCCCTGCTCGGCAGCATAGCGTTCGTACATCCTGAGCAGGTCCGCCGCGAACAGCGCGGCCTCGTCGCCCCCGGTGCCCGCGCGGATTTCCAGCATGGCCGGCCGGCTGTCCGCCGAATCGCGCGGCAACATGGCAATCGCCAAAGCGCGCTCGGCCTCGGGCAGCTCCACCTTCAACCGCGCAGCTTCCTCTTCGGCCAGCTCGCGCATTTCCGGATCGTCGATTTCCGCCAGGCTCGCCAGTTCGCCGCGCATCCCCCGCACCGCTTCCGCCGCCCGCGCCACCGGCTCCAGCTCCGCATAGTCCCGGCTCGCCGCAACAAAGCCCGCGCCCTCCAGCTGCCCTGAAGCGAGCCGCGCCTCAAGCTCGGCAAACCGCGAGGAAATCTGCGCCAACCGGGTGTCGGAAACGCTCATGCGCCGGAATCGAACAACGCCTGCACCTCGCCCGCGCGGGCAAACTGCTCGTCCAGCACGGTCAGCTTCCGCGTCCCCGCCCCGTCGCGCAGGTCCAGCGAGATCAGCACGCCCGGCGCTGCCTTGCGCGCCCGGTCATAGCGCTTGCGGGCATTGCCGGTAACGAAGGCTTCCGCCGAAAATCCTGCCCGGCGGAAGGTCGCCACCAGCGCACTGGCCTCAACCTCGCGCGCAGCATTCTCGGCCACCACCGCAACCTCCGGCCCGGCCTCGCCCTTCTCCCCCACCAGCATCGCCAGCCGCTCGATCCCCGCCGCCCAGCCAACCGCCGGTACATGCGGCCCGCCCAGCGCCTCGATCAGCCCGTCATAGCGCCCGCCGCCCAGCACGGTGCCCTGCGCCCCCAGCCGGTCGGTCACGAATTCGAACGCGGTGTGCCGGTAATAGTCCAGCCCCCGCACCAACGCCGGAGCGCGCGTCCAGGCCACGCCCGCCGCATCGAGCCCTTCGGTCACGCGGCCAAAAAACGCCTGCGCCTCGTCCGACAGGAAATCGTCGATCTTCGGCGCATCGGCGGTGAACACCTTGTCGCGCGGATCCTTGGAATCCAGAATGCGCAGCGGGTTCTTCTCCAGCCGCTCCTGCGAATCCTCGCTCAAATCGCCCTTGTGCGCCCGGAAATGCTCGACCAGCGCAAGCCGCCATGCCTCGCGGCTCGGCGCATCGCCCAGCGTGTTGAGCATCAGGGTCACGCCGTCCGAAATCCCCAGCTCCCGGATCAACTGATCGGCCATCACCAAAAGCTCCACATCCGCCTGCGGCTCAGCCGCGCCGATCACTTCGGCGTCGATCTGGTGGAACTGCCGGTAACGCCCTTTCTGCGGCCGTTCATACCGGAACAGCGGGCCGTGGGTCGCCACCTTCAGCGGCGCATGCTGCTGCCACCCGTCAGTCAGGAACGCCCGCGCCAGCCCGGCGGTAAATTCCGGCCGAAGCGTCAGCGATTCCCCGCCCCGGTCCTCGAACGAATACATCTCCTTGGAAACGACATCGGTCGTCTCGCCAAGGCTGCGGCTAAACACCGCGGTCTTCTCGAAAACCGGCATTTCCACGCGGCGGAACCGGTACAGCCGGCGCACGCGCTCGAAGGTCTCGACCACGAAGGCGAAGCTCTCCGCCTCGGCGCCGAAGATGTCCTGGGTGCCGCGGACGGCCTGGGGGGTTTGAACGCTCATGGCCGCGCGCTTAGCCGTTTCTGCCGCTGCGGAAAAGCCGCGTCCGCCAACAGCGGTTGCGCAGCGCCGCGCCGCTCTGCATGAAGGCGCGATGACAAGAAAAGCCGCCGCACTTCCTGCCCTCCTCGCGCTCTGCCTGTTTGCGCCCCTCGCGGCGGCGCAGCCCATCGCTTCTTCGGCGCCCACCGCCGCCCCGCTCCCGCCCGCGCTCCCGGCCGCGGCAGACGTGCCGTATCCCGGCACGATGACGCTCGACATCGACGCGACCGACACCCTGCGCGGCCTCTACCGCGTCACCCAGGTGATCCCTGTTGCCACCGGCGCCCGCCGCCTCACCCTGCTCCTGCCCCAGTGGCACCCCGGCAAGCACGGCCCGCGCGGCACCATGGCCGAACTGGCGGACCTCACCTTCACCTCAGGCACCCGCACCCTGAGATGGACCCGCGACCCGGTCGATGTCTTCGCCTTCCACATCGACCTGCCCGAAGGCACCACCGCCGTCACCGCGCGCTTCATCCACACCTCGCCGCTCCAGCCGTCCGAGGGCCGGGTCACCATGTCGGCCGAACTGCTCAACCTGCAATGGAACCTGATGAGCCTCTACCCGGCCGGCCACTACGTCCGCCAGATCCGGGTGAAGCCCTCGGTCACCTGCCCGGCGAACTGGACCGCGTTCACCGCGCTCGACGGCGCGCAGGAAGCGCCCTCCGCCGGCGGCCGCCGCATCACCTGGGCTGAGACCGACTACGACACCCTGGTGGATTCGCCCGTGTTCGCCGGCATCAACGCCGCACGCTTCGATCTCGGCAATCAGGTCAGCCTCGATGTCGTGGCTGACGATGCAAAGTATCTCGCCGCCACCCCGGCCGACCTCGCCCCCTGGCGCGCCCTCGTCGCCGAAGCCCTCGCGCTCTACGGCGGCCGCCATTTCGATCATTACGACATCCTCCTCAGCCTGACCGACAAGATCGGCGACATCGGGCTCGAACACCTGCGCTCCAGCGAAAATTCCATGAATCCGACCGCGCTTATCGATCAAGTCGGCATGGCATGGGACCGCAACGTGATCCCGCACGAAATCTCGCACTCGTGGGACGGCAAATACCGCCGCCCCGCCGGCCTGTGGACGCCCGACTTCCGCACGCCGATGCAGAACAACCTGCTGTGGGTTTACGAAGGCCAGAACCAGTTGTGGGGCTACGTCCTTGCCGCCCGTTCCGGAGTCCAGCCCAAGGACGTGGTCCTGGGGATGATCGCCAGCGCCGCCGGCAACCTCTCCGAGATGCCCGGCCGCGCCTGGCGCCCGGTCGAGGATACCACCCACGACCCCATCTTCGCCGCGCGCAAGCCCAAGCCCTTCGCCTCGCTCACCCGGGGCGAGGACTACTACACCGAAGGCGCGCTCACCTGGCTCGAGGCGGACCAGCTGATCCGCGAGGGCACCCGCGGCCGTAAGGGCCTCGATGATTTCGCCGCGGCCTTCTTCGGCCAGCGCGGCGGCGACCTGGGCGTCCTTACCTACACCTTCGACGACATCGTCGCCGGCCTGAACGCGGTCTACCCCAATGACTGGGCCACCTTCCTCAGAACCCGCCTGCAGGAACCCGGCCGCCCCGCCCCGCTCGCGGGGATCGAAAAGGGCGGATACCGCCTCGTCTGGCGCGAGGAACCCAACCCCTACGACCGCGGCCGCTTTGCCGATGGCCGCCTCCTCTCACTCACCTTCTCGCTCGGCCTCACCATCGACAAGGACGCCAAGGTCACCGCCAGCCAGTGGGGCGGCCCGGCCTTCGCCGCCGGGATCGTCCCGGGCGCGCGGATCGTCGCGGTGAACGGCGCCGCCTACACCGCCGATGTGATTCGCGCCGCGATCACCGCCGCGCGCACGGCAAAAACGCCGCTGCAACTGCTCGTTCTGCGTGCCGAACGCTACCAGACCATTGCGCTCGATTATCACGGCGGGCTCCGCTACCCGTGGCTCGAACGCAAGAGCAGCGCCGGAACCGCCGGCCTCGATCTGCTGCTCAGCCCGAAAAGGACCGGCCCCTGACCAAGTCCCGGCCATCCGGCATGGCAACGGCCAGCCCGCGCACCAACATCCAGCAGGCGCGCCATCCGCTCCACCTGATGCTGGGCCGCAAGCTCGCCCCGCCGCGCTTCCTCGCCTTTCTCGCGCTGCTACCGCTGGGGACCATCGCCCACCATCACTGGATCGGGCACTGGCTGGCGCCCCAAACGTGGACCCAGTCGCTCGTCGCCGGGTTCGATCTTGCAGCGCTCGCCTTTGTCCTCTCGCTGCTGCCCCTGCTGCGCGAAGGCGGGGCCGATGCAATCCGCAGCCGCGCCGATGCCAACGATGCCAACCGCACTGTCGTCCTCTTGATGACCACGCTGCTCACGGTCGTCATCATGGCCGCCATCGCCGGCGAACTCCCAGCTGCCCGCAACGGCGAGCCCTACGCCGTCGCGTTCCTGATCCTGACGCTGCTGCTGACCTGGCTGTTCGCCAATTCGGTCTACGCGCTGCACTACGCGCACGATTTCTATTCGCCGCATCCGGGCCAATCCGGCGCAGACTGCGGCGGGATCGACTTTCCCGGTACGCCCGAGCCTGGCTACCTCGAATTTGCCTACTTCGCCTTTACCCTGGGGATGACCTTCCAGACCTCCGACGTCGCCATCACCGCCCCCCGCATCCGCGCCATCGCCCTGCTCCACTGCTTTGCGGCCTTCGTCTTCAACCTCGGCGTCATCGCCTTCACCATCAACGCGCTCGGCGGGGGCGGTTAGAGCGTCTTTGCCAGGTGCGCCCTTGGCATCCGCCAAGGGCTGGTGCCGCAAAGGGAAAGCCGGAGGGCTTTCCCGCCCTAAACAAAAGACTCTGTTGCAGCGCAACAATACGCCCGCTAATCGCCCGATTCTCTTCAGACCGCGCCGGCTGTTCTTCGCGGCATACCAACAAAGGTTTCTCATGCGCATCGACATGATCCCCGTGGGCAGTAATCCTCCCGAAAACCTCAACGTCATCATCGAAGTTCCCCTCGGCGGCGAACCGGTGAAGTACGAATTCGACAAGGCTTCGGGCGCGCTGTTCGTGGACCGGATCCTCCACACTCCGATGCGCTATCCGGCCAACTACGGCTTCGTCCCCCACACCCTGTCGCCGGATGGTGACCCGCTCGACGCGCTGGTCATCGCCCGCTCGCCGTTCGTCCCCGGCTCGGTCGTTCGCTGCCGCCCGATCGCGGTGCTCAACCTCGAAGACGAACACGGCGGCGATGAAAAGCTGGTCTGCGTCCCCGACGACAAGACCTTCCCCTACTACACCGACGTCGCCGAAAAGACCGACCTGCCCGAGATCGTGCTCGCGCAGATCGAGCACTTCTTCACCCACTACAAGGACCTCGAAAAGGAAAAGTGGGTCCGCGTCGGCAAGTGGGGCGGCGCCGCCGAAGCCCGCCAGGTCATCCTCGAAGCGATCGACCGCTACGAAGCCGACAAGAAGGGCTGAAGCTTTTAGTTTGGTGCGGAAAAGCCCTCCGGCTTTCCCTTGCGGCACCAGCCCGCAAGCGCCTGACGGATGTCAGGCGCGCACTCGACCAAAGACTCGCCGCATTCCGCGCTAAACCCCCGGCCGCCTTGGCCGCTGCTTTTCCGAAATGGACTTGATCACCAGCCGGCCCGTGCGCGCGCCGTCATGCGGCACCCGCGCCTGCGCAATGGCCGCATCCATCAGCGCACGGTGGGCCGGCTGGTCAAGGTCATTGGCGCTGCCCAGCACCACGTGCCGCACCCTGCTGCCCGAACCCTTGAGCAGCCCTTCAGGATCGGGCAGGTCCACCCCATCCAGGAAAAACAGGCTCACCCACCGCGGATAGAGCGCGATCGACAGGATCAGGCCCGAGGTGCGCCCATCAGGCGAAAATCCCACCGCCAGCGCGTTGTAATTGTCATAGACCAGCACGTCGCAGCCCGGCAGCCGCGTGCTCAGCCGCTTGATCGCCGCCCGCCCCGTCGCCGCCACGCCCGGCACGTAGCGGGCGATGAAGCTCTCCAGTTGCGCTTCCTCGTCGGTCATGGCCGAAGGCTGCGCCCCGGCCCGCCAGCCGTCAATCGCCGGCGATCATCAATCCGTCGATCCGAAGGGTGGGCACGTTGGTTGCCCTGTGCCACTCCAGATCATTCGCCGCGACCAGCCTCGCGAACATCTCGATCAGGTTCCCTGCCACGGTAAACTCCGCCACCGGACCGGCAATCTCGCCGTTCACGATCCGGTAGCCCGAAGCGCCCCGGCTATAGTCGCCGGTCACCCCGTTGACCCCGCTGCCGATCAACTCCGTCACGTAAACGCCGTCCGCAATGTCCGCGATCAGCTCCGCCGGGCTGAGCGTGCCCGGACCGATATGGACGTTGGTCGCCGAAATCCCCGGTGCCCCGCCGCCGCCGCGCGCCGCATGGCCGGTCGGCGCCATCCCCAGCTGCCGTGCCGCCGCGCTGTTCATCAGCCAGCCAGTCACCCGCCCACCTTCGACCAGCGTGCGCGGCCGCGTCGCCAGCCCCTCGCCATCGAACGGCTTCGAGGCCAGCCCGCGCAGCCGGTGCGGATCGTCGAAAATCGTGATCGCGCTGTCGAACAGCACGTCCTCCTCGCGCCCCAGCATAAAGCTCGCCCCCCGCGCAATTGCCGCGCCGGAAATCGCCTCGATCAGGTGCCCGACCAGCGATCCGCCCACCCGCGGGTCGAACACCACAGGCATCGCCCCGCTCGCCAGCCGCCCCGGGTTCAGCCGCCGCACCGCGCGCGTCCCGGCCATCACGCCGATCTCCTCCGGCGGCGGCAGGTCGGCCAGGTGCCGGGCCGAACGCCAGCCATAGTCGCGCTGCATCCCCGCGCCTTCGCCCGCCACCACGCTGGCTGAAATGCCGTGGCTGGTGCTCTCGTACCCGCCCGAAAAGCCGTGGCTGGTCACCAGCGCGAACACCCCGCGCCCCGCGCTCGCCGAACCGCCTTCGCTGTTGGTCACGCCCGGAATGGCGCGTGCCGCCGCCTCGGCCGCCTCGGCCCGCGTCCGCAGAAGGGCCGGGCTCGGCTCGGCCGGATCGTTCAGGTCCAGCTCGGGCAGGTTGCCGCGCGCCAGCAGTTCCTCCGGCGCCAGCCCGGCATAGGCATCCTCGGGCGCCGCCCGCGCCATCGCCACGGCCCGCGCCGCCAGTTCGTCCAGCGCGTCCGCCGAAAGATCGCTCGACCCGATCGAGGCCGAACCCTTCCCCGCAAACACCCGCAGCGATACCGATTCGCTCTCCGACCGCTCCACGTCCTCCAGCGCGCCCAGCCGCACGGCCACGCTTTCCGAAGCCTGCCCGCGATAAACCGCCTCGGCGGCATCGGCTCCGGCGCGGCGGGCACGTTCGACAAGGGCTGCGGCGCGCTCCTGCGCGGTCTGGGGATCAAGCATCGCGCCGATCTAGGGCGCGGCAGGCCAAATTCAAAGCCCAGTCATCAAACGAGAACGTCATGAACCGAGAACGTCATGCCGCCAGAGCGGCAGACACCAGCTTGAACCCGCCCGTCAGCACGAACGGCAGGCCAATCGCCAGCGCCCAGATCATCCGCCGCGCCTTGCGATAGGCCGGGGCCAGTGCCGGATCGGCCGCACCCACGTCGTCCAGCCGGCTCCACCGCGCCTCCAGCGCCCGGCACCCCGGGATCACCCCGGCGACCAGCGCCACCAGCCCGACCAGCAGCAGCGCCGCATGGGCGCCCTCTTGCAGGACCCGCGCTGTCAGGATGATCTGCAAGGCGGTATAACCCAGCAGCGCGTGGGCGATCGTGTCGCTCATCCGCTTGCGCCAGTTGAGCGCCGCCGCGCCGCGCGGCAGTTCCGTTTCCCGCACTTCAGCCATTCCCGGCGCCTTCAGCCAAACCCACGTCCAATGCCCACCACACCACCGATCCCGCGCCCCATCAAGCCCAAACCCGCCCACCATGCACGAAACTTGCCAATCGGCTTTCCCGGCTTGAAGATACGGCCCCTGCGCCCTAAACCGGCAGGCGATGACCGACCTTGCCTCCTCTGCCGCATCGGCCGCAGCACCCGCCCCCAGCTCCAAAGGCGCGATGCAGCCGATCCCCCAGGGCGGCCTCGAAGTCATCTCCATCGCCAAAAGCTATGACAAGCGCGCCGTCCTGTCTGATATCTCGCTGTCCGTCGGCAAGGGCGAGGTGCTCGGCCTGCTCGGCCCCAACGGCGCGGGCAAGACCACGTGCTTCTATTCGATCATGGGCCTCGTCCGCCCGGATTCCGGCCGCATCCTGATGGACGGCGTCGATGTCACCAACCTGCCGATGTACCGCCGCGCCATCCTCGGCCTCGGCTATCTCCCGCAGGAAACCTCCATCTTCCGCGGCATGACGGTCGAACAGAACATCGCCTGCGTCCTCGAACTGAACGAGCCTGACAAGGACGTCCGCGCCGCCGAACTGGAACGCCTGCTCACCGAATTCGGCCTCACCCGCCTGCGCACCAGCGCCGCCATGGCGCTCTCGGGCGGTGAACGCCGCCGCTGCGAGATTGCCCGCGCGCTCGCCGCCAAGCCCTCGATCATGCTGCTCGACGAACCCTTCGCCGGGATCGATCCGCTCTCGATCTCCGACATCCGCGAACTCGTCCGCGACCTGAAGCAGCGCGGCATCGGCGTCCTCATCACCGATCACAACGTCCGCGAAACCCTCGACATCGTTGACCGCGCCTGCATCATCTACGGCGGCCAGGTCCTCTTCGCCGGCAGCCCCGAAGCGCTGGTGGCCGATGAAAACGTCCGAAGGCTCTACCTCGGCGAGGGCTTCGCACTGTGAATGGGTTGTCCGGTCACGCCCACGGCGCGACCTCGCCGGCAGCAGGCCGGTGCCGCAAGCCCTTCACGGAGGCGAAGGGCGCACCCGACCAATAATGGCCCTCGGCCCACGCCTTGACCTGCGCCAGTCCCAGTCACTGGTAATGACCCCGCAGCTCCAGCAGGCAATCAAGCTGCTGGCGCTCTCCAACCTCGAGATTGAAACCTTCGTGGGCGAGGCGATCGAGGCCAACCCCCTGCTCGAAATCGGCACCGCCGCCGAAGCCCCCGCCCCCGAACCGGAAGACATCCGCCGCACCACGCTCGAAAGCTCCCCGGTGGACCAGCTGATCGGCGAAGGCCGCGCCGCGGATGACCGCCCGCTCGACATCGACGCTGCCGCGCTCGACGTTGACCGCGACACCGGCGACAGTTTCGCCCCTTCCGGTGACGATTTCGCCGCCGACCTGCGCTCTCACGGCGCCTCCGCCGGCGAAGGCCCCGCCCTCGACGAACGCGGCACCGCAGGCGTCTCGCTGGCCGAACATCTCCACGCCCAGGTCGGCCCCTCGGCCCGCAGCGATCTCACCGCACGCATCGCCCACGCCCTCGTCGACCAGCTGGACGAGGCCGGCTACCTCACCCTGCCCCTCAGCGAAGCCGCCGCCGATCTCGGCGTCACCATGGCCGAGGCCGAAGCCGCCCTCACCCTGCTCCAGTCGCTCGATCCCACCGGCGTCGGCGCCCGCAACCTCGCCGAATGCCTCGCCCTCCAGGCGCGCGAGGCGGACCGCTACGATCCGTGCATGGCCCGCCTGCTCGACAACCTCGATCTCCTCGCCCGGGGCGATCTCGCCCGGCTGAAACGCCTCTGCGGGGTGGACGATGAAGACTTCGCCGACATGCTCGGCGAACTGCGCGCCTACGACCCCAAGCCCGGCCTGCGCTTCGCCACCGGCGGCGGCGAGCCCGTCGTGCCAGACGTCCTCGTCCGCACCCGGCTTGACGGCAAGGGGCAGTTCGCCGGCTGGGACATCGCCCTCAACCAGGCCACCCTTCCGCGCCTCGTCGTCAACCGCAGCTATTATGTCGAACTGCGCGGCGCCTGCGATGATAAAAGCGCAAAAGGCTGGCTCTCCGAAAAGCTGGCCGACGCCAACTGGCTGGTAAAGGCGCTCGACCAGCGCCAGAAAACCATCCTCAAGGTCGCCGCCGAGATCGTCAAACAGCAGGACGGCTTCTTCAAGCACGGCGTCGCCCACCTCCGCCCGCTCACCCTGCGCACCGTGGCCGAAGCCATCGCGATGCACGAGAGCACCGTCAGTCGCGTCACCGCCAACAAGTACCTCCACTGCGAACGCGGCACCTTCGAACTCAAATACTTCTTCACCTCCGGCGTCGCCCGCGTCAGCGGGGGCGCAGGCGGAACCGAAGGCGAAGGTGTCTCCGCCGAAGCCGTCAAGGCCGCCATCCGCCAGCTCATCGAAGCGGAAGACCCTCGCGCCATCCTCTCCGACGACGCGCTGGTGGACCTCCTCAAAACCAAAGGCTTCGAC
>Ga0075432_10000671_pt1 | contig 10524 bp, 8 predicted proteins | sample RhiMethybrSRZTD1_FD_72781 | JGI IMG/M metagenome (GOLD analysis project Ga0075432, IMG submission 72781) | Populus rhizosphere microbial communities from Tennessee, USA - Rhizosphere MetaG P. TD hybrid SRZTD1 | ecosystem: Host-associated > Plants > Roots > Rhizosphere > Soil | place: USA... | reverse complement strand
CGCCAGGCCATGGCGCGCCAGTTCGGCATGACGCATTTCATCAACCCCAGGGAAGTCGAGAACGTGGTCGATGCCATCGTGCAGCTGACCGACGGCGGCGCCGATTACAGCTTTGAGTGCATAGGCAACACGAAAGTGATGCGACAGGCGCTGGAGTGCACGCACAAGGGCTGGGGCCGCAGCATCATCATCGGCGTGGCCGAGGCCGGCGCCGAGATCAGCACCCGGCCTTTCCAGCTGGTCACCGGCCGCAAATGGGAAGGCTCGGCCTTTGGCGGCGCGCGCGGCCGCACCGACGTGCCCAAAATCGTTGACTGGTACATGGAGGGCAAGATCAACATCGACGATTTGATCACCCACACCATGCCATTGGAAGACATCAACAAGGGCTTCGAGCTGATGAAACGCGGCGAGTCGATCCGCGGTGTGGTGCTTTTTTGACAAGGCGCGGGCAGCGGTGCCGCCGATCGCGCATGCCGACCCCGACTCAGGTCCCGCGCCGGGGGCGACCCGTCAGCTCGTCCGTTTGCTGGGAGAAACTGGTATGCACTGTTTGTGCGAACGTCGCCAACAAATCGGGCTGCTGGTCGCCCTCGGCCGGATAGGCCAGCACCACGGACTGTGGCAACAAGGGGCCGCGCAGGCGGCGACAGGCGATGCGCTTGCCGTCGTAGCTCATGTCGCGCAGCGGCCGCGTGGTGAGCAGCGACACCCCCAGGCCATTGGCCACCATGGCCCGGACCATTTCAATGGAGCTACTTTCGCGCGCGATGCGCGGCGTCGCTCCGGCCATGCGAAACAGCGACAGAAAATACTCGCGACTGTGCGGCAGGTTGATGAGCACCAGCGGTTCACGCGCCAGCTCTGCCAAACGCAGGCTGCTGCGGGCCGCCAGCGCATGGCCCCAGGGCAGCAGGGCATAGGGCCACAAATTCGTCACCGGCTCCAGGCGCACGCCACGGGCCAGCCCGAGGTCGTAGAACAGCGCAACATCCAGTGAGCCGCGCTCCAGCAAGCGGGTCAGTGTTTCGGTGTCGCCTTCCTCGACACGCACCCGTATCCCTGGAAAATCGGCGCCCATGCGCGCCAGAATGGCCGCGAGGTAGCGCGGCGCCAGCGTGCTCAGGCAGCCGATCCGCAACTCGCCCTCGAGCGTGGCGGAACGCGGCGCGGCTAGGGCACCGGCCTGCTGCAGCAAGGCATTGGCTTGGGCGTAGCGCGCCGCGCCCGCTGCCGTGAGCTCCAGGCCCCGCGCATGCAGGCGCACAAACAGGCGTTCTCCCCAGAGCGACTCCAATTCGGCGATCGCTTTGGAGATCGAGGGCTGCGAGACATTCATCGCCTCGGCCGCACGTGCAGCCCCGCCGTGGCGGGCGGCGGCCGTGAAGTATTCGAGTTGGCGAAGGCTGAAGTGAATCACTTTTAAGAATCCAATGGATCGACATTCTGTATTTTCATTGATTCAAGAGGCGGCCAACAATGGGGCATTCACCGACCTATCAAGAAAGTCCTTATGTCTGAAGCCTCTCCCGGCATCCGTCCACTCGACGGTTTGCGCATCCTCGACTTCACCCGTGTCCTGTCGGGTCCGTTGGCCACCGCGCTACTGGCCGACCTGGGCGCGGAGGTCATCAAGGTCGAGCCGCCCCAGGGCGACGACTACCGCGCCATCGGTCCCATGCGCAACGGCGAGAGCGCCCTGTTCAGCGTGATGAACCGCAACAAGAAGAGCCTGGTGCTCGATCTCAAGCAGCCGCAGGCCGCCGAACTGGTGGCCGAGCTGGCTGCTAAGGTCGATGTGGTGGTGGAAAACTTTCGCCCCGGTGTGGCGGACCGGCTCGGCATCGGCCATGAGCAGCTGATAGCCCGCAATCCCAGGTTGGTCTATGTCAGCGTCTCGGGCTTCGGGCAGACCGGCCCCTATGCCGGGCGTCCCGCCTACGACGTGATTGTCCAGGCCATGAGCGGCATCATGGAGGCCACCGGCGAGCCAAATGGGCCGCCCACGCTGGTGGGCGAGGCGATCTCGGATGTGGTGGCGGGCCTGTTCGCGTCCTGGGCCATCCTGGCAGCGGTGCACCAGACGCAGCGCACCGGCCAGGGCCAGCATGTGGATGTCGCCATGTTCGACACCACGCTGTCGTTTCTGGTGACCTCCATGGCGCGCTACCTGTTCACGGGAACACCGGCGCGCCGCGTCGGCAACCGTCACCCGCTGTCGGCCCCCTTTGGCGTCTACAAGGCGCGGGATGGCCACTTTGCCCTGGCCGTACTCAACCGCAAGCTGTTCGCGGCGCTGGCCCAGGCCATCGGGCAGCCCGCCATGGGGCAGGACGACAGCCTGGCCAGCGATGAGCAGCGTTCGGCTCGTGAGCCCGAACTGCGCGCCGCCATTGAGGCCTGGGCCGCGGACCATTCCGTGGACGAGGTGGTCGCGCTCATCGAGCATGCGGGTGTGCCGGTCGCGCCGATCTGGAACATCGCTCAGGCGCTGGCGTCGCCGCAGGCGCTGGCGCGGGATTTGTTGCAGCCGGTGCACGACGAGCGTCTGCCCGGATTGCAACTGCCGGTGCAGCCGGTCCGCTTTGGCGGTGCCGCTCCCAGCCAGCCGACCCGCGCCCCGATGCTGGGTGAGCACACCGAAGACCTGCTGGCCACGCTGCTGGGCCTCGGCCTGGACAGGCTGTCCGAGCTGAAAGCGGCCGGCGTGCTGGGCGGCGGCTCGCAGCCGTCCGAGGCCCATCACGACGCATCACACAAACCATCACACAAGGAATGACCATGGACTACAGCTACCGTATCGGCGTCACCGAAGAAGACCAGGCCCTGGCCGACGCTGTCGGCCGTTTTGCACAGGCAGAACTCGCCCCGCGCGCCAGCGAACTCGACGCCACCGAGGGCTCGGTCACCTGCCATGTCAAGGCGCTGGCCGAGCTGGGCGTGATGGGCATGAATATTCCCGAGCGTTGGGGCGGGCCCGGCGTCAGCCCGACCGGCATGCTGCTGGCGCTGGTCGAGATATCAAAGGCCTGCGCCGCCACCTCCTCGATGATAGGCGCCCATTACCTGGGCACTGACGCGTTGCTGATAGGGGGTGACGATGAGCAGCGTGACCGCTGGTTGCCGCGCGCGGCGAGTGGCGAATGGCTGGCCGGTTTTGCCTTGACCGAACCGCTGGGCGGCTCCAACCCGGTCGACATGCGCACGCGCGCCGTGCGCGAGGGCGATGGCTATCGCCTCCAGGGCGTCAAACACTTTATTTCCAATGCCGCCGAGGCCCGTTTTCTGGTGGTGTTTGCCAAGACCGATCCCGACGCCGGCGCGCGCGGCGTCAGTGCCTTCGTGGTCGACACGCAGACGCCGGGCCTGGGCGTGTCTGGGCACGAGAAGCTCATGGGTATTCGCGGCGCGCACGCCTTCGAGGTGTCGTTTGACGACGTCCGCGTGCCCTTGAATTGCCGCCTGGGCGAGGAGGGCTCGGGTTTCAAGACGGCGATGAAGGTGCTGGACAACAGCCGCCTGGACGTCGCCGCCACCTCGCTCGGCCTGGCGCAGGCGGCGCTGGACGCGGCCGCGCAGTGGGCGCGTGAGCGCAAGGTGGCCGGCGAGCCGCTCGCCACCCGGCAGGGCATCCAGTGGATGCTGGCCGACATGAAGCTGAGGCTGGAGGCCTCCTGGGCGCTGACGCTGCAGGCCACGGCGCTGCGCAGCGCGGGCCGCAACTTCACCCAGCAGTCGGCCATGGCCAAGCTCCACGCCTCGGAAATGGTGGGCTTTGTGACCGACGCGGCGCTGCAGATTCATGGCGGCTATGGCTTCACGCGTGACATGCCGCTGGAGCGCTATGTGCGCGACGCGCGCATCCTGCGCATCTACGAAGGCGCCTCGGAAATCCAGCGCAGCATCATCGCCCGCGGCGTGCTGGGCTGAGCGATGCTGGAATTTGCTATTTATTTGATAGCTTGTTGCGCCCGTTTTGATTGGGCTGGGGCGGGAAATGCTTGAATAATCGGCTGGGCTGAAGGCGAGGCAGGATTTGCTGCGGGGGGGATGAGGCTTGCCAAGGGGCGTTGCGTGGCAAGGGCCGGCAGACAGGGCGCGAAGAGCGCCGTACACTGCGGCTATGTCTGGTTTTTTGATGCAGTCGCCCGACACCGATGGGGCGCTTCACCGCCCCTGTATGGCGGTGGCGGTGGTCATGTGCCGTGAACGCATAGCCAACCGCTGGCAGCCCTGGCGCTGGGTGCTGGCCGACGTCGTGCCGCACGAGGAAGGCTTTGGCACACGGCCGCGCCTGCTGCTCAAGGATGAGCATGAAGAACGCTGGTTGCACCCGGGTTTCCTGGTCGAGTTGTTTGTTGGCGATGCCGAAGGCTATTACCTCAATGTCACGACGCCTCAGCCCTGCTTCTGGGTGGTCTGGCGCATGGAAGAAGAAGCCGCGCTGGCCGACGAGCCGGTGGCGGTGCCGCAAAGCGTCACCCTGAGCTACCACGATGCCGGACGCTGGCTGGATGCGCAGGAAACCGTCGAACAAGTGCCTGCGCCGCCCGATGTGGTGCAGTGGCTGCAGCATTTTGTCGACCAGCACCATGTGCTGGAAGCCAAGCGCCGCCAGCGCCCGCAAAGTTTTAAGCCCCTGCAGGACCGTTTTGGCAATCCGGCGCGGGTGAGCACGGATAAAAAAATGGGCGGGCCGGACCATGGCTGAAGAAAACAAGGGATTTTTGGGCCGCTGGGCACGCCGCAAGCAGGAGGCCTTGCAGGGCAAGCCGCTCGATGAACCTGTGCAAGTGTCTGTGGGGGGGCCAGCGCCGTCGGCCGCTGCGCCAGCGCATAGCCCGCCCGCAGCGGCCCAGGGCGCCGAGCCGACCGAAAAAACACTGTCGCTGGACGATGTGAAGCGGCTGACCCAGGACTCCGACTTCAAGCCCTTCATGGCCGGCAATGTAGCGCCCGAGGTGCGCAACGCGGCGATGAAAAAGCTCTTTGCCGACCCGCACTTCAACGTGATGGACGGCCTGGACACCTACATTGATGATTACTCCAAGTCCGAGCCCATCCCCGAGTCCATGCTGCGGCAGATGGCCAGCGCGAAATTTCTGAACTTGTTTGACGACGCGGAAGGCGCCGAAAAACAGGCACTGGCGGGGACGCCTACGCGGGAAAGCGCGAATAACCCCACTGGCGAAACCGTGGCACAGTCAAATGAAAACCCGGACTTGGCCAGTCCGGACGCCATGAGCCCTGTAAATCCCAGCCAGCCCGAGTCATCGCCTGAAGGGCTTGACGCCGGGGCCAGCCAACCAGACCATGCCCACACTGATTTGCGATTGCAACCAGACCATGCCGCTCCAGCCCCAAAAGCTGGGCGCGGCACTGCATGAGGATTTAACGCAGCATTCGACGCTGTGCCGGCGCGATGCGGGGGCCTTCCAGAAGGCGGTTCAATCGGGCGATGACGTGGTGGTGGCCTGCACGCAGGAAAAGCGGCTGTTTGCGGAACTGGCGGAGCAGACGCAAGGCGCGACCTCGGTGGTCAAGTTTGTCAATATCCGCGAAACCGGCGGCTGGAGCAAGGACGCTTCCGGCGCGACGCCCAAAATGGCCGCGCTGCTGGCCGCCGCCCATTTGCCCGACCCCGAGCCGGTAGCCACCGTCACTTATAAAAGCAGCGGCCGCCTGCTGATCGTCGGCGCGCTGGATCTGGCCGAGCAGGTCGCCGAGTTGCTTGCCGATACGCTGCAAGTGACGATTTTTTCGCAGGGCGTATCGCCGGCCGCGGCATTGGTCCCACCGGCGCAGGAGCGCAAATACCCGGTCATCAGCGGCAGCGGTCTTGCCCTTACGGGCTGGCTGGGCGCCTTCGAGGCGAAGTGGGAAAAGAGCAATCCGATTGACCTGGACCTGTGCACGCGCTGCAATGCCTGCGTGGCGGTGTGTCCTGAAGGCGCCATCGACCTCAGCTACCAGGTTGACAGCAGCAAGTGCACCTCGCACCGGGACTGCGTGGCGGTTTGCAAGGCCGCCGGCGCGATTGATTTCGAGCGTGAAGCGCAGGCCGCCACCGAGGCCTTTGACCTGGTGCTGGATCTGGGACGCCAGCCCCTGATCGCGCTGCATGCGCCGCCCCAAGGCTACTTTGCCCTGAATGCAGCGGCGGGCCTGGCTTCGCCTGGTTTGCCGGCCATGGTCGTCAAGTTGCGCGACATGGTGGGTGAGTTTGAAAAGCCCAAATTTTTTGCCTACAAGCAAAAAATCTGCGCGCACAGCCGCAACGAGACCGTCGGTTGCAATGCCTGCGTGGACATCTGCTCGGCCGAGGCGATCAGCAGCGAAAAAGACCGCAACCAGATCAAGGTCAATGCCAACCTGTGCATAGGTTGCGGCGCCTGCACCACGGTCTGCCCGACGGGCGCGCTGACTTACGCCTACCCGCGTGCCAGCGAGCAGGGTGTGCGGCTCAAAACCCTTCTTTCCACCTATGCCAAAGCCGGCGGCACGCACCCGGTGTTGCTGCTCCACAGCCAGGGCAGCGGCCAGCAGGCCGTCGAGGCCCTGGGCCGTGCCGCCCAGCTGCAAAAAACCGTGAAGGGTGTGCCCGCCAATGTCATTCCGCTGGCCTTGTGGCACACGGCCAGCGTCGGGCTGGACCTCTGGCTGAGCGCCATTGCCTTCGGTGCCGAACAGGTGGCCGTACTGGTCACGAACGAGGAAGCCCCCGCCTACCTGGAAGCCCTGGCAGAGCAGATGCGGGTGGGCCAGGCCATCCTCAACGGGCTGGGCTATGCGGGTGTTCACCTTCATCTGCTGCAGGCGCAAACCGCCGGGGCTGCCCAGGCCATCGCCCAGTTGGATGCCAGCCTGCAAACCCTGGCGCTGGCCCGGCCCATGGTGCCCGCCAGCCCGGCCCGTTTCGCGGTGGCGCAGGAAAAGCGCAGCACGCTGGATCTGGCGCTGGACCACTTGATGGCCGGCGCGCCTGCCGCCTTGCCCGAGGCGATTGCGCTGCCCGGCGAGGGCGCGCCGTTCGGCAGCCTGGTCGTCAATGTCGACCGCTGCACCCTGTGCCTGAGCTGCGTCAGTGCCTGCCCGGCCAGCGCCCTGCAGGACAACCCCGAACGCCCCCAGCTTAAATTCATCGAAAAAAACTGCGTGCAGTGCGGCCTGTGCGCCACCACCTGCCCCGAAGACGCCATTACCCTGCAGCCGCGCCTGCTGCTCACGCCACAGCGCAAGGAGGCCCGCGTGCTGAGCGAAACCCAGCCCTACCATTGCATACGCTGCGGCAAACCCTTTGGCACACTCAAGGCCATCGAGTCCATGCTGGGCAAGCTGGCGGGGCACGCCATGTTCCAGGGGGCGGCGGCAGACCGCCTCAAGATGTGCGGTGACTGCCGGGTCATAGACATCTACTCCGCGGACAACGAGCTCAAGATCACCGATATTCGCTGAATCGCGACATCCACATGACGCAAGCCCAACTCGTAGCTTCCAGCCTGGACGAAGAAACCGCGCGTGCGGAAGTCTATGGCTTGCTGGCGGCCCTTTATTACGCAGCGCCGACAGCCGAACTGCATGACAACCTGTGTCTTGCCGTCACCGAAGCACCGGCTGCGGGGGCGGTGCTGGAGCGTTCCTGGGGCGAACTGGTGGCCGCCGCGCGGGCGCAAAGCCTGGCCGGGATTGGCCAGGAGTACGAGGCCCTGTTTGGTGGCGTGGGCAAACCCGAGGTCTACCTGTTTGGCTCCCACTACCTCAGCGGATTTCTCAATGAAAAGCCGCTGGCGGCCCTGCGCACCGATATCGCGGCCTTGGGGCTGGCACGTGACGAGGCCATGCCGGAAACCGAAGACCATGTGGCCTACCTGTTCGAAGTCATGCGCTACCTGATTGCCGGCGATGACGTGGCGGTGGCCAACCTGACGCGCCAGCGCGAGTTTTTTGCGCGGCATGTCCAGCCCTGGATGCCGCTGATGTGCGAGGCGCTCATGCAGCACCCCCAAGCCAGGTTTTACCGCGCGCTCGCGACCTTCACGCAAGCCTTTATCGATGTCGAGTCGCAGGGGTTTGACATGCTGGCCTGAGGCGTCCGCCAGCATGCGTTTCAGGGCCGCACCATGGGAATGACCTATCGTTTTCCCTAGGTCTGCGTTTGAGCCGTTTTTGGCCCGTTTAAACCATTGTGGTGCACGGTGCGAAGGCGTACAGTAAGCAAACGGTTACATACTTTCGCCAAGCTTCCTTGGAGAACGCCATGCAGGAAAGCCAGCCAAAACCCTCGCGCAGGAGTTTCTTTTTCGGTGCTGCAGCAGCCGGTGCGGCGGCCGCTGCGATTGTGGCCTTGCCCGGTGCGCCTGCGCCGGAACCCGCGCTTGAAAAGCCCAAGCCCATGCCCGATAAAGGCGGTGGTTACAGCTTGTCAGAGCATGTCAAGCGCTATTACAAAACTGCGCGCATGTAAATCCCCGTTTTCATTCTTGTGGAGAGCTTCATGCTTCTCACGAAAACCTCCCAAAGTATTCATGGCGATCCGGCGCATGGCGCGGGATCTGCGCGTTTTGTCCATAGCTTGTCGCGGGGCCTGTCCAATGCCCTGCCGACCATGGACCGCCGCGCCTTCCTGCGGCGTTCGGGCCTGGGCGTGGGTGTCGGCCTGGCCGCGACGCAGTTGACGCTGGTTAAAAAGGCCGGGGCGGCAGCGCCCGGTGCCGCCGAGGCCGGCGGAAAAATCGAGGTCAAACGCACCGTGTGCACCCACTGCTCGGTCGGCTGCGCGATTGATGCCGTGGTTGAAAACGGCATCTGGGTGCGCCAGGAGCCGGTATTTGATTCGCCCATCAACCTGGGTGCCCACTGCGCCAAGGGTGCTGCGGTGCGCGAGCATGGCCATGGTGAATACCGCCTGCGCTACCCCATGAAGCTGGTGGGCGGCAAATACGAACGCATCAGCTGGGATACCGCCCTCAACGAAATCACGGCGCGCATGCTGGAGCTGCGCAAGGCCAGCGGTCCTGATTCGGTGTATGTGGTGGGATCGTCGAAGCACAACAACGAGCAGGCTTACCTGCTGCGCAAATGGGTGAGCCTGTGGGGCAGCAACAACTGCGACCACCAGGCGCGTATCTGCCACTCCACCACGGTGGCCGGCGTCGCCAACACCTGGGGTTATGGCGCCATGACCAATTCGTACAACGACATGCAAAACAGCAAGTGCGCCTTGTACATCGGCTCCAATGCGGCAGAGGCGCACCCGGTCAGCATGCTGCACATGCTGCATGCCAAGGAAACCGGTTGCAAGATGATCGTGGTGGATCCGCGCTTCACCCGCACGGCCGCCAAGGCCGACGAGTACATACGCCTGCGCTCGGGTTCGGACATTCCCTTCCTGTTCGGCATGCTGTACCACATTTTCAAGAACGGCTGGGAAGACAGCAAGTACATCAACGACCGAGTCTACGGCATGGACAAGGTCAAGGAAGAAGTGCTGGCCAAATGGACGCCGGACAAGGTCGAGGAAGCCTGTGGCGTGCCCGAAGCCCGCGTCTACATGGCAGCGGAAATGATGGCCAAAAACCGGCCATCGACCATCGTCTGGTGCATGGGCCAGACCCAGCACACCATTGGCAACGCCATTGTTCGCGCCTCCTGCATTTTGCAGCTGGCGCTGGGCAACGTCGGTGTGTCGGGCGGCGGCACCAATATTTTCCGCGGTCACGACAACGTGCAGGGCGCCACCGATGTCGGCCCCAACCCGGATTCCCTGCCCGGCTATTACGGCCTGGCGGAGGGTTCGTGGAAACACTTTGCCAAGGTCTGGGGCGTTGACTTCGACTGGATCAAGGGGCGTTATGCCTCGCCGGCCATGATGGGCAAGCCAGGCATCACCGTCTCGCGCTGGATTGATGGCGTGATGGAGAAAAACGAACTCATAGACCAGGATTCCAACCTGCGTGCCGTGTTCTTCTGGGGCCATGCGCCCAACTCCCAGACCCGTGGCCTGGAGATGAAGCGCGCCATGGACAAGCTCGATTTGCTGGTCGTGATCGACCCCTATCCTTCGGCTACCGCCGCCATGGCCGCCATGCCGGGCAAGCCCGAAGACCTCAACCCCAACCGCGCGGTGTACCTGCTGCCGGCGGCCACCCAGTTTGAAACCAGCGGCTCCGTGACGGCCTCCAACCGCTCGCTGCAGTGGCGTGAAAAAGTGATCGAGCCGCTGTGGGAAAGCCGCAGCGACCACATGATCATGCACCAGTTCGCCGAGAAGCTGGGCTTTGCCAAGGAGCTGTCAAAGAACTACAAGATGCAAAAGGTCAAGGGCCTGGACGAGCCCATGCCCGAAGACATCCTGCGCGAAATCAACAAGACCTGCTGGACCATTGGCTACACCGGCCAGAGCCCCGAGCGCCTGAAGGCGCACATGCGCAACATGCATTTGTTCGATGTCAAGACGCTCAAGTCCAGAGGCGGCAAGGACAAGGAAACCGGCTACGACACGACCGGGGACTACTTCGGCCTGCC
>Ga0075432_10000669_pt1 | contig 10529 bp, 9 predicted proteins | sample RhiMethybrSRZTD1_FD_72781 | JGI IMG/M metagenome (GOLD analysis project Ga0075432, IMG submission 72781) | Populus rhizosphere microbial communities from Tennessee, USA - Rhizosphere MetaG P. TD hybrid SRZTD1 | ecosystem: Host-associated > Plants > Roots > Rhizosphere > Soil | place: USA... | reverse complement strand
TTCATCCTGACCGGTGGCGAAGCATCGGATTATACCGCCGCCGATGACCTGATGGCCCTGCCATTGCCCAAGCCCAAGGCACTGCTGGCCGACAAGGGCTATGATGGCGACAGGTTCCGCGAAAACCTGCTCATGCGCGGCATTCTGCCCATCATCCCGCCACGCTCGAACCGAAAAGTGCCAATCCATCCCGACTATCGGCGCTACAAGGACCGCAACCGTGTTGAGCGCATGTTCGGCAAACTGAAGCAACAGCGCCGCATCGCGACCCGCTATGACAAGACTGTCCTTTCGTTCGAGAGCTTCCTCAACCTCGCCGCCGCACGCCTATGGCTGAAGTCTTTTGTCAACACGGCCTAGTCGAGTGATTAACATCACGGGGAACGGAAGCGAAGTGCTTCAAGCACCATCTTGAACGCGGGGGAAGGCTGCCTGCGGCTGGTGTAATACAAATAATATCCATCGAAAGGTTCGCACCATTCGTCCAGCACGCGAACGAGTGTCCCGTCGGAAAAATGACTGAGCACATGGTCCTCGACCATGAACGCGATCCCGTGACCGGCAAGCGCAGCTTGCACAATGAGGTGCGCGTCGTTGAATACCAGCTGCCCCTTGGCCTTTACCCTCAACTCTTTACCGCCGCGCTCAAATTCCCAGGCATATAACCCACCAGAGGTCGACATCCGCATGCCGATGCAATTGTGGTCCGCCAAATCATAGGGCGTCATGGGCGTTGCATGCCGAGCCAGGTAGGATGGTGAAGCGAACGCAGCCATTCGGAGTTTTGGACCGATCGGCACGGCAATCATGTCCTGTTCCAACGCTTCGCCAAGGCGAACGCCGGCATCATATCGATCGGCAACGATATCGACGAAGCCACCTTCAATGCTGACTTCGATGTTGATGTCGGGATTCTGGGCGGTCAGACGATCAATCGCCGGCCAAAGCACTGCCCGCGCCGCGTGAGCACTGGATGTAATTCGAACGGTCCCTGCAGGACGTTGGCGAAGTTCGGTCAGCGTCGCGAGCTTTTCATCGATAGTATCGAAAGCAGGTCGCAGCGTCTCGATCAGGCGTTCTCCGGCCTCCGTGGGTGCAACGCTGCGGGTCGTGCGGGTAAGCAACCGCAAGCCCAGTTTAGCCTCCAAGCGGCGCACTGTATGGCTTAACGCTGATTGCGAAATGCCAAGCTTCGCTGCTGCCTTGGTGAAGCTACGCTCTTCAGCGACCGCCAGGAACATCGCCAAATTGCCCAATTCTTCACGTTTCATACCAAGCTCAGCAGATCGGGTTTCATGACATGATGTCATAGACCCAAGCGATTTGCCCTGTCTAATCCTGAAATCGGCTTCAGGTTACGTAATATTGGCCGTGGGCTTGCGCAAATCGCCGGGGCTCTGCCGGAAAATGAAAGTTCGTGGCGAGCTGTATGCGGCTTCCCATCACCAGTTCGCGAACCTCCGAACCAAGGAACCATTTCATGACTAGCACCGTTCGCAATGTCACTTTGAACAATGGCATTGCGATGCCAATCCTCGGATTTGGTGTGTTTCAGGTGCCTGATCCTGCAGAATGCGAGCGTAGCGTCCGAGATGCGATCGACGTCGGCTATCGCTTGCTCGACACCGCCGCGTCCTACGGCAACGAGGAAGCGGTGGGTGCTGCCATCAAAAACCACGGCATCGATCGTAGCGAGTTGTTCGTTACAACCAAGCTCTGGGTGCAGGATGCCAACTATGAGGGTGCCAAGGCCGCCTTCGAGCGGTCGATCAACAAGCTAGGGCTGGACTATCTTGACCTGTGGCTGATCCATCAGCCCTACGGGGACGTGTACGGCGCATGGCGCGCGATGGAGGAATTGCAGAAAGCCGGACGCATCCGCGCCATCGGCATCAGCAACTTCCACCCCGATCGCCTCGTCGATTTCGTGCTGCACAATGAGGTGAAGCCGGCGGTCAACCAGATTGAGATTCATCCCTTCCACCAGCAGCCCGAAGCGGTGAAGATCCTTGGCGAATACGGCGTCCAGCCCGAGGCGTGGGGGCCGTTCGCCGAGGGCAAGAACGGCTTGTTCTCGAACGAGGTGCTGCAGAAGATCGGCGACAAGCACGGCAAGAGCATCGCCCAGGTCGTGCTTCGCTGGCTGACCGGCCGGGGCATCGTCGCGATCCCCAAATCCGTGCTCAAGGAGCGCATGGCGCAGAACTTCGACATCTTCGATTTCGACCTCGACGCTGGTGACCTCGATGAGATCGCCAGGCTCGATCATCAAGCCAGCAGCTTCTTCGACCACCGCGATCCGGCGATGGTGAAGTGGCTCGGCGAACGGAAGCTCTAATCGTAATTACCAGGCCGATGTTTCGGCATCTGCCTTCTTTTTCAACTTCATGCGGGAGCAGCTATCATGAATATCCGATCGACCCTGCGGATGAAGGGGCTTCGTCTGCTGCCTGCCGTCGCCTCGTCAGTGCTGCTCGTGCAGCCTTTGTTCGCGCAACAATCACCTGCGCCCCCCACCGAGACGATCAAGACCGCCGCCACTCACACCCCGACCGAGCAGCAGATCATCGATCTTTCGAAGACCAAGTGGGACTGGATGGCGGACAAGAGGATCGACTCGTTGGCGAGGCTCTTCGACGACCGGGCCATGTTCACCCACATGGGAGGAACGTGGGGCAAGGCCGTGGAGCTCGCCACCATCAAGAGTGGCGGTATCTGGTACAAGAAGGCCACCATCTACGCGGTTGACGTGCGAGTGTTCGGGAACACCGCGATCGTCCTGGAAGACTTGGATCTGGAGGCCGTCGTCGGTTCTCACACCGTCACCAATCCCTTCATGGTCACGGAAGTCTATAACAGGCAGGCTGGCAAATGGCGCTTGGCCCAGCTCACATTCTCGCGGCTCGTCCGCCCGGTGAAGGCGGATGCCGGCGGCAATTAGCGTTGAGGAACGCCGCTGTCGGGCGGGCAGCGCCAATGGGAGTAGAAAAGATGAAGATTGCTTCCACGACTGCTGCCGCGCTGGCGATGGCCATGCCGGTCGAGGCACAGGAACGTCCATCGGTCGCGCCAAAGAACATGCAGGCAATCGCGCCGGCGTTGGCGGGCTATACCGACCGGGTGCTGTTCGGCGATGTGTGGGTTCGTCCCGAGCTTGCCCCCCGGGACCGCAGCATCGTCACCATCTCTGTGCTGATCGCAACTGGCAAGACCGCGCAGATGGCGAGCCATCTTGGGCGCGGCCTCGATAATGGCCTCAAGCCCACCGAGGTGGCGGGCATGGTAACGCAGCTCGCCTTCTACAGCGGCTGGCCGAACGCCGTGTCGGCTTTGAACGAGGTCGAAATGGTCTTCACAGCGCGCCATGTCGATCAGACGTCGCTCGCGGCGATCCCTCCGGCCACCGCACCGCTTCCCAGCTCCGAATTTGCACGCGCTGCGGCCGTCGAACGGACGCTCACCCCGATCGCACCCATGCTCGCGCAACTCACAAACGACGTCGTGTTCGCCGACCTATGGCGGCGTACCGACCTGGCTCCTCGTGATCGGAGCCTCGTCACCATCGCTGCGCTCGCCGCCGGCGGTGATAGCGACCAGCTTGCCTTCCACGTTCAGCGTGGCATCGAGAACGGGTTGACCGAGGCGCAGACCATTGAGGCGTTAACCCATCTCGCTTTCTACGCAGGGTGGCCGAAGGCAACCGCCGCCATCGGCATCGCGGGCAAGGTTTTCTCCAAGAAACAGGTTGCCGCCATGTCCGATGTTCAGGTCATACATCCAGGTCATGAGCAGAAGTCTGGCCCCGCAGACAATTTCACCGGGAGCGTTTCGGTCGCGTCGCCGTTCAGAGGAACCGGCGATGCTCGCCTTGGCGGCGCGACGGTGACGTTCCAACCGGGCGCACGCACGAACTGGCACACGCATCCCTTGGGGCAACTGCTCGTCGTCACCTCTGGACACGGGTGGGTTCAAGTCGATGGCGAGGCTGCGAAAGAGATCCAAATGGGCGACACGGTTTTCATCTCGCCGGGCGCAAAGCACTGGCATGGGGCGGCACGCGATAGCGCGATGACGCATGTCGCGGTGTCGGAAGCGCTCGACGGTACGTCCGTGAACTGGCTCGAACCGGTCGCCAACGACGGTTACAACAAGCTGTAACAGGAGACACGGCCATGATGTCCGAGATGGAAATGTCGAGGCGAGGCGTCCTGGCTGGCAGCGCCGCAACGGCCGCACTGGTGGCGGCTTCACATGTGGAAGCGCAACCCGCGAAGGCGGTTCCGCCCGCGAAAATGCCGGTATCGCTGACCGTCAACGGCAAGCGCCATGACCTCACACTCGACACGCGCACGACGCTGCTCGATGCGCTGCGCGAGCATTTGCAGCTCACCGGCACAAAGAAGGGCTGCGATCACGGACAATGCGGAGCTTGCACCGTCATCGTCAACGGAAAGCGGATCAATTCCTGCCTGACCCTCGCTGTTCAGCATCAGGGCGATGCGGTCACGACGATCGAAGGGCTTGGTACGCCCGACAAGCTTCACCCGATGCAGGCCGCATTCGTTCGCCATGATGGCTATCAGTGCGGCTACTGCACGCCAGGGCAGATTTGCTCTGCGGTCGCCGTACTGGATGAGATCAGGCTCGGCGTTCCGAGCCACGTTCAAGCTGATGTTTCGCAACGCCCGCAGCCGACCAACATCGAAATGCGCGAGCGGATGAGCGGCAATATCTGCCGTTGCGGTGCCTATTCCAACATTGCCGAGGCGATGGCGGAAGTAGCGGGAGCAAAGGCATGAAGCCCTTCACTTATGAGCGCGCGAAAACGCCGGCGGAAGCCGCTGCCGCCGTTGCCCGTCAACCAGGTGCCAAGTTCCTGGCCGGTGGCACCAACCTGCTCGACCTCATGAAGCTGGAAATCGAGACGCCCCGGCATCTCGTTGACGTCCAGGACCTGAAGCTCGATTCCATCGAGCCGACGTCAGAAGGCGGCTTGCGGATCGGGGCGCTGGTCACGAACACCGCGCTCGCTGCCGACATGCGCGTCCGCCGCGATTACGGCGTGCTGACCCGCGCCATCGTTGCAGGTGCGTCCGGCCAGCTTCGCAACAAGGCGACCACGGCGGGTAATCTGCTTCAACGGACGCGATGCCCGTATTTCTACGATCCCAACATGCCGTGCAACAAGCGCAAGCCGGGGTCGGGCTGCGCCGCGATCGGCGGTTATTCACGTCAGCTCGCCGTGATCGGGTCGAGCGACAAGTGCATTGCGACTTATCCCGGCGACATGGCCGTGGCGATGCGGGTACTCGATGCGACTGTGGAGACGGTCAAGGCGGACGGAAAGACCCGCGCCATTCCAATTGCCGATTTCCACCGCCTGCCCGGCGACACCCCACACCTCGACCACAGTCTCGAAGCCGGCGAGCTGATTACGGCGGTGACGCTGCCCCGACCGCTGGGGGGTACGCACCACTATGAGAAGGTTCGCGATCGGGCGTCCTATGCCTTTGCGCTGGTCTCGGTTGCAGCCGTGATTCAAAAGGATGGCACCGGGCGCACGGCGTTCGGTGGGGTGGCGCACAAGCCCTGGCGCGTAGAGGCGGCCGACGATGCCATGCCGCAGGGTGCCGCAGCGGTCACGGCGCGGGCGTTCGCCGATGCCCGGCCTACCGATGCCAATGCGTTCAAATTGCAGCTCGCGACGCGAGCACTTGCAGCCACCATTGCGGGGGGGCGGTCAGCATGAAGTTCGACACGCCAGCGGGCACCAACCCGATCGATCAGGAGAAGGTCGTCGGCAAACCACATCCACGCATCGAAGGACCGCTCAAGACGACCGGGCGCGCCGTCTATTCCTATGAGAACCATGGGGCAGCGCCGAACGCCGCCTATGGTTATGTCGTCGGGTCCGCCATCGCCAAGGGCCGTATCTCGTCGATGGATGTGAGTGAGGCGAATGCTGCCCCGGGCGTCCTCGCCATCGTAACGGCCGATAATGCCGGACCGATCAATACGCAGGGCTTCTACGTCGCCAAGCCCCTCGCCGGCCCGGAGATAGAGCATTATCATCAAGCTATCGCGCTGGTGATTGCCGAGACGTTGGAGCAGGCGCGTCATGCCGCGTCCCTGATCCGGGTGGACTACGCTCGCGAACAGGGCGCGTTCGATCTGGCCGCGGCGCGAGCGGGCGCAAAGCCGCACAAGCGTCAGCCCGACATTCGCATCGGTGACTTCGAAAAGGCGTTCGCGTCGGCTCCTGTGAAGGTCGATGCGACCTACACGACCCCCGACCACAGCCACATGATGCTGGAACCGCATGCCACGATCGCGCGCTGGGACGGCGATCAACTCACGATATGGTCGGCGCAGCAGATCGTCGGTTGGGCGCGGCGTGACCTCGGCAACAAACTCAGCATCCCGCAGGACAAGATCCGCGTCGTTGCGACCTACATCGGCGGTGGATTTGGGGGGAAGGGAAGCGTCTGTTGTGACGCGATCCTCGCCGCGCTCGGCGCACGCGCTGTCGGTCGCACCGTGAAGGTGGCGTTGCCGCGCCCGCTGATGCCGAACAACACGACGCATCGTGCTGCCACCATCCAGCGGGTCCGTCTGGCGGCGGGAAGTGACGGCAAGCTCGTCGCTGTCGGTCACGAGACCTTGTCGGGCAATCTGCCGGGGGGCGGTCCGGAGATCGCGGCTGCGCAGACGCAGTTGCTTTATGCGGGTGCCCACCGCCTCAACCTGACCCGGCTGGCAACCCTCGACCTGCCCGAAGGCAATGCCATGCGCGCGCCGGGCGAGGCGTCGGGCCTGATGGCGCTCGAAGTGGCGATGGACGAATTGGCTGAGAAGCTGGGAATGGACCCGGTGGAGCTGCGCATCATCAACGATACGCAGGTCGTGCCAGGTGATGTTAGCCGCGGATCCCCAACTGATCCGCAATCAGCAAGCGGCAATCAGGAACAGCCGGACCAAGCCCCACGTCCTTTTTCCATCCGGCAGTTGGTGCTATGTCTGCGCACCGGTGCCGAGCGCTTCGGTTGGAAGGGGCGCCTGGCCAAGCCAGGTAGTCGTCGTGAAGGACGCTGGTTGATCGGCATGGGCATGGCGGCCGCGATCCGCGGTGCGCCCATCATCCCCGCCGGCGCCCGCGTCACGCTTGATCGCGACGGGATCGTGACGGTCGAGAGCAACATGACCGACATGGGGACAGGTAGCTACACCATCATCGGCCAGACGGTCGCGGAGATGATGGGTGTTCCCCTCGACCGCGTTGTGGTCAAGCTGGCGGACTCGAACTTCCCCGAAGCCTTCGGAGGTGGCGGACAGGGCGGGGCGGCGTCCGCGACGGCGGGTGCCTATGCGGCGTGCGTCAAGCTGCGCGAAGCTGTAGCGACGAAGCTCGGGTTCAACTCTGCCGATGCCGAATTTGTCGGGGGCGAGGTCCGTGCGGGCAATCGTCGTGCGCCGCTCGCCCAGGCCGCGAAGGACGGGTCGATCACGGCCCAAGACAAGATGGAATATGGCGACCTGTCGAAGCGCTTCGAGCAGCAGACATTCGGTGCCCATTTCTGCGAAGTCGCAGTTGATGCCTATACCGGCGAAATCCGGATCCGCCGAATGCTCGCCGTCTGCGCGGCTGGACGTATCCTCAACCCCATCACCGCCCGTAGCCAGGTGATTGGCGGCATGGTGGGCGGCGCAGGCGCGGCCCTGATGGAAGAGCTAGCCGTTGACAAGCGCTTCGGCTTTTTCGTCAATCATGACCTCGCCGGATACGAAGTGCCGGTCCATGCCGATATTCCGCATCAGGAGGTGATCTTCCTGGAGGAAACCGATCCCACCATTTCGCCTGTAAAGGCAAAGGGCGTGGGTGAGCTTGGCATTTCCGGCGTCGCACCGGCAATTGCCAACGCGGTCTATAACGCTACCGGAGTGCGGATCAGGGAATATCCGATCACGCTCGACAAGCATCTGGCGAAGCTGCCGGGGATTACATGATGCCGGGTGCGCAGCGGTTCTCGCGCCGTGCAGTGCTGGCGGCCCCGGCGATGATGTCGCTGATTGGCACGGCGTGTGCCGCAGAGCCGGAACAACCCGGCGCTCGCGCTGGCAAGACGCTGGTCGCGTATCTCACCCGCTCGGGCAATACCCGCGTGATCGCGGCAACATTGCAGCGGGCCTTGGGGGCTGACCTTTTCGAGATCCGTCTCGCCCAACCTTATCCGGAAGATTATGAGCAGCATGTCGCGCAGGCTACACGCGAGCGTGACAGCGGGTTCGAACCTCCACTAGCGGGCAAGGTCGATAACATCGCGCCTATGGCACAGTCTTCCTAGGCTTTCCTATTTGGGGGGAAACGGCACCTCCGCCGATCCGCTCTTTCCTGAAGGCCCACGATCTACGCGGGAAGACGCTTCGCCCGTTCATCACGCACGGCGGATACGGTGTCGGGAGCGGTCCGGCAGTGCTGGCTGCACACGCGACGGGCGCGACGATCAAAGAACCTTTCGTCATGGAGGCGGATCAGGAACGGCGTACACTCAATCAGGTCCGCGATTGGCTGGGCCGGATTGACAGCTAGAGGCGATTTGCTCGTACCACCGATTTTAAGGTGTTGAACTGTCCTCCATGCAAACGGCTTGGAACGGTAGCCCCAGAAGCAGCCTCGTGATCCTCAAGCGGCGGCTTCCGTCAAATGCGTTAGAACGACCAAATGTCCTGATCTGGTCGGATGCGGTCAGCTTGAAAACCGGTTGCCCCACTTGCGGATTGCCCCTCTCGAACCGGAACATGGATGAAGCTGGGGGTAGAAATAGGGGTATCTATCATTTTTGGAAGTTATTATCATATTGAATATCAGCATCTTAATACCACTAAATCGAATCCCTCAGCCGACCATTTTTCCGTTCAGCGGCGTCCAGCTGTGCCACCGTGATCGGTGAAAGCAGGCGAGGCCCATTCCCGCCGATAGGCCGGCTTTTCAGTCTTCCTCGGCGATTTCGATACTGCCGAGGTTGAGCAGCGCAGCGATGACAGCGGCCGTGGACGGGGACTCCACGTCGGAGGGAGCAATCGTGATCTGATCGAGCGCACATAAGCGTTCGGCGAAAAGGGCGGTCTTGCCCGAACACGCATGCGAATGGCCGTCGACGAACAACATGACAGTTTCTGCGCTCTCACGAACGAAGGTAAATCGGCTTGCCGGGTTACGGATCAACGAAGTCGGAGCCGGAACCATCGCGCGAAGGTCGGCGGCGGCAATGGAGACTTCGGGCGCCCAATCGATATCGAGGTTCTTGGGGGTGGAGTTGTACTGGCCGAACCATCGCGCGAATGCCTGACGGTCCAGAAGCTTCTCGGTGAGCATCGCATGCAAGCCTTCGAGCGCTTGCGCCGTGATTTCGCCGGGGTTCTCCTGCAAAGCCAAGGCAGGATCGGCATAGCGGTAGCCGTCATCAGATTGCTCCACGAGTTGCTCTGCCCATTGCGCGATCAATTCATCGCGCGAAGGCGCCCGAAAACCGATCGAGTATGTCATGCAATCGTCGCCGATGGCGATGCCGTTGTGGGCGATCCCGGGCGGGACGTACAGAACGTCGCCCGGCTCGAGAACCCACTCCTGCACCGGTTCGAAGTTGGCGAGCAATCGCAAGTCATCGTGGGGGAGGAGTTCGGTCGAGCCGTCGCACGGCGCGCCGACCTGCCAGCGCCGCCGGCCAAGGCCCTGGACCAGGAACACATCGTACTGATCGAAGTGCGGACCCACGCCGCCCTGGTCCACAGCGTAGCTCACCATGACATCGTCGATCCGCCAATTGGGAATGAAGCGAAAAGAATCGAGCAATGCGCTCACGTCCGGCACGTGATGGTCGACCGCGTTGACGAGAAGGGTCCACGGTTCATTGCCAAGCTTGCCAAAGCGGGTCTCGGCAAAAGGCCCGTGTTCGACGGCCAAGGCGCCATGGGCTTGCGTGATGAGACGAGCTTCGACGCCGTCCTCGCAGGCAAGGCCGGCCAGTTCGTCGGGTTCGAGCGGGTTGCCCCACGAAGTCCACATGTTCCTGATCAGCAGCGGTTTCTTCTGCCAGCAGTCACGCAAGAAACGGTCGGCCTGGAATTTACGGATTTGCACAGGGTCATTGCCTCAATGAATTGTTGAGCATCCGTTGGGCGGAAACCGGCCTGAAGAATACCCCCCATATGGCGGATCGAAAACGGCTCAACAACGTCGATCGGCGTTAAATGCAGCAATGAGCGGTTACGGCAAGCCGACATCCATTCGCAAAGTCCGCGATGCCCACCACCGGAGGTTCTATGCGGCCAGGCTGTGCGTGCCATGGCGCTTTTCCAATCGCCGGGATGGCCCCCGGAGAAACGTTGAAACGACCGCTTGATCTTCCTCCCGGTTGGAACATAAGATGAACATATGAGAATCGTTCCTGCCCTTATGCGCGAGAGCGCAAAGCCATTGGCGTGTCGGCGCCCGCTGGGCATTGCCTCGCTCGATACCGCGCTGGGCGGCG
>Ga0075432_10000667_pt1 | contig 10532 bp, 5 predicted proteins | sample RhiMethybrSRZTD1_FD_72781 | JGI IMG/M metagenome (GOLD analysis project Ga0075432, IMG submission 72781) | Populus rhizosphere microbial communities from Tennessee, USA - Rhizosphere MetaG P. TD hybrid SRZTD1 | ecosystem: Host-associated > Plants > Roots > Rhizosphere > Soil | place: USA... | reverse complement strand
GTTCAAACGCCATATCTCAACTAAGCTCCATTTCCGCGGCGAGTACATGTTCGTCGGTATATGCGCAAATGCGTGCGCCGGTCTCAGACTGCTCGATCGTCAGGCTGATGTCGCGGTCAACGAACAGCGGGGCCTTGTTGGTAACCCGGATCGCTGAAATCCCACGGTCCAGCCGGGCGCGCGCCAGTTCGGTCATCAACAGGGTGCTGATCCCGCCGTTTACCACGAGATCGGGGTAGCCTTCGCTGGCGGCATGGCGGCGATCGAGGTGGATCTTGTGCGAGTTGAAGCTGAGCGCCGAAAACTGGAAAAGGAACACGTCGTCAAGCCGCACGGTTTGAGCGACCTCGCCGACCGGCGCGGCGGCCTGATCGGTGGCCGCGGACTTAGCCGCATGGACAGAGGAGAGCAGCACGTACGACTGCTTTTCGTGTACCAGGAGTGCCGAATTCTGCGCGTCGCAGATGTGATGTTCGACATCGACAATCGCCAGCGGACCATTGCTCGACTGCTTTTCGCGGATTTTCGTGATCACACTGGTCCGGACCAGCGGTGCGTCGATCACAATGGCGCCGTGATAGGTGACTTCGCGCCCACCAGCCAGAACCCGCGCCAGACCGAGCTGCGGCATGGGAATTCCCAGCCCCGGGAACCCGTCGGCCCGCAATATGCTGCGCGGGGTTTCACTACCGATCAGCGGAAAATGCCAGCCTGTCGGGACGATGCTGCCCGAGGTGAATTCATCCGGCGACAGGCCAAGCAGGCAGGCGATCCGGCGAGCGGTCTCGCGAGTCAGGCAGACGTCGCGGACGACGGCTTCAAGCCCATCCATCGCCGTCATTTCCCGCAGCCTGCCAGGCCGGAGCTATCCTGGGCAGTGAAGGCTTCAGGCGGGTGATCGAACATGGCTGGGTCTCTCGGAAAGATTGCGCGTCCCTAGCACGCGGTCGGGCGGCGTCACAGTCTGTTTGAGGCCGTGGACGCCGCCCTGTTCACATCACATCTTCAGCCGCACGCCAGCCTTGAGATAAGGCCCGACGCGGTCGTAGTTGCCACCGGCGTTGGCGAAGAACTGCGGCGGCTTCTGGTTGAAGATATTGTCAGCGCGCAGATACAGCGAGAGGTCGCCGCGGGCGGTGGCAATGGTCTGTTCGACCCCAGCCCCGATGTACCAGGCGCCCGGTACGTCGTTGTTTTGGATCAGCGCAGCGCTGGCCATGCTGTACTTACCCTTGCCGATATGGCGGGCATCGATCCCCAGAGTGGTGCGCTGGTGACGATAAGTTGCGCCGAAGTCCCAACCCCACTTGGGGATGTTGAGCGAGGAGATGTCGCCGGCAAAATCGATCCGCGAGGTACCGGTATCGACCACGTACTTCTGAAGGTAGTTGCCCAGAACATGGAGGTCGAGCGTGTCGGTGCCGAAGTTGACCCGGTAGGAGGCCTCAAGGTCGAAGCCGCGGGTCGAGATCTTGGCAAGGTTGGCAAAGACGTTGGTGACCGAGGTGATTGTACCGCCTGCATCGCGCGTGATGAAGCTGCAGATCGTGGTGTTGCCGGCCTGGCATTCGTTCAGGGTCTGCTGGTTCGTCAGGGTCTGGATAGCCCCGCGGATATTGATGTTATAATAGTCCAGCGAGATGCTCAGGCCCGGAATGAACCGCGGCTGGAGCACGGCGCCGACCGAGAAGGTGTTGGCGATTTCCGGCTTCAGGAACGGATTGCCGCTGGTGAAGCCGGGGAACTGCGCCTGGGCGTTGGTGCGCGGATCGATCGCGGTGTTGGCCGAACCGGTGCTCACCTGCTTGGAGTTGAGTTCAACGATGTTGGGTGCCCGGATGTCGCGCGAGCGGACCGCGCGGAACCGCAGGCCTTCGAACGGCTCGTAGTTGCCGCCGACCTTCCAGGTCGTGACGGTGCCCGAAGTGCTGTAATTGGTCACGCGGACCGCGCCATTGAGTTCAATGTTCTTGGCGAGCGCCATGTCCTTGGCCAGCGGCACGACAGTTTCGAAGAAGCCTTCCTTGACCCGGATTGATCCATCGAGCGGGAGCTGGTTGTTGTAGGCGAAGCGGCGGGCAAGCTGGATCGGATCGACAGTCTGGTGTGCCTCGTCCCAGCGGTATTCCGCGCCCGCGGCGACCGAGACCGGGCCAGCCCAGGTCGAGAACGGTTCGCCCGAGACGCTGGCGCCAGCGGCAAATTCACGCGAGCGCAGCAAGGTTATGCTGGTGCCGTAGGCGAATGACTTGGCCGCGAGGTTGGGCGCGCCGACGCCGAACAGGTTGATCGGGATACAGCCGTTGGTCGGGTTGGTCAGGGTCGAGCGGCAGACGATCTGGTTGTTCGCCGGGTTGATCACCGCGTCCACGCCCTGGTTGAACAGGTCGGGGATCGGTGCGTTGGCGTAGCGCCAGTTGTAGTTGGACACGCCGTATGCACCGTAGGCCTTGGCCTTCCACGTGCCGCCCAGATCGGCATCGAGCGCGAGGCTGCCACGCTTCAAGTTGGTGAAGCGGGTGAACTCGGTGTTCCCGAATTCCTCCGAGTAGCGGCCGAGGGTGAAGGAGGTGATCGCAGGCGACGCGTCCATCAGCGCCGCGACGGCCGCGGGCAGATAGGCGTTGTCACGCTGGATGGTATAGGCGCCGAGCACCGCGGTTGCGGGCGGGACCGAGTGGAACACAGTCGTGCTCTCGCCATAGAGGAAGTCGGCGCTGAGCTTGACGCGGTCGCTCACCGCATAGGTCAGGCTGCCGTAGCCCGAATAGCGGGTCTGTCCGGCGGTAAGGTCCGCCGCGCGCTGGAACATGGTGAGGTCGTTGCGCTGGGTCGGACAGAACTGGGTCGTCCCGCTCGTCGGGCCGCAGGCCGCGTAGGGAGCGGTGAGCCCGCCGGGGAGGAACTGGGTGTTCGCCAGCTTGCCGGTGGTGATCAGGCCGCCCAGCGTCATGTTGTTGAGGTAGGCATAAGGCGCGACGATCAGCGACTTCTGGCCGTTGGTGGCGGTGAAGTTCGGATTGGCGACAGTGCCGACGGTGAAATAGAGGTCATTGCGGCTGGTGCCCGGGGTGGCGTCGGCGCGGTAATATTCTCCCCCGATGACGACGTGCAGTCGGTCACCCAGGTTGCCGCCCCAGGCCAGGCTGGCCTTGCGGCTGCCGGCGTCGCCGTGGCTGGAAATGCCTGCTTCGGCGCTGGCCTTGAGGCCGTTGAGTTCGGTATCGAGAACGAAGTTGGCAACACCGGCCACCGCGTCCGAGCCGTAGGCCGCCGAAGCGCCGCCGGTCACCACGTCGATCCGCTTGACGAGGGCCTGCGGCAGCATGGCAAGGTCGACCGTGCCGATATTGCTGGTCGGGATCATGCGCTGGCCGTTGAGCAGGATCAGGGTGCGGTTTGCACCAAGGCCGCGCAGGTTGAGGAAGCTGCCGCCGCCAGTGCCGCCAATGGTCTGGCCGCCGGTGGTCGGCGTCGAGGTGTTGCGTGCGGCAGGAAGCAGCTTTAGCGCGTCGATCAGGACCGAGGGCGACCGTTCAACCAGAAGCTGCGAGCCGACCACCGTAACCGGCGTTGGCGCTGAATAACCGGCGCGTTCGACGCGGGTACCAGTGACGATGATTTCGCCGGCATCGGCGGCGGCTTCCTTGGCGGGGGCAGTTTCTGCCGGGGCGGGCGCGGCCGACTGGGCGAAAGCCGCCGAGGTTGCCAGACCGATCGCGAGGACACCTGTGCCCACCTTGAGGACGCCGCGCAGACGCAATGCCAAAATACCGCTCATGCAACTAATCTCCCCACTGTTTGTTCTACATTTTTTCGCAGATCCGAACGCGCGACACAGGTCCGCATACGAATGCGCCAGATCAATTGCACCGCTAGAGCTATTTATTGGCAGAGTCAACCATGCGTATATGAAAGCAGCCGCATTGCGACGGTTACCGATGGGCTGCGGCAAAGGAAGGCCCGCTCTCACCCGATTATTTCAGGGGCTGACCCACCAGGGAATTACTGGACCGGTCCGCGGTCCGCGCGGGCGGCGAGGAGAAAATGCCAGGCTGCCCAGGCGAAGCTGATGGTCGAGATCGCCAGGCTCCAGCGCAGCGCTTCCGCCCCGGCCGCAGCCTGCAGATGATCACTGCTGAACCCGACGATGACCGGCCCGAGCCCATTGCCGAGGATCGCGGTGACCATGATAAGCACGGCATTGGCGGTGGCCCGTCGTTCAGGTTCCGCCAGTCGCTGGACCGAAGACAGCCCGGCCCCGTTTGCGGTAAAAAGGATGAATATTGACACAAAGCTGAACACCGCAGCCAGTTCGATGCGGCTGCTCAGCACTGCGAGGAGAAAGACAGCTCCCGCCGCCGGGTAGGCGATGGAGCACATCCAGAAATCCCAGCGCCGGTCTCGTTTGGTGAGGAATCCTGCGACAATGCCGCCGCTGATCATTCCCAGCAGTCCGCCGACGCCCATGCAGATGCCGACGATGGTGCCGGCCGTGGCGAGCGGGGCCTGGAAACTGCGCACCATGAAAGTGGGCAGCCATTGGGTCACGGCGGCGGTGCCGAAGGTAGTCAGCGAAAGCGCCGCCAGGGCATGGACGAACGAGCGCCGCTGCAGCAGGGCCTTGACGTCCTCCACGATCGTGCGCGGAGCACCCGCTGCCTGCCGGCCCGGTTCTCCGCGCAGGGTAAGCCCGACCAGCACGGCGACCGGCAGGCCCGCAAGACCGATGATCGCCACCGTGGCCCGCCAACCCAGAACTTCGCCGAAGTAGCTCGCGCCGATCATGCCAAGGCCGCTGCCGAGCAGGAAACCGGACTGGAACACGCTGATTGCAAAGGGTCGGCGCTCGATCGCGAAACGCTGCGCAATGATCGCGAAACTGGCCGGAACACAACCTGCCTCCCCCACGCCGACCAGCGCGCGCGCCAGCAAAAGCATGCCGAAGGACGTGGCCGCCCCGGAAAACGCGGTTGCAAGGCTCCATACCGCCACGCAGACGCCGAGCACGATGGCCTTGTTGTAGCGGTCGGCAATCCGGGCGATGGGCAGCCCCATCACCGCATAGAACAGTGCGAAGGACAAGCCGCTGACGAGGCCGATCTGGGTGTCGCTCAGCGACAGGTCGCGCTTGATCTGGACGACCAGGATCGAAACCGACATCCGGTCGAGGTAATTGAAGAAGCTGACGGTGGTGAGGACTGTGAGGACCAGCCATGTCTTACCGGCCGTCGGCACGCTCGCTGCGGTCGCATCCATTCCTGGCTCCCTTCCCACACCGCTTGCGGGTGCTGCGTTCAATGCAATGCTTCTGCCCACGTTGCCGGTTTTTCGCAAACCGGCTTGGCGGGCCAGTGCCAGCTCCAGCGGAAAATACACATACACAACAATTGATCCATATATAAAAATATGAGAATGTTGGCCGTGCCCTGCCGCCGCGCGGGCGCTTCCGGTCGACAGACCTCGCGTCGGCGCGAAAAAAATTCTTAGACGCAATCCCAATCAAAAAAGACTGAGAGGACCTTCATGGCTCATAATTTGAAACAGAAAATCGATCGCGGTGAGATCCTGATCGGCGGGGCAGTGAACATTTTTTCGCCACCATTGGTCGAGGCCTATTGCGCTGCCGGCGCCGATTTCATCATGCCTTGCCTTGAACACAGCCTCAAAGACTATTCCGCCCTTCAGACTGCCATCATCACTGCGGACCTTCACGGCGTTCCTTCCATCGTCCGGCCCGGCGACATCAGCCCGAACATGATCGGCAGGCTGCTCGATGCAGGTGCTGCGGGCATCATCTTCCCCGAAGTCCACGATGCGGCGGAGGCGGCTGAATACGTCTCATGGTGCCGCTACAAACCCGGCGGCATCCGCGCACTCGGCTACAATCGCAGCTGGACCAGCGGCGAAGCGAACGACCCGGCGCAGCGAGCCAAGGAAAACGACGAAGTCGTCTGCATTATGGTGGTCGAAGATATGGCGGGTGCGCGCAACATCGAGGAGATCCTGGCGGTTGACGGCGTGGCCGGCATCGCGATCGGCCCCGGCGACATGGCGCTCGAAATCGGCGCGACGTCGTGGGACGATCCGCGTTTGCAGGCACTCTTGACAGACCTTGCAGCGAAGGTCCGTGCAGTGCCCGGCAAGGCGCTGATGCGCTTTACCCTTACGGACGAACAGGCCGCTGACAACGCCCTCAGCGGCGCCAACGTCCTGACCATCCATCATGACGTGATCCTGATCCGCAACATGTACGGCAAGCTTATATCGGGCTTCCGGTCGAGCGCGGAGGGCGCCCTCAAGGCCTGATCGAAATGGTCGCCGTGCCCGCTGCCGGATGCCCCCCCTTCCGGCAGCGGGCACAGCAAGCCGGAACGCCTAGTTGAGATAGCGCAGCGCAGGTTCCTGGCTGGATCCGACGGCATGGTCGCGGCAGACGAAGCTGCTGCGCAAGGCCGGATTGCCGGAACGGTAATCCGGTAGGGCGGGATAGGCGCAGACCGGCCGTTCCTGCGCAGGCAGGCCGTGCTCGGCAGGTTTGCTGGCGATGATCTGGCTGGGCGCGACACCGCGCTCAACCCAGGCGACGAGCGCCATCAACGCGTCGCCCTCGGGCTTGGCGGGCACTCCCGGCACCATCGGCTGGCCGATGTCGGTCACGCCTGGCCCGCCAAAGCAGTGCCCCATGCCCGGCACCAGGAACAGCCGGGCAAAGTCGCGGCCCTTGCCGGCCTCGCTCGAAGCCATGACCCGGTCATAATAGGCTATGACATCGGCATAGGGCACGCCGGGATCGGCCAGTCCGGTGTAGATCATCAGCTTTCCGCCCCGGCGCGAGAAATCGGCAAGGTCGCTGCGGTTCGCGTTCAACGTCGATGAAAGGCGCGCGTCAAGCTGGTCCTGATCGCGGTCAAAGTCGAAGGTCCGCGCCGGGAAGTTTTCGCCCATGCCCCACCTGAGGACGAACAGGCGATCCAGAATCCGCGGGTCGCTCATCCGTTCGGGTCCGAGCGGCAGGATCTCGCTGCCCATCGGCAGGCCTGCGTAGATACGTTCGCCAGTGCGCGGATTGACCGGCCCGGCATAGAGCCGCCGGACTGCCGCAAGCTGAACCGGGGTCAAGCAAGTATCAGCCGGCGCTGCGCTGGCGCAGGCAGCAATGGAGCCGGGATCGAAGCCGCAGCGGCGCGGGTCGGTCAGGAACATGTCGCCTGGCGCACCGCCGTCCTTGCCGGCGCAGGCGCTCAGCACGGCGCGGTTGACCATCACCCACTGCGCGCTGCTGAGCTGGCTGCCGGGCACGCTGTTCAGCGAAAGGTAGTTCCAGATGAAATAGGTGGTGCTGTGGGTGCGATTGCTGCCCGGCGCGCCGGCCAGGATGCCGTCGTAGTCGCCCGGGTGGAACTGGGCAGTGACCAGCGCCTGCTGCCCGCCGGTCGAGCAACCCTCGAAGTAGGAGCGCACCGCATTGATTGCGTAGAAGCCACGCACCAGCTGCTTGCTGAGGCGGGCCATCTCGTGCGTGGCGCGGTGGCCGAAATCGGCCCACCGCTCCGAATGCTTGGCGAGGGCGTTGACGTCGGGCGCCGTGCCGAGGTCGGTGTTGGCGACGGCGAAACCGCGCTTAAGGCCCTCGATCATCCCCATGCTGTAGCCAATCGCACCGCCAGCGCCGCCGGTGCCGGTGCCGAGAAAACGGCCGTTCCAGCCGCGTGTCGGCAGCCACAGCTCGATCCCCACCACCGAATCCCGCGAGGGCGAAGCGCTGATCTTTACACGGCAGAATTCCGGCAATCCGGCAGTGCGATCGGCGAGCGAACCACCAGCGGCTGGATCGTCAGGAAGGGCCAGCTTGCCGGCGCGGACGAGGTCGGCCGACACGATCCGCGCTCGGTCGAGAGCGGTGCGCACAATCCGGGTGCAGCGCGCGTCCGGCTGGGTCGCAGCCAGCGCCGGTGTTGCCGCAGAAAGCCACAGCGCGGCGCCCGAAGCGGCCATGAGCAGGGTGCGGCGCGACCTTCTGGCACTGTTCATCACGTTACCCCACACCGCCCGAGCGGGCGTTCAACCGTTCCGGAATTTTGACGCGGAAACGCCCCGGACACGAGGTCCGGGGCGTCTGGAGATCACATCTTGATGCGCGCGCCGACCTTGAAGTAGCGCCCGATGCGGTCGTAATTACCGCCCGCGTTGGCCGCGGGGAAGAACAGCGGCGGCTTCTGCCCGAGCAGGTTATCGACGCGGGCATAGACCGTAAGCTCCCTGGAACCGGTCGCGACGGTCTGTTCGACCCCGAGCCCGACATACCACATGCCCTTGATGTCGTTGTTCTCGATCGTCGAGGCGCTGGCGATGCTGTACTTGCCGGCGCCGAGGCGGCGCAGGTCGGCGTTGACGGTCGTGCCGCCATTGCGCCAGGTCGCCCCGAAGTCCCAGCCCCACTTGGGGATGCCGTAGGTCAGGATGTCGCCGGCGTAGTCCACCCGGGTGGTCCCGGTGTCGACCACGTATTCCTTGAGGTAGTTGCCCAGCACCCGCAGGTCGAGCGTGCTGGACCCGAGGTTGACGCGGTAGGACGCCTCAAGATCGAAGCCGCTGGTCGTGATCTTCGCCAGGTTGGCATAGGTGCTGGTGATCGAGATCAGCTTGTCGGTGGAATCACGCACGATGAAGTTGCAGAGCGTGGTGTTGCCGCCCTGGCATTCGTTCAGAACCTGCTGGTTGGTCAGCGTCTGGATCGCGCCGCCCAGCTTGATCTTGTAGTAGTCGAGCGAGATGTTCAGCCCCGGAATGAAGCGCGGCTGGACCACGACGCCAAGCGACAGGGTGTTGGCAACCTCGGGCTTCAGGAACCTGTTGCCGCCGGTGTAGGACGAGAAGATCACCAGGGCATTGTTGTTCTTCGGATCGTTGATGAAGCTGCCCGAGCTGCCCAGCACCGGCACCGAGTTCAGTTCCAGAATGTTGGGCGCGCGGATATCGCGCGACCGCACGACACGGAAGCGCAGGCCTTCGAACGGTTCGTAGTTGCCGCCGGCCTTCCAGGTCGTGACCGTGCCCGAAGTGCTGTAGTTGGTCACGCGGACCGCGCCGTTGAGTTCAAGGTTCTTGGCCAGCGCCATGTCCTTGGCCAGCGGAACAACCGTTTCGAAGAAGCCTTCCTTGACCCGGATCGTGCCGTCGAGCGGCTGATTGTTGCTGTAGGCAAAGCGGCGGGCAAGCTGGATGGCGTCAACCGTCTGGTGGCCGTTGTCCCAGCGATATTCCGCGCCCGCGGCGACCGAGACCGGGCCAGCCCAGGTCGAGAAGGGCTCGCCCGAAACGGTCACGCCGGCGGCGAATTCGCGCGACCGGAGCCTGGTCAGCGCGTTGCCATACGAATAGGCCTTGGACGCAAGGTTGGGCGAGCCGACCCCGAACAGGTTGATCGGGATACAGCCGTTGGTCGGGTTGGTCAGGGTCGACCGGCAGACGATCTGGTTGTTGGCCGGGTTCACCACTGCGTCCACGGTCTGGTAGAACAGGTCGGTGATCGGCGCATTGTCATAGCGCGAGGTGAATGTGGAAACGGCGTAGGCAGCATAGCCCTTGGCCTTCCAGGTGCCGCCCAGATCGGCATCGAGCGCGAGGCTGCCGCGCCTCACCTTGGCGGAACGGGTAAACTCGGTCCGGCCGAACTCGCGCGAGAAGCGGCCCATGGTGAACGAAGTGATCGCAGGCGAGGCGTCCATCGCCGCAGCGATCGATGCAGGCAGGTAGGCATTGTCGCGCTGGATCGTGAAAGCGCCCAATGCCGAGGTTGCCGGGGGGACCGAATGGAACACCGTGGTGCTCTCGCCGTAAAGGAAGTCGGCGCTCAGCTTGAGCCGGTCGGTCGCCTCATAGGTCAAGGCGCCGTAGCCCGAATAGCGGGTCTGCGGAGCGGTCAGATCGGCGATCCGCTGGAAGAATACCAGGTCGTCGCGCTGGGTTGGGCAAACCTGCGAGGTGCCGGTGACCGGGCCGCAGGGCGCGTAAGGAGCGGTAACGCCGCCGGGCAGGAACTGGGTATTGGCCAGCTTGGTGGTGAGGATCAGGCCGCCGTTGGTCATGTTGTTGAAGTAGACGTAAGGCGCGACGATCAGCGACTTCTGGCCGTTGGTGGTGGTGAAGTTCGGGTTGGGAACGGTGGCAACCGGGTATTCCAGATCGTTGCGGCCCGTCAGCGGCGCTTCGTCGCCGCGGTAGTATTCGCCGCCGACCACCACGTGGAGACGGTCACCAAGGTCGCCGCCCCAGGCTGCGCTGACCTTGCGGGTACCTGCGTCGCCATGCGAGGAAATCCCCGCCTCGACGTTGGCCCTGAGGCCCTTGAGTTCGGTATCGAGAGCGAAGTTGGCAACGCCGGCCACGGCGTCCGAACCATAGGCCGCCGAGGCGCCGCCCGTTACCACGTCGATCCGCTTGACCAGCGACTGGGGCAGGACAGCAAGATCGACCGTCCCGATGTTGCTGGTCGGGATCATGCGCTGGCCGTTGAGCAGGATCAGGGT
>Ga0075432_10000666_pt1 | contig 10536 bp, 8 predicted proteins | sample RhiMethybrSRZTD1_FD_72781 | JGI IMG/M metagenome (GOLD analysis project Ga0075432, IMG submission 72781) | Populus rhizosphere microbial communities from Tennessee, USA - Rhizosphere MetaG P. TD hybrid SRZTD1 | ecosystem: Host-associated > Plants > Roots > Rhizosphere > Soil | place: USA... | reverse complement strand
GGTCAGGGAGAGCCCGGACATGTCCAGGCTGGTGACCAGCTCGCCGCATTCCGGTTCCACCACGGTCAGGCCCGCAGCGGTGAGGAGCTTGTCGATCTTGCCGAACAGCAGGAACAGCTCATCGTATTTGACCGTGCCCAGGCCGTTGACGATGGCCACCACACGGCTCCCGGCGTCGTCGGGCTTGTCCGCGAGGAGCCGGGAGACGAGCAGCTTGGCGAGTTCGGAGGCGGTGGGCATGGGGTGTTCGGAGATGCCCGGTTCGCCGTGGATGCCCAGGCCCAGCGACATCTGGCCGGCGGGCACGTGGAACAGCGGAGTGTCCGCTCCCGGGAGGGTGCAGCCGTCGAATGCCACGCCCAGGGAACGGGTGCGGTAATTGGTGCGGATGGCCAGGCGTTCGACGGCGTCGAGGTCCAGTCCCGCTTCGGCCGCGGCGCCGGCGATCTTGAAGACCGTCAGGTCGCCGGCGATGCCGCGGCGTTTCTCGATCTGGTCCAGCGGGGCGCTGGCGATGTCGTCCGTGACGAGGACGGTGCGGGTTTCGATGCCTTCGGCGTTGAGGCGCAGCTGGGCCTGCCCGAAGTGGAGCACGTCGCCGGCGTAGTTGCCATAGCTCAGCAGCACGCCGCCGCCGGCGTTGGACGCCTTGGCCACCCGGTAGACCTGGCCGGCCGCCGGGGACGCGAACATGTTGCCGCAGGCGGAGCCGGTGGCGAGGCCCGGCCCCACCAGTCCGGCGAAGGCCGGGTAGTGGCCGGAGCCGCCGCCCACCACCAGGGCCACCTGCCCGGCGGGCACCTCGGTGGAGCGGACCACGCCGCCGTCAACGCGGGCAACGTAGCCGCGGTTGGCTGCGACAAAGCCTTCCAGTGCCTCATCCGCGAAATCGGCGGGGTTGTCGAAGATCTGGGTCATGGTTTCCTCATCGAATCCGTGTTGGGAAAAGCGGTGTCGGGCTCACGCCCTGTTTAGACGAAGGCCTGCTTGGGCTGACGGCCTGTTTAGGCTGACGCCCTGCTTAGGCGACGGCCTGCTTAGACGACGGCGAGTGCGGCGGCCGGCTGCTGCCGGCCCTGGGCCACCTGGCTCTGGCCCAGCGTGTAGCCGTCCGTCTTGGGGAGGACGTGGCGGCGGAGGTAGTCCTGGTTGCTGGCCGTCACGCTGAGGCCGTCGCCGCCGTAGTGCTCGGTGCAGAGGATGCCCTGGAACCCGACGGACAGCGCGAGCTTGAAGGCTTCGCGGTAGTTGATGAGGCCGCTTTCCATCGGCGCCGGCATGGCGACGTACATGTCGCGGGCCGCGTCCTCATCCCGGATGTAGTTCTTCATGTGCCAGTAGTTGGAGTACGGCAGGGTCTTGGCCACCATCTCGCGCCAGTCCTCGATGGGCCGGTGGAGCCGGATCAGGTTGCCGAGGTCCGGGTTGAGGCCGACGTTGGACAGTCCGATGTCCTGGACCAGCTGCACCGAAGAATCCGCGGTGCCCAGGTAGGTGTCTTCATACATTTCGAGTGAGAGCAGGACGCCGACTTCGGCTGCGTGCCGGCCAAGTTCGCGGAGGCGGCTGACGGCGTTGCCCCAGGCTTCCTTGTTTCCTGCCGGGTCCTTGTAGCCTTCGACGGTCCAGAACCAGAGCTGTTTCTGCTGCTCGGGCGTAATGGCCTGGTGGAGTCCGAACGAGACGACTTCGCAGCCCAGCTCGGCGGCGGCGTCGATGGTGCGGTGGCTGTAGGCAAGGTTGGCTTCCCAGTTGCCTTCTTCGATGACGCTGCGGCGGATGGCGGAGATGACCGGCACGCCGATGCCCACGGCATCTGCCGTCTGCTTGAACTCGGCCAGGCGCTCCGTGCTGAGATCGCCGGGGCGCACCCAGCTGTCCGTGAGGTCCGCGTGGGCGAAGCCGGCTTCCTTGACCTCAGTGAGGACGTTGGCCCAGGCCGATGCGTCGGCGTCGTTGATGTGGGTTCCCTGGGCGTCGGTGCCCGGGAACTGAAGCAGGGCCGCAGTAATGGGCCAGTTCTCGGCGGTGTAGGCCATGGTGTTCACTCCTTTGTGCGAATCCTGTTTCCTATAGGATTTACTATCGACACAAAGTTGTCAAGGTCACATTTCTGGTGGTTGTGGCCCAACTAGGTAGCAGCAGGTGTCGTTTTGATGCTCCAAAACGACACTTGCTGCTACTCAGTTGGGGGTGCCGGGATCAGGCCTCCGGGGCGTCAGCTATGGCGCGGCCGCGGACCTTGCCCACGTGCTCGGCCATGGCAGCCGCAGCCGACTCGGGGTCTCCCGTGGCCATCGCATCAAGGACGGCCTGATGTTCGGCGATGGCGTTCTCCGCGTCCGTGATGCCCACGCCGCCGAAGAGCCGGAACCGCTGCACCTGGCCTCCCAGTGCCGCGTAGGCGGCCACCATGAACTGGTTTCCGGTCTGCTCGGCGATGAGGCGGTGGAACCGCTCGTCGGCCTCCAGGTAGTCACGGAATTCTGCGAAGGACGGCCCTCGCGGTGCGGTTTTCAGGTCGGTCACTGCCTGTTCCAGCTGGGCCAGGCTTTCCGGGGTCAGCCGCGCGCAGGCAAGCCGGGCATTCACCGGCTCGATGGCGAGCCGCGCTTCCATCAGCTCGGCGAAGTCCTCGCGGGTGAAGACGGGCGCCACCCGGTAGCCCTTGAGGGCAACGCGGCGGACCATTCCGGTGTGTTCCAGCCGGGCCAGTGCCTCGCGAACGGGGGTGGGCGAAACGTCAAGGTCACGCGCCGTGCCGTCAATGCTAACCGTGGCGCCCGGTTCAAGCCGGCCGTCCATCAGGGATTCCAGCAGTTCCTCATAGACGTGGTCGGCCAGCACCTGACGGCTCACGGGCTTGCCTTTTCGACTGCCGGGACTGGTGCTTTGGGACGGACGCTGCATGTTCAGATCCTATAGGCCAGCCTCCGACGCGGCCTGCACGGCCGGTCACAAAGCAGCGGACAACACAACAGGCGGGCGCAAAGGGGTTGCGCCCGCCTGTGGTACCAGTCTGTTATGCCAGGGCCCGGGGACCCTAAGTGGCTAGTTCGCGGACTCCTCGTAGAACGGGTAGTCCGTGTAGCCTTCGGCTCCGTCGGCGTAGAACGTGGCCTGGTTCGGTTCGTTGACCGGCAGGTCTTCTCGCCAGCGGCGCACAAGGTCGGGGTTGGCGATGGCAGGACGGCCCACCACCACGGCGTCGGCATGGCCGTCGGCAACCAGTGCGATGGCCTCTTCGCGGGTGGTGATCACGCCGAACCCGGTGTTGACCAGGAAGGGTCCGTTGAACCGGGAACGCAGGTACTGGACCAGGTCGCCGGCGGGCTCCTTGTGCAGGATGCTCAGGTAGGCCAGGTTCAGCGGCGAGATGGCGTCAACCAACCGGGAGTACGTTGCGCGGACGTCCGCGGCATCCGTTTCGAGGGCACCCTGGACGTTGTGCTCGGGCGAGATCCGGATGCCGACGCGGTCGGCACCAATGGCCGCAACCACTGCCTGCACAACCTCGATGACGAAGCGCGCCCGGTTCTCGGGAGAGCCGCCATAGATGTCGTCGCGCTGGTTCGACGACGGCGCAAGGAATTCGTGCAGCAGGTAACCGTTGGCGGAGTGCAGCTCAACGCCGTCGAACCCTGCCTCGATCGCGTTCAGCGATCCCTGGACAATTTCCTGGAGGACGCCGGGCAGCTCAGCGGTGGTCAGGGCGTGCGGCACGGGGTGTGGCTGCTTGCCCTTGTACGTGCGGGACTCTGCCTCAACGGCGATGGCACTCGGCGCGACCACCTGGTGGCCGCCGTTGATGTCCTCGTGCGAAACCCGGCCACCGTGCATGATCTGCGCGAAGATCCGGCCGCCTTCGGCATGCACCGCGTCCGTGACCGTTTTCCAGCCGGCAATCTGCTCGGGCGTGACGATGCCTGGCTGCCCCGGGTAGGAGCGTCCTGCAGGGCTCGGGTACGTGCCTTCGCTGACGATCAGGCCAAGCGAGGCGCGCTGGCGGTAGTGCTCGGCAACGATGGGGGCGGGTACCCCCGCTTCGCCGGAGCGGAGACGGGTCAGCGGGGCCATCACCAGGCGGTTGGGCAGTTCGAGCTCGCCGAGAGTCAACGGGGAAAACAGCATGCGCAGTTCCTTTCAAAGCGGATTGGGTCCACTGAGCCCAACTGCGAGGCGCCTGCAACTATTCCGGATGAGACTCGGATCACTACGGATGCACGATGATCTTCACCGCCGTGTCGTTGTGGTGGATCAAGGTGTCGAAGCCCTTGTCCACGAGATCGTCCAGGGCAATGCGTCCCGTGATGAAGGGTTTGAGGTCGACTTTTCCATCCTGGACAAGTTTGATGGCGGCCGCGTGGTCGCCGCGGTAGGCAATCGTTCCGCGCAGGTCGATCTCCTTGAGGACGATCTTCTGCATGTCCACGGTGGCCGGGCGTCCCCAGATGGACACGTTGACCACCACACCGGCAGGCTTCACGACGTCGAGCATAGTGTCCAGCACCGCATTCACACCGGCGCATTCGAACGCTGCGTCCGCGCCTGCTCCCCCGGTCAGTTCCAGCACCCGTGCCTTGATGTCGACGGCGCTGGGGTCGAGTACATGATCCGCGACGCCGGATGATGTGGCTTTCTCTTTGCGCGCGGCGGACAGTTCGGTCACCACCGTGGTGACTCCCAGCCCTTTCAGGACCGCCGCCGTGAGCAGCCCGATGGGACCCGCACCGCCGACGACGGCGACGTCCCCGGCTTTGACGTCGCTTCGGCCCACTGCGTGATAGGCCACGGCGAGGGGTTCGATGAGCGCGGCTTCGTCGAGCGGAATATCGCCGACCGGGTGGACCCAGCGCGTATCAACCACGATCTTTTCGCTGAGTCCCCCGCCGCCGCCGGCAAGCCCGATGAAGCCCAGCTTGGTGCACAGGTTGTAGTTGCCCGCCCGGCACGGACCGCACTCGTCACAAACGAAGTAGGGCTCCACCACCACGCTGTCTCCGACGGACAGGCCGCTAACGCCGTCGCCCAGTTCCTCAACGGTTCCGGAGAACTCATGTCCCAGGGTGACCGGGGCTTCCTCGTGGGAGAGCCCGTGGGGGTGTCCGGGCGGCGGGGTGAAGATGGGGCCTTCCAGGAATTCGTGGAGGTCCGTGCCGCAGATACCGCACCAGGCGACGGCGATCTTCACGGCACCGGGCCGCAGTTCCGGCTCCGGAACGTCTTCGATCCGGAGATCTTCGCGGGCGTGGAAACGTGCTGCTTTCATGGTCTTTTCCTTCGCTTACGGGGCCGTGGATGCACCCGGTCAGGCGCATCCACGGCATGTCGTTGGACTGTCACAGCAGGGGTCCGTCACCCCAGTGTGGTCCCGGGGAACTGTGGTTGTCACGGCCCCCCTGCTCAGTTTGGTCAGCGCGTGTGGTGTGTGGGCTGGAGCTCGTAAACCGGCGTGGGCAGTCCCTCCATCCGCGCCTTGAGCTGCAGGGCGAGGTAGTTGGAATAGTGGCGGCTCTGGTGCAGGTTGCCGCCGTGAATCCAGAGATTCTCAACGTTGGTGGGCTTCCACATGTTGCGCAGCTCCCCCTCCCACGGCCCTGGGTCCTTGGGCGTGTCCGAGCCGAAGCCCCAGCATTTGCCGACGGCGTCAGCCACCTCGGGTGAGACAAGGTCGGCCAGCCAGCCGTTCATGGATCCGTAGCCGGTGGCATAGATGATGACGTCGGCTTCGAGCTCCGCTCCGCTGTCCATGACCACGGCGTTCCCGGTGATTTTGGTGACTTGCCCGTTAGCGAGCTTGACCCGGCCGTCAATGATCAGTTGGGAGGCGCCGACGTCGATGCAGTAGCCCGAGCCGCGCCTCAGGTACTTGAGGAACAGGCCCGAACCGTCCACCCCGAAGTCCAGGTCGAAACCGGCAGCCTCAAGCTGCGAGTAGAAGTCGGCGTCGCGCCTGGCCATTTCCTCGTAAACGGGGATTTGGGCTTCGGGCAGGATCCGGTACGGCAAGGACGCGAAGAGGAGATCGGCCTTCTCCGTGGTGACACCGTTGGCGAGAGCCTTCTCCGAATACAGGTCGCCAAGGGCCAGGTCCATGAGTGACTCGCTCCGGGCAATGTGGGTGGACGACCGCTGGACCATGGTGACCTCCGCGCCGTGTTCCCACAGGTCGGCGCAGATGTCGTGCGCCGAGTTGTTGGACCCGATCACCACGGCCTTCTTGCCGGTCCAGTCTCCGCCGCCCGGGTGCTTGGACGAGTGGTACTGCTGTCCCAGGAAGGACTCGGCGCCGTCGAACGTTGGAACGTTCGGATATCCGGAGACGCCCAGGGCGAAGACCAGCTGCTTGGGACGCAAGGTGACCGGTTCGCCGTCGCGCATTACCTGCACGATCCACTCCTGGGACGCTTCATCGAAGCGGGCGTTGGTGCACTCGGTCTTGGACCAGTAGTTGAGTTCCATGATCCGGGTGTAGTTCTCGAGCCAGTCGCCGATCTTGTCCTTGGCCGCGAAAACGGGCCAGTCATCAGGGAACTTCATGTAGGGAAGGTGGTCGTACCAGACGGGATCGTGCAGGTGGAGGGACTTGTACCGGTTCCGCCAGGAGTCGCCGGGTTTTTCGTTCTTCTCGATGATGATGGTGGGCACACCCAGCCGTCGCAGCCGTGCGCCGAGTCCAATGCCGCCTTGGCCTCCGCCGATGATCACGGTGTACGGCTGGTCCTCGTATCCGAGGCGGGCTTCCTCCTCCTCTTTGAGTTCCAGCCACGATTTGCGGCCCTTGCTGATCTGGTGCGCCACACCCTTCTCGCGGTTGGGGCCCTTTTTCTCTTCGAAGCCCTTCAGCTCTTTCATAGTGGTGAGAAGCGTCCAGCACTTGCCGTCGCGGAGCCGCAAGTGGGCGTAGCCCCGCGCCTGGGAGGTTTCGAAGTCCACCCAGGCCTCGGTGTTCGCTGCGTCCCCGGTGGCATCCTCGGCGAGCGCCCAGTTGGTGGGCTGAACGTCCGCGAGCGTGGCATCCAACATGCGCTTGATCTCGGCCCTGCCCTCGAGCGTCTTGAGGTTCCAGGTGAAGGATACAAAGTCGCGCCAATAGGGTTCGTCTTCAAACAGCTGTACTGCGGCGTCGGTGTCCTTGCTGCGCAGCGCCTCATCGAACTGCGCCAGCCAGGCCTCCACGATGCCGTTTGGTGTCTCAGGCATGATTCCTCTTTCCGTTGCTTGCGGTGGGCCGCGTCCGGTTTTGTCGCCCCGCCCGGCCGTGACCCGCATCACAAGTAAAAGCCCCCTAGGGTTACAATCGAGTGACACGGCCCCCTCCCCGTTTTCTTCGGGCGGTCCGAGCACGATTCGATGACGAGTTGGGAGATTGCGGATGCGGACGGGCACCGGCGCGATCACCCATCTTCGCGACCTGCGGTTTACCGCTCCGGCGGAATATGCGCGCACGCTGCGCAAAGCCCACGAAGCCACCATTTCGGGCAACCCCGATCCCTCAATTTCTCCGGGCCTGATCAAGTCCTGGCAGCGTTCGCTGGCGCTGGGCATCGACCCTGATCAACACAGGCCGGTTCACCGGCACGACGTATCCGAGGCACGCTCGCTCAGCGCCGGGCACCGGTTGGCCGCCGTGATGCCGGCGTTGTCCCAGCTGCTGGCGGACGAGTCGTCGGCGGGGCGCCACCTGCTGATCGTCACGGACCGGCAGGGTGAGGTGCTGTGGCGGGTGGGCAGCCGGCAAGCGCTGAGGCTGGCCGACTCGCTCGAGTTTGTGGAGGGCGCCGACTGGTCCGAATCCGGCGTCGGGACCAACGCCATCAGCGAGGCCCTCGTGACCGGCGCGCCGGCGCAGTTATTCTCCGCCGAACACCTGGTGCGCACGCATCACGACTGGGCGTGCACGGCTGCACCCATCCGCGACCCGTTCACGGGCGAAGTGGTGGGAGTACTCGATGTTTCCGGCCCCTTCGAATCGGTGACACCGGACAGCCTGCGCATGGTGCGCTGCGGGGTGCGACTGGCGGAGGAGTTGTTGAAGTCTGCCGGCGCTCCGGCGGCCCGGGAGCAGATCGGCGGCACGCATACGGGCGGGGTACGTTCGACGCTGATGCTGAGGTTGCTGGGTGACGCTCCCAGCGCCGAGCTCGACGGCGGCACCCGCCTTCCGCTGACGCTGCGCCGTGCGGAGATCCTGGCCCTGCTCGCCTCCAGGTCCCAGGGGTGGAGTGCCGATGAGCTGGCGTACCGATTGCACGGCGAGGACGGCGCGGCCACGGCTATCCGGACCGAGATGCATCGAATCCGCGGGATCCTCGGCAACGTGGTGGAACCAAACCCGTACCGCTTCTCGTCGGCAGTTCATGTGGTCACGGATGCGTCGGTCGTTGCCGGCCACCTGAGGGAAGGCCGGGTGGCCCAGGCACTGGGCGCCTACCCTGCGAAGCTGCTCAACCGTTCGGTGAACCTGTCCATCGAGCTGATGCGGGACGAGCTGAATGAAGCCGTGGGCGCGTCGGTCCGCTCCAGCGGCGACGCGCAACTCATCATGCAGTGGTGTGCCAGCGACATGGGTGCATCAGATACCGAAGGCGCGGCGGCCATTGCCAGCTTGATCGGGCCCGGCGATCCTCGCTTTCAGCTGGTCCGGGCCCGGATGGAGCGGGTCGACCGGGAACTGCAGTCCTAGACGGGGGGCGGACTGGGCTGGCTAGGGGTTGGTCTAGCCAGGAGCCGACCGGCTAGGGGGTAGGCGGCACAGCTCCCGGGCAGCCTTGGCCTTGCGGGTTTTTGATGCAGTCGTCGGCGTAGTTGCGGGTGATGGAACGCCACACACTGATGGTCTGAGGCGGCGAACTGAACTGGCCTTGACCAGGGATTGGCAGTGGCGGGCCGTTGTTGACGGAGTAAGTTCCCTGGAAGTGCGTCGTGAGCACCACTTGGAAATCGCCGGTCTGCGTGTAGACGTGGCTGGTGCGGGTCTTTTCACCCCAGCGGTCCTGTGGCAGCGGGCCGCCTGCGGATTGCTGGGGGCCAAGTGTTGTTCCGTCGCCGTAGCTCCAGGTGTATTGGGCCGGGGTCGCCACAACATGCACCTTCTGGGCCAAGATGGTGATGTCGAAAGTCTGCTCTGCCGAGTCCGTGAAGAAATTCGTCTCGGCTCCGCGAAGGGTATGCGGGCTCGGTTGGGCCGTGACGGTTCCTGCGGCCACGGGAAGCTTCTGGAACTCGTTCTGAATCAATGCCGCAATGCGCGGAAGCAGGTCCTCGGGTCGCGGATCGAAAAGGCAGGTGGGGCCCGAATGGAACGTCCAGGCGGGGTTCTCCACGCCCTTCGGGGCTTTGAGCCAGACGACGGGGATGCCGTCCTTGCCATCGGGGCCGTTCTTGCATTCCAACTGCCGGGCTAAACAGGGTGTATCGAAATCGGCGCCGCCTAAGTGGCACTGGAGTTCGTATTTGTACTGGTTGGGGTCAGTACTGGGAGCGCCAGGTTCCCGGGCGACGACCTTGCCCGTGGACGGATCAACGGTCCAATCATCGGCACCAACAGCAATAGCAGTTTCTTCATAGCCGATATCAATTGGTGGGTCGTCTGCGCTCGATGGCGATGAAGTTAAAGCGATGACAACCATGGAAAGCGCAACGGCAACCGATAGCTTGTTGGCCCAGCCCATGATTTACCGAATCAGCCCGAGGTCGCTGATGATCCATCCTTTTGCACCGAAGGTAGCCGTCGCCTGGCTTCCGGTATTCGTGGCTTTGGTGGGTTCTTGATAAAGACTGCCATCCGGCTTGCGAATACCAATTTGCTTCTGAAGCACCTGAATAGTGGCTTGGGAAGCGGAATCTGGAGAGTACTGGACTGTTATCGACGGAGTTTCGATGGTTCCGCCTTCAATCCACCGACCATCTCGCCAGGCGCTCTCAACTCCACTCGCAAGACCCCTGCAGAAAACACATTCGGGCCCGCTGGCGCTCTTCACAAGGGACGTGTCGCCGGTCTCGTAGGCATAGCTAAGCGTCGAGTACCAATACTGGGCGAAAGCCTCCAGCCCTTCCTTCGTCTCCGCCTTGGCGGCTTCGGGCAGCACCGGAACGGGAACGTTCTGGGCTTTTCCCTTGGCGTCGGCGGGCTTGTAGGCCGCGGTGGGAGTCGGCGTCGGGCTTGGCGTGGACGAGGCAGAAGCGGAAGCCGAGGCGGACGCCGACGTACCCTCATTCCCGGGCGTAGTGCCGCCCCCGTTGCACGCCGACAAAACCAGGACAGAAGCGACAAAAACTGCAGCGGCGGAATAGCGCAACCGTGCGGAAGGCAAAGTACGAGATGTCATGGGCAGCTATTCCCCCGATAGTTTCAAGACGTCCGAACGCCCGCAATAAATCCGGACGATGGTTAAAGGGTAACTGAGGTCACACTTTGGCGCTCAAAGTTATCCACAGCCTCCGGTGTATCACCCGCTGCTTCCGTTAAGAAGTCACACCGCCCAGACTCCACCCCGAAAACAGCTGCCCAAGTTCAGCGCCTGCTCTTTGTTT
>Ga0075432_10000664_pt1 | contig 10541 bp, 11 predicted proteins | sample RhiMethybrSRZTD1_FD_72781 | JGI IMG/M metagenome (GOLD analysis project Ga0075432, IMG submission 72781) | Populus rhizosphere microbial communities from Tennessee, USA - Rhizosphere MetaG P. TD hybrid SRZTD1 | ecosystem: Host-associated > Plants > Roots > Rhizosphere > Soil | place: USA... | reverse complement strand
TTCCCGGCTTTTTACCGGGTGGTCTGGAACCGCCATGTGGCCGAGTTTTCCGACCTTTCGCCAGCCGAACGCGAGGCCTGCATGCAGGCCGTGGTGACGGTGGAGCAGGTACTGCGCACGCAGTTGCAGCCGCACAAGATCAATTTGGCCGCCTTGGGCAATGTCGTGCCGCATCTGCATTGGCATGTGATCGCCCGCTTTGAGGGGGACAGCCACTTTCCGGCGCCGGTCTGGGGCGCCGCGCAGCGCCCTGTGGACGCGGAAAAACTGGCGGCGCTCGCCTTGCGCTGCGAGGGCGTCAACCGCCTGATCGCCGAAAAAATGGCGAGCTGATTGGCCGCTCTTGTTTATTTTCAGAAAGTGAGACGCCACCATGGCAGGTCTTCAAGCCGGGGCTCCGACCCCTACGGCGCTGACGGTTCACAGCCAGTCGCGCATTCTCGAAATCGCGTTTTCGGACGGTGCGCATTTCAGGATTCCGTTTGAGTTGATGCGGATTTATTCGCCGTCCGCGGAAGTTCAGGGCCATGGGCCCGGCCAGGAAGTGCTGCAGACCGGCAAGCGTGAGGTCGATGTGGTCGCGCTGGAGCCGGTGGGCAACTACGCGGTCAAACCGGTGTTCTCTGATGGCCACGAAAGCGGCATCTTTTCCTGGGACTATCTGTACCACCTGGGGGCCGACGAGCAACAGTTGTGGGACGACTACCAGCGGCGCCTGCAGGCGGCCGGTATGGAGCGCGACGCGCCCATGATCGCAGCGGGCGGTCACGCCTGCGGTCATCACTGAATGCGCGCCGGCAGCGCGTCCGCGCCGCTGCGTTGTTGTTTTTCCGGCATAAAACCCGGCAATGCCCCGAGGCATCAAAGGGTTGTCGCTATCAATTTGGGCTTTGCCCTCTAGCATTCACTTTATGAGCAGTACCCATTTCGGTTTTGAATCGGTTGAGGAGCAGGACAAGGCGCGCCGCGTGCGCGGCGTGTTTGACTCGGTTGCGCCCAAGTACGACGTGATGAACGACCTGATGTCCATGGGGCTGCACCGTGCCTGGAAGGCCTACACCGTGCTGGTGGCGAATGTCAAAGAGGGCTATCAGGTGCTGGACATTGCCGGGGGAACCGGTGATCTGGCGCTGGCTTTTGCGCCCAAGGTCGGCAGTACCGGGCGTGTGGTGCATACCGACATCAACGAAGCGATGCTCAGGGAAGGCCGCAACCGGCTGCTGGATGCCGGTGTGAATCTGCCGACGCTGGTCTGCGATGCCGAGCATTTGCCGTTTCCGGATGACTGCTTTGATGTGGTGACCGTGGCCTTCGGTTTGCGCAACATGACGCACAAGGAAGATGCCCTGGGCGAAATGAACCGCGTGCTCAAGCCCGGCGGAAAGCTGCTGGTGCTGGAGTTTTCCAAGGTGGCCAAGCCGCTGGAAAAGATTTACGACTGGTATTCGTTCAAAGTGTTGCCCAAGCTCGGCAAGCTGGTGGCCAATGACGACACCAGCTACCAGTACCTGGCCGAGTCGATTCGCATGCACCCGGGCCAGGAAGAACTTAAAGCCCTGATGCTTAAAGGTGGTTTTGGTCATGTGGACTATCACAACATGTCGGGCGGTGTAGTCGCATTACATGTTGGAATCAAGTGTTGAAGCGAAGCAGCGTATTAATCTGGCTTAAAGCCATGCACAAGGAGACATCATGAAAATTTGGTCGGCCATTCTTTCCGCCGCGCTGGTATTGACCCTGACTCTGGCGGGACCGGCTGCCGAGGCCGCCCGCATGGGCGGCGGCAAGTCAATGGGCAGACAGTCGTCCAACGTCACGCAGCGCGAAGCGGCGCCGTCGGGTGCCAATTCTGTGACGAATTCGGCGGCCAAGCCAGCAGCCCCGGCCGCAACGCCGGCTGCACCGGCTCCGAAGAAGCCTTGGGGTGCCATGCTGGGCGGCTTGGCTGCAGGCCTGGGCCTGGCCTGGCTGGCCTCTTCCCTGGGGCTGGGCGGGGCCTTCAGCCAGATCATCATGTTCGCCTTGCTGGCGCTGGTGGTCATGCTGGTGCTGGGTTTTGTCATGCGCAAGCTCAAGGGAGGCGCGGCCGATGCGCCGGGCTCGGCGCGCGGCCAGACGCCTTTTGCGTTCCAGGGGGCGGGCAGTGCCAATGCACCGAAAAGCTACAGTCCTGAAAATGTCGGCAACGATGCCTCGGCGCGTCCCTGGGAGCGCGGCAGCATGGCCTTTGATGCCGGCAAACAGGATGCCGCTGCTTCGGCGGCTGGCGGCTCGATGATCGGTTCGGCACTGCTGGGGACCCAGTCCTGGGGCGTTCCTGCGGGCTTCGATGCCGAAGGTTTCCTCAAGGCCAGCAAAACCAACTTCATCACGCTGCAGGATGCCTGGGATCGCTCCGACATCCAGAACCTGCGTGCCATGATGACGGACGACATGCTGGCGCAGATCAAGACCCAGCTGGCTGACCGTGAGTCCCATACCGGCGGTGTGGTCAACAAAACCGAGGTCGTGATGCTCAACGCGCAGCTGCTGGGCATTGAAGAATTGAGCGATGTTTACATGGCCAGCGTGGAGTTTTCCGGCATGATTCGCGAAGATGCCTCGGCCGGCGCCAGCCCCTTCCGCGAAGTCTGGAACATGACCAAACCCCGCAACGGCGGCAGCGGTTGGCTGGTTGCTGGCGTGCAGGCGCTGCAGTAATTCGAATTGCCCTCCCGGCATGGGCGGCCGGGCCTGGCGTCAAAAAGCCTATTTATCCTGCAAAATCGGGGACGTATGAATAACACGTCCCCTTTTTCTTTTTTGGAGTCCATCGTCAGCCGTTTTCAGCCTCCCGCATGGGCGGTTGATGAAGGGCAGCAGCGGCTGGTGCTGTTTCTGAACCATGTCCTGCAGCAGGAGCCGCCGGCGCAAGACCGGCTGCTGCGGCAAAAAGGCCGGGTGGTCCATGTTCGGTGGGGTGTGTTTGCTATTGATTTGATAGTAACTCCGGCCGGCCTGGTGGATCGTGCGCCGGCTGGCGCCAAGCATGACCTGTTGCTGTCGGTGGCGACCGAGTCGCCTCTGGCCATCATGCAGTCGGTCATGGCCGGCAAGCCGCCCCCGGTCAAGATTGAAGGCGATGTGCAGCTGGCGGCCGAGGTCGGCTGGCTCGCCGAAAACTTGCGCTGGGATGCGGAAGAGGACTTGTCCCGCGTGATTGGCGATGTACCCGCCCATGCCCTGGCCGAAGCCGGGCGGCGACTGCTGGGCGGCCTGAAACAGTTTTTGGCGCAGGCACCGTCCGCGCCGGCCGCGGCGCCATCCGCCGGATCCAAGCCTGAGCCCGACGCCGCGAAAGCCTCTGCATGACCCGGATATTCAGGGGGGCTTTTATTGTCTGGACGGCGCTGCGCTTCGGTCTTGACGAACTGGTGCTGTCCAGCTTTGAAAAGCCGTGGATCCGTTTGCTGACCCGCATCGTGTCGCTGGGGCGCAATCTGAAGGCGCCTCGCGGCGAGCGCCTGCGCCAGGCACTGGAAAGACTGGGGCCGATATTTGTCAAGTTCGGACAGGTGATGTCCACCCGCCGTGACTTGCTGCCGCCCGACATCGCCGATGAACTGGCACGCCTGCAGGACAGGGTGCCGCCTTTTGAGTCTGCCGTGGCGGTGGCCATCATTGAAAAAGCGTTTGGCAAGCCGCTGGACCGCATTTTTGCCAGTTTTGAGCACACGCCGGTGGCCAGCGCCTCGATTGCCCAGGTCCACTTTGCCGTCCTGCATGACAGCCGAGAAGTGGCCGTCAAGGTGCTGCGTCCCAATATGCTGCCGGCGATTGAAAAAGACCTGGCGCTCATGCGCATGATGGCCGGCTGGGTCGAGGGCGCCTCGGCCGACGGCAAGCGCCTCAAGCCGCGCGAGGTGGTGGCCGAGTTTGACAAATACCTTCACGACGAACTGGATTTGCTGCGCGAGGCCGCCAATGCCGCGCAGCTGCGCCGCAACATGCAGGACTTGCAGCTGGTCATGATCCCGGAAATGTTCTGGGACTTCTGCATGCCCGATGTCATGGTGATGCAGCGTATGAAGGGTGTGCCCATAGGCCAGACCCAGAGCCTGCGCGATGCCGGTGTGGACATGAAGAAGCTGGCGCGTGACGGCATCACGATTTTTTTCACCCAGGTGTTTCGCGACGGTTTTTTCCATGCCGACATGCACCCCGGCAATATTCAGGTCAGCCTCGCATCCGACACTTTTGGGCGCTATATCTCGCTCGATTTCGGGATTGTGGGCACGCTCACCGAGGTCGACAAGGAGTACCTGGCGCAAAATTTCAGCGCGTTTTTCCAGCGCGACTACAAGCGCGTGGCGGAGCTGCATCTTGAGTCGGGCTGGGTGCCGGCCGGCACCCGGGTCGATGAACTGGAAGCCGCCATTCGTGCCTGCTGCGAACCCTATTTCGATCGGCCCCTCAAGGAAATTTCGCTGGGCATGGTGCTGATGCGCCTGTTTCAGACTTCGCGCCGGTTCCAGGTCGAAATTCAGCCGCAGCTGGTGCTGCTGCAAAAAACCCTGCTCAATATCGAAGGCCTGGGGCGGGAACTCGACCCCGAACTCGACCTCTGGAGTACCGCCAAGCCTTTTCTGGAGAAGTGGATGCTGGAGCAGATGGGGCCCGAAAAGCTGCTGGCCCAGCTCAAGGCCGAAGCGCCGACCTACGCCAAGTTGCTGCCGGGGCTGCCGCGCCTGCTGTCGCAGTACCTGAAGGCCTCGCCCGGGGGCAACCGCCGTGAGCTGGAAGAGCTGCTGGCCGAGCAAAAACGCACCAACAAGCTGCTGCAAAGCCTGATTTACGGTGGGCTGGGCTTTGCCCTGGGCTTGCTGGTCATGCAGTTCATGCTCCGCGTACGGCTTTTCTGAGGCCTGTCGGGCCGGCCGGCAGGGATGCCGTAGCGGGGCTTGCGTTTGCGGCGAACGCCTATAATCGAGGGTTTTGCACCGCCAAGCCTTTTTCGGGCGAAATTTCCCAGACAGAAGCTCTAGCACCATGCCAATCTACGCCTACAAATGCGAGTCCTGCGGGTTTGCCAAGGACGTTTTGCAAAAAATGTCGGACGCACTCTTGACCGACTGCCCCCACTGCGGTCAATCCAGCTTTACCAAGCAGCTCACGGCCGCCGGCTTCCAGCTCAAGGGCTCGGGCTGGTATGTGACGGACTTTCGCGGGGGTGACGGCGCAGCCCAGGCCGCCAAATCAGCCGATGCCCCGACCACCGCCGTAGCGCCAGCCAGCAGCAAAGCCGCAGAGGGCGGCGCAGCCGCTGCTCCGGCCGCCGCGCCTGCGGCAGCCAGTCCTGCGCCTGCGCCCGCCGCGCCCGCCAAAGTCGCGTGATGAGTTCCCTTCGCCGGTGGTTGCTGGCCGGACTCCTGGTGCTGGTGCCGCTGGCCATCACCCTGTGGGTGCTCGACTGGATTGTCGGAACGCTGGATCAGACGCTGCTGATTCTGCCCGGCGCATGGCACCCCGACAAATTGCTGGGTTTTCACCTCCCCGGTTTTGGCGTTTTGCTGGCGCTGGCCATTTTGCTGCTGATTGGGGCCGTGGCGACCAACTTCCTCGGCAAGAAACTGGTGACCTGGTGGGATGCCCTGCTCAACCGGATTCCCATCGTCCGCTCTATCTATTCCAGCGTGAAACAGGTGTCCGACACGCTGTTCTCGGAGAACGGCCATGCCTTTCGCAAGGCGCTGCTGGTGCAGTGGCCGCGCGAGGGGGTCTGGACCATTGGTTTCCTGACCGGACTGCCTGGCGGCGATGTGGTCAACCATCTGCCGGGCGAGTATCTGAGCGTCTACGTGCCGACGACACCCAACCCGACGGGCGGCTACTTCGTGATGCTGAAGAAATCCGACTGCGTTGAGCTCAAAATGAGTGTTGACGAGGCCTTGACCTATGTCATTTCGATGGGCGTTGTGGCGCCTGCGGCAAGGCCTGCCGCCTCACCCGTGCCCCCCACATTGACCCCACCCCTTTAAACTTTTCTGCAAGCGGCGCAACAGCGCTGAAAAACGAGTATTTTTATGGCTATCGTTTCCCAAATGCGTTCCAACTATTGTGGTCTGGTGACCGAGAGCCTCATGGGCCAGACCGTCAGCCTGTGCGGCTGGGTCAATCGCCGGCGCGACCATGGCGGCGTGATCTTCATCGACCTGCGCGACCGTGAAGGCTATGTGCAGGTGGTGTGCGACCCGGACCGCGCCGACATGTTCAAGACCGCCGAAGGCGTGCGCAACGAGTTCTGTGTGCAGGTCAAGGGCGTGGTGCGCGCCCGCCCCGAAGGCACGGTCAACGACCACCTGAAAAGCGGCAAGATCGAGGTGTTGTGCCATGAGCTGATCGTGCTCAACGCCAGTGTCACGCCGCCGTTCCAGCTCGATGACGACAACCTGTCGGAAACGACGCGGCTGACGCACCGGGTGCTGGACCTGCGCCGCCCCTACATGCAGAACAACCTGATGCTGCGTTACCGCGTGGCCATGGAAACGCGCAAGTTTCTCGATGCCAATGGCTTCATCGACATTGAAACGCCGATGCTGACCAAGAGCACACCCGAAGGCGCGCGCGATTACCTGGTGCCCAGCCGCGTCAACGAAGGCCAGTTCTTCGCGCTGCCGCAAAGCCCGCAGCTGTTCAAGCAGCTGCTGATGGTGGCCGGCTTTGACCGTTACTACCAGATCACCAAATGCTTTCGCGACGAGGACCTGCGCGCCGACCGCCAGCCCGAATTCACGCAGATCGATATCGAGACCTCCTTCATGGGCGAGCAGGACATCCGCGACCTGTTCCAGGGCATGATCAGCAACATCTTCAAGACCGTGCTGAACACCGACCTGGGCGAGTTCCCGGTCATGGCCTACAACGATGCCATGCACCGCTATGGCTCGGACAAGCCCGATCTGCGCGTCAACCTCGAGTTCACCGAGCTGACCGATGTGATGGCCGATGTCGACTTCAAGGTGTTCAGCGCCCCGGCCACCACCAAGGGTGGCCGTGTCGTGGCCCTGCGCGTGCCGGGCGGCTCGGAAATGAGCCGCGGCGAGATCGATGGCTACACCGAGTTCGTCAAGATCTATGGCGCCAAGGGCCTGGCCTGGATCAAGGTCAATGATGTGAGCAAGGGCCGTGAAGGCCTGCAGAGTCCCATCGTCAAGAATATCCACGACGCCGCGATTGCCGAAATCCTCAAGCGCACCGGGGCCCAGAATGGCGACCTGATTTTCTTCGGCGCCGACAAGGCCAAGGTGGTCAACGACAGCATTGGCGCCTTGCGCCTGAAGGTCGGGCACAGCGAGTTCGGCAAGAAAGCCGGTTTGTTCACCAAGGGCTGGAAGCCGCTGTGGGTGGTCGACTTTCCGATGTTCGAGTTCGACGAAGAAGGCCAGCGCTGGAGCGCGGTGCACCACCCCTTCACCGCGCCCAAGGACGGCCATGAAGACTGGATGGACAGCGACCCCGGCCGCTGCATTGCCAAGGCCTATGACATGGTGCTCAATGGCTGGGAACTCGGTGGCGGTTCGGTCCGTATCCACCGCGCCGAGGTGCAGAGCAAGGTCTTCAAGGCTCTGAACATCGGAGCCGAAGAGGCGCAGCAGAAATTCGGTTTCCTGCTGGATGCGCTGCAGTATGGCGCGCCACCGCACGGCGGCCTGGCCTTTGGTCTGGACCGCATCGTCACCATGATGACCGGCGCCGAGTCGATCCGCGACGTGATCGCCTTCCCGAAAACCCAGCGCGCCCAGTGCTTGCTGACCCATGCGCCCAGCCCGGTGGATGAAAAGCAGTTGCGCGAGCTGCACATCCGCCTGCGCAATCCGCAGCCGGCCTGATCGCCTGGGGCATTCTGCGGTGTTGAGACTCCGCTGAACCAGCATACGGGGACGTTTTGAAGGCCTTCAAAATTCCCGAGTCGGTGCTGGTCGTGATCCACACGCGGCAGCTGGAGGTGCTGCTGATGGAGCGCGCCGACAACCCCGGTTTCTGGCAAAGCGTCACCGGCTCCAGGGATGCGCCGGACGAGCCGCTGCTGCAGACCGCGTTGCGCGAGGTGCTGGAAGAAACCGGCATTGCGGCCAAGCCCGCGCAGCTGCGCGACTGGGCCATCTCCAATATTTACGAAATTTATCCGGCCTGGCGCCATCGCTATGCGCCGGGCGTGACGCACAACACCGAGCATGTGTTTGGCCTGTGCCTGCCCGAGGCTTGCGCCGTGACCCTGAGTCCGCAGGAGCACATTGCCTGGCAGTGGTTGCCGCACCGGGCCGCGGCCGACCTCTGTTTTTCCCCTTCCAATGCCGAGGCGGTCTTGCTCTTGCCGCGCTTCTTGGTTTAAATGGGCTGACCACCAAACGGTTCAATACGCCAATACACACCACCCATGCCCTCACGCCAAAAGTTCGAGGCATTGCAATTGCTCCAGGGCGGGCAGGCGTTTTTTCCCGCACTGATCCAGGCTTTTGATGCGGCGGCCAGGTGGGTGCAGCTGGAAACCTATATTTTTGACTTCCACGGCGCCGGCGCCGAGGTGGCCGAGGCCCTGATGCGGGCGGCAAGGCGCGGGGTCACGGTGCAGGTGCTGGTGGACGGGATTGGCACCGAGGCCTTAAGCGACGCGTGGCAGAAAAAACTCAGTGACGCCGGCGTGCACTGGTGCGTCTACTCTCCGTTGGCGGCCGGCCTGGGCGGCTTGGGCCTGCTGGTGCCGGACCGCTGGCGCCGGCTGCACCGCAAGCTGTGCGTGATCGATCAGCGCACGGTGTTTTGCGGCGGCATCAATGTGCTGGACGATTTTTATGACCCCAACCACGGCGATCTGCAAGCCCCGCGTTTTGACTTTGCCCTGGCCGCGACCGGGCCGCTGGCGGTTGATGCGGCCGACGCCATGGCGCTGCTGTGGTGGCGCGTTCAGGCCGGCTACAGCGCACGGCAAAGGCATTTGAGCGTGGCATGGGAGGCGTTCAGGGCCGCCGGCTACGGCGGGCGCACCGATGCCGCGCAGCTTGCCAGCCAGGCCGAGACCGCAGCCACCGGCAGTTCGCGCGCCAGAGCCTCGCTGCTACTGCGCGACAACCTGCGCAACCGCAGCAGCATTGAGCGTGCCTACCGCAAGGCGATCGGCCAGGCGCGCCAGGAGGTCATTGTGGCCAATGCCTACTTCCTGCCTGGCGGCAAGCTGCGCCGCGCGCTGGTCAGGGCGGCCAAACGCGGTGTGCGCGTGACCCTGCTGCTGCAGGGAAGGTACGAGTATTTCATGCAATACCACGCGGCGCGGCCGGTGTATGGCGCGCTGCTGGCGGCCGGGGTCGAGATTTATGAGTACGAGCCCAGTTTTCTGCATGCCAAGGTGGCCGTGGTGGATGGGCATTGGGCCACCGTGGGATCGTCCAACCTGGACCCGCTGAGCCTGCTGCTGGCCCGTGAGGCCAATGTGGTGGTGCAGGACAGGGCCTTTGCCGAAGACTTGCGGCGCCAGCTGCGCCAGGCCATGACCAGCCATGGGCGGCGCATAGACCCCACCGCTTACAGCCGCAGACCGCTGGGCCAGCGGCTGCGCGGCTGGCTGGCGTATGCCTTGGTGCGGCTGGCGCTGCTGGTGATCGGGCAGCGCTATTGAGTGCGCGGCGGAACGGGGCGAGGGCGGGCCGCGCTTCGGTGTTGAGTTGCTATCGAATCAATAGCTGGTTACGCCCATGAGATAAGGGCTGGGGCCTAAAAACCCTCGATAAATCGGAATAAGGCAGAATCAAGCAGCTTTTCGGGGGAGGCTGGTAATATCTGGCATGCTTATGAAGTCCACCACGCCCCCCCAAGAGTCGACCGACGAGGGAACGCCTGTTTCCGTCAAAATCCGCGAGCGTCTGGCCCAGGCGCGCAAGCGCTTTCATGCCAACGACAATATTGCCGCCTTCATTGAGCCCGGTGAGCTGGAAAAGCTGCTGGACGAGGTGGAAATCAAGATGCAGGGCGTGCTCGACAGCATGGTGATAGACACTGCGGGCGACCACAACACCAACAACACGGCCCGCCGCGTCGCCAAGATGTACCTGAACGAGGTGTTCAAGGGCCGTTATGTGCATGGGCCCACCATCACCGAGTTTCCCAATGCCGAACACCTGAACGAGTTGATGATCGTCGGGCCCATCACGGTGCGCAGCGCCTGCTCGCACCATTTTTGCCCGGTCATCGGCAAGGTCTGGATCGGCGTGCTGCCCAATGAGCACACCAATGTGATCGGCCTGTCCAAATACGCCAGGCTGGCCGAGTGGGTCATGGGGCGGCCGCAAATCCAGGAAGAGGCGGTGGTGCAACTGGCCGACCTGATCATGGACAAAACCCAGCCCGATGGCCTGGCCATCGTGATGGAGGCCAGCCACTACTGCATGGCCTGGCGCGGCGTGAAAGACATGGACAGCAAGATGATCAACTCGGTGATGCGCGGTGTGTTCCTGAAAGACTCAACCCTGCGCCGCGAGTTTTTGGCGCTGATACCGCAGAAAGGCTAA